>Ga0335084_10003207_pt1 | contig 15918 bp, 12 predicted proteins | sample Lox_Sample_44_FD_206721 | JGI IMG/M metagenome (GOLD analysis project Ga0335084, IMG submission 206721) | Soil microbial communities from Loxahatchee National Wildlife Refuge, Florida, United States - Lox_Sample_4.4 | ecosystem: Environmental > Terrestrial > Soil > Wetlands | place: USA... | reverse complement strand
CCCGTGGTGCTCGTGCTCGACGATCTGCACTGGTCCGACAAACCCTCGCTCCTTCTCTTGCGCCATCTCGCGCGCTCCTCGCGGCCCGCGGCGCTTCTCGTGCTCGGCACCTACCGCGAGACCGATCTCGCGCGCACGCATCCACTGGCCGAGTTGCTGGGAGACTTGCGCCGCGAGCCGAGCGTCGAGCGCGTGCGTCTGGCTGGGCTCGATGCAGGCGAGGTTGGCGCGCTGCTCACCGCGCGCGCGCAGCACGAGGCGCCCGAGGCCTTCGTGCGCCTGGTGCACTCCGAGACCGAGGGAAACCCGTTCTTCGTCGAGGAGCTGCTGCGCCATCTCGTCGAGACCGGCACCCTGCTCCAGGAGAACGGCCGCTGGGCGAGCGACCGCAACCTGACTGAGCTCGGCATTCCCGAGGGCATCCGCGAGGTGGTGGGCCGGCGCCTCTCGCGTCTCTCGGAAGCCGCGAACGAGACTCTGCGCGTGGCCGCGGTTCTCGGCCGTGAGTTCGACGCTGCGACGCTGGCCGCCGCGCAGGGCCTGCCGATCGCCGCCGCGCTCGAGTCACTCGACGAGGCGTGCCGGTCGCAGATCACCGCCGAGGTCGCAAAGGGCCGCTTCGCTTTCACTCATGCCCTGATCCGTCAGACCCTCTACGAGGAGATCGGCACCACGCGCCGCGTGCGTCTGCACTGGAGGATTGCCGAAGAGCTCGAGCAGCGGCTCGCGGGTCGACTCGAGGAGCACATCGCAGTTCTGGCGCACCACGCGGCGGAGGGCGTGCTCGCGGGGGATCCTCTGAAGGCGGCCACCTGGTCGGTCCGCGCGGGGGCGCGGGCGGCGAATTTGATCGCCCGCGAGGATGCAATCGCGCACTACCGCCGTGCGCTCGCCATCCTCGATCAAGCCGGAATCCTTGCCCCCGAGCTCCGCTACGAGGCACTCACGGGCGTCGGCGAGGGGTCCTTCTACCTGGCCGATGAGAAGACAGTGCGAGCCGCGTTCGGCGAGGCGACCGAGATCGCGCGCGCCCAGGGATGGGTCGAGCGCGAGGCCCTCGCGGTGCTGGGGCGCACCAGCTTCATCGGCCTGGCCGACGATGACTGGCTCACCCAGATCGGTCCCGTCGACGCTGCGCTCGCCGCGCTCGGCCCGCGCGCCACACCCGAGCGAAGCCGGCTTCTCGCGCGGCGCTCGCAGCTCCTCCGCATGCGTGACGCCTCGACCGGCGAGGCCGAGGAGTCGGCCGAGCAGGCACTCGCGATCGCCCGGCTCACGGGCGGCTCCATCGAGCTGATCCACGCCCTGTCAGCCAAGGGCTTCCTGCGCATCGGCTCGCCGGACCTCGGCGAGCGGAGGCGAGACTCCGAAGAGCTCTACCGGGCGGCCGAGGCGACGGGCGACCTTCGCTTCCTCGCGGCTGCCGCCCGCTTCTCTGCCACCATCGAGCTCCAGAGCGGGAGCCGATCGAGCTTCGAAGCTGCGAAGGAACGGCTCCGGCGCCTGGCCGATGCGACGCGCTCACACCCGATGAAGGTGTATGCGTTCGCCTGGGACGCGGCCGTAGCGCTCGCGGAAGGCCGCTTCGACGACGCCAAGAGCCTGGGCGCCCAGTCGCGCGAGGCTGCGAGGGGAATGGGGGGCTTCGAGCTCTTCTACATCGCCATCGTCGTCGGGGCCCGGCTCGAGCAGGGCCGGCACGGCCAGGTGATCGCGGACCTCGAGCGCTTCGTCGCAACGGCGCCGCGCTTCCTCCAGGCGTACCGCGCCGTGCTCGCAACCGCGTGCGCCGAAGCCGGCCGACTCGACGCCGCGCGCCGCGCGCTCGACTCACTCGTGGAGGGAGGCTTCTCACGAGTCATCCGTGACTGGAGCTATCTCCTCTCACTCCGCCATCTCGCCGAGTGCTGCGCGTGGCTGGACGCCCGCGAGCACGCCACCGCCATCGAGCACCTCGTAGCGCCCTATCGCGGGTGTCTCCTCGTCGCATACACGGGGAGCACGATCGAGTGCGCCGCGGACCGCGCGCTGGGACAGGTCCTGGCCGTGCAGGGTCGCCTGGACGAGGCAATCGAGCACTACGAGTCAGCGCTGGTGCTCGAAGCCGCCTTCGGCGCGCCGGCCCTCGCTGCCCGCACTCGCTACTGGATGGCGCGAGCGTTCCTGGCACGCGCGACCGCCGGGGATGTCACCCGGGCGCGCGAGCTCGCGCGCGACAGCCGCGCCGAGGCGAAGCGGTTGGGCATGCCGCTGCTCGAAGGGCACGCCGCGACGGTCGAAGAGGCGGCCCGTTAGAGAGAAGTGATCGCCTCGACTCCTTCGGATAGTGACTGACCCCGCGCGGTCCACCCGCTCCGACAGCGCCCGGCCGTGGCCGAGGGCGGGGCTCCGGGAGCCCGAGCTCGAGCCCGGTGCCGCGGTCGCGGCCAACGCGTCTGCCCGAAATAGCGACGCGGGCGCCGGCCTCGACGAGGAGGTCAGCGCCCGCGCCCGGTCGTTGCCGTCGTCCCCGAGCCATCGACCGCGTTCCTCGTCGCGGCAGCTGCAGTCGCTCTTCTCGCGCTGCGGCCCTGCCGGGTCGTCGCTCAGAGGTTCTTGTAGCGGTCCAGGTCGAGCAGCGACGCTTCCGTCGGCTCTGTGCGCGCGTACTCGGCCTGGATTTCGTCGACCGTCGACCAGAAGCGCGGGCTCGTGCGGCGCACCCCGAAGCGTTCGACGAGTCGCGCCATGCCGGCGTCGTCGCGGGCCGCGAGGATCAGCTCGACGAAGGCGTCGAGATCGCCGGGAGCCACGTCGAAGATGAAGTTCGGGTAGCTGCCCGAGACGCCGCGTGCGAGAGTCAGCGTGTCGTTCTCGGGCTCGCGCCGCTCGTCCTCCCGGAACATGAAGGCTACGTTCGTGTGCGCTTGGTCGTGGATGAGCGAGTAGAGCCCTTGCCCGCGCACACGCAGGAGCGCGAGATCGGGCATCCGCGCGACCCATGAGCCCCGCACGCCGGCGAGCCGCCGCAATGAGTGCTCGACCCCGGGTCGAGCGCACGCCTCGCCTGTGCAGCGGTTCAAGTCGTCGGGCGGGCCGCCCGCCGCGCCGGCGCGGGCCAGGATCTCTGCGAGCAGCTCGCCGACGACGTCCTGCGAAGTGAAGCGCACCTGCGTGCCGAGCTGCTGTGTGCGCAGCCGATCGACCAGAAAGTATTCGAGCTGTTTCGTCGCTCCGCGGTACCACGACGCGCGGATCAGCTCGCGCTTGTCGGGCGGCAGGAACGCGAGGAACGTGTTCTCCGACTGCATGCGCAGGTGATCCATGTACAGCCGAGTCGAGACCTGGTGAGTCACGTTGCCGAACACGTCGAAGCCCGCGACCAGGTCGTAGTAGATGCGTTCGAAGATCGGGTAGTCGATCACCCAGGCGGTCTTCGGCCAGGCGCCGACGAAGCCGCGCACGACTTCCGCGCTGTCGAAGTGGCGGAAGACCGTGAGGAGCGCGTCGGGGTCGCTCTTCGCTCCGTCCCAAATCCAGTCGAGCGAGCCGCCCAGCCGTTTCGGGTCGCGCGCCACGTACGCCTTCACGCGCTCGTCCAGATACTTGGTCTGTACGGCGTTGTACTCGATGAAGAGCTGCCCGAGTGAGTACTGACTCTCGTGCTCCGCCGGCAGATCGAGCAGCCCCGCGACGCGCGGCAGGAAGCCGGGGTCGATCACCGAGATGTCGTGATCCGGGTCGATGAACGCGACGAAGAAGCGGTCCTCGATCACGTCGACGGCGACCTGCCCGTAGCACACCGGGCCGCGGATGAAGTTCATGACGAAGTTGCGCGAGTCGTCGAGCAAATACTGGTAGCGGGCGCGCGCGGGAATCTCGCTGAAGCTCTTGAACGGGTTCGAAGCCTCGGCAGGTGCGTAGCCGGGGAGCCGAGTCGCCTTCCAGTCACCGTTCAGGAAGAGCGAGCGGAGCCGCATCATCTTTGCGGGCCCTAGCTCGTAGGAAATGTGAGTCTTGTGCAGGAGCGCCGCCTCGACCGGCACCAGCCGGTACCAGACGTGTGCGACTCCCGGGTCGTCGTACGGCCGAACCGTCGCGATCTCGTCGGCCGGTACACCGATCGGAGTCCGCGAGCGCACGATGCGGAAGAACGGCCCGCTCGGATGGCTGTCGAAATACAGATGCGACAGGAACCAGTGCTCGTAGAGGTAGCGCCCGACGACCTGCTGCTCGAGTGAGTCGCCGTTCAGGAACGCTTCCCAGCTCGCCACCTCCTCGAGCACCGCTGCCGGAGGCGCGGCTGCGACCGACGGTGGCGGTGCCCCCGCCGCGAGCCAGCTTGCGATCGCATCGCTCTCCGACTTCGCGAGCGGTGCCATCCCGTAGGGCATTCCGCCGAGTGGGTGCTCGCGTTCATAGCCGTCGAACTCCTGCGCGAGCGGGCAGCTCAGCGTCCGTCTGATGTCGAGCGGCAGGGTCTCGGGCAGCCGCGCGTCGGCTGCGAAGGAATGCGAGCGCCCGAGCGCGAGCATGCGCGGCAGCAGGGCCCGCACCGGGCCGCCATCGAGAACGGACGTGAAGCCGCGTCTGCGCCAGCCGTCTTCGCTGCGCTCGTCGATGAAGAGACGTGTGGGCGCGGAGTGAGTCAGGCGGCTCGCGTCGTAGACCGGGGTCTTGCTGGCGCCGCGCTCGAGACCCTGATACGAGGAGAGGTCGAGCTGACACGGGGCATCGTAGCATCCGTGACAGACCGCGCACCGCCTCTCGACTACCGGCGCAACGCTCTCGCTGTACTGCGCGGACGGCAGTGTTTGCGCGACGGCCGGCCCCGCCCGAGGTGACGAGTGCTCGCCGCACGCTGCGGACGACAGTGCGAACAAGATACAGAGACAGCCTGCGAGCCCGAACTCAGAAACTCGCGGCGAAGCAAGCCTCATACTGCAAACCCTCATACTGCATCCACTCGGGCATGCCCGACAGGCCGAGCTCCACGCCGACGACCGCAGACGGTGACCGATCTCCACACGTTCGACCAGGGTAGGGCTGGCGGAGTCGCGCCCAGGCGCCTTGCTGCTCCGCGGAAGCTGACCCGAGAGTGACTGGAAGGATCGCTCCGCATTGGTTCCGCTCTGCAGCGGCTCTCGGGTTCGGCGCCTCGGGGCTCACCGCGAGCGGCTCGTCGACGTTCGCGATCGTCGTCGGTGCGACCCGCTCAAAGAATTCCGTCATACGAAGCCCGGAGAGCGCTAACTCTCGCTCCGGCTGGAGCTTTTCGGATCGCTGAGTGCCGTTCCTCGGGCGCAAGTCTTTCGAGCATGGCCGGCTCGATTTCGCGTACGATACGAGACACACTGACTCGTGCCGCAGGAGGAAGCATGCCTTTCGTGCAGGCGCATCGTCTCGCGTGGGTCGTCCTCGTCGTGCTCACCTCTGGCCTCGGCGCTCGAACGGCCCTGGCGCTGACCGTGAATCCCATCGACTCGGCCCTGCCACTGACGATCCACGCGCGTGCTGCATGCCAGAACGGCACCGTCAGCTACCCGGGCAACCAAAGCAACACCACCGTCACCAACGTGGACATGCCCGCTCTGGCCAATTGCAGCGGCATCGTCGGCCAGGACAACTCGGCGACGCTGACGCACATCGAGGCAAACGACAGCGCTCATGCCGACCTGGTGACTGGCACGCTCGGCACGGTCGCGATCGCTCGCAGCTACAGCGATGCCTCGCAGTCGCTAGGCGTCGGTGCGCTCGCCACTGGCTATCGCTACGACACGCTCACGGTCAACGGTAACTGGAGCGGCATCCGAAACATCGAGCTGCGCCTGACCGTGCATGGCCTCTTGACCTCGAACGCGCCCAGCCAGAACTGGATCAGCAGCAGCTTCGACAGCAGCCTGCTGCTCCTGACCGAGACGGGCACATTCCTCGCGAATACCGGCCTCAACGTCACGGTGGGGAACAACGGCGTGCCCTTCATCGCATCCTCCGCGGCCAGCGCCGGCACGACCCTCACCACCAACGCGGTCAACACCGTGTTCAACCCCGCCGACGTCCAGTTCACGATGACCTTCGTCTTTCCCGCGACGACGACGAACCGCACGTTCAGCTTCATGGGCAGGCTGGGTGTCGCGGCAGGCTTCATGGGAGGGGGAGTGAGTGGCTCAGTCACGAACGGGAGGATCGATTTCGGGAACGGCCAGCTCTCGCTGACGGTGCCGAGCGACGTCACAGTGACCTCGGCGTCGGGGCGATTCCTGGATCCAGGACCCGCGCCGGGGGTTCCCGTGTTTCCCTGGATGATCGATCCCGAAGCGGCGCCGCGAGGCGGATCCCGGCCCTGAGAGCAACCCTTCATTGCCAATCGGCCATGTCCCGAGAGCCGACGCCCGGACTCGAACCGGGGACCTGCTGACTACGAATCAGAGGATCGGTCCGTCCGACGAGTGCGCTAACTCTCGCTCCTGTCTGTGGTTTTCCAGATCTTACCACGACGCGAGAAGGCGGCCTCTACCAACGACTTTGGTAGACCCGAGCGACGGGAACAACGCAGAAAGGTCCCGTGTGGGGTGCTTCGCTGGGAAGGAGTCGGCTCGAAGGGTCTGCCGCGAAGAAGTCAAAGGAGGGGGGGTGCCCCCTTTTTCGACCCTCGATCTCAACTGATACCCATGGCGTGTGGCACTGGCAGGGCGAGCGCACCGAGCCGGGCGAGCGAGTCACTCTGCACTCACACTTCAACCGAGGCATCCTGCGCAGCCTGGAGCCCAAGCGCGTCGACGTGCAGATGATGCACCGCAACGCGCCGCGCCTGGGCGAGATGCTCGGCGAGGACGACTGGTTCGACAAGCTGTCCGCTTCGGGCCGCGACCAGGTCCGCGCCGCCTACATGATCCGCCTGCAGGCGTTCACCGACCGCAAGAAGCAGGAGCTGTTGCAAGGTACGGCGTAGAGCCCGAAGCCATGCCCTGGGACGAAGAGCACTATCCTCCGGCCATGGAAAACCTGGCGCCCATCGTCCGCGCGAAGGCGATCGAGATCGCGAATGCGCTCCTCGAGGAGGGGCACGACGAAGGCTTCTGCATCCGGGTGGCGATCTCGCGCGCGCACGCGTGGGCGCGCCGGCGAGAGCTGGAGTAGCCATGGCGGCACTCGCCTTCGACGCGCGCGCGCCGATCGACCTGGGCAGCCGCGAGTTCTCCGAGAACAAGTACGAGTGGTACCGCTGGCTGCTCGCGAACGCGCCCGCCTGTCGCGGCCGGATCAGCGTGCTGCGCGTGAACCTGGTCGCCCGCTACGAGGACTGCCGCACCGTGCTCACCGATCCGCGCTTCCTGCGCAACCGCGGGCGCGCCCTCGGCAAGCAGGCGGGCAACCCGCTGCCGTTCCCGCTGCCGAAGTCGATTGCGGCGCTCGGGCGCAGCATGATCATCGAGGACGATCCCGAGCACAGGCGCCTGCGCAACCTGGTGAGCCAGGCGTTCACGCCGCGCGCGGTGGCGCGCCTGTCGCACCGCGTGGAGGAGCTGTCGCACGAGCTGCTCGACGAGCTCGAGAAGCGGGACGGGAGCTTCGATCTGCTCGAGCTCTACGCGCGGCCGATTCCGACCCGCGTGATCGCGGCGCTGGTCGGCGTTCCCGACGCCGACATGGAGCGCTTCAAGGCGGGCATTCGCGTGCTGTCGAGCGGCTTCTCCGGCTGGGCGATCGCGCGCACGCTGCTCTGGGACCTGCCCGCGCTGCGCCGGTACGTGCTCGAGCTGATCGAGCGCAAGCGCGCTGAGCCCGCCGACGACATCCTGTCCGAGCTGATCCACGCCGAGGAAGCCGGCGACCGGCTGAGCCACGACGAGCTGCTCAGCCTGGTCTTCCTGCTGATCATCGCGGGCTTCGAGACCACGCTGCACCTCATCACGAACGGCGCGCGCACGCTGCTCGAGCATCCCGACCAGCTCGCGCGCCTGCGCGCGCAGCCCGAGCTGTGGGACTCCGCAGTCGAGGAGATCGTGCGCCACCGCGGCCCGGTCCAGGGCACGAAGCCGATCTACCCCGTGGAGGACGTGAGCTTCCACGGGGTCACCTTCGCGCGCGGCACCGCGACGATGCCGCTGCTCGGCGCAGCCAACCACGACCCCGCCGCGTTCGACGACCCCGAGCGTTTCGACGTGGCGCGCGAGCCCAATCGCCACCTCGGCTTCGGCTTCGGCGCGCACTTCTGCCTTGGCGCGCAGCTCGCGCGCATGGAGACGCGCGTCGCCCTGCGCAACCTGGTGGAGCGCAACCCGAGCCTGCGCCTCGCGGTCGCCCCGTCCGAGCTCGTGATCCAGCGCGCCCCCGGCTGGCACCGCCACGAGAGTCTGCCCGTGGCTCTGCGCTGATGCAGTGAGGCGTCGAGTCGGGAGTCCGAGGAGCGAGTCAGGGCAAGCGTGCGTCGACTGGGTCGGCCGCGTGGATCGCGATCACCGACCCGCCGTCGATGAAGATGTCGTTCGGCTCCGCCCCTCGAGCACGCCTTCCGCACGATCGAGTATCGGGTTCGGGTTCGCATGGTGGTGCACGGCGAGCGAGCCCTTCCACCACACCGCTCGCAACACGCTCGGGAGAAATCGCGGCGCCCACACCGAATCCGTTGGCCGGCGCTAGCCCGAGCTCATCCGCGGAGCCATGAAGCGATGTGCGGCTCCTTGCGCGCGACGGGCGCCGCGGAGGAGCTCGGAGCTCCCAGGATGATCGGAGCGATCGCAGCCCCTTCGGCGGGGATCGCCAGCTCCTGTTTCACCTCGGGAAGATTGAGCATGGCGACGGCGAGCCCGATGCAGCACGTGCCGAGGCCGGCCTCGCACGCGGACAGCATGAGGTTCTGCGCCGCGAGCCAGCCGTCCGCTTCGCTGAATGCCGTCCGCTCGCGGACGCCGATCACGATCAGCGTGCCGGCGTCGTAGAAGATGTTGAACGCTTCGTCGCGCAGCATCTCCGCGTAGGCACGAACCTTGGGCTCGGTCGCGGCGAGCTCGATCAGATGGCGCTTGGCTCGATCCGAGTAGCGCCGCAGCCGGGCGCGGTCCTGCACGATCGAAAAGACCCAGGGTTGAGCGTTCATCGCGCTCGGCGCCTGAACAGCCTCGTGCAGGAGCTGGCGCACGGTGACCTCGTCGACGGCGACAGGCTTGTAGGCGCGCACGGCGCGGCGGGCGTGGATGGCATCGCGGAGATTCATGGGGCCTCCGTTTCTTGGCTCTGGGTGTACCGCAGCAGTATGTCGCAGTCGCGAGCCCGTACGCCTTCGCTTTTCATGCGTGATTCGATGGAATCGCCACTCGGCTTGGCGGCCTGGCGGCCCAGGCCTGTGGGCTCAGGCGCACGAAGTGACTCAGCAAGGATCGCTTCTGAGACTCACTGCCCAGCTGGCGGCAGGCGGGGACTGCGCCGACCTGCGAAGCGAGCCCGTGAGAACGTGACACCGAATCGTGTAGGCAAAGCCGACGCCCGGACTCGAACCGGGGACCTGCTGATTACGAATCAGCTGCTCTACCAGCTGAGCTACGTCGGCGCGAGGTCTTGGCGCGGAGGTGGATAGCCTAGCGCAAGCCGGCGTGCACCCGCGGCGGGGGCTGCGGGGCCGTTGCAGGCCCTCGGGCCGGATGCAATGTTGGGCGCGCGTGGCAAAGCTGGCTCACGACTTCCCGACGGTCGTGGCCGTGGTGCCCGAGCCCTTTCCGATACCGCCGGCGGCCGGGACCCCTCGGCCGTGGCACCTGCTGGGCGGATTGCGCGAGCGCGGGGCGAAGCTGTGCTTGCTCGGGGTGGTGGCGGACGACGACCGGAATTGGGACGCCTTTGTCGCCCAGGAGTCACTGCGCACGCTGTTCGGCGAGGTGCGCACCGTGCGGCGCGAGAGCCGGAGCTCGTTGTTCGCGGCGTTGCGCACGCGGGTCGAGGGCCGACCCGCTCTGGACCGGCGCCACAAGAACCCCACCGCGCTGGCGGCCGCGCAAGCGGCGGCGCGGTCGCTCGTGGCCGGGCACCGGCCGGCCGTCTTCTACTGCTGGACCCTGAATGCGCTGCAGTGGGTGCCCGAGGAGTGGTGGCCTGCGGTGGCGCTCGACCTCGTCGACTCACCCAGCATGACGGTCGAGCGGCGGCTGAAGAGTGACTCGGGTCTGTCGGCGCTGCGCCGCGCGGTGCTGCGGATCGAGCTGCCGGCGCTGCGCAGCTACCTCGACCGGGCGCTACGGCGCGTGGGGGCGGCGATCACGAACTCGAGCGCCGACCTGGCACATCTCGCCGCGAATCACGCGGGTGTGAATGCGCGGCTGCACCGCGTGATCGACGGCGGAGACGCCGCCTACTTCGCCCCGGAGCCGTTCGCCGCGGTCGCGGAGTCGTCGAATGAGCTCGTCTTCGTGGGCGCCATGACGTTTCCCCCCAACGCCGACGCCGCCCGCTTTCTCGCCCGGGAGATCCTGCCGATCGTGCGGCGCACTCACCCTGACCTGAAGGCCTGGCTGATCGGCCCCGACCCCGGCGGCGCGATCGCCGACCTGAACGACGGCGAGCGCGTCGTGGTCACCGGGTTCGTCGACGACGTGCGCCCCTATCTGAAGCGCGCGGCGGTGGTGGTGTCTCCGCTGCGCTTCGGCGCGGGCATGAAGAACAAGCTCCAGGCCGGTCTCGCGATGGAGAAGGCCATGGTGGTGAGTCCAGTCACCTGCGAGGGCTTCGACGACCTGGTGCCCGGCCGAGATGCGCTCGTGGCGAGCAGCGCGCCGGAGTTCGCGGCTCGTGTGTGCGAGCTGCTCGAGAGTCCCGAGCGGCGCCGCGCGCTGGGCAGCGCGGGGCGCGCGCTGATCCGCGCGCACTACACCTGGCCCGCGGCGGTGGACGCGCTCGTGCGCGCGATCGCGAGCTGCGAGCCGGTGTAGATCGCCGCCGACGTGGGGCTCAGGGCCGGCGGGCGACCGGCGCTGACTCAGGTCGGGCAATTGCCCTTGGGCACGAAGCGCTTCCCGATCTTGCCCTGCATCTGACAGTTTCCGTTCGTGCTCGACAGGAACGAGCCGATGCAGCTTCCCTTGGCCGACGACACGTCGCCGGACTTGGTCTTGCCCTGCATCGAGCACACCAGCTCTCCATCGAGCGTCGTGCCCTCCCAGCCGCCGAGCACGCCGGAGCACGAGGTCGCGTACTTCGCCGGGTCGGCCTCGGGCTGGACCTCTGTGTCACACAACCGGCTCGCCTGCAGCGACTTGATCGTGCCCCCGTCGCAGCTTCGAACCACGTAGACGCTGCCGTCCAGGGGATCGATCGTGATGTCGTCGGTCTTGGCGATGTCGCCCCCGACGCCCAGGATGTGGCCGATGAGCAGGGGGCCGCTCAACTCCTCCTTGGTGATCAGATAACGGCTGGAGCTGGCTTCGAAGCAGGTGACTTTCAGGTTGAGCTCGAACCAGTCAGCCCGAGCCTCGAGCGCGAGCGCACAGCTGGTAGCCAGAAGAAGGGTGGCGAGTGACCGCATGTTCGTCTCTCCTCTCGGAGAGACATCCTACTCCCAGGCCGGCAAGGAGTCAGTAAGAAACGAAACGGACCGCCGGGCCAGCCGAGACGCGGAGCGCCAGCGTCGGCGCATACAGGTCGGCATCCACGCTCCAGGGCTCGGGGGCTGCGAAGCGCAGCTCGACGGCCTTCGCGGCGTAGTGCGCGAGACAGCTCGCGGGCGTGGGAATGCCGAGCCTCTGTGCCGGCAGCTCGAGACACACGCGGAACGCCCCGGCGTCGGTGTACAGGAAGTGGATGCGCTCGGGGTCGCTGCCGGCCGTGCGGAAGGGGCGGAAGCCGAGGCCGATGTCGCGCACGCTCGCGGCGCCCATGACGGTGAAGCGCTCGACTTCGAGGTGCTCGCCGTCGACCACGATCGCCACGCGGCGCGCCTCGAACAGCTCGCGCGCCAGGCGCGTGCCCGTGAGCGCCGAGCGCGCGATGCGGCCCACCAGCGACGCGGCGGCGCGCGGGCCGAGCTCGTCGCCTTCGTAGTACTGCTCGAGCCAGCGCGCGGCGACGCCGTTCACGAAGATCAAGCCGGCGCGCGCGGGGCCCTCCTCGGGCTCGATCCGGACGAGCGGGCGAGTCACCTCGAGCACGGGCTTCGCGCCGTCGAGCAGGCGCATCAGCGTGGCTTCGGGACTGAGCCTCGCTTCGAGGCTCTGGGCGATCGTGTTGACCGTTCCGCCGGGGGTCAGTGTGACTGCCGGAAGCGGCGTGCCATTCCAGATGCGCAGGAGAGGAGTCAGCGTGCCGCCCACCGTGCCGTCGCCGCCGACCAGCACGAGCTTTTCGACCCCCAGGTCGCGCAAGCGCGCGAGCGCCCGGTCGAGCTCGTCTTGGGTCTCGGTGAAGCACAGGTACTCGGGGGGCAGGAGCCGACCCAGGCGCTCGCCCAGGCTGCGCTCCACGCGCGCGCGCCTGGCGTGCGCGTTCACGATCACCCCGGGCGCCTTCATGCCCGGGCTCCTGGCCCGCCGGTCTCCCCCACCGCGAGGGAAAACTAGCCGATCGCGCGGGCTCGGGAAGACGGGCTAGACTGCGCGCCATGTCATTGTCGGAGCGCAGGATTTGGGTGAACGGCCGGCTCGTGCCCTGGGCCGAGGCGACCGTGCACGTGCTGTCCCAGTCGATCCAACGCGGGACGCTGGTGTTCGACGTGATGCCCATCTACTGGGTGAAGCGCGGGCCCGCGATCCTGGGGCTGGACGAGCACGTCGAGCGCTTCGTGCAGTCGATGCAGCTGGCCGGCATGGCGCCGCCCTACGGCGTGCGCGAGCTGCGCGCGGGCATCGCCGAGCTGGTGCGCGCCAACCCGGGCTCGGAGCTGGTGAAGGTCAGCGCCTACTACCCGGGCGTGTCACTCGACGTGCTGCCGGTCGACCCCAAGCCCGACGTCGCGCTCGCCGCGTTCTCGATCGGCGACGTGATTGCCGGCGGCAAGCGCGCCAATGCGGGCGGCCCGGCGAAGCTGCAGATCGCGACCTCGGTCAAGATGCCCGCGAGCGTGCTGTCGCCCCAGGTGAAGATCGCCGCCGGTTACACGCACGCGGCGTTCGCCAAGCAGCGCGCGCGCGCGGCGGGCTTCCACGACGTGCTCTTCCTCGACGGCGCCGGCTCACTCACCGAGTCGTCGACGCAGAGCTTCTTCCTGGTGGTGGATGGCGCGCTCCACACGGGCGGGCTCGACTCGGTGCTCGACGGCATCACACGGCGACTCACGATCGAGCTCGCGCGCGACCTCGGCTACGACGTGAAGGAGGGCCGCATGCCGCGCGAGCTCCTGGGCCGCGCGCGCGAGGCGTTCCTGACCGGCACCACGACCAACGTGTGGCCGATCGCGCAGATCGACTCACTCGAGCTGCCCAAGCCCGTGCCGGGGCCGGTGAGCGCGAAGCTCTCGTCGCGCTTCAAGGCGCTGGTCGCCGACGAGGACCCGACCTTCTCGAAGCGCTGGCTGCAGGCGGTCTAGTTGGGCGCAAGAGCGTTGCAGGAGCGCCCGCGCATCCGCGGGCAGCAGGTGCTCGCGGGCATCCAGCCTTCGGGCGTGCTGCACCTGGGCAACTACTTCGGCGCACTGCGCCAGTTCATCGACCTGCAGGACGGGAACCGGGCGGCCTACTTCATGGCCGACCTGCACTCGCTCACCAGCATCCACGACGCCAAGCGCCGGCGCGAGCTGACTCAGGCCGCGGCGCTCGACTTCCTGGCCATGGGCGTGGACCCGAAGCGCTCGGTGCTCTACCGCCAGAGCGACTTCCCGGAAGTCACCGAGCTGGCCTGGATCCTGACCACGGTGACTCCCATGGGACTCTTGCAGCGCTGTGTCTCGTACAAGGAGAAGCTCGAGCAGGGGCTGAAGCCCGATCACGGCCTGTTCGCCTACCCGGTGCTGCAGGCCGCCGACATCCTGATCTGGCGCGCCGACCTGGTGCCGGTGGGCCAGGACCAGAAGCAGCACCTGGAAGTGACTCGCGACGTCGCGGTGAAGTTCAACCTGACCTACCGCGAGGTGTTCAAGCTGCCCGAGCCGTACATCCTGGAAGAGACCGCGGTCATTCCCGGCACCGACGGCCGCAAGATGAGCAAGACCGCCGGGAACGGCATCGAGATGTTCGCGCCCGACAAGCAGCTCAAGAAACAGGTCATGGGCATCGTGACCGATTCCAAGGGCGTCGACGAGCCGAAGGAGCCCGACGGCTCGACCGTCTTCCAGCTCTACGCGCTGTTCGCGAACCCCGAGGAGCGCGCCGCCATGGCGCAGGCGTTCCGCCAGGGCGGGCTGGGCTACGGCGACGCCAAGAAGGCGCTGCTCGACAAGGTCATGGCGCACTTCGGGCCGGCGCGCGCGCGGCGGCGCGAGCTCGAGTCACGCCCCGACACCGTGGAGGACATCCTGCGGGACGGCGCGGCGCGCGCGCGCGCCGCCACCGCGGAGCTCATGGACGAAGTGCGTTCGGCCGCGGGACTGGGCCCGCCGAGGTGAGTCGATGGAGATCGAGGGCAAGGCAGCGATCGTGACCGGCGGCGGGACCGGGGTGGGGCGCGCGACGGCGCTCGACCTGGCGTCGCGCGGCTGCTCCGTGGTGATCAACTACAGCCGCTCGCGCGAAGACGCGGAGCGCACGGCCGCCGAGTGCGCGCGCAAAGGCGTGTTCGCGATCCCGTACCAGGCCGACGTGGCCGACGACGCCGCCTGCCGCGAGATGGTCGAGGTGTGCATGAGTGAGCTCGGCCAGCTCGACATCCTGGTGCAGAGCGCGGGCACGACCGTGTTCGTGCCGCACGGTGACCTCGACAAGCTCACGACCGACGACTGGCAGCGGATCTTCCAGGTCAACGTGGTGGCGCCCTTCCAGGTGGTGCGCGCCGCGCGCAAGGCGCTCGAGCAGTCGGGCCGCGGCTCCGTGGTCATGGTGTCGAGCGTCGCGGGCATCGTCGGCACGGGCAGCTCGATTCCCTACTGCGCCTCGAAGGCGGCGCTCAACAACCTGGTGATCACGCTCGCGCGCGCGCTCGCGCCGAAGATCCGCGTGAACGGCGTCGCCCCGGGGGCGATCACCGGGCGCTGGCTCAAGCAGGGTTGGGGCGAATCCTACGACGCGATCATGAAGGGCGTGTCGGCGCGCGTGCCGCTGGGCCGCCCGTCGGAGCCCGAAGACATCTCGGCCGCGATCCTCGCGCTGCTCTCCGGCTCCGACATGGTCACCGGCCAGGTGATCGTGTGTGACGGCGGGATGACGCTCGGCGGCTGAGTTGCTCGCCAAATCGTGACTCGCGTGTGCGGGCTCTCATTCGAGAGGTCGCACCATCGTCACCCCGCGCGCCAGGGAAGCGCGTTACACCTTCGCCGTCGATCCACGACGGAGGTGGGTGAGTCATGCGGCTTCTGCACTGGTTTGTCTTCGGGTGGATCGGCATTGCAGCTGCCGCGCCCGCTCACGGCGCGGCGCTGATCCGGATCACGGAGTGGCAGTACAACGGCGACGAGTTCATCGAGCTCACCAACGTGGGCGACGTCGCGCAGGACATGACCCACTGGAGCTTCAGCGACAACACGGAGCTCCCGGCCAACGTGTCGCTGACGCCGCTCGGCACGATCCAGCCGCACGCGAGCGCGCTGATCACCGAGCGCTCGGCCGACGCGTTTCGCGCGTCGTGGGACCTGGCGGTGAACATCGCCATCCTGGGCAACAACTCCCAGAACCTGGGCCGCGCCGACGAGATCAACCTCTACGACGCCAGCACGGCGCTGGTCGACCGGCTCACCTACAACGACGCCACGGGGCAGGGCCCGCGCACGCTGAACGTGAGCGGCAACATTCCGTTCGCGGCGCTGGGCACGAACAACGCGAGCGCGGCGGTGCTCTCCGTGCCGGGTGACCTGTACGGCTCGATCAC
>Ga0335084_10003206_pt1 | contig 15925 bp, 13 predicted proteins | sample Lox_Sample_44_FD_206721 | JGI IMG/M metagenome (GOLD analysis project Ga0335084, IMG submission 206721) | Soil microbial communities from Loxahatchee National Wildlife Refuge, Florida, United States - Lox_Sample_4.4 | ecosystem: Environmental > Terrestrial > Soil > Wetlands | place: USA... | reverse complement strand
AATCGAGTCGACGTCGCCCGTCAATTCGCACGCGAGCACAAAGTGATCGTCGTTCTCAAAGGGCATCGCACCATCGTCGCTGCGCACGACGGCACCGTCTGGGTGAACCCAACGGGAAACCCGGGCATGGCAACCGGAGGCACTGGCGATGTGCTCACCGGGATGGTGGTTGGATTGATTGCTCAGCATCCGGAGCAGGTGCTGGAGGCGACGGCGTTAGCGGTCTATCTCCATGGACTGGCAGGAGACTTTGGTGCCGCCGAGGTCGGAGAGAATTCACTCGTCGCAACGGATCTAATTCGCTTCCTGCCGAAAGCGTTCGCGGAGGCGCGGAGAGAAAGAGATTCGGGCATCCTGATTCACGGATGAGGTGGAGTCGCTGCTGCAAATCCGCGATCACCGCGGAATGTAGCGGTCAAGAAGAGGCAGGAGACGCGATCCCAAGTCGAGAGCGCGCTTTTCGGCCGCGGCCGGTGATTCCCCGTGGAACATCGGAGTCACCAGCCGGATGAGTGCTCCATCGCTGCGATTCATGCGGATGGAATCGGCCACCAGATAGTACTTAGCCCAGTATTCGCTCGCCAGCGCGCGATTGTGCGCCTGATACCAGTAGAGAACGAGTTCACGCTCTCCCGCCTTCGAGACAACATAGCGGTTGGCCGCGAAGAAAGTTCCGTCGGGCCGAGAAATACGTACGACTTCTTTCAGCGTCGGGACCCATCCGGCGCCAGGCAGGCAGTGACTCGGAGAATGAATGGTGTCGCCTGCCCGCTGGCTTGGAAAATAGGCAATGAATAAATTGACCGGCAGTTGTGAATTGCTCGTGTGGTCGTAGTCGCGGAGAAGGAATTCTCCCGCGCCCAGAATGTCGAGGGTCTGCTGGTCGAGGCTGATGTCGCGTCCTGTCCAATGGTCCAACTGCGACGGCAGGGAATTGAGCGGCTCGCGCGGTGGGAAGAATTCATTCCGCGAGCGCGCCTCGAGCAGCAATGCGGTGGCAGCCATCAACACTGCGGCACAACCGAAGCGAAGCAGCGCTGGCTTCATGGCGACTTCTCCTCCGCCGGACTTCGCCAAATGCGAGTGATGATGCGGTGGAGCGCGAACAGCATGAGCAACGACACCACAAAAATCAGCCATCCCGAGAAAAGATGAAAAAAGCCCTCGGCCTTTTCGGGATCCCAATACTGCACCAGTAGCCCGGTGCCGACGATACGGAAACTGTTGGCGGCGACTGCGATCGGAATGGACGAAAGCGCCAGCGTCAGGCGCACCCACCTGCGCTTATCCATCAGGTAGCCGTAGATGATTGCCAGGGTCAATAGGGAAAGCAGCGAGCGAATACCGCTGCAGGCTTCCGCCACCTCCAGAGGCATCGAGGGCAGCACAATGACGTTGCCCTCGCGCAACACGGGTACTCCCGCGAGTGGAAGCGATTCCGCTGCCAGCTTCGACGCCAGCAACTGAAGCGGGAACGTTAGTTTCTGCAGGACGATCTGCGGGATGGGGATCATGAGAATCAGGAACGCCCAGGGAAACAATAGGGCACGAAAGAATGGCCAGCCCTGAAACAAAATGATCAGGCCCGCAAGCAAGATGAGAAATGAGATCCTGGAGAAGAAGAGTTCCGCACCCAGCACACCCAGCATTAAAGCCAGCAAAGCGCCAACCAGAATGGGAAAACCACTCCATGATGGAGCCGCAGGGACCTTGGCCAACTCCTTTCGGTCTTGCCAAACCACCAATGCTGCGAAGAGAACCACGAAAATGCCATGGGAAAAGTTAGGGTCCTTCATCCATTGCAGGAACAAGCGTCCCAGGATGGACGCGTAGAGCCAGATCAGCAGGAGCAGGAGCGTTCCCCATTGCCACCAGGGGAGGCCAGACATCCACCCCCGGGGTTCCACTATCCGGGGGACTACTTGCACCGATTCTCCCATGGGCTCGCTGCGGTTGAGGATATGCGAAATGTGCTGCTTGTACAAACCCTAATGCGCTGGAGGGCCGATCCCCTTGGACAATCGACCCGGCCGTAAGAGTCTGGCGCGCCTATAGCCATGTTGTTGCAGGATATCGGGTTAATAGCACGGTCTGGGAAAAAGAGAACACTTTCTCCGTGGAATAGGCTGTCCGCGTACAGGCAAAGGGGTGCGTTATTAGTTTCAAACAGATAGGCTACTTTGCGATGCTTCGTTCGTGGGCTTCTTCGCATGGCTAGACGTAAAAATGGGAAAAACATTTCCCATTTATCCGCATTGGCGGTGAGTTCGTTGTTTGGTTCATGGATACCATGGACGCTAAGGTATTGAAAAATATAAACATCGATTACTCGCTCTCGGGTCGGATGACTGTTGCCGGATTGGCAGCGAGTGTGCTCTAGTAAACGCCAGTCCTTTTGATCTCCGAGACTCAAGCCCCCAGTCTCGACACATAGCCCATGAGTATCCACAGTTCAGAAATCCTGGCTCACACCGGGGTCCCGGCGAATGGTTCGGTCCGGGTCTGGCTCGAGAGTGTCAGCCCGGGGATGCGTACTGTGGAAGCGGTGGTTCGTGAGCTTTCTCAAAACGACGTCCCAGTCCTGGTTGTGGCTGAACCAGGAGCGGGGAAGGAAGCCGCCGCGGCGCGAATCCACGGCCTGTCGCATCGCTCTGCCGAGCAATTTCAAGTGTGTCAGGGTGGGGAGGCGTCCGCTGAGGTGATCGCGTCCTGGGAAGGCCACGGCGGGACGATCTACCTGCAGGGGATCGGGAACCTCGACTCTCAGGCGCAGGCGGAATTGGTCCGGCAACTCACGTCCAGCAGCGAAGAGCTGCGCGTGCCGCGTTTCGTCTGTGGAACATTCCGTGAATTGGAGGCTGAAGTCAAAGCCGGCAAGTTCCGGGAGGATCTCTACTATCGCATCAGCAGCGTTTGTCTGCGGTTACCACCTCTTCGCCAAAGGAAGGAAGACATTCCTGGCTTGCGAGACTGGTTCCTGGCAGCGGCGGCACAAGATTTTCACCGTCCCGTGCCGGTGCTCAGTCCTGGGACGCTGAGCTTCTTCGAGGAGTATCACTGGCCGGGAAACATCCGGGAGTTGAAGGACGCCGCGCGCGCCATTGTGGCTTTGGGCGATGAGACGCTCGCCATGGGCGGACTGCGGTCTCTGCTGCGGCGTTCGGATCGCAATCACGGAGACAAGGTTTCCCTGAAGGAAGCGGCGAGGGCGGCTTCCCGGGAAGCCGAGAAAGAATTGATCCTGCAGGTGCTGACGCGAACTCGCTGGAACCGCCGTCGCGCTGCCCAGGAGTTGCAGATCAGTTACAAGGCTCTGCTTTATAAGCTCAAGCAGATCGGATACGAGGAATACGGCTCATGAGAAACGAAAGGAGCGCGAGAGGAGAACCTATGAGGCAAAGCCTGAAAGCGGCGGCTGCCGTAGCGTTGCTAGCCGGCGGTATCATGATGGCGCAGAACGCTGCACCCGTCCCGTCCGCTGGCAGTCCTGCACCCGATGGCGCAGTCTCGGCGAATGTTGCTTCCCCATCGTATGTGATTGGTCCGGACGACGTGTTGCATATCTCCGTCTGGAAGGAACCGGATCTCACTGCGACCTTGCCGGTGCGTCCCGACGGCATGATTTCTTTGCCCTTGCTCAACGATGTTCAGGCTGCGGGCATGACGCCCATGCAGTTGGCGGCGGCGCTCACGGAAAAGCTGCGGAAGTACGTTGCCGATCCCCGCGTCACCGTTGTGGTTACGCAGATCAACAGTAAACGGGTTTTCCTGGTGGGAGAAGTCGCCCATACTGGAGCGACTCCCTTGCTGCCCAACATGACGGTGCTGCAGGCCATCTCAAGCGCCGGATTGACACAGTTTGCCAATACCAAAGCCATCTACATTTTGCGCATCGAAAACGGCAAACAAGTCAAAATGCCCGTGAACTACAAGAAGCTGATCAAGGGCGAACAAATGGATCGCAATTACGTTTTGCAACCGGGAGATACGATTGTCGTCCCGTAAACACGGCTGGACACGAGACATGAGTTTCACATTGACAACACGGCTGTTTCTGGCGGTCCTCAGTATCAGCTTGTGTGCGGCGGCGCAGAACGATCCACAGGAGCAGACGCCGCAGTCGCCGGCCGATTCACAGCCGCAACCGGTTCGCTCCGACACCGCTCCGGCGCCTGCTTTTGGGCAGAACGCGCCCATCCTGAACCCGGAGAATCCACCTCTTTCGGGCCTGGATGAGCCCAGACTGGAGATGCGATCCGCCTTGCGCAGCTTCATTTCACCGGCTCTGCAGGTGAGCACATCGGCAGACACCAACTCCGGCAACCAGCCGGGCACGAGTAGTGTGAGTTCGGTGAGCCGCGTTCTTGGAGCCTTCGACTTGCAGCGGTTCTGGCCGAAGACCGACCTGTTCGCGGAATATCTTGGCGGCGGCGCTTTCTACACGTCTGGTGCGGAAACTGTACGGCAGTTACAGGCACTGGGGGTGCTCGGAACCACGCGCTGGCGTACCGGACAAGTGTCGTTGCGGGATTCGTTCAGTTATTTGCCCGAAGGATCCTTCAGTACAGGAGCATTCGGAGGCGCGCCGGGCCTGGGTATTGCTGCCGGTGGAGGCAATTCAGGGATTCCGGGAGGAGGGCTCCCCGGGATTCGCTCTTTGAATGGGCCCTCATCATCCCTTGGTCTGGTTCCGCGGATCGACAATACAACCATCGGAGATGTCGTTCAAAGCCTGACGCCGCGTTCCGCGGTCACGGCCGCAGGAGGCTATGGCTTCGACCATTTCACGGAAGACCAGCCAGGCCTGATCAATAGCCAGCAGATCACTGTTCAGGGCGGCTACAGTTACATGCTGAATCGGCGCGATCAGGCGGCGATCATTTATGCCTTCCAGGAAGTTCATTTCCCGCAGGAGGCAGGCGGCCAGGTGAACACCCATGTCATCAACCTGCGCTGGGGCCGCACGATCACCGGCAGAATGAGCATCGTGATCGGAGCGGGTCCGCAATACACATCGATCTATCACCCCGCATCCGCGGGGAATCCATCGACAACCGATACGCGCTGGTCTGTCAGCGGACGGGCTCACCTTAATTACAAATTCAGCAGGAGTTCAGGCTCTCTGAGCTACGAGAAATACACTTCACCCGGGTCGGGATTCTTTGCCGGTGCGGATACGCAGGTGGGTCGGTTGAGCTATGACAAGCCCTTAGGGCGGACCTGGCAGTTTCTGGCCGATGCCGGCATTTCCTACAGCAAGCGGATTCAAGAGTTCCTTGGCGTAGGCGTCGGCGCGAATCATTACACCGACGCATTCGCCGGGGCCGTCTTCCACAAACAGATGGGCCGTAATTTTGGAGTTTTTGCCGCCTATCGTTTCAGCGATCTGACGTTTGACAGCTCGTTTTGTCAGAACGCGACCGGCACCTGTAATCGCATTACGTTGCGACACATTGGATCGATCGGAGTGGACTGGCACCCCCGCCCGGTGCGCATCGAGTAACTTTTGGGCCGCGGCGAGCGGCCGGATTGGTGATGAGGATGATTGAAAATCGCGAACTTACCATGGACGACTATCTGGCGATGGTGCGCCGGCGCTTGAAAGTGATTCTGATCCCCGCGCTGCTTGCCCCTCTGGCAGGATTCCTGGTTTCCTTTGCCTTCCCGCCAAAGTACACCGCGCAGTCCCTGGTGCTGGTGGAAGGTCAGAAAGTGCCTGACAACTACGTCCAACCCGTGATCACAAGCGACTTTACGCAGCGGCTCGCCACGATGCAGGCACAGGTGACGGCGGCAACCCGCTTGCGCCCGGTCATCGAACGCCTGGGCGTAACGCGGCCTGAGGATGAAGGGAAGCTCATCGAGGATATTCGCAACAACATGAGCGTCGACCCCGTCATCACCAACATTGCCAGCAGCGCGGCTGGCCTTTCGGGAAAGAAGAAGAAAAACTCCCCAGGCAGCGGCGCGCCCTTGCCAGGCTTCTATGTGAGCTACACGGCGAGCAATCCGCGGCAGGCGCAACAGGTCTGCAACGAACTTACTTCGCTGTTGCTCGACGAAAACCTAAGGACCCGCGCCGAAGCTGCCCAGGGGACGACGGAGTTTCTCAGCCGGCAGGTCGAGGATGCGAAGCGCGCGCTGGATGAACAGGATGCAAAACTCGCCAACTTCAAGCGGCAATATATGGGGCAGCTGCCGGAAGACGCGGAGAACAATCTGCGGGTTCTGATGTCGCTGAACTCCCAACTTGATGCCAGCACGCAGACTCTCAATCGCGCCCAACAGGACAAGGCATACACCGAGAGCCTGCTGGCACAGCAATTGGCGGCATGGAGGACTTCCCAGTCCAGCACCAACCCGCAGACGCTCGAGCAGCAACTGAATACTTTGCAGGCGCAGTTACTGCAACTGCAAGCACGCTATACCGCCGATCATCCGGATGTCATCAAAGCCAAGGCGGATATCGCCGAGGTGCAGAAGAAACTGGCAGAAGTGAACGCCGCTTCCAGCAAAGCGACCGATACGTCGGACAAGGCCTCGGTTTCCGAGCCGGCCGAGATTCGCCAGCTTCGTCTGCAAGTGCATCAGTTCGAAACGGTGATCGCACAAGCGACGAGCGATCAGAAGAAGCTGCAGAGTTCCATCCAGCTTTATCAGTCCCGAACCGCGATGAGCCCGGGGATCGAAGAACAGTACAAGCAACTCATGCGCGAGTACGACAACCTGCAGAATACCTACCACGACCTGCAGGCCAAGCAAAGCTCGTCGGAAATCGCGACCGATATGGAGCGGCAGCAGGAAGGCGAACAGATGCGCATTTTGACGCCCGCCGGCCTGCCGGATTCCCCGAGCTTCCCGAACCGTCCGTTGTTTGCCGGTGGGGGCCTGGGTGTCGGGCTGGTGCTGGGCATCGGGATAGCGATGCTGCTGGAGTTGCGCGACAAATCCATTCGTACCGAGAAAGACGCGGCGGCAGTGCTGGATTTGCCGCTGCTCGTGTCGGTGCCGTGGGTAGGCGAGGAAGAAGCAGTCGCGCGAGGTAATGGCAACGGCCACCGCCCCTTCTGGGGTCGCGGCGGTCCTTCGGAAACGAAACGAGGGGAAAGGGTCGAGGTCTAACGCAAGCCTATGTATAAAGAGTTTTTTGGACTGCGGGCCAATCCGTTCAACGTCAATCCTGATCCGCGTTATCTGTTTCTGACGCGGCATACGGAAGAGGCCCTGGCCTGCCTCACCTACGGAATCCAGAGCCGTAAGGGATTCGTGCTATTGACCGGAGAAGTCGGCACGGGAAAGACGACGCTGATCAACAAACTTCTGGAATGGTTGCGCCTGCAGCAGGTCGCGACGGCTTTCGTATTCAACTCGCGCATGGACGTGCCGCAATTCCTGGATTTCATGATGGCCGATTTCGGAATCCCCTGCGACACGAAATCGAAAAGCCAGATCCTGCAGCGCCTCTATAGTTGGCTGCTTGACCGCTATCGCGCCGGAGAGACCGCCGTCCTGATTGTGGATGAGGCGCAGAATCTGTCCGACGAAGTTCTGGAAGAGATCCGCATGCTAACCAATCTGGAGACCTTCACGGAGAAGCTGCTGCAGATCATTCTCGTCGGCCAACCGGAACTGGAGCAGCGCTTGAGACAGCCCCATCTGCGTCAGTTGCGGCAAAGGCTGACCTTGCGCGCCAAGACTCACCCCTTCAACCAGGAGGAAACGCGCTCCTATGTCGTGCAGAGGCTTCGTATCGCCGGTTCCAATGGCGAGCCCATTTTCGATCCGGAGGCACTGGTTGCTCTGTACCGGTATTCCGTGGGAATCCCCCGCGTCATCAATCTGTTGTGCGAACACTGCCTGGTTAGCGCCTTCGTCGACCAGAAGAAGCTGGTGATGGCGGATACGGTCGAATCCGTGGCCCGGGATTTTGATTTATCCGATGGCAGCAGCGCCGCCAACGTCATGACCCCTGTCGTTCCCCCTTCAACTCCCGAGAAATTTGATTTGGTTGACGCCCTTAAAACTCTGGCTACTCTGGCTGATCGGCTTCGCCAGTCTGAACAGGAACTGACCAAGGAAAGGAAATCATGAGTCGAATTCACGATGCTCTAAAACGCGCCGAGCAGGACCGAGCCACATTGTTGGGGGGGCGTTTCGAGACCGCCTTGGATGCGCCTGAGCCGGAAACCGCAGACGTGCCGGCGCATGTCACAACTGCTGTGATGCCGTCACCGTCCAGCCCCTTTTCCTACGAGACGCTGGTGGCGCGTTGTCCAGTCGCGCAGTGGTCGCCGGATCCCCGCACCATGCTGTTCTTTCAGGATGACGAGAACCGCAGAGGCAGCGAAGAGTTTCGCACCCTGCGTTCGCGCCTATACCAGATTCGCGAAAAGATGCCCCTGAAGCACATCATGGTGACGAGCCCTCTGCCGAAAGAGGGGAAATCTTTCGTCGCCGCAAACCTGGCACAGGTATTGGTGAGGCAACATGGCCGCCGCGCTCTCGTAATTGATGCCGATATGCGCGCCCCGGGAATGCATCGTCATTTCGGGACCTCGCAGAACCCGGGATTAGCCGAATATCTTATGGGCGAAAGCGATGAATTTGGCGTCCTGCAACGAGGACCGATGGAAAACTTGTTCTTCGTTCCCGCGGGCCGTGTCGTATCCGGAGCTCCTGAGTTGTTGTCCAATGGAAGGTTGAAGCTGTTCCTGCAACGCGTGGAACCGCTGTTTGACTGGATCATTCTCGATACGCCGCCGGTCATCCCCGTGTCGGATGCGACGCTGCTGGCGAATTTCTGCGACGGGATTTTGATGGTGGTGCGGGCAAATTCAACTCCCTCCGACTTGGCGCGGCGCGCGCGCGAAGAGTTCCCCGACAAGCTGCTTCTCGGAGTCGTGCTCAACGGGATGCAGCACAAGCAATCGGCGTATTACTACTACGGCGAGGCCACGAGCAGTCTGGCCTGAGATGAACCGAGGTCGCACTTGATCCGGCTCTTCAATGTTTATTACCCGATCCGCACACTGATCCTGCTGGTGGGCGAAGGCCTGATTGTCTGGACTTCGTTTCTTCTCGGAGCAGTGTACCAACTGCGGGAAGACAGCTATCTGGTGTTGAACTACGAAAACGGCTATCTCAAGATTTTCGTAGTCACTGCGCTGGTGCTGCTCTGTTCTCATTGGTTCGACCTGTACGATCCTGCGCGCTTGAACACCAAAGGAGAGCTTTATTTCCGGCTCTTGCTGCTTCTAGGCCTGCTGGCGTTCGTGCTGGCTGCGGTCGGCTATGTCCGGCCCAACTACTTACTCGGGCATGACTCGGCCGCGGTGGGATTGCTGGTCCTCACCTTTGCCATGATCGGGTGGCGCATCGGCTACAGCTGGTTGATCCAGTTACCCATCCTGGTGGAGCGTATCTATGTTCTCGGGACGGGTGAGCGTGCGCAACGCCTGGTCCAGGGCTTACGTCAGAATCCGGAACTGGGCGTCGAAATCGCCAGTTGGACCGGAAAGCTGGAAGGAGCGGTTACCCGCGAAGCGGTTGCCGACCACTTGCTGGAGGTAGTCAAGAAAGAAAAAGTTCATCGCGTGATCGTGGCGATGCCCGATCGCCGCGGGACGATCCCCATGCAGGAGTTGCTCAATTTACGCATGCAAGGGGTGAAGATTGAAGAAGCGACTTCCTGGCTGGAGAAAATGTCGGGCAAGATCGAGGTTGATAATCTCTATCCAAGTTGGCTGGTGTTTGCACAGGGGTTTCGCCGCAGTTCGATGTTCATCCTGATTCGCCGCGTGATCTCAGTCGTGATTTCCCTGATTGGCCTGATTCTGGCAGCGCCATTGGTGCCTTTTATCATGCTGGCGATCAAGTTCGACTCGAAAGGCCCGATTTTTTACTCGCAAAGCCGCGTGGGGAAGGGCGGGAATGTCTTCAAGGTGATGAAATTCCGCACCATGCGCCAAGACGCGGAAGCGGGCGGCGCACAGTGGGCGGGGGACAACGATCCCAGGATCACTCGCGTCGGTCGGTTCTTGCGATCTTCGCGCCTGGACGAAATTCCGCAGCTGTGGTGCGTGCTCAAGGGCGACATGGCGTTCGTGGGGCCGCGCCCGGAACGGCCGGAATTTGTGCAGTGGCTGTCCAAAGAGATCCCCTACTACAACGTGCGCTACATGGTGCGCCCGGGACTCACAGGATGGGCGCAAGTGAAATATAAGTACGGCAGCACCGTGGCGGATGCGCGCGAAAAGCTGCAATACGACTTGTTCTACATCAAGAACGCCTCCATCGGTCTGGACCTGCTGATCATTTTCCAGACGGTCAAGACGGTGCTGTTGCGCCGGGGCGCGCAATGACATGGGTGTTTTGGATCGCCGCGCTGGTGATCGCTTATGCGTACGTGGGGTATCCGGCTTGGCTCTGGTTGCGTTGCCGATGGTTGCCGCAGCCAGTGCGCCGCGGTGGTGGGGAACCAACGGTATCGGCCTTGATGGTGGTTCGCGATGAAGAGGCCGTCATCGAACGCAAGCTGAATAACCTACTGGCTCTCGAGTATCCCGCTGAGAAGCTTGAGATGGTGGTCGTTTCCGACGGTTCGACCGATGGTACCGAGCGGATCCTGGAGAAGTTTGTGGATCATCCGCGAGTCAAGGTCTTGCGAAAACTGCTGTCGCAGGGCAAGGCGGCAGGTTTGAACGATGCGATGAACTGGGCAAACGCAGAGATTGTGCTGTTTACCGATGCGCGGCAGGAGATCGAATCGGGAGCGCTCCGTGCGCTGATCGAGAATTTTGCCGATCCCCTGGTGGGCGCCGTCAGCGGCGAACTGATGCTTGGCGATCCCAGGAACGGAGAAACAGGACAGGGCATGGGCTTGTACTGGCGCGTGGAGAAGAAGGTGCGCGAATGGGAGTCGGCCTCCGGTTCGGTGGCGGGAGCGACCGGAGCGATCTACTCCGCGCGCCGCGATCTTCTCGAACCATTGCCCGAAGGCACGATTCTCGACGATGTTTTGCTGCCCATGCAGATCTTACGCAAAGGATATCGGGTAATTTTCGATTCTCGCGCCCGTGCCTGGGACGCGCCCAACCTCGGCGAAGCGCGTGAGTTCTCCCGCAAGGTCCGGACGCTCAGCGGGAACTATCAGTTAATCCAGTTAGCGCCGTGGTTGCTGACTTCGGCGAATCCCATCCGCTTCGAGTTTGTCAGCCACAAGTTGCTGCGCCTGCTGGTGCCATTTGCGCTTCTCGCTGTTCTTCTCGCAACGTTTTTCTTGCCACAACCCTTCTATCGCGCAGTGCTGGTGGCGCAACTTGTTTTTTATGCGTTGAGTCTGGTGGCGATTGCCGGACTCAAGATCGGCGCGCTGTCGCGTGTGGCCGATCCGGCCCGCACCTTCGTCATGTTGAATTCGGCGGCCCTGGTGGCGTTCATCAACTTTGTCACCCGCAGGAAGGCGGTTTGGGCGCGCTGACGGGCATGAAAATCCTCTGGGTCAAAGCCGATAAGCTCCTGCCCGTCGAGAATGGCGGCAATATTCGCACGTATCACCTCTTGCGCTATTTGTCGTCGCATCATGAACTGACGTTTTACTCGTACTACGGCGGCAGCCGGGACACGAGTTACGAACGGGAACTCGGCCACAAGTTGCCGGGATCGGTTGCGGTTTGCACCGGGAAACGTGAACTTTCCAGGGTCGGCCGCGGACTCGACTACCTCGTTCATATGACGTCGGAGTCTCCTTATGCGGTGAGCCGGTTCGCCTGCTTCCGCGTTCAGGACGAACTGCGTTCCTGGTTTCGCCAGAAGCGTTTCGACGTTGCGGTTTGTGATTTTCTCGATGCCGCGGTGAACTTTCCCGGGAGGTTCGGCATTCCCTGCGTGTTGTTCCAGCACAACATCGAGAGCGAAATTTGGCGTCGCCACGCGTCAACCGCAAGCCATCCTGTGAAAAAGCTCATATACCAGATGGAATTTCAAAAAATGTTGCGCTATGAGCAAGTCGCGGTGCGAAAGTTCCATCATGTCATCGCGGTTTCTGAAAATGACCGCGCGCTGATGGCGCAGTGGGTCGATCCGAACCGCATCACCGTTGTGCCCACGGGCGTGGACCTGGAACAATACCGGCCGTCTTCATTCGTCGAAGAGCCTGCCCCGCTCATCAGCTTCGTCGGCGCCATGGACTGGGAGCCGAACGTAGACGGCGTCGAATATTTCTGCAGCGAGATTTGGCCGATCATCAAAACGGAGGTACCGGAGGCCCGCTTCCGTATTGTGGGACGCAATCCGGATCGCCGGATCACGAAATGGGTATCGGAACACATCGAAGTCACTGGCCGGGTCCCGTCGGTGGTGGAACATCTGCACCAGTCGGCAGTTGCCATCGTTCCCTTACGTATCGGCGGAGGCACGCGGCTCAAGATCTATGAAGCCATGGCGGCCGGCAAGGCGGTAGTGTCGACCACAATTGGAGCGGAAGGCCTGGATGTCCGTCATAGCCGCGACATCATGCTGGCCGATGATGCCGGCTCCTTCGCGCAAGCGGTTGTTGTGTTGCTCCGCGATCGCGAGTTGCGACGCCGTTATGAGCGCGCGGCGTCGGAAACCGCAGCGCGGTATGGCTGGCCGGCGATCGGTGAGCGCTTCGGTGATGTGCTGCAATCGGTTGTGCAGGGGAAATCTTCAGCGTTGAGCGCTGTCTCCGCATGAGCAGCGGGAAGTATTGATGAGGGTTTGTGGACAACCGCAATAACACGATGGCAATGAGCGTTCCGGTGCCGTTCCGGCGCAGGATCGCGACCGCTCTGGATCCGACAAAGACCGCCTTCTTCTGGCTGAGCGCCTTTTTTGTCGTTTACTGCGCCCGGCCGGAGGACTGGATCCCGGGACTCAAATATGCCCCGCTTGCCAAAATCACTGCAGTCCTCGCGATGTGGGGGTTGTTCCAGAGCATAGGACGCACCAAGCGCACCTTCCGCGACATTCCCAGGGAGGGGAAGTTGCTGTTAGCCATGATCGGTTTGCTGCTCCTCAGCGGCTTTCTCTCGCCCGTTTGGCGAGGAGGTGCTGTCTCCCACACCCTCGACTTCGCGAAGGTGTTTGTCGCGTGGGTTTTGACGTTTCTGCTGATTACGGATTTCAATCGTCTGCGGCGAATCATCTTTATTCAAGCGGCTTCGGTGGCGGTCATCAGTGCCGTTTCCATCGTCAAGGGTCACGGCAGCCCGCGGCTGGGTGGTGTTCTGGGTGGAATCTATTCCAACCCCAACGATCTGGCATTTGCCATTGTGCTGTCTTTGCCCTTCGCTCTTGCCTTCATGATCACCGCGAAAAGTAAGTTCGTGAAGGCGATCTGGCTGTGCGGGATGCTGATCATGGCGGCAGCTTTGTTTATGACCGCATCACGCGCGGGATTCATTAACCTCATGATTTCCGGCAGTGTGATCCTGTATCACTTTGGAATTCGAGGGAAGCGCTATTACTTGATTGCAGCCACGGCATTTGTGGGCCTGATCCTGATGGCTACCGCGGGCGGCAAACTCTACGACCGGTTTACGGCACTCGAAGGCGATAGCGCAACCGATCAGTCGGCGTATGGATCGTACGAGGATCGCAAGTATCTGATGTTGCGCGCGCTCAACGGAATCAAGGAATACCCCATTCTCGGGATCGGCATCAATAATTTCGAAACCTATTCGCTGATTTGGCGGGAAGTCCACATGACCTACCTCCAGATCGGTGTCGAAGGCGGTGTTCCGGTCCTCATTCTCTATCTGATGTTCTTTGCTCGAGGTTTCAAGAATCTGCGCATTTTGCGAAAGAAACAAAATCTCGACGAGGATATCGTGCTTTTCGTCGGCGCATTGCACAGCTCGCTCGTAGGGTTCGTGATCGGGGCGATGTTTGCTCCCGAAGCGTATCAGTTCTTTCCCTACTTCGCCGTCGCATTCACCGCGACCTTGCTGCAGACCATGAAAGAACAAGAAGCGGAACCGACCGCGACCCTCCCACCACCGAAGCAGCCACGTCATTTTCTGGAGGTCTATGCCGAGCACGGAAGAGCAAGTGCAGCTACCACTGTCCGCTGAGTTGCAGGCAATTCTCCGTTGCCTGCACTGTGGCGCTAGCCTTGATAGCGACCGTTCCGGAGGATTCGTTTGTCCCTCCTGCGGACGCGCGTATCCAAAGGTCAACGGTATCGCCCGCTTTGTGGACGCGCAGGAGTATGCCGCCAGTTTCGGGTACCAGTGGCATCGCTACCAGAAAACGCAACTGGATCACGACGAGGTGCGTGAGTCGGACCGCCATTTCAGAATGAAAACCGCTCTCCGTCCTGAAGATTTGAAAGGCAAGCTGGTACTTGATGTCGGCTGTGGGATGGGTCGTTTCGCCGAGGTTGCGACGCGCTGGGGTGCGCGCGTCATCGGCGTCGATCTCAGCGCCGCCGCCGAAGTTGCCGCTAAGAACCTTGCCGATCGCGAATTCACCGCTTTTCAGGCAGACGTATTCGCCTTGCCGTTTGCCCCGGAGAGCTTCGACATCATTTACAGTGTCGGCGTTCTCCATCACACGCCGGATTGCGAGGCTGCGGTCAAAGTCCTGGAAAAGTACCTCAAGCCGGGAGGTATTCTCGCGGTATGGCTCTATAGTGCCTATAGTAAGTGGTATCGCTTCAGCGATATCTGGCGCCGCTACACTCACAAGATGAAGCCGCAGAGGCTGCATGGCATGCTCAAAGTGGCCGTTCCCTTCTTCTATCATTTAAACCGGGGTCTGAAGCGCGTTCCCCTTGTAGGTCGTCCAGTAGCCGGGGTCGTGCACCACGTCTTTCCGGTCAACCGGCAGAAGGACCCGGAAGCGCGGATGCTTGATACATTCGACTGGTATTCTCCGCGCTACCAGTCCAAGCATACGTATGAGCAGGTGTTCCGGTGGTACGAAGCGATGGGCATGGAAGATATGCGAATCGGCGAAACTGCGATTGCCGTCCGCGGTCGCAAGCCCGCATAGCAGCGTACAATGACGATCACAAGAAAACTCGCCTACGCGCGAAAAGTGTTGCCAACTGCGACGCGGCGGGCGCTGAACCCCATTCCGCGCGGGCCAGTACACCTGGTCATCGCGGTCGCGGATCATTTCGAGCCCGCGATCGATCCCACGGACGGCCAAAAGCGAGTCCCGCGCGTCGAGCAAGAACACCGGCTGGAGTGGTGGGGTTGCGAGTACCCAAAGATTGTTGATCCACTTCGTGATGCCGATGGTCTCCCGTTCGTGCACACCTACTTCTATCCCGCCGAACAATACGATGAAGGGCTGGTCGCACAGTTAGCCGATCACTGCCATGCCGGGTGGGGCGAGATTGAAGTCCACCTGCACCACGGAATCTCGCAGCCGGACACGGCTCAGAATACCTGCCGTCTATTGAGCGAGTTCCGTGACCTTTTGGCGTTCCGGCATCGCTGCCTCGCTTTTGAACACGGTTCCGGGCAGCCTGGTTATGTTTTTGTGCACGGTAACTTTGCGCTTGCGAATTCCGCTGGGGGACTCTTTTGCGGTGTCGATTCCGAAATGCAGGTTTTGGCTGACACCGGCTGCTACGCCGATTTCACTTTGCCGACGGGCCTCCATCATCCCGCGCAAACCGCGAAAATAAATTCGGTGTACGAGTGCGCGCTGCCACTGGACAAGACAGCGCCGCATCGCGAGGGGAACAATCTGGCTGCGGGCCGGGCTCCCCAGACTTTTCCGCTCATCGTGCAGGGACCCCTCCTGGTGGATTTTGCGCGCAGTTGGCGCACCTTGCAGCCTGTCCTCGAAACCGGCGCGATCACCCGGTCGAATCCAATGACACTGCACCGCCTTGCGCTATGGAAGCGGGCGCGGATTCAGGTGCAGGGACGTCCCGACTGGTTATTCATCA
>Ga0335084_10003205_pt1 | contig 15927 bp, 10 predicted proteins | sample Lox_Sample_44_FD_206721 | JGI IMG/M metagenome (GOLD analysis project Ga0335084, IMG submission 206721) | Soil microbial communities from Loxahatchee National Wildlife Refuge, Florida, United States - Lox_Sample_4.4 | ecosystem: Environmental > Terrestrial > Soil > Wetlands | place: USA... | reverse complement strand
CTTCTATGCCTCCCTGGCGTACGCCGGGCGAATGCTCGGATCGAGAAAGAGAGCCCTCGATGCGGCCGGCATCCCCCCGCGCAGCCACGCCGAGTACATGGCGCTCAATGCCGAGCCCAGGGGCGAGCCCGAGATCTTCATCAAGAACCTGGCGATCTGCGCCACCTGCGTCTCGGAGGCCTGCTTCGCCTCGGATCCCTGCCAGGCCGTCACGCTCACCGCGCGCGGCCTTCCGGTCCTCGATCCCGCCCCGGCGGCGAGGCCGCTGATGAGCGCCCGCCGCACCTCACCCGGCGTCTGGCGCGCCATCAACGCCGAGGGATGTCTCGAGTGCGGCAACTGCGAGAGCGCGTGTCCGTACGGCAACCTCGAATACCGCGTGCCCAACAACCTGCCCGGCAAGCACGAAGCGCGGAACCGGGGCATCACCTATCGGTTCAACTGAGGGCCCGCCCATGCACGCTGCCTGTCTCCTGCGTCCCACATTCGACCCGCGCGAGCTGTCCTCCCTGAGGGCGGCCGGCAACCAGGTGGTCGCAGACCGCGTGCAGCTCGTGAAGAACGAGGGGGACGTGCGCGCCGTCCAGCTCGTGAAGGCCGCCGGGGCGCCGTTCCACGCCGTCTCGGTGGGCGAGCTCGACGCCATCTCCCGCGTCCACCTCTTCGTCTACGGAGCCCAGGAGGTCTGGGAGGTCGGCACCACGCCCTCGCATGACCTGGACGAGACCCGGGTCGCCAGGTTGATCGCCGCGCAGGTCCGTCGTCTCGACGACGTCCAGCTCGTCGCGATGGGCGCGACGGAACAGGACACCGGCCGCGCCATGCTGCCAGGACTCGTCGCCGCGGAGCTCGGCTGGGAGCTCTTCTCCCACGTCGTGGCGCTTCGCGTCGAGGAGCAGCGGGCGCGCGTGACGCAGGTGACGGATGGCGGCACGCAGGAGATCGACGTGGCATTGCCCATCTGCGTGTCCGCCGACGATGCGTGCCCGATCGGACGCGATCCGTCGGACGAGTACGACCTGATCGAGAAGCTCGAAAAGCGCACATCGCGCGCGGTGTCGATGGCCGATCTGGGCCTCGGGACGGAGGAGAGCGCGCTGCCCGAGCTGTCGACTCCCCCCGAGCGGGAGCCCCAGCCCGTGATGGCGCTGGGAGCGGAGTCCGTGGCGAAAGTGGCCGAGATGCTCCGGCGCTTCCAGGCGTGAAGGCGCCACCAAGGATAGATCATGAAAAAGATCCTCGTTCTCGGAGAGCGCGATCCGTCCGGCTCCGTCCAGGCAGCCACCCTCGAGCTGCTCGCGCTCGCCGCGGCGAGGCAGCTCCCCGCCGAGGTCGTGGTTGAGGACGGCGACCGGCCGGCCCTCGTGCAGGAACTCTCAGCCCACGGCGCCTCCAAGGTCTGGTTCCTGACCGGTGACATCGCGCGCTACTCCACGCGCAAGCTAGCCTGTGCCGTGGACTCCGTCGTCCAGAGCACGGGGGCCGACTCTCTCTGGGGATCGTCCTCGCTGCGCTCGCGGGATCTGCTGTCGTACTGTGCCGGCCTGGCCGGTGGACGCGTACTGAGCGCCGTGCACGGGCTGGAGCAGGCGGGAGGCGAATGGCTCGCCACGTCCGACACCTACGCCGGCCGCTTCGTGCGCAGGGACCGGCTCCCTGCGGGATTCACGTGCCTATCATTTGCCGCGACGGGTGTTGCTGCCGTCGCGCGCGCCGCGGCGGCCCCGGCAGAGTTCGACGCGACCGAAGTCAAGGCGGGCGACCTGCGCTTCACCGGCGATCTCGTCCGCCCGGAGAAGGAAGAGGGTGTCCGGCTCAAGGACGCCGAGGTCGTCCTCAGCATTGGCGCAGGCGTCGCGGGCAAGGGCGTGGCAGAGGCGAAGAAGCTCCTGAGACTGCTCCTCGCCACGGGGACCAAGGCTGCCATCGGCGGCACGCGGGTCGTCACCGATGCGGCGCTCCTTCCCCGAGACGCGCAGATCGGCGTGTCCGGCATCGCCGTAACGGCCAAGCTCGTCCTGTGCGTGGGCGTCAGCGGCGCTCCGCAGCATTGGGCGGGCATCAAGGACTGCGGGGACATCGTCGCCGTCAACACCGATGCTGAAGCCCCTCTCATGCGCATGGCCGGCCTGCCCATCCAGGGCGATGGCCTGACATTTCTGAAAGAGCTTGGCTCCCTCGTGTCGTCCACCTTGACCGACGCCCAGAAGGAAACGCTCCGGAAGGCTGCGGAGGCCCGGCGCACCAAGCCTGCCGCCGAGTTCGCCGCGGGCGCGACGGCTCCCGGGCTCCCGGCCGAATCTCACGAGCCGGTCGCCGACGCTCCCCTCAAGGCGGACCTGCGGAGCATCGAGTTCGACGCGTTCCACGTATACCAAGTCGACCGGCTCGACCCGGCCTGGAACCGCGAGAAGCTGGCGGGCCTGCTTCGCAAGGTCGCAAAATACGCCGAGACCTTCCTCAACCAGGGCAAGCGCAACGCAGAGCGCATCGGGTGCCGGTTCCTGCCGGGTGAGGAGAACGAGCAGCGCGCGGTCGTCACGCCCCCGGGCCTCAAGGAGGCGTTCCAGGAGTACTACCGGGGCGGCTTCGGCCGCTTCCCCGTGCCACGGGAGTTCGGAGGGCTGGAGCTGCCGCACGGCTTCCTCGACATGGTGTCCGAGATCGTCAACGCAGGCAGCGTAGCGATGGGGACCGCCTTCGAGCTGACGCAGGGCTCGAGCCTCATCCTGCAGCACTTCGGCAGCGACTGGATGAAAGAGGTGCTCATCCCCGGGCTCTACGACGGCCGCTTCCAGGGCACGATGTGTCTGACCGAAGCGCAGGCCGGATCGGACCTCGGAGCCGTGGCCACGACGGCCGAGCGGATCGAGGGCACCGACACCTTTCGCATCAACGGGACCAAGGTCTTCATCACGGCCGGCGACCACGACATGGCCGAGAACGTCATCCACATCGTCCTCGCCAAGATCAAGGGCGTCGCCAAGACGGGCACCAGCGCCATCTCCCTCTTCATGGTCCCCAAGTTCTGGGTCGACGACGAGGGACAGTCCGGCGAGTTCAACCGGGTCCTCACCCAGTCCATCGAGCACAAGCACGGCATGACGTCCAGCCCCACCGCTGTCCTGAAGTTCGACGGCTCGCGCGGCCTCCTCATCGCCCGTGACCTCGAGGAGGAGATGCTCGAGCCCTCCGGCATGAAGGCCATGTTTTTCATGATGAACTACATGCGCCACGAAACGGGCACCGCGGCCCGGGCGCAGGCCATGGCGACCTGCCTCGATGCCCTGCTCTACAACACGGAGCGCGAGCAGGGTCTCGCCGTCTGCGACGCGGGGAGCGGGCGGCGTTCGAGCCCGATCTTCCATCACCCGGGCCAGAAGAAGGTTCTGCTCGACATGTTCGCCCGCACGCTGGCCGGCCGCGCCCTGACCCTGCGGCTGACCGAGATCCGCGACGCCTCCGACCGCCGCCTGCACGCCGAGCTGGCCGCCGTCGACCGCGAGCGGGCGGCCCTCGGCCTGTCCACGGAACAGCGGAAGCGGATCGCCGACCTGGAGCGCCAGCTGTCGAGCGTCGAGCGGCGTCTCGCCAAGGTGGAGCCCGCCCGCCGCGCCTTCGGCAAGGATCCCGGCGCACTCGCCGCGATCGGGAGAGAGCGCGCGTCGCTGCCCGCGCGCCGCTCGTCCGTTCGCGCAACCCTCGGCGACATCTCGCCCGCGTATCTCGCGTTGCTGGACCGCGCGGCGGAAGCCCGACACCACAAGCAGGACGAGGAGGCCTACGCGTCGATCTACACGTCCCTCGTGAAGGCGCAGGTCACCGACGACAACATCCGCACCCTCAACGAGGGCATGAACGCGTATGGTGGCATCGGCTTCATGGCCGAGACGCCGGTCTCGCAGCGCCTCAAGGACTCCCAGGTTTTGTGCATCTGGGAGGGCACCAACGACATCCAGGCGCTCAACACGGTGGGCCGTCAGATCTCACCGGCCAACAAGGATTCGCGGGGACGGGTGATCTTCGAGCGTCTCGTGTCGGAGATTCGGGAGTTCATCCGCTCCAACCGGTCCAACCCCGCCTTCTCGGAGAGCATGACCCTGCTCGCCCAGAGCGTTGATGCCGTGGAACGCTTCCGCAACACCATGACGCGCGCGACGGCCGCGGACCAGCGCCGAGCCCGCCGGCGCATGTTCGGATCGATCTTCGCCAGGCCGGACCTGGCCGCGAAGAGGGCCGCGAAGGGGCGGTGGGCCGAGATGATCCAGGCTTCGGCGCGAAGCTTCTCGACCTATCTCGCGCAGACCGTGCAGGCGTGGCAGCTCCTGCGCATGGGCGTGGCCGCCGACCGGCTGCTCAGGGCGGGAAAGGACGGCAGGGCCGCGGCAGACGAGCCGTTCGACGAGGCGTTCCTGCGCGGCCGCGTGCTCCTCGCCAATCATTTCCTCCTCTCACCGAGCTGCCTGGACAAGTCCCTGTTGCACTGGGAGCAGTCGTTCTATCATTCGGTGCCGTGGACCCTCACCCGGGAAGAGCTGTGCGACAAGCCCGAGCGCGTGACGCTCGCGTAGCCTGCACGACACGCCCTTGATCCTCGTCGGCACGATGCGGAGCGAGCTCGTGCAGTGGGCGCAGACGCACATGCTCGATCCCCGCCTGCCCGTGGTCGATGTCGAGGATCTCTCGATCCCTCGCTGCGTCGCCGCCGTCGACGAGGCCATCGCCGTCATCCGGGAGCACCACGGCCGCTGGCTGGGCGGGCAGAAGCCCCCGGCCCCGGCGACCTCCTGATCATGCGAGAGCCCGAAGACGACCTGGCCCCCGACGCTCCCGCCGGCGGCTGGCGCGCGCTCTTTCCGCCGGCGCAGTGGCTCCCGCGCTACCGGAGTTCCTGGTTGCCGAACGATGTCGTCGCCGGAATCACGCTGGCCGCCTATGCCATACCGGTCTCGCTCGCCTATGCCTCCCTCGCGGGACTGCCGCCGCAGTACGGCATCTACTGCTATCTGGTCGGCGGCATCGCCTACGCGCTGTTCGGCTCGTCGCGCCAGCTCGCCGTCGGCCCGACCTCGGCCATCTCGATGCTGGTGGGCACGACCGTGGCCGGCATGTCGGGCGGCGACGTGGCGCTGGGAGCGAAGATTGCGGCCCTCACCGCCCTGGTGTTCGCCGTCATGAGCTTTCTCGCCTGGCTCCTGAGGCTGTCGTCGCTGGTCAACTTCATCAGCGAGACGATACTGCTCGGCTTCAAGGCCGGGGCCGCGCTCACCATCGCCCTGACGCAGCTGCCCAAGCTGTTCGGCGTGCCAGGGGGCGGCGATCACTTCTTCGAGCGCGTCTGGGTCCTGGGCCGCCAGCTGCCCGACACCAGGCTGGTGATCCTGGCCTTCGGCGTCACGGCCATCGCCCTGCTCGTGGCCGGCGACAAGTTCCTCCCGGCCCGCCCCGTCGCCCTCGGCGTGGTCATCGCCTCGATCATCGCGCTGTCGGTCACGCCCCTTTCCCAGATGGGCTTCAAGACGGTCGGCGTGCTGCCCGCCGGCCTGCCCGATCTGGCGCTTCCCGACCTGCGGCCGCGGGATGTCGACGGGGTCATCCCGCTGGCGTTCGCCTGTTTCCTGCTCGCCTACATCGAGGGCGTGTCGGCCGCCCGCGCTCTCGCCCAGAATCATGGCGCCGAGATCGACCCGCGACAGGAGCTGCTCGCCCTGGCGGCAGCCAACTGCGCGGCGGCGTTCGGCCAGGGCTATCCGGTGGCGGGAGGTCTCTCGCAGTCCACGGTCAACGACAAGGCCGGCGCCCGCACGCCGCTCGCCCTGGTCTTCGCGTCGGTCACCATCGGGGTGTGCCTGCTGTTCCTCACGGGCCTCCTGCGCAACCTCCCCGACGTCATCCTGGCCGCGATCGTGCTCGTCGCCGTCAAGGGCCTGATCAACGTGCCCGAGCTGCGCCGTGTGTGGGCGCTCAGCCGAATGGAATTCTCGGTCGCCGGCGCCGCCTTCGCCGGGGTGCTCCTGCTCGGGATCCTGAAGGGGGTCCTCCTCGCTGCCATCTTCTCCATGTTGCTGCTCATCCACCGCGCCGCCCGGCCGCACGTGGCGCGGCTCGGACGGGTGCCCGGCACCAGCCGGTACTCCGACCTCGCGCGCCACCCGGACAACGAGAGCGTGGCCGGCGTCCTCGTCGTGCGCGTCGAGGCGAGCCTCCTCTACTTCAACGTGAGTCACGTCCGGGACCAGGTTCGCCGTCACGTGGGCGCCGCCGGTGACGGGCTGCGCCTGGTCGTCTGGGACCTGTCGACCTCGCCCTACGTCGATATCGCGGGCGCGCGCCTGTTGAGCGAAACGCAGCGGGCGCTGGCCGCCCGCGGCGTGGCCCTCCGCGTCGTGGAGGCGCGTGCGCCGGTGCGCGACCTGATCCGCGAGGAGGTCGGGATGAGCGTCGGCGAGGTCAGCCGGCGGATCTCCATCGACGACGCCATCGCCGGTTCGACATCGGCCGCGCCGTCACCCTAGGGGCCGCGCCCAGGCGGCGCGGGAGGTCAGGCCTCGCCCTGCGCCACGGACAGCGGCCGGTACAGAGAGCGCTTCTTGTACTGATGCGCCTCCATCTTGTGGATGATGTCGGCCAGCATGCGCACGGCCGCGCCGACGTGCGGGCCCTTGTTGAGCATGACGCACTCAGCGCGCATCGCCATGGCGGCGTCGGTCACCTCCGCGCGGGTGGCGAGGCCGCTGTGGGTCACGCTGTCCAGCACCTGGGTCGCCCAGATCACGGGCAGGTGGCAAGCCTCGCCGAACCACAGGATCTCCTCCTGCATCTCGGCGAGCTTCTCGAAGCTGAGCTCCACCGCGAGGTCTCCGCGCGCGATCATCAGCCCGACCGAGTCGTACCGGAGGGCTTCGAAGAGGATGGAGGCCAGGTTGCGCACGGCGCCGCGCGTCTCGAGCTTCAGGATCATCCCGAAGTCCGGCCGCCCCGCCTGCTTCAAGCGCTCGCCGACCCGCGCCACGTCGCGCGACGTGCTGATGAAGGACACGCCCACGCCGTCGGCGTGCCGGAGCGCGAACTCGAGCGCAGCCTCGTCCTGGGGCCCGAGCTGGCGCAGGGAGAGCTGGCTGTCGGGGAACGCGATGCCCTTGCCCGAGCGCAGCCGCATCGGGGACTTGAGCACCTGGGTGACTCGGCACACGACCCCATCGGGGCGCGCGGCCTCCACCACCGCCACGAGCCTGCCGTCGTCCAGGATCACCCGCTCGCCGACGTGAACCTGCTCGAGGAGCTCGGGTTCCGGAAAGGCCAGCACGCGCTGCGCCGGCTCGCTGCTTTCCCCGCTCGCGTTGAGCAGCAGGCTGTCCCCTACGTTGAACGTCAGCATCCTCGGCTGCATGGGGAGGGCCATGACGCGCCCCTCGCCCATCACCATGTCCCCGCGTTCCCACACGAGCGGCAATCCGGACGTCACGTACAGCGAGCGGTCGCACTCGGCGAGGACTCCACCCTCCACAGGCCCGCGCACCACGAGGGCGCGCTCGCGCTCGCCTGCGTCGGTCAGGCGAAGCACGTCGCCGCTCCGAAGCCTCGGCAGCCAGTCCAGCGGCACCGGTATCTGCGCGCCGCCGGCGTGCGCGGCCACCAGCAGCACCTCTGTCGGCGCCAGGGTTTTCCCCCTGCGATCCTTGCGGCGGGGCAGGTGCAGCACGGCCGCCTCGAGCTGACTGATCTCCGCCCGCAGCTTCGGGCCGGGAAGGTCGACCATCACCCGGCCGACCCTGCCGTGGGCCGCCGCGCGCGCCTTGAAGGTCGACGCGATCGCCTCCCACTCGCGCGGTGTCTCGTGCGCGCCGTTGATGCGCAGGAGATCGGCGCCCGCCTCGACCACCTCCTCGGCCCATGCCGGGGTGGCGTCGAGAGCGTCGGGGGCCGTGACCATGATGTATACGTGCCGGCCCGCCGGGCGCGGGCCGAAGAGCGCCCGTGTGTTGTCATGCAGTAGCGCCTCGGCCTTCGCCCAGTCGAGCGGATCGGCCTCGCGCATGGCCTCACGTGGCTGGCCCGAGAGCCACGCGGCCAGCCGACACAGGGTGTCCCGCACATGCCCTTCCGAGCGACCGAGAGAGGACAGGCCAAGCGCCGCCAACTCGAGCTGCAGAGGCCGGACGTCCTGCCTGCGCAGGCCAAAGTAGCGCGCGAGGTTGGCCGCGCTCAGCCGATGCTTGGGCAGGGCCGCGTCGATGCGCGAGCGCTGGCGAACCTCCTCGTCCTCGACCGCCGTCCTCAGCGCGAGGAGGCTGGCGCGAAGCGCGTCGGCGCGCTCAGCTGATTCGCCGCGCATCAGAGCGCGGTCAGCTCGAAGGCGTGATAGCTCCATGCGGGCACGTCGAGATAGAGACCACGGGAGACCAGGTCGCTGCCATCGCGGTCGTAGCTGGCGGGGCCCATCAGGTCCTTGAGCCGCGCCGCGCGGCCGGACAGGTCGGGAAGCGGGAGCCGGACGTAACACTGGCCCTGGCTTCCCGCATAGTTCACGGCGATGAGCCGGCGCTGGCGGTCCGGAGCTTCCCAGAGCCAGGCGATGAAGCCGTCCCACGTCCCGTTCCCGTCCCAGGCCGGCGCGCATTCGAGCAGGCGCCACTGGCCGTCCCGAACGGCGGGATGCCGGAGCACGGCAAGGAGCATGTCGTAGAAGCGCTGGACCGCCTGATCGACGGGCTCGATGGGCGCGCGGACCAGGTGCGGCGAAATGCGCTTCCTCCGGCCCTCGAGCTGCCCCTGGTGGAAGAATCGCAGGCCCGGCGTCAGATAGGTGATGACGGCCGCCGCTTCGTGGATCCCGGGCGCGAAGGTGGCGGCGGCGCGGGGCTCGTCGTGATTTTCCATGAACCGGGCGAGCCTGCTCTGGTAGTCGAGCCCGGCGTAGAGGTGCTCGCGCACGGGCCGGGCATGCCCAAGGCAAAGCCGGTCATAGAGCCGCTTGTCGTAGGCGTAGTCGAAGCCCTGCTGCAGCATCGTCCACTCGAGATCCCAGTACACCTCGGCCATGAAGCGAAAGCCCGGCACGCGTTCCCTCACTCGCTGAGTGGCCGATGGCCAGAACGGCTGCGGACGTCGCCCCCAGGTCCGCTCGAAGACGTCAGGCAGGATGAGCATGGCCATGTCGCAGCGGACTCCATCGCACTGTCCGGCGATCCTGCCGAGCTCTGCGATCATGGCCTCCTGCGTGGCCGCATTGCTGTAGTCGAGCTGCAGCGTGTCCGGCCAGCCGGGGAAGTACGGATCCCGGCCGTGCGCCAGGACCAGGTCGCCCCGCGCCCGCTTGACCCGGGTGTAGTTCTGCGGCGCCTGCGCCAGGTCCTGCTCCGTCCCGGCGACGAAATAGTCCGGGTGGTCGTCTACCCAAGGATGATCCAGCGCCATGTGGTTGGGCACGAAGTCCAGCATCAGTCGGAGCCCGCGCTTGCGGAGACGCTCGCGCAACCGCGCCAGCGCCGCGTCACCGCCCAGCGCCGGATGCACCGTGTAACCGGTGATCGCGAACCCGGAGCCGGCGATGTCTTCCTCGCGGAGATCCGGCAGCGTGTCCTGAAACTCCCGCCGCCACTCGGGGTTCTCACGCGACACGCGCTGCCCCGCCTGCCCCGTCCGCCACACGCTCAGGAGCCAGACCCAGTCGAAGCCCAGCCCGGCCACGCGGTCCAGGTCGTCGTCGGGAATGTCGTACAGCGTGGCCGGCCGGCCGAGCCCGCGAGACAACTCCGTCAGCCAGACGCGCGTGTTGATCTGGTAGAGCGATGGATGAGCGGGCAAGGCTTTCATGTCTTCGCCCCGCCTGCCGACTTTCCGGCCGCAAAAGCCGTACCCTTTCCACCCTCGAGCATTTTTGTCGGATCGAGCATGCCGAAGAGCTGGATCAGCTTCGCCACCACGCCGGTCCAACCCGTCTGGTGGCTCGCGCCCAGCCCAGCCCCGTTGTCCCCGTGAAAGTACTCGTAGAACAGGATGTGGTCGCGCCAGTGCGGGTCGGTCTGGAATTTCTCGGTACCGCCGTAGACAGGCCGCCGGCCGGCCGCATCCCGCAGGAAGATGCCGGCGAGCCGATCCGAGATCTCCTTGGCCACCTCGAAGAGGTTCATCATCTTGCCCGAGCCGGTCGGGCATTCGATCTTGAAATTGTCGCCGTAGTACAGGTAGAAGTTCAGCAACGCCCGGATGATCATTGCGTTGACCGGCATCCAGATCGGGCCCCGCCAGTTGGAGTTGCCGCCGAACATGCCGGTATTCGACTCTGCCGGCAGGTAGTCCACCCGGTACTCCTGGCCCTGCACGTGGAATACGAAAGGATGCCGCTCGTGGAATTTCGAGAGCGAGCGGATGCCGTACGGGCTCAGGAACTCATTCTCGTCGAGCATTTTCTCGAGGATCCGGCGCAACCGCTCCGTGTTGATCAGGGCAACGATCCCTCGCTCTTCCACGCCGAAGTGCCCAGGGCCCGTGGCGTGGATGGTCTTCGCGAGCTCGGGGATCCGGCGCATGCGCTCGGACATCTGGGCCATCGCCCCTGGAATGCGCTCCCGTTGCCACCTTTCGATAACTGTCGAGGCGCACAGGGGCAGGAGCCCCACCATCGAACGCACCTTGAGCCGCGTGGCGCTGCCGTCGGGGAGCCGCAGGAGATCGTAGTAGAAGCCGTCCGCTTCGTCCCACATGCCCTCCTGACCGGAGCGGTTCATGGCGGCGGCGATGTAATAGAAGTGCTCCGCGAACTTCACGACCATGTCCTCGTAGGTGCGGTCGTGGACGGCAAGCTCGATCGCGAGCTCCGCCATGTTCTGGCTGAAGAGGGCCATCCACGCCGTGCCGTCCGCCTGCTCCAGGTGGCCGCCGGTAGGCAGCGGGGCGCTGCGGTCGAAGACGCCGATGTTGTCGAGGCCGAGGAAGCCGCCCTCGAACACGTTCTTGCCCAACCGGTCTTTGCGATTCATCCACCAGGTGAAGTTCAGCAAGAGCTTGTTGAAGGCCGACTTGAGGAACTCCACGTCCGTCTCGCCGCGGAGGGCCTGCTCGGAGCGATGGAGGAAGAGCGTCGCAAAGGCGTGGACCGGGGGGTTCACGTCGCTGAAATTCCACTCGTACGCGGGCATCTGGCCGCTCGGGTGCAGGTAGGCGCCGCGCAGCATCAATTTCATCTGCTCCTTGGCGAAATCGGAATCCACGATCGAGAGCGGCAGAGTGTGGAAGGCCAGGTCCCAGGCCGCGTACCAGGGATACTCCCACTTGTCGGGCATGGAGATCACGTCCTCGTTCAGCATGTGGAACCACTCCGAGTTCCGGGCGTTTCGATATCCCGTATGCAGAGGGTTCGAGTGGTGTTCGTCCAGCCAGTTGTCTCCGTCGAAGAAGAAGAACTGCTTGCTCCAGAGCATGCCGGCGATGGCCTGGCGCATCACGTTGGCCGCGTCCGCGGAGACCGAAGGCGGGGTGACGGAGCGGTAGAACTCGTCCGCCTCCCGCAGTCGGGCAGCCAGGGTCTTGTCGAAGTCCGCCCCGAAGCGAACGGGTGCAGTGGCCTGGCCGGTCAACCGCACCCGCACTGTCGCCGACTCACCGGGAGCAATCGCCACACGATAATGTGCCGCGACCTTGGTGCCCTGCTTGTCGGGGTTCACCGCGCCCTGATTGCCCTGCACCACGCAGTCGTTGATGCCGTCCTTGACGTACGGGCTTTCGTTCTTTTGTCCGGGGAAGAGCCGCTCGTGGTTCGTGGTGTTCTCGGTGAAGAGCAGCGGCACCTCGCCGTCGCAGGACAGGATGAACTCGCCCAGCAGTGGATGCGTTGCCGCGACCGCGCTCGTGCCCGGCGGGGCCGCGATCTGCCTGAGGGTCGGTTTCTCGGTCGCTCTGTTGGATTCGGCGATCCACGACGCCCAGTCGTTGCGGAACCACAGCGTTGGCAGGAGGTGCAGCTCCGCCGCCTCAGGCCCACGGTTGGCCGCCGTGATCTTCACCAAAATGTCTTCGGGACCGGCCTTCGCGTACTCGACGAAGACGTCGAAGTAGCGGTCGTCATTGAAGACGCCCGTGTCGAGCAGTTCGTACTCGAACTCGTTCCGGGAACGGCCGCGGTTGGTGTCGACCAGAGCCGCGTAGGGGTAGGCCGCCTGGGGGTACTTGTAGAGGCACTTCATGTACGAGTGGGTCGGCGTGCTGTCCAGGTAGAAGTAGTACTCCTTGACGTCCTCGCCGTGGTTGCCTTCGCTGTTCGTGAGCCCGAAGAGCCGCTCCTTCAGGATCGGGTCTTTGCCGTTCCACAGGGCGAGCGCGAAGCAGAGGCGTTGCTTGTCGTCGGAGATCCCACCCAGGCCGTCCTCGCCCCAGCGATACGCCCGGGAACGGGCGTGGTCATGGGTGAAGAAGTTCCAGGCATCTCCGTTCTCGCTATAGTCCTCCCGCACCGTCCCCCACTGGCGCTCGCTGAGATACGGACCCCACTTCTTCCACGAAAGCTTGCCCGTCCGGGCCTCGTGCAACCGATCGCTTTCCGTTGTCATGCGGCTGACTCCCTTAGTGGTCGCCCGCCTCGGTCTAGCCATGGCGGTGGTCGAGGTCAAAACGGGCAGGCGTCGTCAACGGCACCGTGGCCCGCCGTCCTTTCCTCATGCGTTGCTCCCTGGGGCGCCCCCACGTGCCTCGATGGCAAGGGCGGCGGCCAGGACCCTCCAAATGGGACAGGTTGCTGATCCTATAACACGCCATGCATTTCCGGTACCCGGGAAGGGAGGCGAAGAATGCGATAGCAATCCGGGCACTTGGTTCTAGGCCATGCGCTCGTCTCGCTCCCGGCGGCGGGGCGGCGAGTCCACACATTGAGGAGCCGTCGCCACATGGGGGCCCGAACGTCGGCCCCCCGTTGTGGGGGGCCCTGCCCGCCGCCTACAATGTCGGCACCGTGCGCGAGTACACGTATCGGGTGGACGGCGAGGGGCGCATCTTCCACGAGGGCAGCGAGATCGTGGACCCGGCCACGCTCCGCTTCTTCCTGCTCGCGCTGCAGCGCACCGCGGACGGCCGCTGGCTCGCCCTCTGCCAGGGCGAGCGCAACTGGTTCGAGCCCGAGGACACCCCCTTCGTGGTCCAGCGCTTGAGGCTGGCTGTGGGCGAAGCACGGCTTCGGTCCGTCGAGCTCTGTTTCGCCGGGGACTACCGGGAGCCGCTCGACCCGGCGACCCTCGAGCACGATGGCGCGCGGCTCTTCTGCCGGGCCCGCAAGGGCGCATTCAGCGCGCGCTTCGGCAGGATGGCGATGCAGCAGATCGCGCCTTGGCTCGGCGATGACGGCTCGGGCCTGGCGATCATCCTCGACGGCCAGCGCCGGCCGCTCGGGGCTGTCCAGCGCCCCGCTCAGACGATATAGAAGCGCATCCCGCACGCAGCGACCGCGTCGTCCGCCGCGGCGATTCCTCTTGCGCGGGCGTTCGAGAGCACGCGGCCCCTGTCGGCGCAGGACACATCGAGCCCGGCAAGTCCTTCGCCGCGGCCGTCGGCGGCCGGGACGAAGCGCAGGGTCGCGTCGTCGAGAGCGATGCTCGGGCGCCCGCGCGAGTCGCGGGAGAGCGGAAGCTCCATCACCTCGCTCCACCGGCGGGCGAGCCGCTCGGGATCGGCGCTCTGGAGCTCGGCGCCGCTCATCGCGCGAACCAATGCGGTCCCGGCTGCCGGCGTACCCTTGGAGGCCGCCGGATGCCAGGGCCCGTCAGCCAGCTCGCCTCCCTCCTGACGGCTGAAGGAGAGCATCGCGGCGCCGAGGTCGCGAGGGTGGAGCTGGAGCTCCTGGTAGTCGGCGTAGCGGATCTCGTTGGCGATGCGAACGCCCACGGCCTCGCAGCGCGCGCGACGGGGAGCCAGGTCGGCGCACTGGGTGATGACCATGTAGCCGCCGTCGCCGCCCCGCCGCTCGAGATAGCGCCCCGCCGTCGTGCCGTCCCGCACCGGCGCCACCACTTCGAGGAAGCCGTTGCCGATGGGGAAGAGCGCATTCTCGAGCCCGTACTTGCCCACCCCAGGGTCGCGGCGGCACTCCTCGAGGCCGAATACCCACCGGAACACTTCGACGACGGGTTCGAGCATCCGCGCGACGAGACAGATCTGACGCATCCGGAGATTCATGGGCGTCTTAGTAGCGGTTGGCGACGGGCAGTTCGTCGGCCGGGAAGAGCGTGATGATCTGGGCGCCCTTGGGCGTCACGATCACCTCCTCCTCGATGCGCGCGGCCGAGACGCCGTCGGACGCCGGGCAGTAGGTCTCGACGGCGAAGACCATGCCCGCCTCGAGCTCCATGGGATGCTCCATCGAGTTGAGCCGCGAGATGATCGGCCGCTCGTGGAGCCCGAGACCCAGCCCGTGGCAGAAGTTGAGCCCGAAGGCCGCCATCTCGCTCTCGAAGCCGATCTCCTGCGCCCTGGGGAAGCACCTGGCGATGCGCTCGGTGCTGACGCCCGGCTTGATCAGCTCGATGGCGCTGTCCATCCACTCGCGCGCCTTCTTGTAGGCGCTGTGCTGCGCCGGCGTCGCGCGGCCGACGCTGAAGGTCCGGTAGTAGCAGGTGCGGTAGCCGACGAAGGACTGGATGATGTCGAAGAAGGCCTGGTCGCCGGGGCGGAGCATGCGGTCGGTGAAGTTGTGCGGGTGCGGCGAGCAGCGCTCCCCCGAGATCGCGTTGATCGCCTCGACGCAGTCCGAGCCCATCTCGTAGAGCCGCTTGGTCGCCAGCGCCACGATCTCGTTCTCCCGCACGCCGGGCTTGAGCGCCTCGAAGATGTCCTGGTAGACGCCGTCGCCCATCGCCGCCGCCATGTTCAGCAGCACCAGCTCGTCGCCGCTCTTGATGACGCGCGCCTCCAGCATGACCTGCTGGCAGTCGCGCACCTCGATGCCCTCCTTCTGGAGCGCGAAGAGAAATGGCGGCTCGACCATGTCGATGCCGAGCGGCATGTCCGCCACGCCCTCGCGCTTGAGGATGCCCTTGATCTCCCGCGCGGCCTGCTCGAAGAGCCCGGCCGACGGCGGCACCGCGCCGCGCATGCCGACCATGCCGGCGAGACAATGGTCGGGGCGGAGCCACGGAGCGTAGAGGCGGTGGTGCCGCGCGGCCGAGCCGAAGTCCCAGACCCAGGGCTCGCCCGGTCCCGTGAGGAGCGAGTAGCGGATCAGCTTGTCGCGCGCCCACTCGCCGATGACGGTGCCCGAGATATAGCGGATGTTGTGCTGGTCGAACACGAGGAGCGCGCCGAGCCCCGAGCGCGAGAGCGCGCGGCGCACGCGGGTGAGCCTGTAGTCGTGGAGGCGCCTGAAGTCCACGCGCTCCTCGAAGTCCACCTGCATGTGCCCCGGCGCCTGGATGGGCCGGTCCCAGCGGTGCCGCGGATCCGGCGCCGCGGGGACGGCGCGCGCGCGTTTGGCAGGTGCGGGCTTGCGGGCCATGACGGTCTCCCTAGAACACCGCGAGGGGGTTGGCCGGCGAGCCCGTGCCGCCGATGACGTAGAGCGGAGAGACCACAACCATGAACTCGTCGCGCTTTTCCTCGATGCAGGCCTTGGCCAGCGGCTCGAGCTGGGCGTTGTCGAGAAGGCCCACGCCATAGGAGAAGAGGCAGGCGTGCACGGCCCACGGGATGTCGTAGCCGATGGGCAGGTGGTCGATCATGTCCCAGACGAGCAGGCTCACGTCGTGGTCGCGGAGGAAGGGCAGGCACGAGACATGGAGCCCCGGTCTCGTTTGGGGGCCGGGGCCATACGGGCGCCCGTACGGGATGTCTGGGTTGGCGGCCTGCCACGCGTCGCGGCCCGAGTAGACGCAGATCGCGTCGCCCGGCTCGAGCTTGATCCCGCGCTTCGTCAGGATGTCTTCGAGCTCGTACCCGTGGACCGGC
>Ga0335084_10003204_pt1 | contig 15933 bp, 10 predicted proteins | sample Lox_Sample_44_FD_206721 | JGI IMG/M metagenome (GOLD analysis project Ga0335084, IMG submission 206721) | Soil microbial communities from Loxahatchee National Wildlife Refuge, Florida, United States - Lox_Sample_4.4 | ecosystem: Environmental > Terrestrial > Soil > Wetlands | place: USA... | reverse complement strand
TGGTACCAGGAGTTCAAGCTGTCCGGAAAATCCGCGCGGCTCGATTGGGTCGCCGGCGTCAGCTACTCGTCGGAGCACGCGCAGCAGACCAGCGCAACACACACCTACACCGACGGCTTCGACACCGTCGCGAACAATGTCGGCGGCGTGCCCGGCGGGCTGTTCGGACCGACGAGCGACTTCCTCGCCGCGAACGGCATCCCGATCAACCTGATGGGGCTGCCGTGGGGCGAGGACATGATCGACGACGGCAAGTTCAAGTCGCTCGGGGTCTTCGGCGACGTGATCTGGCACCTGACGGACGCGCTGAACCTCACGACCGGCCTGCGCTACTCGCACGACGAGAAGGACTTCTCCTGGGTGGCGCCGCCGCGCGCCGCTCCCGAGCTCGACGCCGCGCTCGGCGTCCTCGACCAGCTCGGGTTCTTCCAGCAGTGGCCGGTGCCCATCGCTGCGTACCAGGGCAATATCATCTTCCAGTACGGCCAGGCGCCCGGCCAGCCGCCGTATGCGTTCGCGACCTCCGGATCCTGGAGCGATTTCAGCCCGCGCGTCGTCCTCGACTACAAGCTCGATCCGAACGCCATGCTGTACGCCTCGGTCGCCAAGGGCTTCACGCCCGGCGGCTTCGATGCCGTGCAGATCAACGGCAAGTACGACAACGAGGACGTCTGGAACTACGAGCTCGGCTTCAAGACGGTGTTCCCGGATGCTCACGTGCTGCTCAACGGAGCGATCTACTACTACGCGTACAAGAACAAGCAGTCCCTGGTCCTGACCTCGGTGCCCGGCTCGGCGGTGCCCCAGTACACCGTGGCCGAGAGCGACCAGAAGGCCCACGGTCTCGACCTGGAAGCGCGCTGGCAGCCGGTGACGGCGCTGACGCTGGCACTGACCTCGGCTTATATCGATTCGACCTATACGAAGTTCCAGTCGCCGGCGCTGCTGCAGCAGGGCGAGCTGGCGGGGCTGACGGGCGACCAGCTGACCGCCTATGCCGACCTGTCGGGCCAGCCCACCGGCGAGCCGTCCTGGTCATTCGCGGCGAGCGCCGACTACGTGATCCCGCTCGCCGATCGCAGCAGCATCGACCTGTTCCTCGCGCAGAGCTACCGCGGCGCGACGCGCTGCAACGGCGAGTCGCAGCTGACCCGGGTGTGCCTGCCGCAGGCGTCGTTCCCGCTCGGCGTCGCCCAGGACCAGACCGATGCTCGGATCGGCTGGCGCAGCGCCAGCGGCGCGTGGGGCGTGTCGCTGTACGGCACGAACCTGTTCGACAAGCGCTACGTGACCGGCATCAACAACATCACGGCCTCCACCTTCGGCACGCCGATCGCCTCGGTCAACGCGCCGCGGCGCTACGGTATCGATCTGCATGCCGCGTTCTAGAGCGCGGCGGGCGGGGGCGCCGCTCGCCGCGGTACTTGCGGCGAGCGCGGTCCTCGGTGCCGGCGGGGCGCTCGCCGCGGACGGCAAGTCGTTGTACGCGCCCTGCGTTGCGTGCCACGGGGCTCGCGGCGAGGGTGTGCCGTCAACCGGTGCGCCGAACATCGCCGGCGGCGAGGCGTGGTACGTCGAGCGTCAGCTCAGGAACTTCGCGACCGGGCTGCGCGGTGCGCAGCCGGGCGACAGCTACGGCGCGGCGATGAAGGCCGGCTCCGCCGTGCTCGCGTCGGATGGGGATCGGGCGGCAGTGGCGGCGTACGTCGCCGGGCTGCCGCGGATTCACGCCGCTGCCCCGGCGGCGGTGACTGATAACGGGCGCAATTATTTCAATGCGATCTGCAGCGCCTGCCACGGTTCCGGCGGTCTCGGCAACGAAGCGCTCGGTGCGCCGCGGCTCGCCGGCCTGCCGGCCGCGTACCTCGCGCGGCAGCTCGCGGCGTTCAAGTCGGGGCGGCGCGGCGCGCAGAGCGGCGACCGGCTCGGCGCGCAAATGCGCGCGATCTCGGCCATGCTGCCCGATGCCCGCACCGAGCAGGATGTGATCGCGTACGCGGCGAGCCTCAAGCCCTGATGCGTGGCGCGGCGCGCTGGCTGGCGGTGATCGCGCTGCCGCTGCTGTGGTCGGCCGCGCCGGCCGCCACTTTCGTGCTGTCCGAACAGTGCCCGGCGAGCTTCGAGAAGCGAGACGGGCACTGCCGGCTGCACACGGCCTATGACCAGTACGGCTCACTGCAGGACGCGGGCGTCGGCGGGCTGAAGACCGGCCTGCCGGCATTCCGGGACGGGTTCACGCCGCGCGAGATCGATCTTGGCCGCTACCTGTTCTTCGATCCGGCCCTCTCGGCCAACGATCGGGTCGCCTGCGTGTCGTGCCACAGCCCGGCCAGGGGCTTCAGCGACAGTCGCGGCCGCAGCGTCGGTGTCGGCGGCCAGCCGGTGAAGCGCAACGCCCCGAGCCTGTGGAACGTCGGCTTCCTGCAGCGCTTCTTCTGGGACGGCCGGGCCGGATCGCTCGAGGAGCAGATGCGGGGACCGCTGTACGGGCCGGCGGAAATGGCGACGACGCCGGCGCGCCTGGTCGCCCGGCTGAGCGGCATTCCGGCCTACCGCACGCTGTTTGCGCAGGCGTATCCGGACGCGGCCGCGGGCATCCGCAACGAGCACGTCTACCGGGCACTGGCAGCCTTCGAGTCCTCGCTGGTCTCTCTCAACAGCCGCTACGACCTGTACGCGCACGGCGTCAGCGACGCGCTGTCGGCGCGCGAGATCGAAGGTCTGAACGTATTCCGCTCGTTCGTGGCGCGCTGCGCCGAGTGCCACACGCCGCCGCTGTTCACCAATCAGCAGATCGCCGTCATCGGCATGCCGGAGCCCGGCGACCGCCCGCTCGACCCGGGCGCGGGAGCAATCGCGAACGAGCCGATGCTGCGCGGCGGCTTCAAGGTGCCGAGCCTGCGCAACGTCGCGCTGACCGGACCGTACGGCCACGCCGGTCAGTTCGCATCGCTGCGCGAGACGGTCGCCTTTTACACCGGAGGCCGGGGCCACGCGGTGCCCCGCGGCGAGCAGCTGCGCATTCACTGGCACATCTGGGAACCCAAGCTGTCGAACGAGGAACTCGACCGACTCGTGGACTTCCTCGGCGCGCTGACTGACGAATCCTTCCGGCCGGCGACCCCCGAGGTCGTACCGTCCGGACTCCCGGTACCCCGCTGACTCATCCGACGGAGAGCGACGTGAACAAGAAAGCCCTTGCAACCCTGGTCGTGGTCGCCGCCCTCGCCGCGGCGGCCGGCTACCTGTACGCACGCCGCAGCGTCGTGCACGCGCCCACGACCGCCGCGCAGTCGGCGAGCGCGGAGCTCGGGTCCGCCCACCGCACCGCAGGCGCGGGCAGCGCTGCCTCGCTGGAGGAAGGACGCCCGGCCGGCCGGGTCATCCCGGTCAAGCCCGGCGAGTCGATCCAGGCCGCGGTCGTCCAGGCACGGCCGGGGGATACCGTGCAGGTCCTGCCGGGTACCTATCGCGAGACGGTCTACATCGACAAGGACAACATCGCACTCGTCGGCGTCATCCGCGGCGGCGACTGGCCGACGCTGGACGGGGAGGGCAGGCGCAACGACGCGGTGCTGTACTCGGGCAACGGCATCCGGGTGGAGAACCTGAAGATCGCGAACTTCAAGGGCAACGCGATCATGGGCCAGGCGGGCAACAACTTCATCATCCGCCACAACTGGATCGCGAACGCGGGCGTGTACGGCATCTTTCCCGAGTACGCGCAGAACGGGCTGATCGAGTACAACACGCTGACCGGGATCGAGGACGCAGCCATCTACGTCGGCATGTGCGACAACATCCACGTCGCCCACAACGAGGTCTACGGCAATGTCGCCGGCATCGAGATCGAGAATTCACGCCACGCGATCGTCGAGCACAACCTGGCCTACGACAACGCCGGCGGCATCCTCACGTTCATCACGCCGGGACTGCCGATCAAGACCACGTTCGACGTCATCATCCGCGACAACTTCGTCGTCGCCAACAACCACAAGAACTTTGGCGCACCGGGCTCGATCGTCTCGGGCGTGCCGAGCGGCACCGGCGTGATCGTGATGGCCGCCGACGATGTGGTCATCGAGAACAACGTCATCCGCGACAACAAGAACGCCGGCATCATCGTTGCCGATCACAAGTCGTTCGCCAATATCACGCCCGACCCGCAGGCGGACCCGAATCCCGATCGCGTGTCGGTGCTGTGGAACCTGTTCGCGAACAACGGCTACGAGCCGATCAAGGAGATCCGGGCGCTGATGGTCGCAGCGCTGACGCGCGAGGGGCCGGATCTCGTGGCGGTCGGCGGCGGTACCGGCAGTTGCGTGGCCGACAAGGGCGGCCTCAAGGCGCTCGGCGTCGGCGGCTGGGCCTCCGGCTGCGCGCGCACCACCACCGCCGATGTCGCGACCTACCTGCTCGACAAGCCGGCACCGGAACGCGTGCTGAATGCCGATGATCGCGGCAAGCTCATCTACTCGTCGGTGTGCGCCGGCTGCCACGCCTACAACGTGCGCATGATCGGACCGCCGACCCAGATCATCCAGGCGATGTACGCCGGCAACCCGCAGGGGATCGCCGACTACATTGCGAATCCGACCAAGAAGCGCGAGGACTTCCCGCCGATGCCGCCGCAGGGCCACCTGAGCCCGGCGCTGCGCCTCGCGGTCGCGAAGTACATGCTGGGCGTGAACCAGCCCCAGCCGGGCGCTGCCGCGAACTAGGCCGCGGTTGCGGGAGCGTGAGCGGCCTGCTCACGCGTCCCGCGACCGGCGCGGCGCGGCACTCAGGCGCCGCCGGTACCGGGCTCGAGCAGCGCGCGCACGGCCGCCGACGGGTTGCCGCCGCAGATCACGACCGCCACGCACTTGCCGGCATAGCGCGCGGCGCTCTTGAGGAACGCGCCGAGCGCCACTCCGCCCGCGCCCTCCATCGCCCAGCCCTGCGCGTGACCGAAGCGCATGGCGGCGAGGATCTCCTCTTCGCTGACGAGCTCCGCTCGATCGACGACCTCACGGCAGAGGTCGAACGTAATCGAGCCTTCCTCGACGCCGCCGGCCGTGCTTTCGCTCAGCGTCGGCAGCTCCGGCGCATCGATGATCCGGCCGGCACGCAGCGACTCGTAGAGCACCTTCGAGTGATCGGCCCAGCAGGCGATGACCTCCGTGCGCGGCGAGGTGGCCCGCAGGTGGCACCCGATGCCGGAGACCAGGCCGCCACCGCCGGTGGCGACGAACACCGCATCGAGGGCCGGCAGCTGCCGGACGAGTTCGACCGCGACCGTACCCTGGCCGGCGACGACGTGCGCATCGTTGTAAGGCGAGATGTAGGTCCGGCCGGAACGCCGGGCCGCCGCGCGCGCCGCGAGCTCCGCCTCGAGCGGCGACTGGCCCGCGTCGGTCAGCCGCGCCCCGCAGGCCGCGATCCTGGCGCGCTTGCTGTCGGCGACCTGGCCGGACAGAAAGACCTCGGCGTCGATCTTCAGGTGCCGGGCGGCGGCGGCAACGCCGATCCCGTGATTGCCGGTCGAGGACGTGACCACCCCCGCGGCAGCGCTCGCCCGGTCCAGGCTCATCAGTTTGTTGGTCGCACCGCGCAACTTGAAGGAGCCGGTCGCCTGGAGCTGCTCGAGCTTCGCGAACGCGCGCGTGCCCCGCGGCATGCCCGGGGCAGCGGACAGCGACACGACCGGCGTCTCGCGCACGAGGCCGTAGATCCGGCGGGCGGCCTCGTCGACCAGCGGCTGAATATCGGCGGCACGCGGCCCCGCCTGGGTCGGCGCCGTCACCGCAGCCGTCTCCAGTCCCTCAGGATCTCGCGCGCGGCATTGTGGCCGGGTATACCCGAGACGCCGCCGCCCGGGTGGCTCGAGGACGCGCACTGGTAGAGCCCGGCGATCGGCGTTCGGTAGTCGGCGCAGTGCGGCGCCGGCCGCTGGAAGAAGAGCTGATCGAGACTGAGCTCGCCGTGGAAAATGTGCCCCTGCGGCAGGCCGACGATCTGTTCGAGGTCCGGGGGCACCAGCGTCTCGACGGCGATGATCCGGTCGGAGAAGCCGGGCGCCATTTCGTCGAGCACGTCGAGCGCGACGCGCGTGAAGCGGGGCTTCTCGTCCTCCCAGCGCTTGCCCGTGAGCGTGTACGGCGCGTGGCCGCCGAAGGCATTGATCACGTGCTTGCCGGCCGGGGCCAGCGAGTCGTCGACGATCGTCGGCACCACCGGTGTCATGAAGGGTTTCGCCGAGTACGCGCCGTACTTCGCGTCATCGTAGGCCCGTTCCAGGTACTCGATGCCCGGTCCGATGTGTACGTAGGTCGGGTAGGCAAAGCCGGTCTTCGCCGGGTCGAAGGCCCGGTAGCGCGGCGGCGCGTCGGCGGCGATGTTGAGCTTGAAGGCCGTCGAGAAGGTCCGGTACGAGTCGATCTCGGCCAGCAGCTCCGCCGGCAGCTGCGCGGGCGCCAGCAGCTTTCGGAACAGCGTCTTCGCGGTCGCATTGGAAGCCACGAGCCGGGCACTGAACTCGCGCCCGTCCTCGGTACGCACGCCGGTCGCGCGGCCGTCCCGCACCAGTATCTCCGCGACCGGCGCACCGGTGAGGATCTCCATCCCGTGGCGCCCGCCGGAGCGGGCGATCGCCGCAGAGATCGCGCCCATGCCGCCGCGGACGAATCCCCAGCCACCCGCGCCCTGATGCTCGCCCATGACGTGGTGCATGATCACGTAGGCCGTACCCGGCGAGCGCGGGCCGGCAAAGGTGCCAATCGAGGCGTAGTACGCCAGCACCGACTTGACGACGTCGCTCTCGAACCAGACCGACAGATAGTCGTAGGCGCTCTGGCTCAGCAGATCGACCAGGCGGTAGGCCCGGTCGCCGACCGAGCGGTGCCGCCACAGCAGGGACGCCGTCTCGCGAAAGTTCCGCCAGCTGCGACGCACCGGGTCAACCGGCGTCTCGAACAGCAGCCTGCGCACCAGGGCCGCCGACTCCTCGAGCTGGCGTGCAAAGGCCGGGTAGACGTCGGCGTCGTGCCGCGAGAAGCGCGCGAACTCCGTCTGGGTCTTGCGGATGTCGTCGCTGAACACGATGTAATCGTCACCGCCGAGCGGGCAGAAGAGGTCATTCGCGGGCAGCACCTCAAGACCCATGGAGCGCAGTTCGAGGTCGCGAATGATCCGCGGGTGCAGCAGGCTCATCACGTACGAGAAGCGCGAGGCGCGAAACCCCGGGCTGAACTCCTCGGTCACCGCGGCACCACCGACAATGTCGCGGCGCTCGAGGACCAGTGTCTTGAGTCCGGCCTTCGCCAGGTAGCTCGCGCAGACCAGGCCGTTATGGCCGGAGCCGATTACGATCGCGTCGTAGTGCGTGGCCATCCGAATCGTTCCGTGCGCGGGCGCCCGTGCCGCCCCTAGCGTAACCGCTCGGCGCGGGTCCCGACACCGGCGCGCTCCGCAGCCGCACCGCGCCGCGCCGGCGCGCTTGCCGGCAGGAACCGGATTCCGCGCCGGCCCTGCCACCGGCCGGGGACGCCGCATGTTCTCGAAGCCCCTGCAGAGCGCCGTCGACGCGGCGTGGCTTGCCAGCCTCGCCAGGTGCGGCGGCGTTGTTCGGCGTCAAGGTGCTGGCGATCGCGCTGAGGCCGCGGGGCGGCGGCAGCCCGGTGACCGTGCGCGCCGTGCCCTCAAGGGCCGGCGTGCTCGCCTGCTGCCCGGGGACGCTGCCGGCGAGTCATTCACCGGCGCCGGCGCAGCAGCCTGACACGACGTGGTCCGCCGGGCGCGCGACTCGCCCCGCGCGAGCAGGCGGCGCAACTGCGGCGGCATGCGAGAATGCGACCCGTCGCCGGATCTGCGTCCGTCGCGACGGCGACCGACGTGCCGCCCTCGTCGCATTGACCCACCGACCCCGGAGTCCCGCATGCGCCGCTCCTGCCTGCCGTTACTGCTGCTGGGATGGACGATCGCCCCCGCCGCCACCGCTGGCACCGCCGGCGAACCGCCGAGCCGCCCGGGAATCGACGCGCCCGAACTCGCGCGTCTCGGTGCATTCGCGGTCGGCGTGCGGACCATGACGCTCGTTCATCGCGACCAGCCGGACGTGCTCGCATACGATGTACAGACGGGAGCGGCGCCGCGCCGCGATCGCAGCCTGACCGTCGACATCTGGTACCCGGCCGAGGCCCGCGCCGGCGCGATCGCGGAAAGCTATACGGCGACGCTGCCATCGGAGCCACCCGCGCCGCCGGCGAGCTTCTCGATTCCGGGGCTCGCAATGCGTGACGCGCAGCCGCTTGCCGGTCGGCACCCCCTCATCGTCGTCTCGCACGGCTACAGCAACGCCACCGCCGCGCTCAGCTGGCTGACCGAGAACCTCGCCTCGAAGGGCTACGTCGTCGCCGCGATCCGCCACGAGGACCCGCCGATCGGCGACCGCGCCAAGTTTCCCGGTCCCCTGCTGCGCCGCCCGCTTGATATCGGCTTCGTCACGAGGTCGCTGCAGGACACGCTCGGCGCGGAGGGACTCGTCGACGCGACGCGCACGGGACTCGTCGGCTATTCAATGGGTGGCTACGGCGTCCTGACGAGCGCCGGCGCGGCACTCGACCCGTCCGGCCCGAGCATGCAGCTCGTGCCCGGCGGACTCCTGCTGCCGTACGCGCGCGGCGGCACCGCGCGCGACGCGGTCCTCGTCAAAGGGCTCAAGGCCGTGGTCGCGATCTCCCCCGCAGGCGGCGCGCTGCGGGCCTGGGGGACCGACGGCCTTCGCGACATCACGGCACCACTGCTGCTGATCGCGGGCGACCGCGACCACACCGTCGACTACACCACCGGGGCCCGGGCGTTCTTCGAGGCGGCGACGGGCGCGGAGCGCTACCTGCTGACGTACAGGAACGGCGGCCACAACCTCGGCCTCGCACCGGTACCGGACACGATGCGCCGGCGTTTGTGGGACCTCGACTGGTTCGAGGACCCGGTCTGGCGCAAGGACCGCATCGTCGCGATCAACCTGCACTTCATTACCGCGTTTCTCGATCTGCACGTCCGCGGCGACCAGAGCCGGTCCGCCTACATCGACGACCTCGTGGCGGAATCCGCCGCCGGCAGCTGGCTGGCCGACCGCCCAGGCCCCTACGACGCCGTCAGCCCGGGCACGGACGGCATCACGGTCTGGAAGGGATTCCAGCGGCGACACGCCGAAGGCCTCGAGCTGCGCCATGCGATGCCGCGGCCGCAACGCGACTGAGACCGGAACGGCCAGCGGATGTCGAGGCCGCCGGCCTCGGATCGCCTGACGCGCTCCATCGATGCGGGTCGCGCCCACCGGCTTGACAGGTCGCGACAGGCCTGAGTACCTTGAGACAGCTGACTTATCGCTAATCGAGCAATCGTTATCGCAAAACAAGTGACATCGCCGCCGCCTGCGCACGTCCGCTCGAAGCTCCGCGGCGGTGCCACCGCCGCCGCGGGCGCGATCGGCCAGGATCCGCTGTTCAATCAGTCGGTCGCGAAGGCATTTGCCGTGCTCGGCGCCTTCACCGGCGAGCGCCGGGCGCTCAACCTCGCGGAGGCGGCAGCGGCCGCGCGCATGACGACGAGCTCGGCGCAGCGCTGCGTGCATACGCTGGTGCGACTCGGCTACCTGAGGCGCGACGAGCAGCTGCGCCGCTGGGTGCTGACCTCCCGCACGCTCGGCCTCGGCTATCCGTACCTCGCCGGACATCCCGTGATCGAGCAGGCGACGACTCACCTGGTCGATCTCAATCAGGCCTGCGGCGAGTCGGTGAGCCTCTCGGAGCCGGACGGCGTCGAGATGGTCTTCATCGCGCGCTTCCCGAGCCACAAGCGCTTCTTCATCCACATGCCGATCGGGCGGCGGCTGCCAATGTACTGCACTGCCTCCGGCCGCGCCTACCTGTCAGCGCTGCCGCGCGACGAGGTGCGCGAAATCCTGCAGCGCTCGTCCCTGCGGGCGTTCACGCCACATACGCTCCTGGACGTCGGGCGCATCCTCGAGATCGTCGATGCGGCCCGCGAGCTCGGCTATGCGTGGGCGAGCGAGGAGTGCTACCGGGGCGATCTGACTCTCGGCGCGCCGATCCTCGGCGCGAACGGCCGACCGGTCGCCGCAGTCAATCTGTCCGGGCCGACGAGCCGCTGGGTCCTCGCAGACCTTCGCAGCCGGCTCGCGCCGCTGCTGCTTGAGACGGCCCGCGCCGCCTCGGGCAGCGTCGCCGCGCTGCGCCGCGGCTGACGGCAATTCGCCGCGGCGGGTCGCGACCGTCCAGGTCGATCCGTTGCGTGGCGCGCGCCGGGCCGGCGTTTGACGAGCCCGCTCCCCGGGAATTACAGTGTCACGAAGCGCGATAGTACTTAATCGATAAACGATAGAGACAATCCCGTTCGGCAATCGCGCCCGGCGCGGCATCCAGCGATCGCGCCAGGCAGTTTCGGATCCGGCGATTCGACCAGCCGCTCATCACAGCGAGGATTTCCAATGCGCTCAGGACAATCTGGGACCGATCACTGCGTGATGCTCACCCGCCCCGCGCTGTGGCTGCTGGCGGCTCTGGTCGCCGTGCCGCTGCCCGCGCTCGCGCAGACGGTGGAGTCTGGTGCGGGGCTGGAGGAGATCGTGGTGACGGCGCAGCGCAAGAGTGAGCGGGTGCAGGACGTGCCGATAGCGATATCGGCGATTTCGAGTGCGGATTTGGAGGCGCGCGGGGTGCGCCAGGCGGGGGACATTGCCTCGGCGGTACCTAATCTGCAGCTGAGTTTGCCGTACGGGGAGGAGGCGCAGCCGACGTTTGCGCTGCGGGGGGTGACGACCAACGACTGGAGCCAGAACCAGTCGAGCCCGATCGCGATGTATGTGGACGATGTGTACAAGCCGGTGGGGGCGGTGCAGGCGCTGCAGACCTATGACCTGGACCGGGTGGAGGTGCTGCGCGGGCCGCAGGGGACGCTGTACGGCAAGAACGCGACGGGTGGGGCGATGAATTTCTATTCGAAGAACCCGAGCCTGACGGAGTACGAGGGTTATCTGACGGGGGGTGTGGGGAACTACTCGGCGTACACGCTGGAGGGGGCGGTCGGTGGTCCGATCCTGGACGGGACGCTGGGCTGGCGGCTGGCGGGGCTGTATGACCAGCGGGACGGCTGGGTGAGGAGCGTGGTGCCTGGGGTGCAGCCGCTCAACGGGGTGGATGCGGGGGCGGTGCGGTTGTCGCTGTTGTGGCAGCCGTCGGGGGTGTTGAGTGCGCTGTTGAAGGTGGCGGTGACGCGTTCGGGCGGGACGCCGTATGGGGCGCATGCGCTCAACAATGACCCGACGGTGACGGGGTTTAGCGGTGACTATGGCTGGTTTGGCAGTGGTGCCAAGTTTGCGCTGCACAAGAAGCTCGACAACGACAGTGGCTCGCTGAAGGTCGACTGGCAGCTGGGGGCGCACTACACGCTGACCTCGGTGACGGGGTTTGACTATGGCTACTGGTGGGAGCGCAGCGACGACGGGGCGCTCGCGGTGACTGACGGCGGGGCGGCGATCCACATTGACGATCCGAACCTGTATTCCTCGAGCATCAACTCGTTTTCGCAGGAGGTGCGCATTGCCTCGCACGACACGGGGGCGTTTGGCTGGCTGGCGGGGCTGTATTACGGGCGTGATGCGACGCACTACGTCGAGCAGTTCCATTTCTTCGACTCGGTCTACCAGGGCTATTTCTTCGACCCGGCGAGCGACACCTCGCTGTGGGGTTATGACGAGTACAACAATTTCGACCAGGTGCGCACCAGCACGGCGGCGTTTGTGAACGTGAACTACCAGCTGACGCCGGCCGTGACGCTGCGGGCCGGGGTGCGGTACACGCACGATGACATCACGATCAAGAACTTCTATGCGCTGGAGGGGGGGCTGGTGGCGCTGCCGACGGCGCTCGGGCCGGACTCGCAGCCGACGCTGTGGACGCAGACGATCCCGTACCTGCCGGCCGACACCTACAACACCTACAGCACCAGCACCGCGGCGCTGAGCCTCAACCCGGACCTCAAGAACAGCGACAGCAACTGGAGCATCAAGGCCGGCGTCGACTGGAAGGTGAGCGAGGACGTGCTCGGCTATCTGAGCTTCAGCCAGGGCTATCGCGGCAGTGCCTTCAACGGCCAGGCGTTCAACGGTCCGGCCGAGCTCACCTTCGCGCGGCCCGAGAAGCTCGATGCGCTCGAGGTCGGTGCCAAGAGCACGCTGCTCGAGAAGCGGCTCGAGCTCAACGGGGCGCTCTTTTACTACCGCTACCGTGACCAGCAGTTCCTCGACACCTACTGTGCCTTCCCGACCACGGGTGGCGGCTGTGCCGGCACCGGCTTTGTCACCTCCAATGCGCCGAAGTCGCGCATCTACGGCGGCGAGCTCGAGCTGCGGGCCAAGCCGACGCCGGATCTGGACCTGCGCGCGAGCCTCGGGCTGCTGAGCACCAAGTACGAGGAGCTGTTCCTGCACTTTGCCGACCGTTCCGGCAACCAGCTGATCATGGCGCCGGACGTCAGCGCGGGCCTCGCGCTGGACTGGCGCATGGCGCGGCTCGCGGTCGGCGACCTGCACCTGGCGTTCGACGGCAACTACTACGGCAAGCAGTACTACGATGCGCTCAACACCGAGCGCATCGCGCAGCCGAGCTATGCGATCGTCAACGGCCGCGTCGCGCTGCTCGGCGGGCACGACAACCACTGGTCGTTCGCCGTCTGGGGCAAGAACCTCGCCGACAAGCAGTACCTGACCTACGGCCTCGCGCAGCGCAACGCCGAGGACGGCGGCCTGGGCTTTGACTACACGCTGGTCGGCGAGCCGCGCACCTACGGCCTCGAAGTGACGGTGCGCTACTGACCGCCGCGCGGGCGGGCGCCGTGGCCGACGCACCGATGAAGACGCTGCTCGTCGTCGTGCACCCGCGGCGCGAGTCGCTGACCTTCGCCGCCGCGCGCGCGTTCGCCGCCGAGCTGACGCGGCACGGCGCGACGCCCGAGTGGGCCGACCTCGTGCGCGAGGGCTTCGATGCGGTGCTGCGCGAGCCGGACGAGCCCGACTGGAGCGACCCCGGCAAGCGCTACTCCGCGGCGGTGCAGGCCGAGATGGCGCGCATCGAGCGCAACGAGGCGACCGTGCTCGTGTTCCCGGTGTGGTGGTGGTCGGTGCCGGCGCTGCTCAAGGGCTGGATCGACCGGGTCTGGAACAACGGCTGGGCCTACGGCGGGCGCTCCTATCCGCACCGGCGCGTCTGGATGATCGGGATCGCGGGCGCGAGCGCGGGCGCCTACCGCGAGCGCGGCTACGACGAGGCGATGCGCACGCAGCTCGAGGTCGGCGTGCTCGAGTACTGCGGGATCGCCGAGCGGCGCCTCGAGCTCCTGCACGGCGCGATCGAGGGCGCGGCCGAGGCGCAGGCGGTGCTCGCCCGCGCGGCGGCGCTCGGCGCGCTCTTCGCCGCGCGTCGCTGACGGCGACGGCCCGGCGCTCGCGGCGCCGGCCGGCGCCGCCCGCTTATGTCACATCGCCGGCGCGGCGCGGGCGGCGCCGCGCGCGCCGCGGCGATGAGTCGACGCGGAGCCGGTATTTCCAGTGCCAGATGCGCCTCGCGCCGGTGGCAGCGCGCGCCGTGCGCCGCGCCCGGACGGCAGCCGTTCGGGCGCGCGGTGCAGGCCACTTTAGGGGGATGCCGGATCAACGCGCGCCGCCGTGCTTGCTGAACTAGCGCCACGGGGACACAGACAGTCCCGGGGGACGGCGATGCAGGCGGCGCAGAAATCCGATCCGGGCGACGAGGAGCGCAGCGGCGAGCCGCCGCGCCGCCGCCGCCTCGTGATCGTCGCCGCGCGCGAGCCGGGCGCGGTCGCGCCCGCCGCGCGCATCGCCGCGGCGACCGGGCGCCGCCCGGGCGTGCTGTTCCAGCCGATCATCGCGCGCGAGTCGGGTGCCGACGGCCTGTGCCGGTGGCGCTGCGCGGGCGCCGAGGCGCTGCTGCGCGCCGACGGCGGCCGCGGCCTCACGGTGCGCCCCGATGAGCTCCTGCCGCTGCTCGAGCGCGCCGGGCTCCTGCCGACCCTGTTCGACTACGTGCTCGGCGAGACGCTCGGCGCGCTCGCGCGCTGGCAGCGCGGCGGCGCGCCGGGGCTCGGCGCGGCCGTCAACCTGCACGCCGCGGCGCTGCTCGACGAGGGGCTGCCGGATGCGCTCGCCGCACGGCTCGGCGCCGCCGGCATCGCCCCGGCGCGCCTGACGCTCGAGATCTCGGAGAGCGCCCCGATCAGCGACCTGCGCCGTGCGGCGCGGACGCTGCGGCGCGTGCGCGCGCTCGGCGTGCGCGTCGCGCTCGACGACTTCGGCGCCGGCTTCTCGACCCCGACGCGCCTGCACTGGCTCGAGTGCGACGAGCTCAAGATCGACCGCGCGCTGGTGCACGGCCTCGAGCACAGCGACGAGCAGCGCTGCGTGGTCGAGCACCTGATCGCGCTCGCGCACGCGAACGGCATGGCGGCGCTCGCCGAGGGCGTCGAGACCGAGGCGGCGCTCGAGATCCTGTGCGAGTTCGGCTGCGACCGGGCGCAGGGCTACCTGGTCGCGCGGCCGCTGCCGCGCGAGCGGCTCGCGGCGCGCGCGCGCGACTGGCACGAGCGCGGCGCCGCCGCCGGCCGGCGCGAGCGCCAGCTGCCGCTGCCGGGCTTCGCCGCGTCCGGCGCCGGCTGGCGCGCGGGCAAGCACGACGCCGACGTCTGAGGCACTCCGCGGGCCGCGCGGCCGGCAGCGCCCGAGCGCGCCCGCCGCGAGCGGTGCGCCGGCCGCGGCGCGCCGTCCGCGCCCGCCACCCGTGATCCCGTTCACAGTGCGGCGCCGCCGGGGCAGGCGCCGCAGGCGACTTTAGGGGGTTGCCTGATGCTGCGCGGGCGGCCGCCCTGCTCAACTGCACGCGACGGGGAGTGGAATGCAGGACCGCACGATGACCGCTGTGCAGCTTGAGTCGACGGCGCGCGCCGGGATGGCGGCGTGAGCCGCATGCCGCGACGCCTCGGCCGCGTGATCGTGCTGTCGCAGCGGCGCGCGCGGCGCCCGTGCCCGCGCGACTCGGCGCTCGAGACCCTGCTCGGCGGCCGCGCGCTCGGCGTCAGCTACCAGCCGATCCTCGCCCGCCAGGTCGGCGCCGACGGCATCGGCCGCTGGCGCATCGCGGGCGCCGAGGCGCTGGTGCGCGCCGGCGGCGGCGCGGCGGCGCTGCGGCCGGCGCAGTTCCTGCCCGAGGTGGCGCGCGCCGGCCTGATGGGCTCGCTGCTCCACTTCGTGCTCGCCGAGGCGCTCGCGGCGCTGCTCGAGTGGCAGCGCGGCTTCGGCCTGACGCTCGGCGTCGGCATCAACCTGCACGCGGCGGCCCTGCTCGACGAGGCGCTGCCGGAGCTGCTCGCGGGCCTGCTGCAGGCGACCGGCGTCGCGCCGGCGCGCCTGACGCTCGAGCTCACCGAGACGACGCCGCTCGCCGAGCTCGGGCGCGCGGCCGCGAACCTCAAGCGCCTGCGCGGCGCGGGAATTCGCGCCGCGCTCGACGACGTCGGCGCCGGCGCCCCGACCGCCGCGCGGCTCGCCGCGCTCGAGTGCGACGAGCTCAAGATCGACCGCGCGCTCGTGCAGGGCCTCGAGCACAGCGACGCTCGGCGCGCGCTGGTCGAGAGCCTGATCGAGCTCGCCCACGGCCGCGGCATGAGCGCCTGCGCCAAGGGCGTCGAGACGCACGCGGCGCTGCGCCTGCTCGGCGCCTTCGGCTGCGACCGCGTGCAGGGCTTCGTGGTCGCGCGCCCGCTGCCGGCGGCCGGCTTCGTCGAGTGCGCGCGCGCGTGGCAGGCGCGCGCGATCATCACCGGTGCCGCCGAGGATGCGGCGCCCGTGCCGGCGGCGCT
>Ga0335084_10003203_pt1 | contig 15933 bp, 10 predicted proteins | sample Lox_Sample_44_FD_206721 | JGI IMG/M metagenome (GOLD analysis project Ga0335084, IMG submission 206721) | Soil microbial communities from Loxahatchee National Wildlife Refuge, Florida, United States - Lox_Sample_4.4 | ecosystem: Environmental > Terrestrial > Soil > Wetlands | place: USA... | reverse complement strand
CCGCCGGCTGCGGGACGAGGGCCCCCTCGTCCCCCTCGCCGGAGGGACGGACCTCTACGTGGGATTCCACTTCGGCACAGTGTCCGGCCGGCGGTTCCTCGACCTCCAGGGCCTGGAGACGCTGCGCGGGATCCGGCGGCGCGGCGAGACCCTCGTGATCGGCGCCCTCACGACCTACACGGACCTGATCCGCTCGCCCCTCGTGTGCCGCCGGCTGCCGATCCTGGCCGACGCCGCGCGGACGGTCGGCAGCCCCCAGATCCAGAACCGCGGGACGCTGGGAGGCAACATCGCCAACGCCTCCCCCGCCGGCGACACGCTGCCCGTCCTCGCCGTGGCCGAGGCCACCGTCGTCCTGCGGAGCGCCGACGGGGAGCGTCGCGTGCCGTTCGGCTCGTTCTACACCGGCTACCGCAAGACCGTCGCCCGCCCCGACGAGCTCGTGGTCGCCGTCGAGGTGCCGCCGGTCGCGGGCCGCCAGTGGTTCCGCAAAGTCGGGACGCGGGCCGCCCAGGCCATCTCGAAGGTCGTGATGGCGGCGGTGCGGGCGCCTCGGCCCCGGATCGCCCTCGGCAGCGTGGCCCCGACCGTCGTTCGCGCGCCGCGCACGGAGGCGCTGCTCGCCTCCGGCGGTGCGCTCGCCGAGGCGCAGGCGGTCCTCCAGGAGGAGATCCGGCCCATCGACGACCTGCGCTCGACCGCCGCCTACCGCCGCCGCGTGTCCGCCAACCTGCTCGCGCAGTTCTGGGCGGAGACCGCCAGCCGCCCGCGCGCGCGCTGAGCGGCCGGCCGACGGCCTCCCCGCCCGCCCGCTGATTCCTTGCGGTTTCCTTGGCGAACGCCCGGCGACTCCTTCCGGCGGCCGTCCTAGCTTCCGGACCGGCGGCGAGGAAGCCGCGGGAAGGAGAGCGCCATGGGGTGGAGGGGAACGGCAGTCCTGGCCAGCATCGTCCTCATGCCTGCGACCGCGGGAGCGGGGACGCCGCCCTCCTGGGCGCTGTCCGCGGGTCCCGGGCTCCTGGGGGGTACCGACGGGCTCGTGACGGTTCACCTCCGCCTGGGCCCCGAGTGGGTGACGGACGGCGGCCTGGGTGCGGGCGTCGACGCGGGATGGCTCTGCGCGGCCCCGATGCCCTTGTTCGGCGTCGTCACCCTGTCGCCGACCGCCATCTATTCCCTGGGAGGGCAGCGGGGCACGGCGGTGAGCCTGCGGGCGGGCTACACCGTCTTCGTCGGCTGGTCGGAACCCGTCGTGCACGCCGGAGCCGCGCTCGACCAGGACCTCGGCCGCGGCGGCCGGCTGCGGCTGGAGGTCCGCGATCACATCTTCGTCCGCTCGGGGACCGCCCACGCCGTCGAGGTGTCCATCGGATGGGTGACGCCGTAGCGTGCCGCCGCCGAGGGGCTCTCGTCCGCGCGGCGAAGGCCTGAAGCCAGGCCACAGCGGTCCTGAATCGCCGGGTGCGTGGGCCTGAACGTTCGTTGGCGGCCGATGCTCTCGGTGTGACCCTCGGCGAGTTCTTCGCCGCCACGGCCACGGCGAGGAAGCCCTCATCGTGCGCACCGGGGATCGCCGCCAGCTGGACAGCACCTGGACGGACCGCCGACCTCGTGGCTCTCGGCCCCATGGCCCACAGCCGCGCGCTGGGGCCACCGTCAGGCCCATTCACAGGCCTGGGGCGATCGCGGCTCAGGCGTTGACCGGGTTCGACCGGCGGGGGTCGAGGACGCCGTCGAGGAGGACGGCCATCGTCAGGTAGGTCCCGACGTCGAGAGAGTGGCCCTCGGGGGTGCCGGGTGCGACCGACGCTCCGACCGGGGTGCGGTCGCGGTGGCGCAGCTCGAGGGTGACCCGCCCGTCGGTGAAGACGGCCTGGTCGGCGGCCCGGTCGACCTCGAGCCGGTACTCGACGCCGCGAACGCGCCCCCACATCACGTCCACACCGCCCTTTCGGGCGGCCCAGAAGCCGTCGCGGCCGGCGAGCCTCCGCCAGGCTTCGAACGAGCCGAAGAAGCGAGGCTTCTCGAAGTAGGGGCCTCCGTCCTCGGGGCAGAAGGTGTCGCAGTTGCCGCAGTCGTTGCAGAAGTCCTGGAAGGTCGCGATCTGGTGCCGCTCGCGCACCTCGATCCGCGGGCCCGCGACCGGGACCGCTTCTTCGCCCTTGACTCGGTAGTGGACGCGCTCCATCTCGAGAGGCTCCGCGTCGAAGACGAAGTTGGCGTCGTTCGGGCAGGCCGGCAGGCACTTGTCGCAGTTGATGCAGTCGAAGAGGGCGAGGTGCCGGCCGATCTTCCGCGGCGGCCGGAGCGACCCGGCCCGGTAGCGCGGGTCGGCGGCGGCCCGGGCGACGACGACCGGCGTGTTGAGGATCGCGGCCTGACGCACCAGCTCGTCGTAACGCGCCTCCTGCCCCGCCCCGGCCAGGACCGCACGAAGGTTCACGCGACCGGATCGCAGCGAGGCCAGCAGCTCGTCGCGCAGAGACGGGGACGACACGACGCGCGCGATCGCCTCTTCTCCCTTCCCGAGGGCCTTGACCACGTAGTCCCCCACCGTCCGAACGCCCAGGCCGCGCATCCTCTCCTCGAGGTTCTCGAGGTACGAGGGCAGGCGCGCGTAGCCGCCCTGTTTCAGGAGGTCGGTGCAGACGGTCACCGGCGCCAGGCCGAGGGCCACGGCGTCCGGGAAGTTGCGGCTGTCGACCCCGGCCGAGAAGGAGAGCGGGACATCGGGCCTCGCGCGGCGCACGTGCTCGACGAGGTGCAGCGTAACCACGTGGAGCGGCGCCCCCGAGAGGTACATGACCTCCTCGCCGGAAGGGAAGAACCGGCGGTGGTTGCGCACCACGAGCGTGTTGGAGAGCTTGAGCCGGAGCTCGCGCCCGAGCGCCCGCGCCCGCTCCACGAGGCGGTTGGTCACCTCCAGGGCCGCCTCCCACTGGAGGTCCTTCTCGAAGTCCGCCGCCCGCGTCTCGACGTCGCGGTAGCCGAGGACGTCGTGCAGGAGCCCGTCCACCGTCTCCTTGCCGAGGAGCGTCGGGTTCAGCTTCACGGTCACGTGGAGGCCCATCTCCTCCATCAGGAAGGCGGCCATCGCCTCGATCTCGCCCGCCGGGCAGCCGTGGAAGGTCGAGAGCGTCACCTGATCGGAGAGCGCCGTGCGGAAGGCCAGATTGCGGAGGCGTCGGTGCTCGCCGGGGATCTCCTGGCGCAGCGTCTCCACCTCCGCGCGCGCGTCCTTCATCGCCGCGATCCAGGACCGCACCTCGGCCGAGCGGATCCCCGCGAGGTCGTAGCCGACGCTCAGGTCGAGGACCGTGTCGTCGCGGCGGGGGTCGTCCGCCCGCCCGAGGAGTCCTTCCGCGCGGGCCACGTCGACGAGCATCGAGCCCTTGACGTACTCGCGGAGGCTCTCCGCCAGGCGCAGCTCCTGGCTCCACTCCACGTTGTAGCCGACCGTCTCCATGTCGATGCAGGGCCGGGGGATCGCGAGGCGGTCGTTCGCCTGCACCGTCTTCAGCTCGATGAAGCGCCCGCCGGCGAGCCAGGACAGGAGGACGTTCTGGGCCATCTGGCCGTGGGGGCCGGCCGCGGGTCCGACGGGGCTGGCGGCCCGGTGGCCGTGGACCACGACCGCGGTGTCGACGTCCTCCGACCCCCGCCAGAAGCGCCTCGCCGGAAGGTCGAAGACCTTCTGCTCGCGCTCCGCTTCCCGCAGCATGCGCCGCAGCAGGTGCGGGAAGGGCGCCGGGATCAGCTCGGCCACGGCCCATCCTCCGCGTGGATGATAGCGGAGAGCCGACCGGAGCCGGGCGGGCTTCGCGTCGGGGCCGGCCGAGCGAGCCGGCGTAGAGAGCCATCGCCTCCCGGAGAAACGATCTGCTGAAGGCGGAGCAGCGTGAAGGGCAAGGGGAATCGAAGCGGTGATACCGTTGGACAGCGGAGGCTCTCATGCGGCGACTCGCGACCGTCCTCGTCTTCCTCCTCGCCCGCCCGGCCGGCGCCGCCCCGGAGGCCGTGCCCTCGACCGACGGCTGGCGGCCGTACGCCGTGCGCGACGAGATCGCTCCCCGCTCGTGGACCGAGCGCGAGGCCTCGGGCACGCTCGTCCTCGCGCTGGCCGGGCGTGGCGACGACGCCGTCGACGGCCGCTGGATCCGCGAGGCGACGGTCGTCCCCGGCCGGGACTACGGGTTCCGCGCCGACTGCCGAGCGGAGCGCGTCGCGTCGCCGGCGCGGAGCGTCCTCGCGCGGATCGTCTGGCTCGACGCCAAGGGCGCGCCCCTCCGCCCGATGGAGTACCCGATCGTGGCCCCCTCCCCGGCTCCCGACGGCTGGACCGCCGTCGCCGGCGTCTACCGCGTGCCGGCCGAGGCGCAGAGGGCGCGCCTCGAGCTCCACCTCCGCTGGACGGCCTACGGCGAGGTGCGATGGAAGGACGTCGACTTCCGGGAGGCGGCCCCGCCGCCGGCCCGCCCCGTCCGGCTCGCCACCGTGCACCACCGGCCGCGGAACACGGCGTCGCCCCAGGAAAGCCGGGAGCGCTTCTCGGGGCTCGTCGAGCAGGCGGCGGCCCGCGGCGCCGACATCGTGTGCCTGCCGGAGGGGATCACCGCCGCGGGCAACGGCCTCAGCTACGCCCAGGCCGCGGAGGCGGTGCCGGGACCGACCACCGCCTTTCTCGGAGAGCTGGCCCGCCGCCTCCGCGTGTGGATCGTGGCGGGGCTCTACGAGCGCTCGGGAGAACGCCTCTACAACACTGCCGTCCTCGTCGGCCGCGACGGCGCGCTCGCCGGACGCTACCGGAAGATGAGCCTCCCGGACGAGGAGATCGATGGCGGGCTCACGCCGGGCTCGGACACCCCGGTCTTCGACACCGACTTCGGGCGCGTCGGCCTCATGATCTGCTGGGACTCGAGCTACCCGGAGGTGGCGCGGTCGCTCGCCGCGCGGGGGGCCGAGGTGATCCTGATGCCGATCGCGGGAGGGGTGGAGTCGCTCGTCCAGGCGCGGGCGGTCGAGAACCAGGTGCACGTCGTCGCCAGCGGCTACGACTTCCGGAGCGGCATCTTCGACCGGCGCGGGGAGAGGATCGCCGACGCGAAGGGAGACCCCGACGTCCTCGTCGCCGAGGTCGACCTCGCCCGCCCGACGGTCTGGCCCTGGATCGGCTTCTGGGGCGCCCGGATCGCCCACGAGGCGCCGGCGTGGACGACGCCGCCGCACCCGTAGCTCAAGGCACCGCGAAGGCGAGGTCGTCCCGGTCGTTGTAGGCGCCGCTCGTGCAGGCGGACGCGCTCCCCTGGTACCGGAACTGCGCGCGCACCGCCTGCAGCTGGCCCGCGGGCAGAGCGTAGGTGGCCGAGAGCGTCTGCGCTCCGGCGGCAGCCGGCGTCAGCGTGGAGATGAACGTCCACGTCGGGCTCGCCGCGTTCGCCGCGTAGTAGAGGTCCAGGTGGTCCGCGGACGGCGTCGTCCAGGCCCAGACTGTGGCGTCGATCCGCACCGTCTTGCCGGCCGCGAACGAAGTCCCGTCGACGGTCGACACCACGACGCGGTCGAGCGACTCGTCCGAGTGGAAGGTGCCCGAGGTCCCGTCCGCGCACGAGCTGCCAATGGTGTTGGGCTGGTTCGGCTCGGGTCCCTTGCCGTCGCGGCCCAAGAGAAGCGATGGTCCCGAGTCGCACGAGCTGCCGACGGCCGCGCACTTCGGCGCCTTGAGCGTGGCGTCGAAGACCGCCGTCTGGGGGCCGCCGCCGGGCGGCGTGACCGTGAGGGACAGGGTCGCGCTGTGGGTCGTAGACCCGCTCGTCCCGGCGACCCGGAGCGAGTACGAGTCGGCGACGGTGGACGCGTCCACTGAGACCGTCAGCGCGCTCGTCGCGGTGCCGTTCACGGGCGGCGTCACGGAGGCGGGGCTGAAGGCGCACGTCACGCCGGCCGGGAGGCCCGCACAGGCGAGGCCCACCGCCGAGCTGAAGCCGTTCAGGCTGCTCGCGGTCAGCGTGCTCGTCCCGCTCGCGCCCTGCGCGAGGGTCAGGCTGGCCGGCGACGCCGCGACCGTGAAGTCCGGCGGCAGGGGCGCCGTGCTGACGGCGAAGACGAGGTCGTCGTGGTCGTCGTAGGCGCCGGTGCCGCAGGGCGCGGCGGTGCCGGTGTACCGGAAGCGGGCCCGCACCGCCTGCTGCCCACCCGTCGGAAGGGCGTAGGTGGCCGAGAGCACCTGCGCACCGGTGGCGGTCGGCGTGAGCGTGGCGACGAGCGTCCACGTCGGGCTCGCCGCGTTCGCCGCGTAGTACAGGTCGAGGTGGTCGGAGGAAGGCGTGGTCCAGGCCCACACGGTAGCCTCGATCCGCACCGTCTTGCCCGCTCCGAGGTCGGTCCCGTCCAGCGTCGACACCTTGAGACGGTCGTTCGACTCGTCGGAGTGGAAGGTGCCCGAGGTGCCGTCCGCGCAGGAGCCGTTGATCGTGTTCGGCTGGTTCGGCTCGGGACCCTTGCCGTCGCGGCCCAGGAGGAGCGACGGCCCCGAGTCGCACGAGCTCCCCACCGCCGTGCACCTCGGCGCCTTCAGCGTCGTGTCGAAGACGGCGGTCTGCGGCCCGCCTCCTCCGCCCGCCGGCGCGACGGTCAGCGAGACGGCGGCGCCGTGCGACAGGGAGCCGGCGGTGCCGGTCGCCGCGAACGAGTTGCTGCCCGGGGTGGCCGACCCCGACACCGTCACGGTGAGCGTGCTCGTCGCGCTGCCGTTTGCGGGCGGAGTCACCGAAGCCGGGCTGAAGCCGCAGGTCACGCCGGCGGGAAGCCCGGTGCAGGACAGGGCCACCGCGGAGGCGAAGCCGCCGGCGCTCGTGACCGTGACCGCGCTGGTGCCGCTGCCGCCCTGAACGATGCTGAGGGAGGCGGGCGAGGACGCCACGGCGAAGTCGGGGGTGGGGGCGCCGCCGCAGCCGGGGAACTTGAACGTGCCGATGCGGGTGCTCCAGTTGAAGCTGCCCGTCGTCTTCAGGTACTCGTTCGTGTACCAGAACGTGCAGTCGTCGACGGGGTCGACGGCCATCGCACTATAGTCTCCCCAGCGACTGACGCCACCGGTCTGGGACCCGACGCCCGTCGTCAGCGTGGTCTCGGCCTGCATCGTACCCGGGGCGTCGCCCGCGAGGCGGCCGGTGAAGCGGATGCCCGGCCGCGCGCTGCCGCTCGAAACGCTGTAGCCGAGCAGCATGTTGCCCTGCTGGTCCTGCGCGATCGAGCCCATCCAGCGCGACGTGGCGTCGGGCGAGAAGGTACCCGACTGGAAGAGCGTGGGCGTCCCGCCCGGGTTTCGGAGCTCGTACCAGCGCACTCCCGCGGCGGCGGACCCGGCGGTCACCGAGTGGTTCACGACGAGCGACTCGTGGGAGCCGAAGTTGCGGTAGGCGAGGCGGAACATGAGCCGGTCGGCCAGGGAGTCGAGCTGCTGCGTCGTGCTCGGCTGGGGAATGCAGGTGCCGCCTCCGCAGGCCGGCGAGAAGGCCGCGGTCGAGATCGAAGTCGGGCCCGTGAGCGTGGAGTTCGCCGTGTTGGTCCAGTCCACGTGGAACCGCCAGAAGTTCAGGCCGTTGTCGTTCACGTCGTCGAACGCCACCATGTAGCCGGGCGAGCCGGCCGGGGGCGGGGTCGCGCCGTCGAGGTCGGCCGGCAGCAGCCCTCCGTAGGTGGTCGAGAGCTGGAAGCACTGGATCGGGCCCGGGGTCCCGGAGGCTGCGATCATCTGGCTGCGGTCAAGGGCGCACACCCGCGCCCCCTGGAACGCCGTGCCCGCGGAGTTGAACATGTTGAAAGTCATGTAGTAGGCGTCCGGCCAGACGCCGCCCTTCGGGTAGTCGTTGAACCCGGGGAAGGCGTAGGCGAAGCGGCGGTAGCTGCCGGTCGCGTCGGAGGTCGTCGACACCGCGACGCACTGGAAGAACTGGCCGGCCGACTGGTTGATCGCGAACTGCGTCATCACCCAGCGGCTCGCGGCCTTGTCGTACAGGACCACGGGGTCGCCGCTGTTGATCGTCTCGCACGCGCCGCCGAATCCCTGCCAGAGGCTGTTGCCCGCCGCCGGCCCGTAGACGAGGGCGCCCGTCGACTTGTCGAACACGGCGAAGGAGGTGTTGACCCACTGGACGTACTGCGTCGCCCCGGGGGACCCGTTCGGGTCCGGTGGCGCGCCGGTCGGAGAGAAGCCGCCGAGCCCCACGCCGACGCCGTCGAAGCTCAGGCCCGCCGTCACCGCCACCCGGGGCGCGAGCGCCGGCGCGGCGCCGGCCACCCGGGTCAGGGGATCCACCCAGCCCCGGGGAACGGGGCGGGGGGGTCGGATCAGCTTGACCGGATGCAGCCGCCACTCTGCCTCCTCCTCCGTCGGCGGGAGGACCGGCATCTCGCGCAACCGGCGGGAGACGTCGTAGTGATGGAGGAGATGCAGCTCCGGGTTTCGCAGCGTCTGCGGGATCGGACGCGCGTCCTGCGGAGCGGCCGAGGGGGCTGCGGCCCCTCCGAGCAGGAACACGAATACCAGGGTCCTCGCGGTCATGCACACCCTCCCTCGATCCAGGCGAACCGGCCCGATCACCTCGGCCGCGGTCGCGGGGCCGCAACGGGTTCGCACTCGGCGCGCGCCGAGTGCCGCCCGCCGGCCGGGGTCGCAGATCCTCGATGTCAGCGAAAGGCTCGACCGATTCTGCGAAACGGACCGGCGGGTGTCAATCCCTTTCGGGCCGCGTTCGCCCGGAGGGGCGGGCGCGCCGGATCAGCGGCATTTGACGAGCCTGGCCCGACCGCCCCGGACCAGCGAAAACGTGCCCGCATCCTGGCCCCCTTCGAGGGTCACCGCGAGGCTCATGCTCTGCCCGTCGGTCCGGCCGCGGTATCGGGCGGGCCGCGCATTCCCGGTCTCGTCCTTGGGGACCGGGCCGCCCTCCGAGACGAGGCTGCCCGCCACGTCGAAGCGGCCGTCGCCGTCGAGCGTCAGCGGAGCTCCGAGCCGGCCGTGAGCGCAGTCGAACTCGATCCGGCCCCCGGTGTCGTCGACGGTCAGGCGGACGTGCTGGCCCCCCCAATCCCCGTTCGGGACCCGGTCGAGCCGACTGGCGGCATTCGGGCTCGCGGCGCAGGCGACGACGAGCAGCAGAGGAGACACGCGCATGGCACTCAGGCGATCACGCACGACCTCGATCGAGACTAGCACGGGCCGGGAGGCGCGCAGTCGGTCTCCTGACCCATAATGGCGTCGCATGAGGCCCTCCCTCGAAGCCTCCGCGCTCCGCACCCTCCACGGCCGCAGCCTCCTCCTGACCCGGGACTGGCCCGCTCCCGACCTCGACGCGCTCCTGGCCCTGGCGGCGCGGCTCGAGGCCCTCGACCGGGCGGGCCGGGGGACCGCCTTCCTCCGCGACCAGCTCGCCTACGCCCTCTTCTTCGACAACTCGACGCGCACGAAGTCGGCCTGGGCGGGAGCGGCGGCGCGCCTCGGGATGCAGCCGGTCATCGTGGACGGCTCCACGACCCAGGTCGCCCACGGCGAGACCGCCGAGGAGACGGGAGCCATGCTGGGCATGAACGCGCACGCCCTGGGCGTCCGTCACGACCTCTTCCTCGGCGAGGGCCACCGCTTCATGGCCGAGGTCAAGAAGGGGATCGACGCCCACCTCGCCGCCACCGGGAACCGGCGCGTGGTGCCGGTCGTGAACCTCCAGTGCGACGTCGACCACCCCACGCAGACCCTCGCCGACCTCCTCTGGCTCCGCGAGAGGCTGGGCGACCTCGAAGGGAAGAGGATCGCCGTCTCCTGGGCCTACTCGCCGAGCTACGCGAAGCCGCTCTCGGTCCCCCAGGGCCTGATCACGCTCCTCACGCGCTTCGGGGCGCACGTCACGCTCGCCCAGCCCGAGGGCTACCGCCTGATGGACGAGCCGATGGTCGAGGCGGCGGCCGGCGCCAGGGCCTCGGGCGGCTCGTTCCGGACCGTGTCCTCGATGGACGAGGCCTTCGCCGGCGCCGACGCCGTGTACCCGAAGTCCTGGGGACCGCGGGATCTCATGCAGGAGAGGGTCGAGGCGAACCGGAGGGGAGACAAGCCGGCCATGGCCGACATCGAGAGGCGGGCGCTCGACCGCAACGCCCGCCACCGCGACTGGATCTGCGACGAGCGGCGGATGGGCCTGACGAAGGACGCCCTCTACCTCCACTGCCTGCCCGCCGACATCGGGGCCGAGGTGACCCCCGGCGTCATGGAGCGCTTCCGCGGGGACGTGGCCCGCGAGGCCAACAAGAAGGTGTACGTCATCATGGCCCTCCTGGCCGCGGCGAAGGTCGAGGACCTCGCCGCCCGCCTCGAGGGAGCCCGGGAGTAGAGCCATGCCCTCCCTCGACGAGACCGTCGCCGCCCTCGCCGCTCGCGACCGGCCCCTGGCCGCGCGCATCCTGGCCGAGGCCATCCGGATCCCGGCCGACCATGTCGACCGTCCCGTCGAGGAGGGCGGCGACCCGCTCTGCGGCCTCAGCAACCACGAGGGCCCGCGGATGGAATATCTGAGGCGCACCCTCGTCGAGGTGGGCGCGGTGCATCGGCCCGAGGACGCGGGCTTCGACGCGTACGGCAATCTCGTCTGGTTCGTCGAGGACGAGACGGACGGCGTACCCGCCCGCGACAAGCGCGTCGTCTACCTGGACGGGCACGCCGACACCGTCAACGCTTTGCGCCCGCAGTGGCTCGAGAGGACGAACGGCGGCATCGACGCCTACCGCGGCCTCGTCGACCTCCCGCGCGTGGACCGAACGGTCCTGAGGGGTCTCCTCGGCTACCTGCCCCCCGACGGCGAATGGGAGCACCTCCTCTTCGGCCGGGGCTCGGCCGACCAGCTCGCCGGAGTGGTGGCCCAGATCGTGGCCACGAGGATCCTGCTCGAGCTCGCGCCCCGGGGCTCGCTGCGGGGCGTCGTCGTCCGGTCGTACGCCACCGCCGCCGAGGAGGACAACGACGGCGGCGGGCCCCTCCACCTGATGCGCCAGGTCCTGCCCGGCGCCCCGCCCGAGCTCGTTCCCGACGTGGTCGTCCTCACCGAGGGCACCGGGGACTCGAGGAAAGGTGCGCTCGGGATCTACCGGGGCCAGCGCGGACGGATGCAGATCGAGCTCGTGGTCACCGGCCGCTCCTGCCACGGCTCGATGCCCTGGGAAGGGCTCAACCCGTTGGAGCACGGCGGGGCGATCGTGGCCGAGGCCGCGCGGCGCTACGACGCGCGGGAAGGCTTCCTCGAGCACCCGTTCCTCGGCCACGGCACCCGCACCGCCTCCTGGGCCCGGCTCGACACGCCGAGCGACTGCGCGGTCCCGGAACGGCTGGTGGTCCGCTTCGACCGCCGGCTGACCGTCGGCGAGACGCCGGAACAGGCGCTTCGCGACGTCGACTCGCTCGAGGCCGTGCGCGCGGCGCGGGCGGCGGGCCTCCGGGTCGAGGTGACGGTCCCCCACTACCGCGAGAAGACCTGGCGCGGCTACCCGGCCGACAACCCGCAGATCTACCGGGGCTGGCTCACGCCCGAGGACCACCCGGCGATCCGCGCCGCCGTCGAAGCATACCGGGGCGTCGTCACGCCCCACGTCGCCGAGCCGCGGGGGGGCGCGGCCGGCGGGGCCCTGCGGAGAGAGCCCCGCGTCGACCGCTGGATCTTCTCGACCGACGGGGTCGGCGTTCCCGTTCCGGTCGCGGACGGTGCGATCGCGGTGCCGGAGACGAAACGCTGGGTGGTGTCGGGCGACGTCAAGCACCCGGCCATGCTCGGCATCGGGGCCGGGATCGAGCAGAACACCCACCGCGTCGGCGAGTGCGTGGACCTCCGCGAGCTGCAGCACGCGATCGCGGTCCTGGCGCGCTTCCCGAGCGTCTTCGCGGCCGGAGGTGCCTGAGCCCGGCCCCGCCGGGTCTTCATTCCATCGGCAGAGACGAGGAGGAACTCATGACGAAGCTCGGCCTGTGGTTGGTGGCCGCTCTCCCGTTCGCCGGCCAGGCCGCCCCGCCGGCCGCCGTCGAGCTGCCCGCCCCCCGCAAGACTGGGGGCCTGCCGCTCATGGAGGCGCTCGCCCGCCGGGCCACGTCCCGGGAGTTCGACGTGAAGGAGCTCCCCATGGAGCACCTCTCGAACGTCCTCTGGGCGGGGTTCGGCGTCAACCGGCCCGACGGCAAGCGGACCGCGCCCTCCTCCCACGACCGGCGGGAGACGGAGATCTACGTCCTGCTGAAGCAGGGGGCCTACGTCTACGACGCCACGAAGCACCGCCTCAACCCCCTCCTCGCCGAGGACATCCGGGCCCTGGGCGGCAGGCAGGACTTCGTGCGCGACGCGCCGGTGACGCTCGTCTTCGTGGCCGACCTCGCGAAGATGGGCGACTCTCCCGCGGCGGAGAAGGAGACGACGGCGGCGATCGACACCGGCTTCATCTCCCAGAACGTCTACCTCTACTGCGCCTCCGAGGGCCTCGCCACCGGCGTCCGCGCCTGGGTCGACCAGGAGGCTCTGGGCAAGCGGCTCGGCCTCCGCCCGGACCAGCGGATCACCGCCGCGCAGTCGATCGGCTACCCGAAGAAGTAGGGCTACCGGGAGAGGGACTCGATGAGCCTGGCCTCGATCCGGCGGAAGGCCGCCGGATCGCGCACGTAGTCGGTGAACGAGGCCACGGCCTCTCGAGCCAGGGCGTCGGCCGCGGCGCGGTCGCGCCTCGCCAGGGCCACCAGCATCTCTCCGTCCTCGATCCCCGCCCGCATGGCCTCGAGACGGATCGAGGGAAGGACCGAAAGCCGCGCCTTGTCCGGGTAGACGATGAAGGCGTCGCCGGACGGCAGGAGGGTCTCGTTCATGTTGATCACCGGCTGCGTGTCCTTCGTGGGCTCCGGCCCCCAGAAGTTCCAGCCCCAGTGGAGGAAACCCGTCAGCGCGTACCGGTAGCCGAGCCAGTGAAGCAGCTGCGTCTTCAGCAAGGGAAAGTCCATCAAGCGGTTCATGTAGCGGCCGCGGGGGAAGAGGCAGGTGTAGAACCACACCTCGTGCCCGGCCCGCTGCCGCGCCGCGAGAAGCCCCACCTGGTCGTCGAAGCGGCCGAGCTGCGGGACCCAGATGTCGCTCGCGTCGCCGAGCGCCTCGGGCACGTCCTTGGCGTCGATGGCATCGATCGTCGGAACCCCCGGCAGGTGCCTCTTGGCGAGGGCGGCGATCCGGGCGTAGGCGGTGGGCTCGTCGCCGTGGGGCTCGTCGAGGACGTGCTGGAGGTAGATCGGCTTCCAGCCCTTCTCCTCGAGGTGGCGGTCCAGGGCGGGCAGGAAGGCGTCGAGGAAGCGCCCGACCTGCGGGTCGTCCAGGGGCAGCTCGGCCCTGCGGACCTTCTCCCCCTCGCGCCGCAGAACGGGGACGACCAGCGGCTCGTCGTAGCCCCCGGCGCGCCCCATCAGGTGCTCGCCCTCGATGAAGCCGATGGCTCCGGCCTTCTGGAACGTCTCGACCCAGCGGTCGAAGCGTTCGAAGCCGAAGAGCAGCTCCTCGCCCGGCCGGAGCTCCACGAGGTCGAGGGTCGGGGTGAGCACGACGTTCTGCCGGTAGTCGGCCATCAGCCGGGCGACGTTGGCGAGCAGGCTCCACCACCCGTCGGAGAACTGCGCGGCTCCCCAGAACTGCTTCGAGTGCCGATCGTCCACCCGGAACCAGTTCGTCACCCGGAGCGTGCGCTCGGCGGGAACCTCGGCCGCGGCGACACGCAGCCGGAAGGGCACGCGGGCGACCTCTCCCCCGGCGTGGCGGACGACGACCGCGGAGCGATAGAGGCCGGCCGGCGCCTCCTTCGGCACGTGGATCGACACCCGCACCGCGCGCGTCCGGACGGCTTCCAGGGTCAGCGGCAGGTCGACGAGCGGGTCGGGGTACCAGCCGGGCGCCTCACCCACGAGCTCGTCCGCGGGAACGTCATCCGTGTGGGAGCCGACGACGACGAGACCCACGGCCTGGAGTCGCACGTCCGCCGCCAGCGTCGCGCCGGCGCCTCGGAGCGGTTGGCACTCCGCCGTCACCCGTTCGAGCGGCGACGTGCTGCGGAGGGCCACCTGGAAGCCCACGTGCTGGTTTCGCGCCGCGACGAGCTCCGGCACGGGCGCAGGCCGCTCCCTCGCCCGATCTCCCGGAAAGACCTTGACCAGCGCGTCCGCCGGCCAGGCGTTCACGCCGCGCGGGGCCGCTTCGCCGAGCGCCGCGAGGCCCAGGGCCAGGAGAGCGGCCGGCACGAGCGAGTGAAGCTGCATGGGAACCTCCACGATCAGAGCGAGAACATCCGCTCCCAGAGCCGGCCGGCGGCCGCCCGCGCCCGCGCGAAGACCGTGCCCTCGTCCACGGTCGCGATCCGCCGGTCGCGCAGGACGAATCGGCCCGCGACCATGGTCGACCGGACGTGGCTGCGGTCGAGGCCGAAGAGCAGGTGGCCGGCCAGATTCTCCGCCGTCACCGGCGTCGGCGGCTGGTAGTCGAGGACGACGAGGTCGGCCGGCGAGCCGGGGCCGAAGGTCCCGAAGGCCTGGCCGAGGAACGCGGCCGCCAGGCGATGGCCCCCGGCCAGCTGGCCGGAAGCGGCCTCGAGCGCGTCCGGCCGCCCGGCGTCCCGCATCTTGAGGAAGGCGGCTCGGGCCTCGGCCAGCATGTCCTCGTCCAGGCCGTCCGTGCCCAGGGCCGCGCGACGGAAGGCCGCGGTCGGCGCGTGCCCCACGGCGTTGTTCATGTTCGACCGCGGGCAGTGGACGAGCCAGGCGCCCTCCGACTGCGCCTCCAGCAGCTCGGGCCCGGAGAGGTGGACGCCGTGGGCGAGCAGCGTCCGGCGGACGAGGAGCCCGTGACGCCGCAGACGCTCGACGACGCCGGCCCCGCACCGGCGCACGCAGTCCTCGACGTCGGCCCGGTCCTCGGCCGCGTGGACGTGGAGGCTGGAGCTGGCTCCCGCCACTGCCGCCGCCAGCGCGGCCAGGCTCTCCTCCGAGAGAGTGAAGCTCGCGTGGGCGCCGACCATGCCCCGGGTGAGCCGCGTCGGCCCGCCGGCCAGGAAGTCGCGGTTCTCGGCGATCCCCGCGTCGCGGCCCTCGAGACCGTTGCGGTCGGTCGTCTCGTAGCAGAGCACCGACCGCAGCCCCACCTCCTCGACCGCCCGGCGCAGCGTGGCCAGCGATCCCCCGATGGAGGACGGCGAGGAGTGATGGTCGAAGACGAGCGTGGTCCCCGAGCGGGCCGCCTCGATCGCCCCCACGAGCCCCGAGAGGTGGACCGACTCCTCGTCGAGGGCGCGGTCGAGCCTCCACCACACACGCTCCAGGATCTCGAGGAAGCTCCGCGGGGGCTCGGCCGGTCCCGGCATGCCGCGGGCGAGGGCGCTGTAGAGGTGCGTGTGGGCGTTGACGAGGCCGGGGAGGACCAGCGCGCCCCCGAGATCGACAACCTCTTCGCCGGGGAGCGGGAAGAGGACCGGTGCGCCGCCGGCGACCCGCTCGCCCTCGATCCGCAGGTCGCCCCGGGCCACGCTCGGCGGGTCGAGGGTTGCCACGGACGCGCCCTTGAGCAGCATGCCACCCTCAGCCCAGGGGGTGCTCGCGGAGGTGCTCGTCGAGGGCCGCGTCGTCCGGGGGCAGGTCGAAGGGCCGGCCCGCGGCGCGCAGCGCAGCGCGGACGTCCTTGAGCCCGCTGCCGGTGAGGACGGCGAGGGCCGATTGCCGCCGGCCGACGACGCCGTCGGCCACCGCCTGGCGCAGGCCCGCGAGAGCCGCGGCCGCGGCGGGCTCGCCGAAGAGGCCCGCCCGTCGCCCGGTCTCGCGCTGCGCTTCGAGGATGGCCTCGTCCGATACCGCCACGAACGCGCCGGCCGACGCCCGGACCCGGGCGA
>Ga0335084_10003202_pt1 | contig 15935 bp, 13 predicted proteins | sample Lox_Sample_44_FD_206721 | JGI IMG/M metagenome (GOLD analysis project Ga0335084, IMG submission 206721) | Soil microbial communities from Loxahatchee National Wildlife Refuge, Florida, United States - Lox_Sample_4.4 | ecosystem: Environmental > Terrestrial > Soil > Wetlands | place: USA... | reverse complement strand
AGCGGCCGGAGAGATCCCACAGCGTGTCGCCCGGACGGATCGTGTACGTGTCGGGCGGCGGCACCTGGCCGCGGCCCTCGTCGGCGGCCCGCGCGCCGCCTTCCGGCGGGCCGGCGCCGAGATCGTCGGCCGGGGGCGCCTTCTCCACCTTGCCGGCGGGGGCGGACTTCTCGTCGGCCTGCTCGAGCTGCGCGTCGGCGGCCTTCTGGACGCGGAGGTTGCCCTGGTCGGTGACGCGCTGGGCGTCGCGGGCGCGGTCGACGGGCGTCTCCGCGCGGGCGCCGGCGGCGAGGCCGGTGGCGAGGACGACGGCGAGGGCGGCGTGGCGCTTCATGGGACGCTCCTTGGATTGGCCGGGGCGGACTCCGGTGAGGAGCCGCCACCGAGGACGACGAGGCGGGGCCCGGCGCGCCTTGCGGCGGCCGTGCGCGGATACTCGGAGACGAGGCGCTCGAGGAGACGGCGTTCGAGGTCGGTGGCCCCGCGGCGCGACTCGCACCAGGCGAGCCGCTCGAGGGCCTCGCTCATGGCGTCGCCCGCCGGGTAACCGTCCACTGCGCGGCGGGCCAGCCCGCAGGCGGCCTCGTCGCGGCCGGCCTCGGCGTAGGCCGCGGCCCCCTCCACGAGCGCGTTGTCGGCGGAGGGATGGCGCGGGTAGCGGGCGGCGAAGTCCTCGAGCGCGTGGGCGCGCTCCACGCCCTCCTCGGCGCGGGCCGCGCGCAGCTCGGACTCGGCGGCCACGGCGAGGTTCTTCTCGCCCTTGCGGCCGAGCGTCGCGAGGCGCTCGGAATCGGGCTCGGCGATGGGGATCGCCGTGGCCACCGGGGGCGCTTTCCGCTTGCCGCCCGCCGCGGCGGGCGGCACCACCTTCACCACGGCGAGGTCGCGCGGGACGGAGACCGCCTCGGCCGTGGAGGCCTGGCCGGAAGCCGCGGACCCGGTGGATGACACCTTGGGTGAAGGGGCCTCGGTGGCCCGGCCGCGGGCCGCCAGCGCCTCGACGGCCGCGCCGAGGGTGTCGACTCGCCGCGCCAGCGCCTCGTTCTCGCTCCGCATGGCGCGGACCTCGGCCCGGAGGGCGTCGACGTCCTGCCTCGTGGCGGCGCCCGAGGCGCAGCCCGACACCGGACCCGACCCGAGGGCGAGGGCGAGCGCGAGGGACACCGGCAGCGGCGGGCGCGGATGGTCCAAAACGCGAAAAGTCTAGACCTCTTGCGCCCGCCCTCCAAATCGCCGCCCGCCGGGTCGGGTGGTCGCGGCGGCGCCTCCCGGAGCCACGAAACCGACCTGCCGCCCGGTCCTCCCGGCGTCCCGGCGATGCGAGAAGAACGCCGCGGGCTCGCAGGACGTGCACCTGCCCAGGATCTCGATGCGATCCGGAGCGATCCCCGCCTCCTGCAGCACCCTGCGGCTGGCCATCCAGAGGTCGAGGCGGGGGCGCGCGCCGGACCGGATCACGTCGACACCGAGCACGCGCGCGAAGGTGGCGGCGAGATCGGGCGATATCTCGTAGCAGCACGGACCGATCGACGGCCCCACCGCGGCGAGGAGGCGCGCGGGGGGCGCCCCGGACGCGCGCGAGAGGGCCCTGACGCCCTCGGCGGCCGCGTGCGCGAGCGTCCCTCGCCAGCCGGCGTGCACGGCGGCCACCGCCCCCGACTCCGGGTCGGCGAGGAGGACCGGGACGCAGTCGGCGACCGCGACGGTGGCGGCCACGCCGGGGGACGCGGTGACGATCGCGTCGGCCTCCTCGGCGGGCTCGCACGCCGCGTCGAGGCGGACCGCACGCGCTCCGTGCACCTGGCGCACCCTCGCGAAGCGGAGCCCCGTCGCCTCCTCGAGGCGCCGCCAGTTGTCGGCCACCCGGCCGGGGTCGTCGCCCACGCGCCCACCCAGGTTGAGCGAGTCGAAGGGCGGTCTCGACGCGCCGCCATCACGGGTGGTGAAGCCGTGCGGGAAATCGCGGAGGAGGGCGCTCCGGAGCACGGGCAGGGGAGCCGGGATCCCCTCGGGTCTCACTCCCCCGCCCCCGGGCCCCGAGCGTCGCGCCGCCTGAGCTCCTCGCGGAGCCGGGACTCGGCCTCCTGGACGAGGCGGGCCGCCCTGGACTCCGTCTCCCTGCGCTCGGCGAGGAGGGTGTCCACGCGGCGCACCAGCTCGTCGGCGCGCTGCTCGGCCGCCGCCGCGCGGCCCTCGACCCGGGCGACGCGAGCCTGCAGCTCCGTCTCGACGCGCTGGCGGTCGCGGTGGGCCGCCGCCAGCGCGGACTCGATCTCGCGCACCCGCGCGTCGGAGGCGCGCAGCCTGGACTCCAGGGCCTCCTCGCGGAGGCGGGCGGAGTCCACCGCCGCACGCTCGCGCCGCTCGGCCCCGTCGAGCCGCGCCGCCAGCTCGGCCGCGGCCTCCGCCTTGCGCGTCAGCTCGACACGGAGCTCCTCCTCGCGCCGGGCGTGCTCGGCGAGGAGCGCCTCCGACTCGGCCCGGGCCGCCGACCGCGCCTCCTCGCGCCCCTGGAGCTCGCGCTGGAGCGCCGCCTCGGCCTCGACGCGGCGCTCCTCGGCCCGCTCGCGCGCGGCGCGGGCCTCCTTCGCCTCCTCCACGGCCGACGCCAGCTCGGCATCGCGCGTCTCGAGATCCGCCGCCAGGCTCGACTCGCGGGCCATCGCCGCGGCGCGCTCCTTCGCGACCTGCTCCAGCTGGGTGGCGGCCTCCCCGGCGCGGGCCCGGGCCTCCTCCCGCTCCTGCCGCATCTCGGACTCGCGGATCATCCCGCCCTGGCGCGCCTCGGAGAGCTCGCCCTGCAGCCGCTCGAGCTCCTTCCTCGCCGCGGCGAGCAGCTCGCCGAGCCCCTCCACCCGTTCCTCCATCTCCCTCCGGCGCGGCTCCGCGCCGGCGCGCAGCGCCTCGAGCTCCGCCCGCACGCTCGCGAGCTCGCTCTCGAGGGCAGCCGCACGCTCGCCACGCTCGGCCTCGGCCGCCTTGCGCGACTCCTCGCCGGCGGCCGCGGCGCGCTCCAGCTCCGCGATCCGTGCCCGCGCGTCGCCGAGCGCGCGCCCATCGCCGTTCCGGGGCTCGCCCGCGGGCCCCTCCGGCGCGTCGTCGCGCTCGGCGAGCTCGCGCTCGAGGCTCTCCATCTCGGCCTCGAGCGAGCCGATCTGCTGCAGGTGGTCCTGCACCTCGCGCGAGAGATCCTCCTCGCGCGCCCGGGCGGACTCGCGGAAGCGCCGGTGCTCCTCGTCGAGGAGGCGCAGCTTCTGCTCGCGCTCGCGGATGGCGCCCTCGCGCTCCTCGATGCGCGCCTCGAGGGCCGACTGCGCCTCCCGCGCGGCAACCGCCGCGCGCTCCTGCGCCGCCTCGGTCTCGGCCGAGGCCGCCTCGGCCGCCTCCGCCCGCGCCGCCGCGGCCTCCCGCGCGCGCTCCGCCGCGTCGCGCTCCGCCCGCGCCCGCTCCAGCTCCTGCTCGAGCCCGCGAAGGGCGTCGAGCGCCTGCTGCAGCCGCGAGGCCGCCTCGCGGCCCGCCTCCTCGGCCGCCACCCGGGCGTGCGCGAGCGCCTCCTCGGCGGCGGCGACGTCCTGCCCGCGCCGGCCGAGCTGCTCCGACATCTCCCGCTCGCGAGCCTCCAGCCGGGCCTGGTCGACGCGTACCTGCCGGTCGAGCCGGGCGATCTCCTCCTGGGCCTCGGCCAGCGCCGCCCGGCGCCGGGCGAGGTCGTCGTCGCGCCGGCGCACGTCGCGCTCGAGCTCGTGGATGCGCCTCTCGTTGGCGGCCACCACCTCGATCAGCTGCTTCTCCTGGCTGAACTTCTCGAGGAGGAGGCCGTCCATCGAGGCCCCGTACTCGCGCTCCTTCGCGACGAACACGTCGCGCGCCTCGAGCAGCCGGCGGGAGAGGTCGTCCACCTGGTTCTTGAGCGCCTGCATGTCCACGTCCTTGTCGTGGATGCGCTCGTCGAAGGAGCGGAGCTCGCGCTCGCGCACCTCCCAGATCTCGGCGATGCGGGCGATCTGGGCCTCGCGCCACTTGAGGTCGCCCCGCACGAGCTCCAGGCGTCCCTCCGGCGTGGCGAGGAGGTCGCGGCGGGGCGGAGGGCGCCGGCCCACGGCCTCGCGCACGAGCTCGGCGCGGCGCTCGGCGATCGACTGGAACACGCGGTCGAGGAAGAGGCGGTCGTCGTCGGTGATCTCCTGGCGCTGCGGAAGGGGCGGCGCCGCGACGGGGGCCGGCGTGGGCTGCGGGGCCTCCTCGCCGGCGGCCTCCGGGGCGGCCTCGGCGGACCCTGCCGCCGAGCTCGAGGTGGCGTCCCCGGGCTCCGGGGCAGGCGCGTGCGGCGCCGGCTCCACGGCCTCCAGGATGGCGTCGTCGGCGCTCACCACCACGTCCGCCTGGGCGAGGATGCTCCTCGCCAGCATGCGGAGCGCATCGGTGTCGAGCGGCATGGCGAGGTAGCCATTCGCCGCCCACGGCGTGCGAGCGTGCTCGGCGAGCGACTCGGGAGGCGTGTCGGAGCTGAAGAGGACCACCGGCAGGTGTGCGGTGGTCTGGTCGTGGCGCAGGTGGGCGCAGAGCGAGAATCCGGACAGATCCGGCAGCTCGGCGCGCACCACCACGAGGTGCGGCCGCCGCTTCGCGATCTCCATCTCCGCCTCGGCCGCGCTGGCGGCCACGGCGGTGGCGCAGCCGTCCTCGCGGAAGAGTGAGGCGAGCGACAGCGCGAAGGCGTGGTCGGGCTCTACGACGAGGACGCGCTTGGGATCCATGGAGGCGGGCCCGGGCGCGAGGCGGGGACGGCTCGGCCGGGTCTTTCGAGTGTAGCCCCGGCCTCGCCCGTCAATCCAGCGTCGCTCCCCGCGGCGGGCCCCCGGGCGCCCCACGAGGGCGAACCGCTCGACTTCCGGTTAAGCTCTCGTCCATGGCCGACGCGGGGCGAACGCTGGTGGTGGGCGACGTCCACGGTTGCCTCGGAGAGCTGGACGAGCTCCTGCGCGTGGCCGAGTACCGGCGCGACGCCGACCGCCTCGTCCTGCTGGGCGACCTCCTCGACCGCGGGCCGGACCCCGTCGGCGTGGTGCGCCGCGTGCGCGAGCTCGGCGCCGAGTGCGTGATGGGCAACCACGAGGAGAAGCACCTCCGCTGGGCGGCCCACGAGGCACGACGGCGGGGCGACCCCGCCTACCGCAACCCCATGCGGCCGTTCGACGCGAAACGGGCCGCCGAGCACGCCGAGCTGAGCCGCGACGACCTCGCCTGGATCGCCGCCCTGCCCCGCTCCGTCGCCCTGGGCGGCACCTGGACCGCCGTCCACGCGGGCTTCGTGCCCGGCGTGCCGGTCTCCCGCCAGCCCCCCGACTGGATCATCCGGCTCCGCTACGTCGACGCCGAGGGAAAGCCGGTGCCGCGCGACCGCGGCGACAACGGCGAGCCGGGCGTTCGGCGCTGGGCGGAGGCCTGGCGGGGCCCGCAGAGCGTCGTGTACGGGCACCATGCCCAGGCGCTGTCCGGCCCGCGCGTCGACCGCCCCGCGCCCGGCGTCCAGTGCGTGGGCATCGATACCGGCTGCGTGTACGGCGGGTTCCTCACCGCGCTCGAGCTGCCCGCCGAGCGCTTCGTGCAGGTGCCGTCGCGGACGCGGCTGGCGAGGACGCCGGAGCCGGACGAGTAGCCCCGCGCTCAGCCCACCTGCGCGGCGGCCACGATCTCCCCTCGCCGCTCCCGCGCCCTCGCGACGTCGCCCTCGTACTTGAGCACCACGTTCAGCGTGGCGTCGAGGAGCTCCGGCGTGAGCGCGTCGGCGTTCATCACCGCGAGCGCGCGGACCCAGTCGAGGGTCTCGGCGATCGACGGCAGCTTCTTGAGGTCGAGCGTGCGGATGCGCGCCACGGCGGCCACCACCGCCCTGGCCACGGCCTCGGACGCCTCGGGCACCCGGGACCGCACGATGGCGAGCTCGCGCTCGCGGGTCGGAAAGTCCACGTGGAGGTGGAGGCAGCGGCGCTTCAGCGCGTCGGAGAGGTCGCGGGCGGCGTTGGAGGTGAGCACCACGCGGGGGATGGTTCGGGCCCGGACCGTGCCGATCTCGGGCACCGTCACCGCCCAGTCCTGCAACACCTCGAGCAGGAAGGCCTCCAGCTCCGGGTCGGCCTTGTCGATCTCGTCGACGAGGAGGAGCGCGGGGGTCTCGGAGGTGATGGCCTTCAGGATGGGCCGGGGCAGGAGGAACTGCTCGCTGAAGAAGACGTTGCCCTCGCCTGCGATGCGGCCCGCTGCCTCGGCCAGCGTGCCCGCACCCTTCACCGCCTCGCCGATGCGATCGCGCAGGAGCTGCGTGTACAGGAGCTGCTTCGCGTACTCCCACTCGTAGAGCGCCCGGGACTCGTCCAGGCCCTCGTAGCACTGGAGCCGCACGAGCTCGCGTCCGCTCGCCGTGGCGTAGGCGCGCGCCAGCTCGGTCTTGCCCACGCCGGCCGGGCCTTCCACCAGGATCGGCTTCTCCAGTCGATCCGAGAGGAAGACGGCGGTGGCGATCTCCCGCGACGCCAGGTAGCCGGTCGACGCGAGCTTCCCCTCGACCTCGGCGATGGAAGCGAACATGACTGTTGGTAACCCGCCTTCCCCCGGGCCCGCCACCACCTGGAACCGGCGCCCCGGCCCCGCTGCGACCCCGGGGCGCAGCCTGGGTGGGTGATTGCACACCCCAGCGTGTGCGCCGACCCGCAGATTCGTCGCCCGCCCGGGCCCTGGGTGGCCCCTAACCGGCCGTCTTTCCTCCCTCACCGCCGGAGAGCACCCCGGCACGCCGATTGTAAGTGATGGAACCGAGTCCCGCCGGAGGCCGGACCAGGACCCTGTATGACGATGCTCCATTCACAACGCTCGATCCGCAGGGCCCACCTCCCGTATCACGTCCAAGTCGAGACGAGGCCGGTCGCTCGACTCCTCCCACCGCCGCTCCTCGCCATGCAGTCGGCGTGCGGCGGAGAGTCCAGGTAGCAGGCGCTCGAAAAAAGCGCCCCAGAGCTCGAGAGGCCGCAAGGGAAACCGGGCGGCCTTTCGCTTTTCCTCGAGTCCCCGCCGAGCCGTCGCACCTCGCGTGAACGTGCCGACACGCCCGGCGTTCCGTGGCCCACTGCGCCAGCGCGCGGTAGACTCGCGGGACCATGGAAGGCCAGGGCCCGCTCTCCGAGGAGATGTTCCAGTCGTTCCTGCAGCTCGCCGTGAAGCGGCAGGCGAGCGACGTGCACTTCGAGGTGGGCTATCCGCCCACCTACCGGGTGTTCGGCGAGCTCCTCGCGGCGAAGTACCCGCCGCTCACGCATGCCGACACCGAGGCCATCGCCAACTTCGTCCTCCAGGCCCCGGGGGCGGGCTTCACGCCGCTCGACTTCCGGGAGGTCGACCGCGGCTACTCGCTGCCCGGCGTGTCGCGCTACCGCGCCTCGATCTTCAAGCAGCGCGGGTCGTGGGGCGCGGTGATGCGCACCATCCCGTTCCAGATCCCGGACTTCGAGACCCTCAACCTCCCGGCCGTGGTCCGCACCATCGCGGAGGCGCGCCGGGGCCTCGTCTGCGTGACCGGCGCCACCGGCAACGGCAAGTCGACCACGATCGCCTCGCTCATCAACTACATCATCCTGCAGGAGCGGCTGCACGTCGTCACGGTCGAGGATCCCATCGAGTTCATCTTCGCCGGCGGCAAGGGCCTCGTGATCCAGCGCGAGGTCGGCTCCGACACCGCGAGCTACACCGACGCGTTGCGCGCCGCGCTCCGCCAGGACCCCGACATCATCATGGTGGGTGAGCTGCGCGACCGCGAGGCGGCCGACATCTGCCTCAAGGCCGCCGAGACCGGCCACCTCGTCATCACCTCCCTCCACACGCCGGACGTGCCGCGCGCCATCAATCGCCTGGTGGCGCTCTTCCCGGCCGAGGAGCACGAGAACGTGCGCTCCCGGCTCGCCGACAACCTCCAGGCGGTCATCGCCCTGCGCCTGCTCATGCGCGCCGACGCCACCGGCATGATCCCGGCGGTGGAGGCGCTGCTCGCCACGAGCACGGTCCGCGAGCTCATCCGCGATGGCAACAAGGTCAACGAGCTCAAGACGTACATGGAGACGGCCGGGGCCGACCTCGGCATGCACTCCTTCGACCAGTACCTTTACCGGCTGCACGAGTCGAAGCGCATCTCGCTCGACACCGCGCTCGGAGCCGCCACGCACCGGGCCGACCTCGAGCGGCGCATCATGATGGAGACGGGAGGCCGTCCCGCGTGAACCAGGCCGGCGCCGGCATGGCGTCGCGTGTCCTGGTGGTGGGTTCGGACGCCGACGTCTCCATCGCGCTGCACCTGCACCTCGACCGTGCGGGGCACGCGGTGTTCTGCCTGCCCGGCCCGGCCGAGCTGGATCAGATGGCGCGCGTGATCGCGCCCCACGTCATCGTGCTGCTCATGCCGGCGACGCCGGACGGAAGCTGGGGCCCGGCGCTCACCGCCGCCCAGAGCTCGGCCAAGGTGGGCACGCGCGTGGTGATGGTGGCCCCGTCGCGCGAGGTGGTGGAGCCGCTCGCCGCCGTCGCCGGCGCGGAGCGTGCGCTCGCCCGGGCGGAGGTGCTCGCCCGGCCCCTGGTGGTCCTGGAGCGCCTGCAGGCCTACGCGGAGCCTCCCCCGGTGCGCGGAGCGGTCCCGCCGAGGCCCTCGGCGCCGGGCGGCCGGCCCACGATCGTCGTGCCTCCCCCGCCCCTCGGCGCTCCGCCGCCGATGGTGTCGAGGCCGCCCCCTCCGCTCCCCGAGCCGCCGGCGATGGACCCGGCGCCGGCCCGGCGCATGGCGCCTCCGCCGAACGTGGATCTCATGGCGCTCATCGACGAGGAGCTGGTGGACGAGCCGCGCCAGCGGCCGCTCGCCACCCGCGTCGAGGTGAACGTGAGCCTCGTCTCGGAGCACAACTTCTACGTCGGCCCGAGCCGCCGCATCGACTCGGGTGGCGTGTTCATCGCCACCGCCATGCCGCCGCCCATCGGCACGCGGCTCTCGGTGCGGCTCGGCCTCGCCGACGGGCGCAAGATCGACCTCGAGGGCGAGGTGGCCTTCGTCCGCGAGAAGAGCGCCACCATCGGCCGACAGCCCACCGGCTGCGGGGTGAAGCTGCACGGCCTCCCCGGCTGGGCCGTCGACGCCATCGACCGCTTCATCCTGGCCCGGCAACCGATCGTCTACGGGCCGTAGGCGACCGCGGACGTCCCGCCGTGTGGAGCCGGTGCCACGGCCCGGATGGTCCGCCCGCGGGCACGCCGGTCACCTCCCGCCCGCTCGCGCCTCCGAGCCCCGGAGGCCTCACCCCGCCCGGCTCCCCCGGGCACGCCCCTGCAGGGCACGGGTGGTCGCCTTGACGGCCCCACGGGCCGGCCGCTAATTTCTTCGCACCTGCTAATTTCTTCGCAGGTCGGAGGCCGCCATGAGGAAGCGCCAGGGTCCGTTGAACGACCTCAGCCGCCGCGAGCGCCAGATCATGGACATCGTCTACCGGGGCGGCCGGGTCACGGCCGCCGAGGTGAACGAGCGGCTGCCCGACCCGCCCAGCTACTCGGCGGCCCGCACCCTCCTGCGCATCCTCGAGGACAAGGGGCACCTGCGGCACGAGCTGGACGGAACGCGCTACGTGTACCTGCCGGTGGTGGCGAAGCAGAGCGCGCGGCGCTCGGCCCTGCGCGACGTGGTGGAGACGTTCTTCGACGGCTCGGCCGAGAAGGTGGTGGCCGCGCTGCTCGACCGCGACGGGCTCTCCGACGAAGAGCTCGAGCGCCTCTCCTCCCTCATCGAGCAGGCCAGGAAGGAGGGGCGCTGATGAGCTCCGTCCTCGAGCCGATCGTGCGGGTCACGGCGCTCCTCGGCCTCACGTCCCTTCTCCTCCTCGCGCTGCGGCGCTCGTCCGCCTCGACCCGGCACCTCGTCGCCGTGGCGGGGCTCGCCGGAGCCCTCGCGCTCCCGCTCCTCGCCGGCACCCTGCCGCACCTCGACCTCCCGGTGCTCCCGGCGCCGGCGCGCCATCCCCCCGCCGCCCTGGCTTCCGGATCGACGGCGGCGGCCGCTCCCGACGTGCAGGCCGTCACGCGGGCGAGTCCGGTGCCCGCGCACGCCCCGTCCGGACCTGCTCCCGAGCGCGCCCCGACCGTCGCGACGGCGCTCCGGGCCCCGCCGGCCAGGGAGCCGGTCGGAGCCGCGGTCACCGCCGCGCGGGTGCTGCGCGGCCTGTCGTTCCTCGCGGTCGACTGGGCCATGGCGGCCTGGGCGACGGTCGCGCTGATGCTGCTCGCCCGCCTGGTGTCCGGCCTGCGGAGGCTGGCCCGCCTGGAGCGCGACGCGGTCGAGCTGCCCTGGGACGCCGAGGCGGCCGGATGCGGCGAGTCGCTCGGGCTCCGCCGGCCGGTGCGGCTCCTGCGCAGCCGCGGCGTGCAGGTGCCGATGACCGCGGGCATCCTCGATCCCATCGTGGTCCTCCCCGAGTCCTCGCGCGGCTGGAACGCCGAGCGGAGGCGCCTCGTGCTCCTCCACGAGCTCGCGCACGTGAAGCGGCTCGACTGGCTCTCGCTCGTCATCTGCGAGGGCGCGGTGGCCTTCTGGTGGCTCCATCCGCTCGCATGGCTCGTGCTCCGCGCCGCACACATCGAGGCGGAGAAGGCGACCGACGAGCTCGTCGTGCGCGCCGGAGCACGGCCCAGCGTCTACGCGGGTCACCTCCTCGAGATCGTGCGCGCGCTGCGTGGCGAAGCCGACATCGCCGGGGCCATGCCGATGGCGAGGCGCTCCGACCTCGAGGCTCGCCTCCGCGCGCTGCTCTGCGGCCCGCCCGGCGGCCCGGCCTCGCGGCGCGGGAGGGCCGTCGCGCTCGCCCTGGTGGCCTGCGCCGCCCTCCTCGCGGTGGTGCGCCCGGTCCAGGCGTCCACGGCGCGCGCCGCCGCCGCGCGCCCCGCGATGGCGGAGGCGCACGCGCCGGAGGCGGCCGCCCCGAATCCGGCGCCCTGCGTGATCAAGGCCGACCTGGCGCCCGCCGTGCGGGCGACCGCCCCGGTGCGCGCGTCGCGCCCGGCGCGGGCGAGGCCGGCGACCGCTCCCCGGCCGATCGCGAGCGAGCTGGCCGTGATCGCCGAGGTCGGCGCGCCGGCCGTCGTCGCCGCGCCGGCCGAGGTCGCCGCGCCGGCCGAGGCGCCCCGGGTCGTGGCGATGGCCGGGGGGCACGAGCACGCCTGGAAGGACAAGAACAAGCACCGGGGGGAGGTCGCGCTCGACGAGCTGCTCGCCGATCCGCACGCGTCGCCCGATGCCCTCTACCAGGCCGGCAAGCAGCGCCTCCGCGAGGACGACTACGACGGCGCCGCCCGTGCGTTCCGCGAGGCCGCCCGGCGCAGCACACACCCGGGCAGCTCGCTCTACAACCTCGCCTGCGCGCTCTCGCTCGGAGGCTCGAGCGCCGAGGCGCTCGACGCGCTCCAGTCCGCCGTCGAGAACGGCTTCGACGACGTGGGCCTCATGCGCACCGACGAGGATCTCGTCGGCCTCCATCGCGAGCCGCGGTTCGAGGCGCTCGTTCGCGAGGCCGAGGTGCTGGAGCTCCCCGGCGTGGGACCGGGAAACGACGCCTCGGGCCGCGAGAAGGCCAGGTTCGAGCGGGAATGCCGTGACGCGCTGTCGCGCCTCGAGCCCTACCTCGCGAGCCATCCCCGCTCCGGGCGCGCCGCGTTCGGCATCGGCCAGGCCCGCCTCGGCCTGGGCGACCACGAGGCCGCCGCACGGAGCTTCGCCCGCGCGGCCGAGCTCGGCTACCGCCCGTCCACCAGCCTCTACAACCTCGCGTGCGCGGAGGCGCGGCGCGAGCGGCTCGACGACGCCTTCCGCCACCTGGACCAGGCGATCGACGCCGGCTTCCACGATGCCGGGCACATGCGCTCCGACGAGGACCTCGACAACCTGCGAGGCGACCCGCGCTACCGCGCCGCCGTCCGCAAGGCGGGCGACCTCGCCCGGGCGGAGAAGCGGACCTGGGAGGAGGACTGAGCGAGCCGCTCACAGCCCGCGCGAGAGCCCGCCGTCCACGCCCAGGCTCTGGCCGGTGAGGTAGCTCGCCTCCTCCGAGAGGAGGAACGCCACCGTGCGCGCGATCTCGTCCGGCCGCGCGGCACGGCCCATCGGGATCCGGGGCAGCTCGGAGGCCGGCACCGGGTGGCCCGTCTCGACCCAGCCCGGGAGCACGGCGTTCATGCGGATGCCGCGCGCGGCGTAGCGATCCGCGAACATCCGCGTGAGGCTCGACAGCGCCGCCCGGAAGGCCGACGACACGGGCCGGGGCAGGCTCGGCTCGCGCGCGGTGAACGAGCTCACGTTCACGAACGCGCCGCCACCCTGCCGCTCCATCACGGGCACCACCCGCCGGGCGAGCCGGAGGACCGGGAGGAAGAGGAGATCGAGGCCCTCGCGCCACGCATCGTCGGGGAGCGCGAGCAGGTCCCCCTTCGCCGGGTGGCCCGTGTTGTTCACGACGCCGTCGATCCGGCCCCACGCCGCGAGCGTCGCGTCCACGAGCCGCCCGAGATCCCCGTCCCGCGCCACGTCGCCCCGCGTGGCGATCCCGCCCAGCTCCGCGGCGAGGTTCCCGACCGCCTCGCCCCGCGCGAGGAGCGAGACGCGCCATCCCCGGAGCGCCAGCTCGCGGGCGCAGGCGGCGCCCATGCCGGCGCTCGCCGCCGTGACGATCGCGACCGGGCCGGCCGGGCTCACCGCCGGGCGCCCCGGCGAGCCTTCCCGGACGGACGGCGCGACGGCTTCCGCCCGGGCTTGCGCCGGGCCCGGGTGACCTTCCGGGCGGGCCGGGACGCCTTGGCGGGCCGGCGCGAGCGGCCCTTCGTGTAGCGCGGCTGGTAGAGCTGGACGGTGATGCCGCCGGGCGCCTCGAAGTAGGTCACGAGCCCGTAGCCGTGATCCTCCACGGGCTTCGTGAACACGACGCCCCGCGAGCGCATGTCCTCGACGGTGCCCTCGATGTCGTCGCAGTAGAACGACACGTCGTGGTTGCCGGCCTCCGAGGGGTCCTCGACCGGGTGGACGCCGAGGTCGCCCTCGGGCAGGTCGAAGATCCACCAGCCCTCGCCGATGTCGTTGCCCGGCAGCCTCACCTTCTCGCGGAAGAACGCGCGGGTCGCGTCGGGATCGGACGAGTAGAACAGCCCGTGAATGCCCCGGATCATGCGCACCTCCTCCTGGTTTCCCCGTGGTGATCCTAGTCGTCCACGACCCGGTCCGTCCGCCGGACGCCCATCAGGTACGGCTGGATGAAGCCGTCCAGCTCGCCGTCGAGCACCTCGTCCACCTTGCCGGTCTCCACCCCGGTGCGGAGGTCCTTCACCATGCGGTAAGGCTGCAGGACGTAGCTGCGGATCTGCGAGCCGAAGTCGATGTCCTTCTTCTGGGCCTCGACCACGTCGCGGGCCTCGGCGCGCTTGCGCTCCTCGAGCTCGTAGAGCTTGGCGCGCAGGATCTTCCAGGCCACGCCTCGGTTCTTCTGCTGGCTGCGCTCGTTCTGCACCGCCACCACGATGCCGGTCGGCAGGTGGGTGAGGCGCACGGCCGAATCGGTCTTGTTCACCTTCTGGCCGCCCGCGCCCGACGAGCGGTAGGTGTCCACCCGGACGTCGGCCTCCTTGATGTCGATGACGATGTCGTCCTCGATCTCCGGGGTGACGTCCACCGCCGCGAAGCTCGTCTGCCGGCGGGCGTTCTGGTCGAAGGGGCTGATGCGCACCAGCCGGTGCACGCCGCGCTCGGCCTTCAGGAACCCGTAGGCGTGGTCGCCGCGAACGATGAACGAGGCCTGCGAGATGCCCGCCTCCTCGCCGGCCACCAGGTCGGCGGGCTCCACCTCCCAGCCCTTCCGCTCGCAGTAGCGCACGTACATCCGGTAGAGCATCGCGGCCCAGTCCATCGCCTCCACGCCGCCGGCCCCGCTCTTCACCTCGACGATGGCGCCGGCCTCGTCGTGGGGGCCGGAGAGCATGCGCTGGAACTCGAGCTTCTCGACCTCGGTCTCCACCGCTCCCGCCGCCTGCGCGGCCTCGGCGCGGGTCGGCTCGTCGGCGGCCTCCTCGGCGAGGTCCGAGAGCGCCTGCGCGTCGTCGAGGGCGCGGCGGACCCGGTCGAAGGCGCCCACGGTCGCCTCGAGGCCGGCCTTCTCCTTGAGGAGGGCCTGCGCCTTGACGTTGTCGTTCCAGAACGCGCCGTCCTCGGAGAGCCTGGAGATCTCGGCCGCGCGGTTGCGCTTCCGCTCGACGTCAAAGCGCCCCCCGGAGCGCCTCGAGGCGCCCGTTCAGGTCCTGGACGATGGTGTGGGCCGGTCCCGCGGGCATGCTCAGCGCTCCGTCGTGCTCACCGCCGTCGCCGGGCGGCGGCGCCTCCAGGCCGCCAGGGCGAGCGCGCCGGCCGTGAACGCGGCGCACGCCCAGGCGAAGGAGTCGCCGATCATCGTGTAGACGGTCCGCCCGCGCAAGCGCGGCACGTCGGCGAGGAGCAGCCGAGGCGGCTCCTCGCTGGGGAGCGCCTGCGGCTCCACGGGGCCGACCTCGATCGCCCCGGGGGCGACCTCGCCGGTGGGCAGGATCACCGCCGAGACGCCGGCATAGGCCGGGCGCACCATGGCCTTGCCCACCTCGATGGCCCGCATGCGGACGATGGCGAGGAACTGGTAGGGGCCGGCCGAGTGGCCGTACCAGGCGTCGTTCGTGGTGTTGACGAGGACCTCGGGCTCGGGCTCCTGCCGTGCGAAGGCGACGTTGATCTCCGGGAAGATGGCGTCGAAGCAGATCATCGGCGCGAGGCGGACCTGGTCCGCGGTGGCCGGTGGCGCCGTGGCCGTGGCCGCGGGATCCGTCGATGCGAGGGCGGCGGACCCGGGAGACCGGGCGGGCGCCGGGAACGTGAGCTGGACGAGATCGGTCCCGGGGAAGGACGGCGCGAAGGAGGGCACGACCTGCTTCAGGAACCGGAGCCAGCGGGCGAGCGGCACGTACTCGCCGAACGGGACGAGGTGGGTCTTCCGGTACGAGCCGATCACCTCGAGCCCCGGCGTGAGCATGAGGTTCACGTTGCCGATCCGGTTCCGCCGCCGCCCGTTCTCGTCCTGGAACTCGTCCACGACGGCCACGCCGGCCAGGAGGTGCGCGTGCTCGAGCACGGGGATGCCCGAGTTCGTGGAGGCGCCCAGGCTCCGCGTGCCGGTCGGGACGTAGAGGGGATACGAGGCCTCCGGCCAGGCGACGAGATCCGCGCCTGCCCGGTCGGCCTGCAGGGTGGGCTCGAGGAGGCGCGGGAGGATGTACTTGGCGTTGTCGCGCGCCCGGTTCTTGCGCGACTGGTCGACGTTCGGCTGGACGATCCCCACCGAGAACGTGGGGGCCGCGCTCATGCGCGCGCGCACCGCTCGCAGATGGAGAGCGCCGTGACCGAGGGTGAGGGCGAGCGCCGCCGCGGCCGAGGCGGCCGCCCGGCGTGGGAACGGGGCGCCCTCGCGTCGGGCGGCGACCGCCTCGGCCAGGACCGCGTTCACGCCGGCCACGAGCGCGGCGACGAGGTACACGCCGCCCACCGAGGCGAGCTGGGCCACCCAGGCCGTGCGCGCCTGCGTGTAGCCGAGGTCCGCCCACGGGAATCCGCTGAAGAGGTAGTTGCGGCACAGCTCGAAGGCCGCCCAGGTGAACGGCAGGTGCGTCCAGAGCGGCCAGCCGAGCCGCGCCCGCAGGGCCCACGACACCGCGAACGTCGCCGACCAGTGGGCGGCCATGAAGAGCACGAGCAGGGTGAGCGCGACGAGCGAGAACCACTCCGGCAGGCCGCCGAACGCGGTCATCGCATGCGACACCCAGTGGATGGACGCCATGAAGAAGACGAACCCTGCGAG
>Ga0335084_10003201_pt1 | contig 15936 bp, 15 predicted proteins | sample Lox_Sample_44_FD_206721 | JGI IMG/M metagenome (GOLD analysis project Ga0335084, IMG submission 206721) | Soil microbial communities from Loxahatchee National Wildlife Refuge, Florida, United States - Lox_Sample_4.4 | ecosystem: Environmental > Terrestrial > Soil > Wetlands | place: USA... | reverse complement strand
TAGCGCGTGCAGGACGGGCGTCCCAGCCAGACGGCGCACGGGGCGGCGATGCTCCGTGCGGCCCACCAGCGGTTCGACGTCCCGCACGTGCTCGACGACCCGCTCGCGCTGCGTATCGTCGGAGCGGACGCGGCGTCGGCGCTGCGGACCGAGCCGCCGCGGCTCGCGACGCCGCGGATGCGCGCGCTGCGCGCCTCGGTGGCGGTGCGGAGCCGCTATGCCGAGGATCGGCTCGCGGCGGCGGTCGCGCGCGGCGTCCGCCAGTACGTGCTCCTCGGGGCCGGCCTCGACACGTTCGCCTTCCGGAATCGCCATCAGGGGCTGCGCGTCTTCGAGGTGGATCATCCCGCCACGCAGGCCTGGAAGCGCGAGCGCCTGGCCGCGGCGGGTATCGCGATTCCGGACTCCCTCACCTTCGCGCCCGTCGACTTCGAGCGCGAGACGCTCGCCGAGGGTCTCCGCCGCGCCGGCTTCGACCGCGCCGCTCCGGCGTTCTTCTCGTGGCTCGGGGTCACGGTCTATCTCACGCGCGAGGCCATCATGGAGACGCTCCGCTTCGTGGCGTCGAGCGCCGCGGGCAGCGAGATCGTGCTCACGTACGTCGCTTCCGATTCGCCGCTCGGCGAGCGTACGGCCGAGCTGGGCGAGCCCTGGCTCACGTTCTTCGACGCGCAGTCGATCGCGCGCGATCTCGCCGCGCTCGGCTTCGTGGACGTCGAGGACCTCGACGCCGACGAGACGAATCGGCGATATTTCGGCGGCCGTGCCGACGGCCTCCGCGTCGGCGGCCACGGCCATCTCGTGCACGCGCGCGTCGGCGCACGGGAGGAGCGCTCATGTATCGGATGAAGATCCCGCGGCCATGCGAGATGCCCGGGGGCTTGATGAACCCGGCGACACCGGCGATGGCGCAGAACATGGCGCGCAACCTCGTCTACTATGCCCAGCTCCTGAAGAAGCACCCGCTCGCCGCGCAGGAGGGCGCATGAGCTGGGAGACGTGGAGCCTCTTCCTGGTGATGGTGACCGTGCTCTGCCTCACGCCGGGGCCGGCCGTGATGTTCGTCCTGTCGCAGGCCCTCCGGCGCGGGCGGCGCGCCGCGTTCTGGTCGAGCCTCGGCATCCTCGCGGGCAACACCTTCTACTTCATCCTCTCGGCGTCGAGCCTGGGGGCGATCCTGTTCGCGTCGTACGACCTCTTCGCGACCATCCGCTGGATCGGCGCCGCGTACCTCGTGTGGCTCGGCGTCACGACGTTCATCGGCGCCTCGCCGATCGTCCCCGGCGGCCCGACCGGCGGCGCCGCACGGCCGGGGCCGCGTCTCGTGCTCGACGGCTTCGTGCTCCAGGCATCGAACCCGAAGGCGCTCGTGTTCTTCACGGCGCTGGTGCCGCAGTTCGTCGATCCGGCGGGAACCGTTCCGTTGCAGATGGCGATCCTCGCGGCGACGACGGTCGTCGTCGAGCTCGCGGTGCTGACGACCTACGGCGCGCTCGCCGGCCGTGCGACGGCCCTCGCCGCCGAGCCGCGCTTCGCCACCGCGACCAATCGCGTCGCGGGGTCGCTGCTGGTCGCGGCCGGCGTCGGGACGGCGGCGATCCGCCGGCCCTGAATCGGCGGCTCAGGCGCGCGCGAGCTTCGCGAGCAGCGCCGCGTCGGTGGGAAAGGCGAGAGCCGGCGGATCGGTGAGATCGAACCAGCCGACCGCGATCGCATCGTCGCCAGCGACCGGGGTCGCGTGAGGATCGACCATCGTCGCCTCGAACCAGATGCCGATCGTCGGCTTGCCCTGTTGGTGGAAGTTCGTCTCGGCGTACACGGGCTCGCCGATCACGACCTCGACCCCGGCCTCCTCGCGCGCTTCGCGCTCGGCCGCGCGCCGCAGGTCCTCGTTCCACTCGACGTACCCGCACGGGAAGCACCACTTGCCGGCGCCGAACTGGTGCGGCGAGCGCTGCACCATCAGCACCTGGCCGCGCGAGTTGCGGATCACGACCGCCGCGCCGACGCCCATGTTCGGATAGTGAACGAGCCCGCACGCGGCGCACCCCACGTGATCGCCGCGGTGCTCTAGGCGCGCGCCGCAGCGCGGGCACAGGCGCCAGTCGTCGGTGGGCAGCGTCACGCTCAGCTCGTGTGGCCGAGGTGCGCGCCGCCGTCGGCGTAGAACACGTGCCCGGTCAGGAACTGCGCGTCGTCGCTCGCGAGGAAGACCGCGATCGGCGCGATGTCGGTCTCGGGATCGCCCAGGCGCGCGACCGGACGCTCGGCCATGAGGCGTGCGTAGCGCTCGGGATCGCGATCGCGGAAGTCCATGCCGCGCTTGGTGAGCGCGGCGGGATAGATGACGTTCGCCGTGATGCCGTGCTTCCCCCACTCGCGTGCGGCGGTGCAGGTGAGCGAGGTGATGCCGGCCTTCGAGGCGCCGTACTCGCCGAGCCCGGCGTGGCCCTGCTCGGCGGCGAGGGACCCGAAGTTGATGATGCGACCGCGACCCTTCGCGGCCATGATCGGGCGCACCGCGCACATCGCCCACCAGGTGCCCTTCGTACCCGTGCGCCAGGAGAGATCGAACTGGTCCTCGGGGATCTCCTCGAGCTTGGCGCGGGGCCCGAACCCGTGCGCGTTGTTCACCAGGACGTCGACCGTCCCATGGCGGCGGACCGTCTCGGCGACCATGGCGTCGATCGCCGCCTTCTCGCCGACGTCGCACACCTGTGCGAACGCGTCGCCGCCGGCGGCGCGGATCTCGTCGGCGGTGCGCTCGGCGCGATGCGGCTTCAGCTCCGCTACGCACACGCGCGCGCCCTCGCGCGCGAAGACCTTGGCGATCGCGGCGCCGATGCCCTGGCCGGCGCCGGTGACGATCGCGACGCTACCGCGCAGTCGGTCCACCGAGCGCCCCGGGTTCGGCGAGCCACCTGTTGAGCGCCCAGGTGCGCATCTCGTTGGTGAGGATCGTGTGCTGGACGGCACGCCGCACGCGCGTCTGCACGTACGCCGTCGTGCACACCCGCTGCATCAGCTCGAGCGCCTTGTCGCCGTGCTCGGTCTCGGCGTACGCGTGCACCTCGAGGTTCTTCACCTTGACGCCGTAGTGCTTCCAGAGGCCCTGGTAGAGCGTCGCGGCATAGCCGCTCATGCCGGCGGCACGCTCGCGCGCATAGCCAAGCGCGCCCAGCGCCTCCTCGTACGAACGCCGGCAGTAGTAGAGGAGCGTGTACACGGAGCCGATCGTCTCCGGCATCGGCACGTAGGCCGCGAGCTCCGCGTCCGCCACGTCGAACGCGCGCGTGTATTCGACCTTCATCAGGACGTGGTTCGGGTCGCGCAGATAGCCGGTCTCGTCGGCGAAGTTCTGCGCCCAGTGCTGGTAGTGCTCCGAGTCCTCGAGCGTGAAGGCGTCCACGTCGGGCGCGTTCGCGATCAAGAGCGGAAACTCGGGGGTCATCCAGAGCCCCAGGTAGTAGAGCTCCATGGCGTAGCGCCGCACGATCGCGAGGCTCGCGCGGCCCGCGCCGATCGCCGGCACGACCTCGTTCTGCGTGTACGGGCTGTGTGCGGTGATGAAGGCGTCGAGCTCGGCCAGGAACTCGTCCACGGGGAGCGCGCGTTCGGGCGCGCGATCGCGCTTGATGACGTCCTTGAACGAGCCCGTCGCGGTCATGCCAGGAGAGCTTCTAGGAGCATCCCCACCGAAGCGTCAACCACGCGATCGCTGTCCCGAGACCTGCGTCCCTCGTCTGCCGCGCCAGCCTTGCTGGCCGCGGCATGCCGGTCGCGCGTGCCACCCACGCGACACCCTCGCGTCCCACCCCGACCCAAGACGCAGTCTTGGGTCGGCGATCTACAGGTTCGAGCGGTAGTCGTCCTCGATCACCGCGTCGATCTGCTGCGCCATCGTCTCGTCGCCGCCCAGCTTCGCGGCGAACATCTTTCCGAACGAGACGCGCACCCCGGCGGGCCAGGTCGCGGGCTTCCACAGCTCGGCGCGCAGGAACGCCTTGGCGCAGTGGAAGAAGCACTCGTCGACGGTGACGCGGATCGCGAGCAATGCGGGCTGGCCGCGCGCTGCGAGCCGCTCGCAGACGGCGGCGTCGCGCGTCAGCTCGGCGCGGCCGTTCACGCGCAGCGTCTCGTTCGTGCCGGGCACGAGGAAGAGGACGCCCACGTGCGGGTTCTCGAGGACGTTCCGGAGACCCATGACGAGCTTGTTGCCCTTGCGGTCGGGGATGAGGAGCGTCCCCTCGTCGGGCACGGCGACGAAGCCCGGGACGTCGCCCTTGGGGGACACGTCCTGGTGGCCCGCCGCGTCCGCCGTCGCGAGCACGAGGAACGGCGAGCGGGCGATGAACTCGCGCGCCGGCGCTTCGAGCGTGGACCACACCTTCATCTGCGTCGCCGGCATCGGCTCGCCGACGAGGGCGCGCAGCTCCTCGACTGTCGTGATGCGGGCGGCGTCGGGCTCGGCCATGGCTGTCTCCTCCCGATGCCGGCCATAGCACACCGGCGTCGCGACGGTAGCCTTGCTCCGCGAGGCGCCGCATAGGAGTCTCACGCCGTGACGACCGACCGCCCGCCGCTCGGCGGGATCCGCATCCTCGCCGCGACCCAGCTCGGCGCGGGGCCGTTCGGCCTGATGTTCCTCTCCGACCTCGGCGCCGAGGTCGTGAAGATCGAGAACCCCGCGACGCGCGGCGACGAGGCGCGCACGGTGCCGCCGTTCAACGATCCCGCGGCGCACGACGGCCTCTACTTCCAGTCCTTGAACCGCGGCGCGCGGAGCCTGACGCTCAACCTCGCGCACCCCGAGGGGCGCGCCTTGCTGCACCGCCTCGTCCCCCGCTTCGACGCCGTCTACAACAACCTGCGCGGCGACCTCACCACGACCCTCGGCCTCGACTACGCGACGCTCGGGACGTCGAACCCGCGCCTCGTGTGCTGCTCGCTGTCGGGATTCGGCCGCACCGGACCGCGCCGCGACGAGCCCGCCTACGACTACCTGCTGCAGGCATACGCGGGCTTCATGAGCGTCACCGGCGAGCCCGACGCGCCGCCCACCAAGTGCGGCATCTCGATCGTCGACTTCTCGGGCGGGATGCTCTCGGCCCTCGCCCTCATGATCGGCCTCCATCGCGCCCGGGCGACGGGGAGGGGCTGCGACCTCGACGTGTCGTTGCTCGACACCGCGCTCTCGATGCTGAACTACATGGCCGCCTGGTCGCTCGATCGCGGATGGGCGCCCGCCCGCTACGCGGGCGGCGCGCATCAGAGCCTGGTCCCCAGCCAGAGCTTCGCGACCGCGGACGGCTGGCTCGCGATCATGGTGATGAAGGAGAAGTTCTGGGAGCGGCTCGCCCTGCGCTTGGGCCTTCCGGAGCTGCGCGACGACGCGCGCTTCCGGACCTTCGCCGATCGCCTCGCGAACCGCGCGGCGCTGATCCCCATCCTGTGCGCCCGCTTCCGCGAGCGGACGACGGCCGAGTGGCTGGAGCGGCTTCGCGGCCACGTGCCGGTGGCCCCCGTCTACACCGTCGCCGAGGCGCTCGCCGACGAGCAGGCGGCGGCGCGCGAGATGGTGATCGACGTCGCGCACCCGGTCTTCGGGGCGCTCCGGCAGGTGGGATCGCCGATCAAGGTCGACGGCGTCCGTCCCACCTACCGTCCGGCGTCGGCGCTCGGCGCCGACACGGCGGCGCTGCTCGCCGAGATCGGCGTCGACGGCGCGGCGCTCGCGGCGCTGCGCGCGAAGGGCGTCGTGTAGCGCCGGCGTTTGACCCTCGTGACGGCGCGCGCGAGAACGGACCGTCGTGGACCTCACCTTCTCCGCCGACCAGGAGGCGTTCCGCGCCGAGCTGCGGGCGTGGCTCGCGGCGAATGCGCCCGCCGATCCCGGCGAGCACGCGTCGCTGGCGGACGAGGTGGCGTTCCTGCGCGCCTGGCAGCGAACGCTCGCCGGCGCCGGCTGGGTCGGCATCCACTGGCCGAAGGAGTACGGCGGGCGCGGTGCCGGCGTGATCGAGAACTACCTCTTCCAGGAGGAGATGGCGGCGGCGCGCGCCCCGGAGATCATCGGGCGCATCGGCGTCAACCTCGTCGGCCCGACGCTCATCGCGCACGGCAGCGAGGAGCAGAAGCGGCGCTTCCTGCCGAGGATCATGCCCGCCGACGAGATCTGGTGTCAGCTCTTCTCCGAGCCGGGCGCCGGCTCCGACCTGACCGCGCTGCGTACCCGCGCCGAGCGCAAGGGCGACGGATGGGTCGTCTCGGGCCAGAAGGTGTGGACCAGCTACGCGCAGTTCGCCCGCTGGGGCATCCTGCTGGCGCGCACCGATCCGTCGGTCCCGAAGGCCAGGGGGATCAGCTACTTCATCTGCGACATGCAGGAGCCGGGCGTGACGGTCCGGCCGCTGCGCCAGATGACGGGCAGCGAGGAGTTCAACGAGGTCTTTCTCGAGGACGTCTTCATCCCGCGCGAGCACCTGGTCGGCGCCCTGCACGACGGCTGGCGCATCGCCAACACGACGCTCACGCACGAGCGGGGCACCTCGCCACGCCAGCTCGTGATCCATCGCATGCTGCTCGCCGATCTCCTGCGGCTCGCGCGCGAGGGCGTGCACGGGCGCACGCCGGCGGCGGCCGACCCGAATCTCCGCCAGCGCCTCGCGCAGCACCGCATCGAGGTGGAGATCACGAGGCTCAACAACTGGCGCACGCTGACGCGCATCGAGCGCAAGCAGCCGCTCGGTCCCGAGGCGAGCTTCGTGAAGCTCTTCTGGAGCGAGATGAGCCAGCGCATGCACGACACGCTGATGGACGTGCTCGGCCCCGAGGGCCTGTGCTGGCAGCCGGGGCCGCGCGCGATCGCGGGCGGCCGCCTGGTGCGCTCCTTCCTCTACTATCGCTCGGCGTCGATCTTCGCCGGGACGTCCGAGATCCAGCGCAACATCCTGGCCGAGCGCGTGCTGGGCCTGCCGCGGTCCCGCTAGCGGGGTGTGTCGCGCGGGAGCGCATCCGCGCGGTGACGGCCCGGACGGAATCGGGTAGGGTGCCCGCATGCGCGCGACACGCTGGCTGACGGTCGCTCTGGCCGCGACGATCGCCGTCACGGTCGCGCATGCCATCCCGATCGCGAAGCAGTGCAAGCGCTCGTGCGGCTCCGCGATCTCCGCTTGCGTCGCCGAGGGCGGGCGGCGGAAGAAGTGCAAGAAGCAGACGCTGAAGCGCTGCCGGCAGGAGGGAATCGCCGTGTGCGAGCCGTCGTCGACGACGACGCTGCCGGGCGGGAGCACGACCACCACCACCGTCTCGCCGGGCGGCACGACGAGCACGACGGCGGAGGGCGTCCACGGATGCAACGTCGGGAACGCCGTCGACCTGCGCATGGTGACGGCGGACCGCACGGTGACCTTCGCTCCATACGCGTACACGCCGAAGTGTATTCGCATCCGGGAAGGGGAGAACGTCACCTTCAGTGGCTCGTTCGAGGACCACCCGCTCGCGGGCGGCGAGATCGTCGGGATGGACGCGGTCATCGACAACTCGAGCCCGATCGGCGTCACGGCCAGCGGGACGTCGAAAGAGATCCCGTTTCCTGCCGGAGGGACGTTCCCCTACTTCTGCGTGAACCATGGTGCGACACAGAACATGTTCGGCGCCGTGATCGTCGAGCCGTGAGCGCGATGCCGGCGGCCGTCGTCACGACCGAGCGCCTCGGCACGGTCGTGCGCATCACCATGAACCGGCCCGAGGCGCGCAACGCGCAGAGCACCGGGCTGATCCTCGCGCTCGACGACGCCATGCGCGCCGCCGCGGCCGACGAGGCCGTGCGGGTCGTGATCCTCGCCGCCGCCGGGCCGAGCTTCTCGGCCGGGCACGACCTCAAGCCCGTCGTCGGCCAGACGAAAGACGACGCGTGGCGGAAGCTGCGCCGCACGCCCGAGGGACGCCTGCGACACGAGCGCGAGCTGTACGTCGAGAAGTGCCTCGCCATCTATCACCTGCCGAAGCCGGTCATCGCGCAGGTGCAGGGCCACTGCGTCGCCGCGGGGCTCATGCTCGCGGCGATGTGCGACCTCATCGTCGCAGCCGACGACGCCGTGTTCTCGAATCCGGTGCTCCGCATGACGGGCGCGGGCGTCGAGCTGCTGGTCGAGCCGTGGGAGCTGGGGCTCCGCAAGGCGAAGGAGTTCCTGTGGACCGGGGACGCGATCGACGCGCGCGAGGCGTGGCGCCTCGGGCTCGTGAACCGCGTCGTCCCACGCCGGCGCCTCGCGGCCGAGACGCTCGCCCTCGCCGAGCGCATCGCGCTCGTGCCGCCGGTGACGGCCAGCCTCGTGAAGGAGTCGCTCAACCAGACCGCGGCCCTCATGGGCAAGGAGCACGCGTGGCGCTATCACTTCATGGTGCACCAGTTCATGCACGGCACGAAGACGGCGCAGGACGCGCTGCGGGCGCGCAGGAAGACGGGCTCGGTGCGCGCGATGCTCGCCGAGCGTGATCGCAAGTTCGCGCGCGCGGGACGCAAGCCGCGATGAGCCAGGGCCCGCTGGTCGGCCTGCGCATCCTCGACCTCGGCACGCGCATCGGCGCGCCGTTCGCGGCGACGCTGCTCGCGGACCTCGGTGCCGACGTCATCAAGGTGGAGCTGCCGGGGCAGGGCGACTTCATGCGGACGATCGGCCCCTTCGTCGGCGACTACTCGCTCTTCTGGGCGGTCGAGGGACGCAGCAAGCGCTCGATCACCCTCGACCTGCGCACGCCCAAGGGGCAGGAGCTCGCGAAGCGTCTCGTCGCCACCGCCGACGTGGTGGTCGAGAACTTCCAGCCGGGGACGCTCGAAGGATGGGGCCTCGGCTACGACGCGCTCGCCGCCGTGAACCCCGGGGTGATCCTCACGCGCGTCTCGGTGTACGGGCAGACGGGACCCTATCGCGATCGTCCGGGGCTCGATCGGAACGGCATCGCCCTGGGTGGGCTCATGTACATCACGGGCTACCCGGATCGCCCGCCGGTGCGACCGGGGCTCATCGTCTCGGACTACCTGACGGCCGTCTTCAACGCGTTCGCGATCCTGGCGGCGGTCTACGAGCGCGACAAGACCGCCCGCGAGCGCGGCGTGCCGGCGCGCGGACAGTGGGTCGACCTCTCGCTCTACGAATCGATCCTGCGCATCATGGAGCACACGCTCGCGGCCTACGATCGCCTGGGCGTCGTCCGCGAGCGGCAGGGGAACCGGCTCGAGAACTCGGCGCCGCTCGACAACTGGGAGACGAAGGACGGCAAGTGGGTGTGCATCATCGCCGCCGGCGACGGGCTCTTCCCGCGCCTGTGCCGGGCGATGGAGCGCGAGGACCTGCTCGCCGTGCCGCGCTTCAAGACGATGGCGCTCCGCGCCGAGCACGGCGACGAGATCAACCAGATCGTCGCCGACTGGGTGCGCGCGCGCACGTCGGCCGAGATCCAGACGGTGCTCGAGCGCCACGAGGTGCCGTTCGGGGTCGCGTACTCGGTGGCCGACATCTTCGGCGATCCGCAGGTCCAGGCGCGCGGCGACATCGAGCGGGTCGACGATCCGACCATCGGCCCCGTGCGCATGCAGGGCGTCTACCCGCGCTTCTCTCGCACTCCCGGCCGCATCCAGAGCGGGGCCCCGCGCCTGGGAGCGCACAACGAGGAGGTGTACAAGGACCTCCTCGGCCTCAACGACGCGGAGCTGGACGCCCTGCGAAAGGAGCGCGTCATCTGACGGCGCCCCGCATCCTCGGCATCGTCAACGTGACCGAGGACTCGTTCTCCGACGGCGGCCGCTACCTCGATCCGGAGCGCGCGATCGCGCACGCGATGGCGCTCGCCGCCGACGGCGCCGACGCGATAGACCTCGGCGGCGCGGCGAGCAATCCGGGCGCGGCGCCGGTCGAGCCCGAGGTCGAGCAGCGGCGCCTCGCGCCGGTCGTGGCGCACCTGCGCCGCCACGGGGTGGCCGTGTCGGTCGACTCGTTCCACCCGGCGACGCAGCGCTGGGCGCTCGCGGAGGGCGTCGCGTTCGTGAACGACACGCGCGGCTTCCCGGATCCGTCGATCTACGCCGCGCTCGCGGCGAGCGCGGTGCGCCTCGTCGTGATGCACGCCGTGCAGCCGACCGGCAAGGCCGACCGGACGACGCTCGCCGATCCCGCGACGATCTACGATCGCGTCGAGGCGTTCTTCGCGGCGCGTCTCGCCGCGCTGGAGTCCGCCGGGATCGCACGCGAGCGCTGCATCGTCGATCCCGGCATGGGTCTCTTCCTCGGCGGCACCGCCCCCTCGATCGCGATCCTGCGCCGTCTGGGCGACCTCCGCCGGCGCTTCGGGTTGCCGGTGCTCGTCAGCGTATCGCGCAAGTCGATCCTGCGCGATCTCACGGGCCGCGCGGCGGGCGAGCGCGGCCCGTCGACGCTCGCCGCCGAGCTCTTCGCCGCGCGCCAGGGCGTCGACTGGCTCCGCACCCACGACGTGCGCGCGCTCCGCGACGCCCTCGCGGTCACGGCCGCGCTCGGCGACCGCTGAGCGCGGCGCTACGAGAGCTGCTGCCGCAGGGAGCGCTTCAGGATCTTGCCGCTCGCCGTGCGCGGGAAGTCGTCGACCAGCGCGAGGCGCTCGGGGAGCTTGCGCTTGGAGAGGCCGGCCGCGAGGAGGTGCGCCGTCAGCGCGGCGAGGTCGGGCGCGGCGGCGCCGGGACGAACGCGGACGACCGCGCACGCGATCTCGCCGGCGGCGGGGTCGGGCACGCCGACGACCGCGACCTCGGCCACGGCGGGATGCGAGGCCACGAGGTCCTCGACCTCGCGCGCGCTGATGTTCTCGCCCTTGCGGATGATGATGTCCTTCTTGCGGCCGGTGATGCGGAGGTAGCCCTCCGTGTCGACGACGCCGAGATCGCCGGTGCGAAACCACCCGTCGGCGGTGAACGCGTCCGCATCGAGCGCCGCGTCCCGATAGCCGAGAAAGCACTCGGGTCCGCGGGCCAGGATCTCGCCCTCGGTGGCGGCCGCGACGGGGTCGCCGTCGTCGTCGACGAGGCGGATCTCGGCTGCGCCGATCGGCCGCCCGTCGGTCTCGACGCGGCGGGCGGGCGGATCGTCCGGCCCGCAGGTGGTGATGGTCGGGAACTCCGATGAGCCGTACACGCGCTTGGCGACGCAGCCGAGGCGCGCCGCCGCTTCGCGCACGAGCGTCGGATCGACGTCCGCGCCGCCGCACGAGAAGAGCCGGAAGCTCGACACGTCGTGCCGGGCGAGATCCGGATGGTGCGCGAGATCGCGCAGGAAGGTGGGCGCGCCCACCATGTAGGTCACGCGCTCGGCGGCGATGAGCGCCAGCGCCGCGGCCGGATCCCAGCGATCCATCAGGACGGCCCGGGCGCCGAACACGACCGGTACGAGGACGGCGTGCACGATCCCCGAGATGTGCGCGAGGGGCGACGGCATGAGCGTCGTGTCGCCCGGCCCGAGGCCGTGCACCGGGCCCAGGCTCCGCGCCTCGGCCAGGAGCGTCTCGTGGGAGTGGAGGACGCCCTTCGGGTCGGCGGTCGATCCCGACGTGTACAGGACGAGCACGACGGCCTCGGGGTCGCTCGCGATCGGCGCGGTCGTACCATCGCCGGTCTCGATCGCCGTCCAGGCGTGCATCCCTTGCGGAGCGTCATCGCGGACGATGACCACGTGCTCGAGGGCCGGGACCCGCGGGCGGATCTCGTCCACGAGCTCGCGATGGTCGCAGTCGCGCAGGCGGCCGGGAGCGAGGAGCAGGCGGGCGCCGACCTGGTTCAGGATGAACGCGAGCTCGCGCTGGCGGTGGATGGGCAGGATCGGCGTCACGATCGCGCCGAGGCGTGCGATCGCCAGGTAGGCGACGATCGTCTCGTGCCAGTTCGGGAGCTGCACTGCGACCGCATCGCCGGCCCGCACTCCGAGGGCCGCGAGGCCGGCGGCGGTCCGAGCGGCGCGCGCCGCGAGGTCGGAAAAATTCACGCGCGTCGCGCCGTCGACGACCGCAACGGCATTCGGATGGCGTCCCGCCGTGGCGTCGATCGTCTGCCACAACGTCTCGCCGCGCCACGAGCCGTCGCGACGGTACGCATCGCGGAGCGACGGAGAGCGGGTGGGGCCGATCGCGGACAACACCCCCGTATGGGGGACGCCGAATTGTGCGGTCAAGCACGCCCCGTTGACGCAGCGTTCTCTTGACGCCCCATGGTCTCTCTGTGTACGACCCCCGGATGCCTTTGCGGGCCCTGTGGGCCGTGTTGTCGCTCGTCTTGACCTGTGCCCCGGACGCTCGCGGGGCCGTGTTGCGCGACAACCTCTACGGCGTGAAATCGCTTTCGGCGACGGACGCCTGGGCGGTCGGCAACTTCGGGGCGATCTACCACACGACCAACGGCGGCCAGACCTGGGAGGCGCGCGACAGCGGCACCAAGTCGCCGCTCTTCAGCGTCGACTTCGTCGACGCCGAGCATGGTTGGGCCGTCGGAAAGTCGGCCGAGATCGTCGCGACGACCGACGGCGGCAAGACCTGGAAGGCGCAGAAGAGCCCGCTCGACCGCAGCAAGCACCTGTTCAAGGTGGCGGCTGCGAGCCCGACGAACGTCTGGGCCGTGGGTGACTGGGGCGCCATCGCCGTCACCACCGACGGCGGCAAGACGTGGGAGGACCGCTCGCTCTCGACGCTCAAGATCGTCGCGCGAGAGCGTCCGGACCGGCAGGAACGGCTCGTCCTGGAGGACGTCGTGCTCTACGACGTCTCGTGGCCCGACCCGAAGCACGGGTTCATCGCGGGCGAGTTCGCGACCGTGCTCGCGACCGCCGACGGCGGCGAGACGTGGGAGAAACGCAACCTCCCCACCGACAAGACGATCTTCGGAATCGATTTCGTCACGCCCGACGAAGGCTGGGCCGTCGGCATCGACGGCCTCGTGCTGCACACGACCGACGGCGGGCGCAACTGGAAGGTCCAACACGGAAATCCCGAGCCGGCGACGATCGACGAGCTGGCCTTCACGGACGCACTCAAGAACCCCGGGATGTACGCCGTCTCGGTCGTCGGGGACACCGGCATGGTCGTCGGCGACACGGGGACGCTGCTCGTGTCGAGCGACGGTGGGCGCACGTGGTCGCGCCACGTCCTCCCAGAGCGAGAGCGCTTCAGCTGGATGCGCGACGTGAGCTTGGTCGCGGGGGCGCGCGGGGTGCTCGTGGGCGCGAAGGGAATGAGCGGGACGGTGCAGGGGAGCGACGTCACGCTCTCCGACGGCGGCAAGGCCGTCACCGCGCCCGACTGATCGCCGGCGGATGATCGCGTAGAGGCCCCATGCTCTCACGGAAGACCATCGAAGCGTATCTCTTCTTTCTGCTGCGCAACAAAGTGCTCGTCTCGATGGTCGTCGCGGTCATCACGGCGGGGCTCGCGTTCTGCATGTGGGAGAAGATGCACGTCTTCACCAACTTCTTCGACCTCTACCCGCCGAACCATCCGTACGTGCGGCTCTACCAGCAGTACCGCAACATGTTCGGCACCGCGAACACGGTCGTGTTCGTGGTCGAGGTGCAGAACGGCACCATCTACGACGATCCCGCGACGGTGCAGAAGGTCGAGCGGATCACCCTCGAGCTGCTCCACGACGTGCCGGGCGTGAACGGCGAGCAGGTCATGTCCATCACGCACCCGAAGCTGAAGACGACGCTCACCGCCGGCTCCGGCATCAAGGTCGTCCCGCTCACGTATCCGCGCGTCCCGGAGACCAAGGACGATCTCCGCTTCCTGCGCCAGAAGATCCGCTCGAGCGAATACCAGGGCGTGTTCGTGTCGGACGACGACAAGGCGACGCAGATCGTGGCCGGCTTCTGGGAGGAGGGCCTCAACGAGCAGACCTTCCCCATCATGTGGCAGAAGATCCAGGACATCGTGGCGCGGGAGTCGGACGCGAACACGAAGATCTACGTGACGGGTCCGCCGATTCTCTACGCGTACTTCATCGAGGCCAGCCCGAAGATGGTGGCGGCGCTGGCGGCCTCCCTCGCGATGATCGTCCTCATCCTGTGGATCGAGTTCCGGAGCTGGCAGGGCCTGGTGATCCCGGTCTTCAGCGGAGTGCTGTCGGCCATCTGGGGTCTCGGCTTCGGCGGGCTCTGCGCGTGGCTCAGCCAGTACGTGTCGCACCCCGAGCTGAAGATGCTGATGAACGTCAGCATGGATCCGCTCGTCCTCGTGATCCCGCTCCTCATCTCCGCGCGCGCACACTCGCACTCGGTGCAGTCGATGGAGCGCTACCACGAGGAGTATCACCGCCTGAAGGACAAGAACCAGGCGATCGTGAAGTCGTACACCGAGATCTACGCACCCGCGATGGTCTCGCTCATGGCGGACGGCCTCGCCACGCTGACGCTGCTCGTCGCGCGCATTCCCCTGATCCAGAAGCTCGCCATCCTGTGCTCGTTCTGGATCATCTCCATCTTCGTCTCGGTCGTGACGCTCCATCCGATCATCCTCGCCTTCACGCCGCCGCCGCGCGAGTTCGTGTCGGGCAAGGGTGTGCTCGAGCGCTTCATGTCGTGGATGATGCTGGTGACGGTGTGCTGGCTCTTCTGGCTCTACGGCCACTTCCCGCAGGCGGCGTGGCTGACGATCCCGGGCGTGGGCTCGATCGGGCTCCTCGGCGTCTTCTTCGCCGTCGTTCTCTTCTGCGGCTTCGCAGACGTGACGACCGGCACGCCGCCGCCCGTCTACAGCCACCTGGGCGTCGCGATGTGCAAGGCGACCGACGCGTTCGGCGTCTTCTTCGGGAACGTCTACCTCGCGATCGAACGGGGGCTCATCTGGCTCGCGGAGGAGTGGCGGCGACCCGTCGTGCTCGGAGTGCTGATCTTCCTGCTCAGCTTCGGCCTGTACTTCCAGAGCAAGCTGAAGGTCGGGGACGCGACGCCGGGCGGCGCGCTTCTCTACGCCGACCACCCCTACAACCAGGCCTTCCACAAGGTGAACGAGAAGTTCACCGGGGCGAGCCAGCTCGTCGTCATCGCGGAGGGCGCGGCCTTCTGCACGACGGACGGCAAGCCGTGCCAGGGCGAGAAGTGCAAACGATGCTACCCGGAGGTGGCGGGCACCTGCGGCGCGCCGGAGAAGTGCGTCCAGCGCGAGGGGACGCTCCAGGACGCGGAGGTGCTGAACGGCCTCGACCTCTTCGCGCGCTACATGGCCGAGCGCGAGGAGGTGGGCGGGACGGTCACGGCGGCGTCGCTCTTGAAGAAGATCTTCCGCACGTTCCACGAAGCCGAGCCCAAGTGGGAGATCCTGCCGACACGCAACGACCACGTGGCGCAGCTCTTCTTCCTGCTCACGTCGAACACGCGGCGCGGCGAGATGGACAACTTCTTCGACTCGAACTACGCGAACGCGACCGTCACCGTCTTCTACAAGGACTACACCCACGAGACGATCGAGAACTCGATCGCGCGCGCGAAGGACTACATTGCCCTGCACCAGGCCGACACGTCGGCGGTGCGCTACCGCCTCGCGGGCGGCATCATCGGCATCCTGGCGGCCGTCAACGAAGAGGTCGAGTGGTCCTATCGCGTGAACCTGATCCTGATCCTCGTCGTCGTCTTCCTGCTCTCGTACGCCACCTACGTGTCGGTGTGGGGCGCGCTCATCGTGATGCTGCCGTCGCTCGTGGCGCAGCCCTTGTCGGAAGCCGTGATGTACCTCTTCGGCATCGACATGAACATCAACTCGCTGCCCGTGGCGGCGATCGGCATCGGCATCGGCATCGACTACGGGTACTACGTGCTCTCGCGCATCGTGGAAGAGCTCGCGGCCGGCTGCACGTTCGAGACGGCGATCCGCCGCATGTTCGAGACCACCGGGAAGACCGTGCTCTTCACCGGCGTGTCGCTCACC
>Ga0335084_10003200_pt1 | contig 15937 bp, 16 predicted proteins | sample Lox_Sample_44_FD_206721 | JGI IMG/M metagenome (GOLD analysis project Ga0335084, IMG submission 206721) | Soil microbial communities from Loxahatchee National Wildlife Refuge, Florida, United States - Lox_Sample_4.4 | ecosystem: Environmental > Terrestrial > Soil > Wetlands | place: USA... | reverse complement strand
CTCAGTAAAAAATTGGCTCCGGCCACGAAAGCGGCGGAGCCAATTTGGATTCGCACGGTTTAGGCCTTTACGCTTGACGTGATGGAGGCGATCACCATTGACGCCATCTTGAACTGTTCGGTGCGATTGACGATGCCGTGCCGCGCGGCGATCCATGCAAAGTCGGTATAAACTGTCCACACCGCAGCGGTGCTATCCTGAACAACCAAAAGCCGTACCGGCCAATCCAGGCCCGCATTCGGGTTTGCCGTCATGAATTGGGTGCCAAGCGGCGGGTTTCCGAACACCAGGAGCGTCGACGGGTTGAGCTTGATACCAGCATCGGCGGCCAGCTTCGATTGGTCGATTTCGCTGAAAAATCGAATGCCTTTCGCAGCGATATCCTTTTTAAGGCGCTCGATTGTCTCTTGAAAACTGTAGATGCTTTTGACGCGGACTATGCCGTCGTTCGATTTCGACAAGGCCTCGGGTGCCACGGCCAACGCCGCTGCGGTCAAGCCCGACAAGCGCAGAAATTTTGCTCTGGTCAGCATGGATCATCCCTCGTGTTTGACTCGCGCGTGATTGCGCCAGCCTCTGCATCACCACCATGCAGCGGGATGATCGAAGACAAAATTACAATTACTCTCTTGATCCGATAGCAAACAAGCATCGCACTTCAAGCAAGCAAAAGGCCGCCGGCTTTGCACTTGCTAACGCGATGGAGATTCAGGCTTGAGCGCGGTGGGCAGTCGCTAGCATCGGGAGACGGTTATTCCAGATCAGGTGGTCGAGTGAAATCGCGCCGGGGCCGCGGGCAATAATCAATGTGAGCAACGAGAACCACAAGATATGCTCGGGCCAGCCACCAGGCACGACAAAAAGCTGAATGACCAGCGTCATCCCAAACAGGCCGAGTGCCGAAAGTCGCGATGCCAGACCTAAAAACAACAGAACTGGAAAAACGTGCTCACCGATGGTGCTGAGGTATGCCGCGACGTCGGGCGGCAACAGCGGCACTTTGTACTCTTCGCGAAACAGGTAGAAAGTCTCTTCCCGGATCGAAAACCCGTTCACCTTGGTCTGGCCGGAGCGCCAGAAAACGTCGGCAACGGCGAAACGGGATGTAAGCGCAATCAGGCTATAGGGAATTCGCTCGGCAAGTTTGCGGCCTTTTTCGAAATATTCGCGCGCAATCATGGGTGTCTCCTGTCGTTGACTTGCTAGGCCCACAGCCAAGCGCGCTGGTAATCTTTTTAAAAATACCGAATGGCGATATGCGCCATAGCCAGCGTCTATCTGCGCTCCAAAGCCGCTCGCTATCGTTTCTTTAGCCAACTGGCATTTCCCGCCGATCCATACCCCGTGCACATTTGCGACACGGACGGCGATTGCACGCCCACAGAAAGGATCAGGCCATGAACATCCAAGCTCCCCTTCGCCTTGAGCAGTCCTCCCGGACCTTGGAAGGCCGCGTCTCCCTCATCACGGGATCAACCAGCGGCATTGGGCTCGGAATTGCTCGCGCGCTCGCTGCGGCAGGTTCCGCAGTCATGCTCAACGGCTTCGGCAAGCCTGAAGATATCACCGAGACCCAAGCTGAAATCGCTTCTGAGTTCGGAATCAAGGTCCGGTATTCGCCGGCCGACATGTCGAACGCCGCGTCTATCGCCGACATGATCGCGATGACGCTGGATATGTTCGGCCGTCTCGATGTCCTCGTGAACAACGCCGGCATTCAGCATGTGGCGCCGTTAGAACAATTTCCCGTCGAGAAATGGGATGCGATCTTGGCCATCAATCTTTCGTCGGCATTCCATACCACACGTGCGGCACTGCCTTCGATGCGCAAGAACAAATTCGGTCGCGTCATTAACATCGCGTCAGCACACGGGCTGGTCGCATCGCCATTCAAGGCGGCCTATGTGGCGGCCAAGCACGGCATCGTCGGCTTAACCAAAGTGACCGCGCTGGAGACAGCCGAAGCCAACATTACCTGCAATGCGATCTGCCCAGGCTATGTCTACACGCCGCTGGTCGAAGCGCAGATCGAGGGCCAGGCTAAATCGCACGGTATCCCGCGCGAGCAGGTCATTCGTGACGTGCTGCTAGCCCAACAGCCGAACAAGCGCTTCGCTACCGTTGAAGAGCTCGGCGCTCTCTCGGTGTTTCTTGCAAGCGATGCCGCTGCCTCAATCACCGGAACGGCTTTGCCGGTAGATGGCGGCTGGACTGCTCATTGAGAGGAGATATCCGCCAAACGTCCATACGGCAATCGCAACGATGAGGATTTAGGGAGGAAATCATGGACAATCATTCGTCGAGGAATGTGGCGAAGTTCTCGGATACACAAAACACTCAAAAGCAGAAAGATCATCAGATCGTGCTGGTTCTGCAGGGCGGCGGTGCGCTCGGCGCGTATCATGCAGGCGTCTATCACGCGCTGCATGAGCACGCCATCGAACCAGATTGGATCGTCGGCACATCGATCGGTGCAATCAATGCAAGCCTGATCGCTGGCAATCCACATGCAAGTCGCCTCGAAAGGTTAAAAGAATTTTGGACCCGCATGGCATATCGGCCGCCTTTGGGCGCTCCGGCGTGGACCGGATTGCACGACATGATTTCCTATTGGAAGACGCTTCTTCGCGGCATTCCAAACTTCTTTGAGCCCAACCCTGGGGCGTTCCTCGGGACCCACGTTCCTCTTGGGCCCGACGCTGCTGGCTTCTATTCCACCGCGCCTCTTGAAAAGACATTGCTCGAGCTCGTCGACTTCTCCCTGGTTAACAGATGCAATCCGCGGCTGACCGTTGGCGCTGCGCACGTACGCACTAGCGAGATGCGCTATTTCGATAGTCGCGATGGCGAGATCGGGGTGAGGCACATCATGGCGTCGGGTGCGTTGCCGCCGGCCTTTCCGGCGGTGCGCATTGACGGTGAGCTCTACTGGGACGGCGGCATTCTTTCGAACACACCAACCGAAGTGATCTTCGATGACTATCCGCGCAAGAACTCCCTGATCTTTGCGGTCCACCTGTGGAACCCAATGGGCGACGAACCGCGTACGATTTGGGAGGTCCTAAACCGTCACAAGGACATTCAGTACTCCAGCCGGGTCGCAAGCCATATCGGACGGCAACGTCAGATGCACAAGATGCGGCACGTCATTCGTGACCTCGCCAAGTTATTGCCGGAAGAGATTCGCAAGACACAAAAAGCGCAAGCGCTTGCCGCTTTCGGTTGTCATACGACCATGCACGTCGTGCGCCTGCTTGCACCGCGACTTGAGAACGAGAACCACACCAAGGACGTCGATTTTAGTCCCTCCAGCATCCGCATGCGCTGGGAGGCGGGCTACACAAAGACCATGCGCGCACTTGAACAAGCGCCCTGGGACGGAGAGTTCGATCCGCAAGAAGGTGTGATCCTGCATGAACCGAGACCGGAAATGTTGGAGGCCGCGGAATAAGCGATTGCCCTGCAAAGCCCTTAAACGATCGACGAGAGACCCAATGCAACCCTACGACGCCATCATAATCGGAACCGGACAGGCGGGACCTTCGCTGGCGCATCGCCTCGCTGCGGCGGGACAGACCGTCGCGGTGATCGAGCGGAAGCTGTTTGGCGGGACTTGCGTCAACACCGGTTGCACGCCGACCAAAACGCTGGTGGCCAGCGCATACGCCGCGCATTTGGCGCGCCGCGCTGCCGATTTCGGCGTGAAGATCCCGTGCGAGATATCCGTCGACATGAAAGCAGTAAAGGCGCGAAAGGATCATGTGTCCGGCTTGTCACGCGACAGCGTTGAGCGGTCGTTGAAGAATCTCAAGGGATGTACGGTCTATCAGGGGCACGCCCGATTTGTCGGGCCGAATTCGGTTGAAGTCGGAGACGAGGTCCTCCAGGCCGAACGGATATTCATCAATGTCGGAGGGCGGGCGGTGGCGCCGCCCATTCCAGGCCTTGATGAAGTTGGCTATTTCACTAACAGCTCGATGATGGACGTCGATTTCATCCCCCCGCACCTGATCATTCTCGGTGGCAGCTATATCGGCCTTGAATTTGCACAAATCTATCGACGGTTCGGCAGCGATGTTTCCGTAATCGAGCTCGCGTCGCACCTCATCGCGCGCGAGGACGAGGATGTATCATTGGCAATTGAGGACATTCTGCAGGGCGAAGGCATCAAGATCTACGTCAACAGCAGAGTTGTGGGGGTGGCACGACACGGCAACGACATTGCGGTCCAATTTGTCCGCCAAGGAATTGTCTCGCAAGTCGCGGGATCGCATTTGCTTACGGCCATTGGTCGACGACCGAACACTGACGATCTCGGACTGGAAATTGCTGGCATCGAGGTGAACGACCGCGGCTTCATCAAGGTCGATGACCAGCTACGAACAAGTGTTCCGGGGGTCTGGGCCTTGGGAGACTGCAACGGCCGTGGCGCTTTCACTCATACGTCCTACAACGACTTTGAGATCGTCGCGGCCAATATCCTCGATGACAAACGTCGACAGGTGTCGGATCGCATTCCGGCCTATGCGCTCTATACGGATCCGCCGCTTGGTCGCGTCGGTATGACCGAGCAAGAAGTCCGCGGAACGGGTCGCCCCGCCTTAGTCGGGACTGTGGAGATGAAACGAGTCGGACGCGCTTACGAAAAGGGCGAGACGCTCGGGTTCATGAAGATTCTTGTCGACAAGGCGAGCAAGCGGATCTTGGGCGCGTCGTTTCTCGGCCTTTCAGGTGACGAGATCGTCCATTCCATTCTCGGCCTGATGTACGCAAATGCTCCCTACACGGTGCTGCAAAAAGCGGTGCACATTCATCCCACGGTGTCCGAATACATCCCCGTGATGATCGGCAATCTCAGAGACCTGCAATAACGCGAGCAGATCGATAGGGAGAGAGACAATGTCACAGATGTCACACGCGATGGATACGCGCCACATGGTTTCCTATGGTGACACTGCACGCGTGTTGCGCCGGACGATCATAATTGGGTTGACCGCCTTCCTTACGGTGGTCGATTTGTTCGCGACCCAGGCCATTCTTCCATCTTTGGCGCAGGCCTACCGGGTAAGCCCGGCAGCAATGAGCCTTGCGGTAAACTCAAGCACCATGGGCATGGCCGTCGCAGGCCTCTCGGTTGCGTTCTTCAGCCGGCGGATTGATCGTCGGTTCGGTATTCTGGCTAGTCTTTGTGTTCTCGCAATTCCGACTGCGCTGCTCGCGGTCGCACCCGACCTCACAACATTTACGATCCTGCGAATTATACAGGGTCTCTGCATGGCGTCGGCATTTACGCTGACGTTGGCCTATCTGGGCGAAGAATGTAGCGCTACCGATGCCGGGGGTGCGTTTGCCGCCTACATCACCGGAAATGTCGCCAGCAATCTGATCGGTCGGCTGATTTCCGCCGGCGTAGCTGATCACTTCGGTCTGGCAGCCAATTTCTATTTTTTTGCGGTACTCAACCTTGCGGGCGCCGTCCTGGTTTTTTTTACGATCCGCACGACGATGCCAATGCTGTCGGCGGAAGAAACCTCGTCCACACCTCTAGGCGTTTGGTTTAAGCATTTACGCAATCCATCGCTCCGCGCGAGCTTCGCTATTGGATTCTGCATCCTGTTCGCATTTATCGGCACTTTTACATATGTAAACTTCGTACTGGTGCGGGAGCCACTTTCGCTCGGGCACATGGCTCTGGGTTTCGTCTATTTTGTATTTCTACCTTCAATCGCGACAACACCTTTCGCAGGCGCTGCGGTCCAGCGATTTGGGACGCGCCCGACTTTTTGGAGCGCCTTGGCGCTGGCCGGACTTGGGCTGCCGCTTTTGCTGCTGCCAAGCCTTAACGCAGTAATCGCCGGCCTGATGCTCGTAGGTGTCGGCACATTCTTCGCCCAGGCGGCAGCTACGGGTTTTGTCGGCCGGGCCGCGACCGTCGACCGCGGTTCGGCGAGCGGGATCTATCTCAGTTGCTATTTCTTTGGGGGCTTGGTTGGCACCGCCGTACTTGGCCAGATTTTCGATCGGTTCGGATGGTCGGCATGCGTCGCCGGTATTGCGCTCGTTCTAGCCGCGGCGGCGTGGTTGGCCACCCGGCTCAGGCCAAATGAAAACCCGATATAAAAGCTACGTTTTATGACAAAAGACGCGCCTCTGCGCGGCCATCGCCGGGTCGGGATAGTCATTGCGCGGTGTAACCCTTGGCCATAGTCCATCGAAATAGATCAAGGCACACAATTGGGCCCTCATCGGTCCCGGCAAACGCCGCCCCGTGAGAGCATGAGCGCGACAGGTCAACAGAATGTGATGGCATCTTCCACATTGGCCGCTAATGCCGGCCCGTTTCCCCGCCATCCCGCTTCCGAGAATGTTATGGTAGCGGCTTATTCGTGGAGCAGGCGACCCGAGCGCCGCATGAACGCTGTTCACACGCAAGATGCCGGCGCGGACTTGCGCCGGTCGGCCTGGATGGTAGCGGCACAAGCTGGAGATAGTACCGCCTACCAGGCGCTGCTGCGCGATTGCATCCCGGTCATCAAATCTGTTGCGAGACGTCGCGGCGTCGCGGCCGACCACGTCGATGATGTGGTGCAAGACGTGCTGTTGACCATTCATCGGGCGCGGCAGACCTACGACCCTAACCGGTCGTTCACAGCGTGGCTGTGCGTCATCGCCGACCGGCGCGCGATCGACCTCCTCCGCCGTATTCGCCGGCGGGATTTACGCGAAGTACACGCGCCGCTCGCATTCGAAGGCCATGCCGATCAAGCTGCCGATCCGGCACAGGGGCTTGTTCGCGCCGACGCGGCCAGCACCGTCACCCGCGTGATCGCGAGTTTGCCGGCACGCCAACGCGAGGCGGTACAGCATCTCGTACTAGAGGAGCGTTCGCTCGCCGATGCCGCCGCCCTGACGCGGCGCACCACGGGCTCGCTCAAGGTCAATCTGCATCGGGCGCTGAAGGCGCTTCGCGATAGAATTGAGCGCTGGGAATAAGGCTATGAACACATCTTCGAATACCGACTCTACGAACGAACGCCTGATACGCGACCTCGCCAGCGATCTTGCGCCGGTGCGGCGGCTCAGATCACCGAACGTGCGGGCGTTTACATGGCTTGCGATCGTGGTCGCGACCGCAATCGTGCTTGCCGTAATCGCCGACGTCTCGGCACTCGCGCATCGACTCCGCGCCGCGCCGGACATGTGGCTCGCGGTGACCGGTTCGACATTGACCGCGATCTTGGCTGCCATCGCCGCCTTTCAGCTCAGCCTGCCGGACGCACGCCGCACATGGGCACTGCTGCCCGTGCCGGCAGCGCTATTGTGGATTGTCGCGAGCGGCGCCGGTTGCCTGCGCACGTGGTTCCTGCCGGGGACTCATGTCGCCGACCTGAGCGAGGCGCGCGATTGCCTCATCTTCATCGTTGGATTGGCGGTGCCACTGTCGGCGTTGCTCATCATAATGCTGCGTCGCGCTTACCCCCTGCAACCGGAGCTGACGGCGTTGGTCGCCGGGCTCGCCTCGGCCGCGGCGGCTGCCACGCTGCTTAACTTCTTTCATCCGTTCGACGCGGCAGCGACCGACCTCGCGGTCCACGTATTCGCGGTGGCCATAGTCATTGGGACAAATTGGGGCCTCAGCGGCCGCCTGCTTGCGACCAATTTTTTGCGCAGTGACGTAACCCGCGCGGTGGTCCGCTCGAATTAGGAGCGGTGGGGGTGAACGTTCCCACCGTCAAACGTCCTCAGGAGGATCCAGTAATGACCCGATCACATATCGCTATGTCGCTGTTCGCGGGCCTTATGTCGCTTTCGTTCGCCGTCGCACCGGCCGCTTATGCCCAGACCGCGACCAAGGATAACATGGGCAAGACTGACTCAATGAGCAAAGACACCATGTCCAAGGACAGCATGGCGAAGGATTCGATGAAGAAGGACACAATGTCGAAGGACAGTATGTCCAAGGACACGATGAAGAAAGATGACGGAATGTCCAAGGACAATATGAAAAAGTAAGTTCGCGGCACGGTCGGGCGCGTGCATCTGCGCGCCCGACCGTATCGGAGCATCGTCGATCGCCCTAATACCGCCCCTCCACCGGCCAATGTCCGCTTTGCCCCGACCCCGAAGTCTGCTGGATCAGCTGGTTAGTTGATTTAGCGGCGGCGTCCCTCTCCGCCACAAAAAATGGACATTGTCACGGCCTGCGCTTTCACTACGATATTGGGTGAGGGGTCTTACCCGTGAAGTGAGGCGTGTAAATGAAGACGCTTTATTTCGTCTTCGCGTTTATTTTCAATATCGCGGCCGCCGGGGCCACGCCGTTGCAGCTGCCGCCACAGGCGACCTTGATTATTCCCGTCGCAAGTGGATGCGGCCTTGGTGTCCACCGTGGGCCTTACGACGGATGTTACCCGATTTACGGCTATTACGTCGGCTACGATCGCGGCTACCGCAGCAATTACTACACCGGCTTTGTCAACCGCGGCGTATGCGGCGGACGCGGCACGCATCTCGCGTGCAATGTCTATAGGACATGTTGGGTGGCGTGTAACTGACTGGCCAACTTATTCCTTTACCGCGCCAGTCATTGCGGAAACGTAGTGCTCGACAAAGAACGCATAAAGTATGACCAGCGGCAGCGAGCCGATCATCGCGCCAGCCATCAGTGAACCCCAGCGGTAAATGTCGCCATCCACCAGTGCAGTTACGATCGCAACCGGCACGGTTTTGTATTGCGTCGAGGAAATAAAGGTGAGCGCGTAAATGAATTCGTTCCAGCACAAGGTGAAACAGAAGATGAAAGCCGAGATCAGGCCTGGCACCGACAAGGGCAACACGATGCGCAGCAGGATCTGCCAGCGGCTGGCACCATCGATCAACGCGCACTCTTCAAGCTCGAACGGGATGGTCTTGAAATAGCCCATCAGCAGCCAGGTCGAGAACGGGATGAGGATCGTCGGATATGTCAGGATCAGGGCGAACGGCGTGTCGAATAGCCCGTACTGGAAGACCACGGTCGAAAGCGGAATGAACAGGATCGAGGGCGGCACCAAATAGGCCAGAAAGATTGCGCCGCCGACCCATTGGGCGCCCTTGTAGCGCAGGCGCACGATCGCATAGGCGGCGAGTACGCTGGCGATGATCGACAGTGCGGTCGCGCATACCGCGACCAGCATCGTGTTCCAAAGCCAGGTCGGGTATTCGGTCTCAAACAGCAGCTTGTAGATGTGCTTGATCGTGGGATTCCAGGTCCAGAACGGACTATAGGTGTCGAGATCGAGCAATTGCTCGTCCGGTTTGATCGACGTGAGCGCCATCCAGTAAAACGGAAACAGCAGCACAAACATAATGAGCGACAGCGGCAGATAGAGCGTTATCAGCCGCCGCGGCAGGCTGTGCAGATAGCTCATGCCCTCGGTTTCGTCGGCGAGCGGCGCCGAGCCGGTCAGTACGTCCCGCGGAGTGGCAGCCTTGCCGGCGAGAGCGTCAGTCATTGCTCTCTCCCTGCTGCCACTTCCTTCGTTGCAGCCCAAACCACGAGACCAGAATCGCCGCGAGCAAGAACGGGATCATCGCGGTCGAAATCGCGGCGCCCTCGCCCAGCTGGCCGCCCAAAATCGCCCGCTGATAGGACAGCGTCGCCATCAGGTGGGTGGCGTTCACCGGGCCGCCGCGCGTCATCACCCAGATCAACTGGAAGTCGGTAAATGTGAACAGCACTGAAAACGTCATGACCACGGCGATGATCGGCGTGAGCAACGGATAAGTGATGAAGCGGAATCGCTGCCACGGCGTCGCGCCGTCGATGGTCGCCGCTTCATAGAGAGATGGCGATACTGTTTGCAGCCCGGCAAGCAAGGTGATCGCGACGAACGGTACACCGCGCCAGATATTGGCAAAAATTACCGACCAGCGCGCATTCCAGATGTCACCAAGGAAATCGATATTGGCCGTGATCAGGCCCATTTTCTTGAGCGACCACGAAATGATCGAGAATTGCGGGTCGAACAACCACCAGAACGCGATGGCGGACAGCACGGTCGGCACAATGAAGGGGACCAGCACCAAGGCGCGGAGAATCGCCTTGAAGGGCAGCTTCTCGTTGAGTAACAGCGCAAGATAGAGCCCGACCGCGAATTTTATCGTGCTGGCCACGGTTGTATAAAGCAGCGTGTTGAACACCGAGAGCCAGAACGTCGAGTCGTCCCACAACCATTCGTAATTTTCGAGACCGACAAAAACGCCGGAGCGGCCGATGCGGGCATCGGTGAATGACAGCCAGACGCCGAGCCCGAGTGGATATGCGAGAAAGAGAATGAGAAACGCCGCCGCCGGCAGCATGAACCATAGGCTTAGCCATTCGCGGTTGGTCTTGAGACGCTCCCAGGCCGTCGCGTCCCGCATGACGCGTTTGGTGCCGGCTTGTTCGAGCGCGATCGTCATTGCGGCCCGGAGTCGTTGCAACGAGAAAATGGCCGGCGGGGCGCTTGCTGCTCCCGCCGGCCGGTTTGACTAGCGATAGATGCGTTTGAGCTGACGTTCCGCAATTGCGATCGAGCCTTTAACATCTTCACGACCCGTGCAGTAGTTCGCGAACATGTCGAGGACGACAAAGTCGGCAATCGCGGTTGCCGCCTTTTCGCCGACCGAACCAAGTCCGCCAGCCGTCAACGTGCGCTTTGCCGCCTGGCCAAAGACCGTGTTTTTCGGATCTGCGGTCCAGATCGGGTTCTTGTCGTAAGCGTTGAGGCAATGCGTTAGATATCCCTGCGCCGACTGGATCCAGGGATTGAAATTATCCGCTTCCAGCATGAAGGCCAACAACGCCTTACATGCCTGCGGATATTTGGTGTAGGTCATTGCCATTGCCGGATACATCAGATGCAGCTCGGTCGGCTTGCCGATCGGACCGACCGGCCAATAAGAGTGATCCATGTCCTCGGCGATCTGTTTCTTGCTCGGGTCTTTCTTGGCGGCGACGTAGATCGAGATGCCGTTATCAGTCCAGTTGATTTCGCCGGCCAGGAACGCCTTGTTGTTCGACGCATCGTTCCATGAGGCAACTCCCGGGATCATTTCGGCGTACAGCGCTTTGGCGTACTCGAGCGCCTTGGCGGTTTCCGGCGAATTGAGGATGACCTTGTCGTCCTTGTCGACGGTATTGCCGCCGTGCGACCAAAGGCACCAGTGCACCCAGCCGTTGCCATCGCCGGAGGCGTGACCGAGCGCAAATCCGCCGGGCGTGTTGTTTTTCTTCATTGCCTTGGCGTATTCGAGGAAGCCATCCGTCTTGTCCGGGACTTTGGAGAAGCCGGCCTTGGTCGAGGCTTCAATGCGGTAGTTGATCATATTGCCCGAATAACAGATCGGGATGGCGATCCACTTGTTGCCACTTTTGCCGTAGGTGACCGCGCTCGGCACCCAGCCGCCGTATTTCTTGCCGAGATAGTCGGCAACATCAGTGACATCGACACATTTTTGCGGGAACAGGTGCGGTAGCGAATAAAGACCCCAAAAAAGGTCAGGCCCGGTACCGGTGTTGGCGGCGACCGAAGCTTTAGGCTGCACATCTTCATACGACTCGCGCGAGATATCGACTTTTACGCCAGTCGCGGCGGTGAAAGCCTCGATCAGTTTTACGAATGCGTCGTCTTCCGACTGCACGAAGTATTTCCAGCGCAGCATGGAAAGCTTGGCATTCTTTTCCGGCTTCCAGGGAGCGTTTTGCGCCCAGGCTTTTGCCCATTCAAGCAGCGCCGGCCCGGTCAACGCTCCGGCGGCCACCGCCGCAGTGCCGCCCTTGACCAGGGTACGGCGTGTGAAGTTGTTCATGGTCGTTCCTCCGTTGTGGTTTCTAGTTGGTTAGACGTTTTCCCGTTGTCTCATCGAAAAGATGAATGAGTCTTGGGTCTGGTTTCAGCCGGATTTTTTCACCCGGCTTGAATTGATGGCGTTCGCGGAACACGGCGATAATCTCCTCTCCACCAAGCTTGGCGACGACCTGGAGTTCGGAGCCTGTGGGTTCGATGACCTGCACTTCCGCCTCCGCGCCATCGTCAGCAAGTGAAAAATGCTCCGGCCGCACGCCGTACACGGCGGGACGTCCGTCATTGCCGGGGCCTACGGAGCTGAGGGAGAATTTCACGCCGGCCGGCCCCTCGAAGTTGGCAGTGCCATTAACGCGGATGCGCCCCTTGATCATGTTCATTGCCGGCGAACCGATAAAGCCCGCTACGAACAGATTGTCTGGACGATCATAGAGTTCGAGTGGCGCACCGATTTGTTCCACGCGGCCGTCGTGCATCACGACAATCTTGTCGGCCATTGTCATGGCCTCGATCTGGTCGTGCGTGACGTAAATCGTCGTCGTTTTTAAGCGTTGATGCAGCTCCTTGATTTCGGTGCGCATCTGCACGCGCAATTTCGCGTCGAGATTGGACAGGGGCTCGTCGAACAGAAAGACCTGCGGATCGCGCACGATGGCGCGTCCCATGGCAACGCGTTGACGTTGGCCGCCGGAAAGCTGGCGGGGAAAGCGCCCGAGCAGTTGCGACAGGCCGAGAATTGCCGCCGCGCGATTGACACGTTCATCGATTTCGCTTTGTGGCGCGCCGCGCAATTTCATGGAGAATGCCATATTGGCGGCGACCGTCATGTGCGGATAGAGCGCGTAGTTCTGAAAGACCATGGCCACGTCGCGCTCTTTCGGAGGCAGGTTGTTGACGACGCGGTCGGCGATGCGAATTTCACCCGCAGTGATGTTTTCCAGACCTGCGATCATTCGCAGCAAAGTCGATTTGCCGCAGCCGGACGGACCGACCAGCACGACGAACTCGCCGTCGCGTATAGAAACATCGACGCCGTGGATGACGCTGGTTGCGCCAAACGCTTTCCGTACGTCACGGATCGCGACCGAAGCCATTTACTCCTCCCGTGGGGCTGCCGCCGCAGCCCCAACACGTTGCTTTTTAGTTATTTTTATTTGCTCTCAGCGTCTTAGCGGAGTCCGGCCTTGGAACATCCGCCTATGGCAAATCATCGGGCTTTCGTAGTCGGAAAAGCAAGCCCGACTTTGCATTGAGGCGGGCCGATTGCGGTGGGCAGGCGAGGCGGCTAGAGCGCCATGCCGCCGTCGACAAGATGCGGCTGGCCCGTGATGTAGCTGGACTCGTCCGAAGCAAGAAAGACGGCCAACGCAGCCACTTCTTCAGCGGTTCCAAGCCGCGCCATGGGTTGCCTTGCGATGAAGTTTTCGCGGACCTGATCGAGTGGGCGGCCGGTTTGCTTGGCTACCGCTTCGACGCGCTCTTCAAAAGAGGGCGACACGATTGTGCCGGGGCAGATGGCGTTGCAGCGAATGCCTTTGGTGATGAAATCGGCGGCGACGGCCTTGGTCAGGCCGATCACTGCTGCCTTGGTCGCACCATACGCATATCGGTTGGGCAGTCCTTTGATCGACGAAACGCCTGACGACATATTGACGATTGAACCGCCCCCATTCTTCAGCATGGCCGGAAGGAACGCCTTGATCGTGCGGTGCATGGACTTGACGTTCAGGTCGAAGGAAAAATCCCAGTCCTTCTCCGAGCATTCGAGAACCGTGCCCTGGTGCACATAGCCCGCCACGTTGGCGAGCACCGCGAGGGCACCAAATTCCTTCGTGATCGAAGTCGCGAACGCGTCGACCGCCTCGGTCGAAAGCACGTCGAGCTTTGCGGACTTTGCTGCAGCCAGATTCTTGACCTTATCGTCCGACACATCGGTTGCGATGACTCGGGCGCCCTCCGCAATGAACGCCTCGGCGATAGCCCGACCGATGCCTTGGCCCGCGGCGGTGACGAGCGCCAGTTTTCCTTTCAACCTGTTACTCACTTGAACGACTCTTTCAATGGTTGTCGCGTGGCATGCTTTTCTGTGCGACGCGCTGATATTTGATCGCTGGTTTGAGCACCATACCGTCAGCCAGTTGATCGACGATACCCCGTTGGATCTCCTGCCACGGCGTCTGGCTCGCCGGATACTGGTGACCGCCACGTCTGAGCAGGGCGGCCCGACGTCGCGACAACTCCGCTTTCGAGATCAGAATGTCGGCGGTGCCTTTGTCAAGATCGATGCGTACACGGTCGCCGGTCTTGAGGAGCGCGATGCCACCATTTGCCGCCGCTTCGGGCGACGCATTGAGAATTGATGGCGAGCCGGATGTGCCGGATTGTCGTCCGTCGCCTGTGCAGGGCAGGGAGGTGATGCCTTGCTTAATCAGCGCGGCTGGCGGCTGCATGTTCACCACTTCCGCCGAGCCCGGATACGCGATAGGGCCGGCGCCGCGCATGAACAGCAAGGTGTGTTCGTCGATTTTTAACGACGGATCGTCGATGCGATGGTGATAATCCTCGGGCCCTTCAAAAACCACGGCGCGGCCCTCGAACGCATTCTTGTCCCTCGGATTGGAGAGAAAACGTCTGCGGAACTCTTCCGAGATAACGCTCGTTTTCATGATGGCTGAATCGAACAAGTTTCCTTTCAGGACCTTGAAGCCAGCCTGCTTTTTCATCGGCGCTTTGTAGGGCTTGATGACGTCGGCATCCGCGCTTTGCGCGCGCCTGACATTGTCGCCCATTGTCTTGCCGTTGATCGTCAGCGCATCAGCGTGGATGCGCCTGGCCTTGAGTAGTTCGTGCATGACCGCTGGCAAGCCGCCAGCGCGGTAATATTCCTCACCGAGATATTTCCCGGCCGGCTGCATATTGACCAGGAGCGGCACGTCATAGCCGATCTTTTCCCAATCATGGATCGAAAGCCTTACGCCGATATGGCGCGCGATAGCGTTGATATGGATCGGCGCATTGGTCGAGCCTCCGATTGCGGAATTGGCGACGATGGCATTTTCGAATGCCTTGCGCGTAAGAATGTCGGAAGGTTTCAGGTCCTGCTCGACAATCTCGACCGCCCGTACTCCGGTGTCGTAGGCGATTTGTCCGCGCTCACGATAGGGCGCGGGGATGGCCGCACAACCGGGCAGCGACATGCCGAGCGCTTCTGCGAGCGCATTCATGGTCGATGCAGTCCCCATCGTGTTGCAGTGTCCGATTGAAGGCGCTGAGGCGGCCGCAATCTCCAGGAACTCGCGATCGTCAATGCGGCCCGCAGCGAGTTCTTCACGCGCCTTCCAGACAACGGTCCCGGAGCCGGCGCGTTCGCCCTTCCACCAGCCGTTGAGCATCGGTCCGCCGGAAAGGACGATCGCCGGAGTGTTCACCGTTGCGGCCGCCATCAGGCATGCCGGCGTGGTCTTGTCGCAGCCGGTCATGAGCACGACGCCGTCCAGAGGATAGCCGTAAAGCACCTCGACCAGGCTGAGATAGGCGAGATTGCGATCGAGGGCAGCCGTCGGCCGCTTCCCGGTTTCTTGAATTGGATGACAGGGAAATTCAAAAGCGACGCCGCCGGCAGCGCGGATGCCCTCGCGCACGCGCTTGGCAAGTTCGAGATGATGACGATTGCAGGGAGAAAGATCCGAGCCGGTCTGCGCAATGCCGATAATCGGCTTGCCCGAACGTAGTTCTGCGGATGTCAGGCCGAAGTTGAGATAGCGCTCGAGATAGAGCGCGGTCATGCCGGGGTTATCGGGATTGTCGAACCAGAGCCGTGATCGCAGCCGACGAGCGGGTTTCCGGGCAATTTTGGGCATGTCCTATCCAGCCATGTATTTCAGACCATTTACAGAAGATCGCAATGTGTCGCTGACCGCAAGAACACGAGCTTGGGGGCGACGACCAGATGTCGAGGCTGGTGAAATTGAAAAATGCTTCGAGCTTAGCGCCCGTCCGGGGTGCGCACGCCGGCCCAGGAATCGCGCACCTGCTGGTAGTGCACATTGGAATCATAGACCGGCACCCGCAGCCCCAGTACCTGCGGCGATAGCCGCCCGACCGAGGCC
>Ga0335084_10003199_pt1 | contig 15945 bp, 14 predicted proteins | sample Lox_Sample_44_FD_206721 | JGI IMG/M metagenome (GOLD analysis project Ga0335084, IMG submission 206721) | Soil microbial communities from Loxahatchee National Wildlife Refuge, Florida, United States - Lox_Sample_4.4 | ecosystem: Environmental > Terrestrial > Soil > Wetlands | place: USA... | reverse complement strand
CGATTGCCACCAGCCGAGATTCTCGAGGCTTTGCTTCGCGTAGATGCCGACCGGCACGACGCCGGGTTCGCCCGTGCAAAGCTTCCCTTTGAACGCGCCGGCGAAGTCGAAGCCCGACCTCATCTCAACGGAGATCGGCTGACCCTTCGGAACGATCAGCTCCAGCGAATTGCCGAGCAGGTTCACGCGGCTGCCGCCGACGAGTCGGCCGTGTTCGTCGAGGAAATCCATCCACGCGAGATCGGCCGACGCGAAGATGTCCGCCGGCGCGCCCGAATCGATCTGTTTGGCGAGCGCCGACGATGCGCCGAACGAAATGCTCGGCAGCGGATGTCCTGCCTTCTGCCACGCGACCGCGATGTCCGTGAACGCGTTGGTCAGGCTCGCCGCCGCGAAGACGCGTACCTGCTCCTCGCCACGAGCGTTGGCGGACGAGGCCAACAGGCCGATCAAGGCGAAGCGAACAACTGTCTTGAACACGTCAGCATGCTCTTGGACGTTGGAAGGGTGCGAATTTCGGAATATAGTTTCATATATTCCGATTTTCGAAGTCAATTTCGCCTCGACTTCGAACCGCACTCTCGACGAGTCACGGGGAGCTCCTCGAATGCACAAATGGATTGCAGCGTTCGTCATCGTCTCGGTGTCGCTCTCGCCAGCGTCTCGAGCAGGTCGTCTTGGCCGATGCCGGCGCGCCGCGTGTTCGAAGGCATTCGACCCGTGCGCAACTTCGATCGCGACCGTTGGGGCGCGTGGGAGATCGCATTCCGGCTGAGCGCCATCGATCTCAACAATCAAAACGTCGAGGGCGGCAAGGAACGCGACGCGACACTCGGCGTCAACTGGTACCTGAATCAGTTCCTTCGCATCACCTTCAACATCGTCGAAGTGCTCGAGGTCGACGGCGGTGCGTTCGACGGCGACGAACCGACGATCTACCAGATGCGCTTCCAGTTGGCGTTGTGAGCGAAGGCGCGAAGTCGAGACTGTTCGACGCGCGCCGATGCATCGCGCGCCGAAGGTCGGCGAGGACGAGCTGTATGCCGTGACGCTCGCCCGGCGCGCCGATGTCGCGTTCGTACATGCGCCCGGCAAATCGGTCGGCGGCAACGCGGGAACCGCTGGCTTACTGCGCTTTCATCCGAAGCACGCCGGGCTCTATCGCATCACGCTCGATGCCGGCGTGTGGATCGACGTCGTGAACGGCGGTCAGTTGGTCGATTCGAACGGGTTTCGCGGCCGGCAGCCGTGCGGACCGATCCACAAGAGCGTGGAATAGGCGTTGCCGGCGACAGACTTGATCGTCCAGCTATCGGGACCGGCGACCGCGCCGGTCCACCTGACGATTACATCGATGCTGAAGTAGCCGCGCTCGACGCGGCGACGGTCGCCCCTTCGCCGACCTGGCGAGCGACGCGCAGCGCTTCGATCTGCTGAAGGCGTACGTTGAACGCGCGCAGATCGTCGCCGCCGAGCGTCTCGCCGGCCGGCAGACGCACCCCGCGCGGATTGACTTGTTGGCCGCCGACCAACACCTCGTAGTGGAGATGCGGTCCGGTCGCGCGACCCGTCGCACCGACGTACGCGATGACCTGGCCCTGCTTCACGTGGGCGCCCTTCGTCACGCCCCTCGCGAAATTCATGAGGTGGGCATACGCGGTGCTGTATCGGGAGTTGTGCTCGATGCGGACGTAGTTGCCGTAGCTGCCGGCGTCGCCGGCGAGCACCACCGTGCCGTCGCCCGCCGCACGCACCGGCGTGCCTTCCGGCGCCGCGAAGTCGACGCCGCGATGCATCATCGTATAGCCGAGGATCGGATGCAGCCGCATGCCGAACGTCGACGAGATCCGCGTCGCATCGACCGGGGTCTGCAACAGCGCCTTGCGGATCGAATGGCCGTCTGGTGAAAACAGATCCGATACTCCGCTGCGGGGCGTAAATCGGTAGTAGCGCATCTCTTTCCCGCGTAGCACCAGCTTCGCGTACATCAGCTCGCCGGACCGCGCGTAGTTGCCGTTTTCGTCGGTCAGCGTCTCGTAGAAGAGTTCGTACTGGTCGCCGGCCCGAATGTCGCGTTGAAAGTCGACGTCGAAACTGAAGAGGTCGATGGCCTGCACCAGCAAGTCGTGCGGTACGCCGGCGGCGCTCGCGGAATTGAACAGACCGTTGTCGATCGCCCCGCCGCTCAGACTCGAAACGCGCCGCAGCGGGTGCGCGATCGTCGTTGCGAGGAAGCCGTCGCCATCGCCGCGAACCACCTTGATCTCGCGCTCGACGCTCGGACGGAACGCGACGGACTGCAACGCCGGCAGCAGCGGCGGATCCTGCGGCCGCAGTTGCAACGACACCGTCCAACCCGGCCGGACTTCGCGAACGCTGAAGACGGGCTTCAGCGCCTGCACGGCGGCATAGGCGTCGGTCATCGGAATGCCGCTGCGCCCGAGCAGCGCGATCAGCGTGTCACCCGAGCGGACCGTCAGATCGACCGGGATCGGTGCCGACGGTTCCGGCCGATCGGCCTTGACGAAACGGTCGGCCACGATCGGCATGCCCGCGAGTGCCGAGGGCGACACCAACTGGGCGCGGTTCGAGTACGTCGGGGTTTCGACGACAGCGCGGGCCGGTTGCGAGGAATCGAGCCCGATCAAGACCAACGCGACCCACGCGCACACACCGAGGTGCCAACTGAGATGTCGGCCGGTTGCAGCCGGCTCGCCGTCTCGTTGTGGATCGGCCATTCGCATCGAACTCGTCACTTCCCCGAACCAAATATAGCCATCGGTCGCAAAACGGCTGCGCCGACTCGAATCTTTCCGGATCGACCCTGCCGATGCGCGGACCGGCTGAACCGCTTGTTGGATCCTCGGGTCGGTCGGCCGCGACGCCCAGACATCGCGACCGCGGCCATCATAAAGACGCACGAAGGTCCGCGCCACCCTCCGGGCGGGACTGCCTCGACGTGACTCCATCCGCGCTGATTGTCGAACACCGGACCGTACCACATTGCGCGCGAGCCCCGATCATAGTCGCTGGCATGTAAGGACACTGTCGCGGACATTTCCGTTTGTGCGCACCATCACGTAACCGCGCGGATTTCGCGCCTGTCACCAAACCGTCACCGCTGCGTCACCGGATCGAAACCTAACGCCCGTACTCTGCCGCGACATGAATGAAACTCCGATGTATTCATTTCGCGAACCCGACAAGACCCACTACCGAACGATCTTTCTCTCCGACATCCACCTCGGAACGCGCGGCTGCCGCGCCGACTTGCTGCTCGAATTCCTGAAGCAACACACGTGCGACCAACTGTATTTGGTCGGCGACATCATCGACGGCTGGCGCTTCAGGAAGGGCTTCTACTGGCCGCAGACGCACACGAACGTGATGCGGCGCTTCCTCACACTGTCGAAGCGCGGCACCCAGGTGACGTACGTGACCGGCAATCACGATGAATTCCTCCGGAAATACTCCGACACCGAGATCGGCAACATCCGGATCGTCGACGAAGCCGCGCACCGTACGGCCGACGGACGGCGCTATCTCGTGGTGCACGGCGACGCGTACGACGTCGTGACCCGCTACCACCGGTGGATCGCGCTGCTCGGCGACCTCGGCTACAACCTGTTGCTCGAACTCAACGTTCACCTGAACCGTTGGCGCGCCCGCCTTGGCTACGGGTTCTGGTCGTTGTCGGCGTGGGTGAAGTACCGCGTCAAGCGCGCGGTCAACTACGTCAGCGGCTTCGAAGAGGCCGTCAGTCACCACTGCCGCCAACGGGGCTACGAAGGCGTCGTCTGCGGCCACATCCACCACGCCGAGATCACCGACTACGGCGACGTTCGCTACCTGAACTGCGGCGATTGGGTGGAATCGTGCACCGCGCTCGTCGAAGACGAGTCCGGCAAGTTCCACTTGATCCGATGGGCGGAGGAGATGGACGCGCAATCACGCGGCGCAACGCCGCTGTCGATTGCACAGCGGCTGCGCGCATGAAGCTCCTACTGGTGACCGACGCGTGGGCGCCGCAGACGAACGGCGTCGTAACCACGTTGGCCCAAGTCGTCGCGAAGCTTCTGCCTCTCGGCGTCGAAACCGCGGTGATCCATCCCGGCCTGTTCAAGACGCTACCAGTGCCGAGCTACCCCGAGATTCGCGTCGCAATCGACCCGTGGCGAATCGATTCGATGATCGCGGCCGAACGGCCCGACACGATCCACATTGCGACCGAAGGCCCGCTGGGCCTCGCTGCACGACGATTCCTGGTACGGCGAGGCATCTCGTTCTCGACGTCGCTGCACACCAAGTTTCCGGAGTACGTCGCCGCACGCACGCGCTTGCCGCTTTCGATCGGCTACGCGTTCCTGCGCTGGTTCCATCGCCCCTCGACTGCCACGTTGGTGACGACGAACTCGCATCGCAAGGAGCTCGAATCGCACGGCATGGAGCGATTGGTCGTGTGGGGACGCGGCGTCGACACTGATCAGTTCGCGCCGCGTCGTCGTCACGCGCGCCGCCGTCCCCGGCTGCTGTACGTCGGCCGAATCGCGGTCGAGAAGAATCTCGAAGCATTCCTCGACCTGGATTGCGGCGCCGAGAAAGTGATCGTCGGCGACGGCCCGGCGCGCGACGCGCTCGCGGCGCGTCATCTCGACGTCGAGTGGGCCGGCTATCGTTACGGCACGGAACTCGCCGACTACTACGCGAACGCCGACGTGTTCGTGTTTCCGTCGCGAACCGACACGTTCGGGCTCGTGATGCTCGAAGCGATGGCGTGCGGCACACCGGTCGCCGCATTCCCGGTGACCGGCCCGATCGACGTCGTCGTCGACGGCGTCAACGGCGCGCTCGACGCCGACCTCGGCCGCGCGATCCGGCGAGCACTAACGATCGATCGCGCGCAATGTCGCCGCTTCGCGCTCGCGCACGGTTGGGACGTCGTCGCGCGTCGCTTCGCGCAGAACCTGACAATCATCGATTGGAAGCGCCCCACGGTCCTCGGACCCACGGTCCTGTCGGTGCTACCCACTTCCTTCGCCCCAGTGACGTGGTTAGAGTCTGGCACACAGCCCCGGTGGCACAGAGGATAGCGCGGCCCCCTCCTAAGGGGCAGGTCACAGGTTCGAGTCCTGTCCGGGGCGCCAACTAGAGCGACCAATGTGGAATGACGACTCCTCATCTCGCAGGTACGAGCTGGACGGTCGTCGTGCTGGTCGCACTGGTTGCCTCGTCCGCTCTATTGCTCCCGGTCGTTCCTTGGCCGCGCGATCATTGGTTTGAAACCCAGTATCTGATCTTCGGGTCGCATGTCGGGACCGACGACTATTCGCCGATCGCCGCGCCGGCGTTCCTCTACGGCGCAATTCATTGGGCCGCGTCGGCCGCGAACCTGAGCCTGCGCGGCGAGTTGTACCTCGCGAGTGTCGTCCAGAACGGGATGCTCTTCTGCAGCGTTCTCATGATCTACGCCGCCCTTCGCGAATTGCGGCTTCCACTCCCGGCGCTGACATCGATCGCTCTGTCGTGCTGGATTTTGTCGACGGGACTGCCGCAAACCTTCAACTCCGAGAACGTCTGTTTCTTCCTGACATCGACGCATGCATATGCTCGTGCTGGCCGTCGGCGTTGTCATGGCCGCGATCGCCTGCCTTGCGCACGTTGCGACGTTCGCGTCCTACGCGGCATTCGTACTCTCGATGGCGATGGTCATCGCCCAAACGCGGGTGCTCGCGAGATTCGATCGGCAACTCGCGGCGGGGACCGTTTCCGATGTCCCCTTGCACAATCAGCGCATGTATTTCTGCCTCACCCTCCTTTTCTTCGGCTCCATGTGGGTGAGCTGGCAAGTCGAGGTCGCACTTTCGCGGTACGCAATCCCCTATCTACCGCTGTGGGTACTCATGCTGAGCATCGCCGTCGCCTTTTGGCGCGCGCTCTCGGCACAGGTTCGTCTCCACGCGAGTGGCTGAGCGCTTCGACTCGGTGGCGCGAACGGAAACACGGCCTGCGACGGTCCGTGACGCGCATCCACTTCCACGAAATCCGCACGAACGCCTACAGACGAATCACCGATTCGCAACATCGGCGACGATCGAAGTGACGACAATCTCCGCCATGTCGCACACCGCTCACCGCCGAGACGAGCCGCCTGGACGCTTCCTGCGCAGCGACCGTTGCCTGCTGCGACGCGGCCGTTGGTACATCGCGACGCGCGAAGGCATCGACGTCGGTCCGTACGAGAGCCGGGAGGCGTCCGAACGCGACGTCCGATTGCTCGTGATGATGCTCGACGCCGTCGACGATCCGGCCGCCGCGCGCGCGTTCATCAGCGAATTTCAACGTCGCGCGCATTCATCGGGGTCCAAGCGCGCCAAGGCGCGCGTCGTCAAACCCTGATCGGTCGCCACGGTCGCCTGCTGCGCGGCAGCGAGTCCATGCGATCGCTACGGGGCCATCGGGTGGTGGAACGGGGTTCGAGCATCACTCGTGCGACCGCGCTAACCCACTGATATTTGCGGACTCCCGGCCTCACACTTCAAGTGGAGTGTGAAGTCGACCGTCCTGCGTGGCGTCACATCGATCCGGGTCCTGCTACCGGCTCGTCGGACCGTCCTGAACGGGCGCATTGGCGACCGGCCCGTACGCGCCGCGTTCGACGTCGAAGAATCGGCGGACGGCCCGCGTACCTGGCCGACCGACGTTTTCCCAGTAGCCCCACATCGCCCGCCGGATGTCGAGCCGATAGATCGGATCCGATCGATCGAACGCGCCGAAGCGAATTGCCGCGTGGACCGCGCCGCGCTCGCTCTCCGCGCCGACGATCGCCGCGCGCCCCTCGATGCGGAATTCCTCGTCATTCTCACCGAGCCACGCGTGCAACACGTAGCGGCCGTCGCGATCGAGATCGCGCCGCTTCGGCGTCGACCGGCCGACGCTGAGATACATCGACTCGCCGCAAAGGATCGGACACACAGGGGCAAGATGCAGTTCGTCGCCGATCGTCGCGAGGAAGCCGATTGCGACGCCGTTCGGCTGCACCAACAATCGCGCTCCGGCCGCGCCGAACTCGGGAGCCGCCGCTGCGAATTCTCGCCAGTTCACGACATCACCGCATTCATAGACGACCCCACGCCCGTAGCGTCGCTAGTGCGTCGAGCGTCCAAATACCTCGCCACTCGATCGTCGCCCCTTCGCTCGGCGGTTGGAATCGGATCGGCCATCCGCCGTCGTCGAGCTGCGACTCAACGAGGTCATCGAGATGTCGTTCGAGCAGCGCGTCGTCGAACACGTCACGCGCCGGGTCATCCGGCGTCGGCACGAACTGTAGCGGCGTGACGCCGTATCGCTCGACCGGCGTCTCGGCGACGTAGAAGCCCGCGCCGTCGAGCATCGCGCGCAATCGCTTCAACGCACCGTCGCGCGCGGCTTCGTCGAGCACGATCGACGCGAACAGGAATGCGTAGCGGAGGTGGTGCGCCTCGTCGATCTGCACGTCGGCGAGATAGCGCGTGCATCGCTCGATCGTTTGGTCGAGCCACGCGTGCCGTCCGCCATGCCATGCGAGCAGTGCGACCATCCCGAGCGTGCGGTCGAGCGTCGGCGCTCCGCCGAAGCCCGCTTGCCAATGGGCCGCGGCCGGATAGTCGAGCGCGCCCGGCAAGAAGGCCGGCAACGCGCCGTCAGGCGCCGCCACGTCCGCTACGAACCGACAACACCGGTCGGCGACGTCCGGGCTTCGCACGCCGAGCGTCATCAACGCGAGCAGCGCGAACTCGGTGTGCAGCGGTTGGCTCGCGGGCGTACGTAGGTCCGGCTCCAACGCGTGTCCGAAACCGCCGTCGTCGTTGCGATAAGCGGTCAGTGCGGCAACGCAGCGCTCGGGCGACACGCCGTCGAACATCACCTCGAAGCGCGCGCGCTCGACTTGCCGCGCGTTCGCATAGACGAAGTCGCGCGCCGCCTTTCGCATTCGTTCCGACGATTTCTTCATGGAGTCGCTCCTACGAGTTTCGTGATGGGCGGTAGCCCGCCAGCTTCGATGCGCCTATGCTGTCGGCTAATACACGTCACCTTGTGTCATGTATTCTCGATGCGTGCCGACCGACTCATCGCGCTGCTGCTGCAACTGCAGAATCACCCGCGCGTGACGGTGCCGCAGCTCGCGCACCGCCTCGACGTCTCGCAACGCACGATCCTGCGCGACATCGACGCGTTGTCGGGCCTCGGCGTGCCCGTCTATACCGACCGCGGCCGCACCGGCGGCGTGCGGTTGCTCGAGGGTTACGCGACGCAGTTGAACGCGCTCTCCCCGCTCGAAGCCGAAGCGATGGCATTGGTCGGCGCGCCGTCGATCCTCGGTGGTTTCGGCTTGGAGAAACCGCTCGCCAGCGCGTTGCAAAAGATCACCGCGGCGGTGCCGGCCGTGCACCAGCTACGCGCGCAGCATGCGCGCCATCGCCTGCTATTCGACACGACGCCGTGGTTCAGCCATCCGACCGTCGAGCCGATCCTCGACCAACTGCGCTCCGCGGTATGGGCCGATCGCGTGTGTCGTCTCGAATACCAACGCGCCGACGGCGTCGCGAAACACTACCGGGTCGATCCGTACGCACTCGTCGCGAAAGTGGACGTTTGGTATCTCGTCGCCGACACCCCGCGCGGGATGCGCGTGTTTCGCATCGAACGGCTACGGCGAGTCCAAGTGCTCGACGAGACCTTCGCGCGCGCCGCCGCGTTCGACCTGTCCCGTTACTGGTCGGCGTGGTGCAAGCGCTTCGAGTCGGACGGCACGCAGCGCTTCCACGTCGAACTCTGGCTGACGCCGGCCGGCAAGCGGCACCTGCTCGAACGCTTCGGCGGCTGGCACGCGGCCGTCCTCGCGCCGCTCGACGATCGCGCGAAGCGGCACCGCGTCGAACTCGACCTCGAAAGTGAAACGATCGCGATCAACACGCTCGTCGAACTCGGCCGCGAGGCGACTCTCATTGCGCCGAAGCGTCTGCGGACGGCGTTGGTGCGCCGCGCGCGCGATGTCATCGCATCGTGCGCGACGACCTAACGAACCAATTCAGCCGCTGAACTTCGACTCGATGCCGTCCCAACAGCGGGTGTAATCCTTTTGCAGCGTCGGCGACTCGAGCGCGTGGCGCGTCGGCACGATCACGTACCGGGACTCGAACATGAACGCAAGCGTGTCGCGATAGCGTTCCGCTTCGAGCGCCACGGTGCTCGCGCGTTCGAACACGGCCGCCTCCGGTCCATGCGGCGTCATCGAGTTGTGCAGGCTCGCGCCGCCCGGCACGAAGCCCGTCGGCTTTGCGTCGTATACGCCGCGGATCAGCCCCATGAACTCGCTCATTACGTTGCGGTGATACCACGGCGGCCGAAAGGTGTGCTCGGCGACCATCCAACGCGGCGGGAAGATTACGAAGTCGACGTTCGCGACGCCGAGCGTCGACGACGCCGACGTCAGCACCGTGTAGATCGATGGGTCGGGATGGTCGAAGCTGACGCTGCCAATCACGTTGAACCGCGCGAGGTCGTACTTGTACGGCGCTGAGTTGCCCACCCACGCGACGACGTCGAACGGCGAGTGGTCGAGCGTCGACGCGAACAGCCGGCCGCCGAACTTCGTCACGAGCTCGTACCGCACCGCTGCCGCTTCGTACGCCGCCGTCGGATACGCGAAGTCGCGATCGTTCGCGTAGCCGTTCGCGCCGACCGGTCCGCGTTCCGGCAGTTCGAACGCGGCGCCGTAGTTCTCGCAGACGTAGCCGGTCGCCGCCCCGTCCGGCAACGCGACGCGCGCGATCATACCGCGCGGAATCACCGCAATTTCCCCCGGATCGACACGCAACAGTCCGCACTCCGTACGGATCGACAGGGCGCCGCGCTGCGGCACGACCAACCATTCGCCATCCGCACAGCAGAACGCGCGCTCGGTCATCGAACGGTTCGCCGCATACAGATGGACGGCCATACCGACCTGCGCCCGAACGTCGCCGTTAGCGCCAAACGTCACCAGTCCGTCGACGAAATCGGTCGGCGCGCTGGGCATCGGCTGGGGGTCCCAGCGTAGTGCATTCGGCACCGGCTCCGACTCGACGATGGGACCGCTGCGCACCTTCGTCGGCACGTTGGCGAGCGGTCGAAAGTCGCCGCGCACGACCGACGGTCGAATGCGATAGAACCACGTGCGGCGGTTCGCCGCCCGCGGCGCGGTGAAGGCCGTCGAGCTGAACTGCTCCGCGTACAGCCCATACGGCGCCTTCTGCGGGCTGAACTGGCCGACCGGCAACGCGCCCGGCAAAGCCTCGCTCTGATGTTCGTTGCCGAATCCGTTCAGATAGGTGATCGCGCCGGCGTCGGCCATACGTCCTCTCCGTGGGTTCGCGCCGTCAATCGGCTTTCAGCACGCCGCGCCGTATCTGATCGCGTTCGATCGACTCGAACAACGCGCGAAAATTGCCTTCGCCGAAACCGTCGTTGCCTTTGCGTTCGATGATCTCGAAGAAGATCGGGCCGATGACGTTGCGCGTGAAGATCTGCAACAGCACGCCCTGCCCTTGCGCGGGCGCGCCGTCGATGAGGATGCGGCGCGTTCGCAATGCATCGAGCGATTCGCGGTGGCCCTGAACGCGCCGGTCGACGTCGTCGTAGTACGCATCGGGCGTGTCCTGCATCTCGATACCGGCCGCGCGCAATCGATCGACCGTTTCGTAGATGTCGCTCGATGCGAGCGCGATGTGCTGGATGCCTTCGCCCTTGTAGTCCTTCAGAAATTCCTCGACCTGGCTCGACGCATCCTGGCTCTCGTTGAGCGGGATGCGGATGCGGCCGCACGGGCTCACCATCGCTTTCGACACCAGGCCAGTGACCTTGCCTTCGATGTCGAAGTACTGCACTTCGCGAAACCCGAAGATCCGTTCGTAGAACGACGCCCACCTGTCGAGGTTGCCGCGCCGCACGTTGTGCGTCAGGTGATCGACGTGCGTGAGTTTCATATCGGCGCGCTTCATGCGCCGTTGCCAACCGCGCTCGAACACGAAGTCGACGTCGTAAATCGTGCGGTCGCCGTAGCGGTCGACGAGATACAAGCGGCTGCCGCCGATGCCGTCGATCGCCGGAATGTTCAGTTCCATCGGGCCGGGATCGGTCGGGCACGCCTTCGCGCCCATCGCGAGCGCGTGATCGAGCGCGGCGCGCGCATCGGTCACGCGAAATGCCATCGCGCACGCGCACGGTCCGTGTCGCTTCGCGAAACGTTGCGCAAAGCTGTCGGGCTCGGCGTTGATGATGAAGTTGACGTCGCCCTGCTTGTGCAGCGTCACGTTCTTCGAGCGGTGCCGCGCGACCGCGGGAAAGCCCATCCGCTCGAACAACGCGCGCAGCTGACCGGGATCCGGCGCGGCGTATTCGACGAATTCGAAGCCATCGGTGCGCATCGGCGCATGCTACCACCGCGCGGCGACGACGCCGTCAGCGCACGAGTTTCGCGAGCGCGTCGTAGTTGCCGTCGAAGTGATGCGCACCGGGCAGTTCCTTCAACGTCAGCGCGCTGTTCTTCGGATCGACTTCCGTGCACAACGACGTGGCGGCTTCGTCGGCCCCATAGATGCACGTCATCCGGACGCCCTCCGGCAAGTTGCCGATCTCCGGTGCGATCGGCGCCGCATCCTTCGGTACGCGGTGCAGCCAGCCGCCGACGTGAAACGCGTAGTCGGTCACGCGCTCCGGCGCCATCAGTACGACCGAGCGCACGCGTTGTTGCTCCGCGACCGGCAGCCGATTCACCAATCCCGGTAGGACGTCGGCGCCGAGCGAATACCCGGCGACGATCACGTCTTGCTTGTGCCACGCGCCGATGTAGTAGCGGATGATCGTGGCGAGGTCGCTAGCGCCCTGCTCCGGCGTCTTCGCGGTCCACAGATACTTCAGCATGTTCCAACCCACCACCGAGTAACCGTCGTCATTCAGTTCGACGGTCACCTTCTCGGTCAGCGTCGACCAACCGCCGTCGCCCGACAGCATGATCACGAAGGTGCCGTTGCCGCCCTGCACGCGCCGCTCGATCAGCGGCAGATCGCCGAGTGCCGCGTTGCTCGGCAACGCCTCGACCGGTCGCCGATCGTCGAGCGCTTTGTACGCCGCGAGAAATTCCGGGAACCACTCGTTGATTGCGCTGAAGCCGTGGCCGACCTTCGGCACCGCATGCAACGTCACGTCGGTCTGCTTCATGAATGTCGACACCTCTTCGAGGCTGCACGCTTCGTCGACCTGTCCCTGCAGCAACTCGTACGGCGCGACGAGGTGTTCGATCGGCTGCAGACGCACGCCGTCCGCGTCGGGCTTTTCCTTCACCGGCGTCGTCGTCAAGGCGCCTTGCCGGCACAGCGGCTTTTCGAGCGACAGGTCTTGACAGAAGCCGAGCCCGATCGCCCCAACGAACGTGTTGATCGGCGTCTGCGCCGCCGCGACGTACGCGAGTGTCGCGCCGGACGAATAACCGACCAGCATCGGCACGCGGTACGAGCGGATCTCGAGCTTGCGCTGCACGAATTGGCTCAGCGCTTCGAGTTCCTGCGGCGGGTACGCGCATTTGAGCGACGACGCGTCGAGACGCTTCAGATACTCCGGCGTGCTGAAGCCGACGACGATTTTGCCGAGTGCTTGCATCCGCACGACCATGTCAACCACGCGCGGTTCCCAACCACCGTCGCCTGAGGCGAACAGGATCACGTCGGTGTCGTCGTCGATCGTCTTCGGCAGATAGACGTACACGTCACCCATCGGCGCGAATTGAAAGGTCTTGATGTACGGATCGTCGGTCGGCACCAACGGTTTTTCCGGCGCGCTCGACTCCGGCGCCGGTTGCGTCGCCTTCGGTTTCTGCGCGTTCGCGTTCGGCGCGACCGCTTTGCGCGCATCGGCTGCCGGTGCGGCGACCAGCGCGAGCGCCATCGCGAAACACGACAGCAATCCGAGCACCGACGGTGCATTCTTCATCGTCGCGACCTCGACCAAGGGGAGCGTTCGATCGACTTTCTCGCCATCCAGGATCGGCGGCTTTCCAACGCGCGGCACACGGTAATGGCGAGGCGCACCTTTGGCAACCCGCGGCGCCGCGGCCGGCCGCGACTTACGTTGCGCGAGGTGTGTATCCTTGCGCACGCCTTGCAACTCTGGTCGGCGCCCTTGAGTGTGGTGCTCCACGCGACACTGATTTCTCGTGACTGACGCGCGCTCGCTGCAAAAGGCCTCCCATTGGCTGCGGACGATCATCGGCCCCGCCGCCACGGTCACGGTCTTCATTGTCGCGATGTTCGTGTTGCGCGAAAGCCTGCACCACATCGCGCTCGAAGACGTCCTGCACCACTTTCGGCGGCTCGAAAAGCCGGCCTTGTTCGCCGCCATCGGGCTCACGATCGTCAACTACGCGCTGCTCACGTTGTACGACGTGTTGGCGCTGCGGTACGTCGGCACGCCGCTGCCGTACTGGCGCGTCGTGCCGATCTCGTTCTCGGCGTTCGCGATCGGCCACAACCTCGGCGTGCCGTCGCTGTCGGGCGGTTCGATCCGATACCGCGCGTACTCCTTGGCGGGCCTCTCGACGGTTCAGATCGCGACGGTCATTGGCTTCGTGTCGATGACGTTCGGCATGGGGGCGGCGCTTTTGGTCGGCACCTCGCTGATGGTCGCGCCGGAGACGAACCTCGAGGTCCTGAACCTGCCACCGTTTGCGCTGAGGGGCATCGGCGCACTGCTCGCGAGCGTGCCACTGTGGTACCTGCTGTGGACGTGGTTGTCGCGCGAGCCGATCCGCATTCGCAATTGGACGCTGACCACGCCGACGCCGCTGCTGGCGGCGAGCCAGTTGCTGCTCGCCGTCGTCGATCTGTCGTTGCTCGCGACCGTCCTATACGTGCTGTTGCCGCCGCAGCTCGGCATCAACTACTTCTCGTTGCTCGGCGCGTTCCTGCTCGCGATTGGCGCCGGTGCGCTGTCGAACGTGCCCGGCGGCCTCGGCGTCTTCGAATCGGTTCTGCTTCTTCTATTGCACAGCCAGTCGACCGCGACACTGCTCGGTGCGGTGCTCGCCTTCCGCGTCATCTACTACATCGGGCCGTTGACGCTCGCGCTCGTGATGATCGTCACGCAGGCGCTCGCGACGCACAGCGCGCGATTGCGCCGCATCACGCGGATCAGCGGCGATTGGCTGCGCGGACTCGCGCCGCAAGCGGCCGGCATGGTCGTGTTCCTGAGCGGCGCGGCGCTCGTGCTCGGCGGCTCGATCCCGATCGCGCAAGCGCGCCTGCACTATTTGAATGACTTGGTGCCGCTCGTCGTGCTCGAGTTGTCGCACAACGTTTGCAGCGCGATTGGCGTCGCGCTGCTGATCCTCTCGCGCGGCTTGTTCCGCCGCTTGCGCGGCGCGTACCAGGCGACGATCGGGCTGATGGTGCTCGCCTTCGTATTGTCGTTCGTCAAAGGCATCACGATCGGCTACGCGATCGTCGTAGTCGTCGCAGCGCTCGTGTTGTGGTTTGCGCGCGGCGAGTTTTATCGCGGCGCGAAGATCCTCGATCAAACCTTCACCGTGTACTGGATGATGAGCTTCGGTATGGTCGTCGCCGGCGGGATCATCCTCGGCCTCTTCGCGTACCGGCACGTCGAGTACTCGAACTCGTTGTGGTGGCAGTTCGAACTCGACGCCGACGCACCGCGGATGTTGCGTGCGAGCTTGATGGCGGTCGTGATTCTGATGATGTTTGGGCTCGCGCGGTTGCTGCGCCCCGCACCGCTCGACCCGCCCGATCCGACCCCGGAAGACCTCGCGCGCGCGAAACAGATCGTCGCCATGTCGATGCGGACGATCGCCAACGTCGCGCTGCTCGGCGACAAGCGTTTCTTGTTCCACCCGGCCGGCGACGCTTTCATCATGTTCCAGACGTCGGGCCGCAGTTGGATCGCGCTCGCAGGGCCGATCGGCAATCCCGAACGTTACGAAGAGCTCGCGTGGCAGTTCCGCGAACTGGCCGACCGCCACGACGCGCGTTGCGTCTTCTATCACGTGTCCGACGACGAACTGCCGCTGTACGTCGACCTCGGTCTGTCGCTGGTAAAGCTCGGCGAAGAAGCGCGCGTGAAGCTCGCCGATTTCGACATCTCGAAAAGCGATCGCGCCGAGATGCGACACGCGCGCAATCGCGCGAAACGCGACGGCGCGAGTTTCGAAGTGATTCCGGCCTGCGACGTCGCGCCGCTGCTCGACGCACTGAGGGCGGTGTCGGATTCGTGGCTCGCCGACAAGAAGGCGCACGAGAAGGGTTTCTCGCTCGGCGCATTCGTGCCGGAATATCTCGTCAATTTCGATTGCGCGGTCGTGCGGGTCGACGGCGCGATCGTCGCCTTTGCAACCATCTGGAAGAGCGCCAACAACGAGGAACTCACCGTCGACCTGATGCGCTTCACCGACCAGGCCCCGAAGGGCGTGATGGACTATCTCTTCACCGAAATGCTGCTGCTCGCGAAGGCGCAGGGTTACCAGTGGTTCAGCCTCGGCATGGCGCCGTTGTCCGGCCTCGGCCAGCATCCGCTCGCGACGCAGTGGCACAAACTCGGCAACTTGCTGTTCCGCTTCGGCGACAACTTCTACAACTTCGAAGGCTTGCGCCGGTACAAATCGAAGTTCTTGCCGGAGTGGGAGCCGCGTTATCTCGCGAGCCCCGGCGGCATCGGGCTGACCGCGGTGTTGATCGACACGACGGTGTTGATCTCCGGCGGCGTGCGGGAGGTGTTCACGAAATGAAACACGGGGCTCGACGGCCCCGTTCTTCGATTGGCGCGCCCGGAGAGATTCGAACTCCCGGCCCCCAAGTTCGTAGCCTGGTGCTCTATCCAACTGAGCTACGGGCGCCTAAGGGCGCGTATTATCTGGAAGGGGTC
>Ga0335084_10003198_pt1 | contig 15947 bp, 17 predicted proteins | sample Lox_Sample_44_FD_206721 | JGI IMG/M metagenome (GOLD analysis project Ga0335084, IMG submission 206721) | Soil microbial communities from Loxahatchee National Wildlife Refuge, Florida, United States - Lox_Sample_4.4 | ecosystem: Environmental > Terrestrial > Soil > Wetlands | place: USA... | reverse complement strand
CATGACGGCCGCCTGCGAGGACGGTCATGCGCTGGCGGTTCGCGGGATTCCTGGTGATGGGGGCTTCGATCTTGACCGGGCTCTTGGCCAGATGGCCCCACGACAATGCCGCGTATGCGCGTTTCACTTGGCGATGCTCGATGGCCCCCGCAATCCGCCGGTGCGCCAGATCGGTCTTGGCGATCAAGAGCAGCCCGGACGTGTCGCGGTCCAGCCGATGCACGATGCCCGGGCGACCGGCTTCGCTGCCCTGGGATAGCGGCGTGCCCCGCCCCACCAGCACGTTCACGAGCGAGTCGTCCCAGTGGCCCGGCCCCGGATGCACGACCAATCCCGCCGGCTTGTCGATGACGAGCAAGTGCTCGTCTTCGTAGACGACCCTGAGATTGTGCTGGACCGGCTGGTACACGCGAGGAGCCGCTTTGGGGGGGAAGGTGACCGTGACGACCGTGCCGCGCGCCAGGCGGGCAGACGCCCGGAGCGGGCGTCCATCACTCTCTACCCGCTTGTCGGCGATGAGACGGGCGGCGGCGGTTCGGGAGAGCGCGAGTTGTTCGGCGAGGAAACGATCCAGGCGATCGGACTCTGGTACCGCCACGCAGAAGGTGACGGTCACGGCTCCGTTGCCTGAGCCTCCTTGTGCTGCTCGGTGGTGCGGCCTTCGAGCCAGAGCGACACCGCGAGTGTAATCGCCCCGACGGTGATCGCGGAATCGGCCACATTGAATGTGGGCCAGCGCATCACCCCGACGCCGACATCGACAAAATCCACGACGCCGAGCGAGCTGCGCAGCCGGTCCAGGACGTTGCCCACCGCGCCCGCGGACACGAGCGCCAAAGCGACGAGGCGCACCCGATCGCCCGGTCGCGTGCCGCGCACCATCGAGCCGAGGACAAACAGGGCGGCGATGGCGAGCCCAAAAAAGATCCAGCGCGAGTACTCACCCAGACACAACCCGAAGGCAGCACATTGATTGTAGACCAGCCGCAGCTGGACGTAGTCGCCCAGTACGGCAACGGGCAGGTGCCGCGCCAGCAAGCCTTCCGCGAGCATCTTCGTGACCAGATCCAGGACCACGACCGCGGCCGCGGTGGCCCAGAAGAGCCGCCGATCAGCGCCTGTGGTCATCTTCTTCCTTCGCTTTGCACTTGATGCAGAGCCGCGCGTGCGGCAGTGCGTCGAGCCGCTCGAAGCTGATGTCGTCGCCGCACTGTTCGCATCGTCCGAACTTTTCGGGAGACTGGTACAACCGGCGCAGCGCCTGGTTCACGTGCCAGAGATACCGCCCTTCCTGTGACGCGAAGAGAAACGCCTTCTCGCGCTCCATGGCGTCGGTGCCCTGATCGGCCATGTGGAACGAATAGCTCGAGAGGTCGCCGTCCGAGGCCTGCAGGCTCGAATTGAACGACTCGCCGTAGTAGCCCAGCTCCTTCATCACGCGCGCGCGCTCCTCGAGCAGCCGCTTCTCGAGATGGGTGAGCTGTTTCTTGTTCAGGCCCTTCGCCTTCGGCTTGGATTTCGTCGGCATTATCGAGTTCCGCCCTTTCGTCCGTCATAGCGCCGCAGACCAATCGTGACGCGGCGCCCTTCGATGTCAACTTCCGAGGTCACGTCTGCCCCCAGGAGGACGGTGCGCAACGCCGTCTTTCGCGCAAGTGTTTCCCCCTCGACGAAGCTTTGGAACGCCTCTACCGCGACGACCACTTCCTCGGCGCCCGAGATCGAGAGCTCGACGCGCGTCGTGTAGTCGTAGCCCGCGTCCTTGCGCAGGCGCTGGACGCGGTTCACGACCTCGCGCGCGAGCCCTTCCTGAACCAGTTCCGGGGTGAGCCGCGGGTCGAGCGCCACCACATACGGACCGTCCGCCTGGATCACCCAGTCGCTCGCGACTTCGCGCGCGATCGTGACATCCTCCGGCCCGAACTCGTATTCTCCGCGCCGAACCGTCTCGCCGCGTTCCAGGGCGCGCAACGCGTCCGGTCCAAGCTCCGAGACCGCTGCCGCCGCTCGGGGAGTCTCCTTGCCGTACCGCTTGCCGAGACTCCGGAAGTTGGCCTTGCCCTTGAGCGTGACGAGATCGTGGTCCGATGCCACAACCTCGCACGCCTTCGCGTTGACTTCGGCAGCCAAGATATCTAACAGGTCCTGGAAGATGCGGCCCCTGACCTGGGCGGGGACGGCGACTTGGATGCGCGCAACCGGTTGCCGCACACGCAGGTTTCGGGCCTCGCGTGCGGCCCGCGCCAGCGAGGAAAGCCGGCGCACGGCATCCATCGCCTGGAGCAGCCCGGGAGCCGCGCGCCCGCCGTCGGCCGGAAACGCCGCCAGGTGCACCGACGTGCCCGTGAGGGCCCGGTGCAGCCAGTCCGAGATGAATGGAGCCACCGGCGCGAGCAGCCGGGCCGATGCCACCAAGACCTCGTGCAGCGTTTCGAGCGCCACAGGATCCGTCGCCCGGTCGGGCGCCCAGAAGCGCGGACGATTCCGCCGGATGTACCAGCGCGACAGGTCCTCGCCCACGAAATCGATGATGGCGCGCGTTCCCGCCGTCACGTCGAACGCCGACCAGGCCGCTCGCACCTGACCCACGACTTCGTCAAGACGGGCGAGCAGCCAGCGATCGGCAAGCGGACGCGCATCGAGCGGCGTCGCCGCCCCGGGCTTCCAGTCCTGGGCGTACAACGCGAAAAACCGGTACGTCTCGCGCAGCGTGACGAGAAAGCCGCCGACCAGCTTGGGAATTTCCGCGCGATCGAACCGCTTCGGCAGCCAGACCTGGCTCTGCCCCACGAGATAGAGCCGCACCGCATCCGCGCCGTGCTCGCTGATTACCTCCCAGGGGTTCACAACGTTCCCCCGGCTCTTGGACATCTTCTGCCCCTGGGCATCGAGCACCAGCTCGTTCACGATCACGTTCCGATACACGGGTGCGTCGAATGCCGCGATCCCGATCGCGAGCAGCGAATAGAACCACCCGCGAGTCTGATCCACCCCCTCGCAGATGAAATCGGCCGGGAAATGCGTGCGAAATTCCGGCTCGTGCTCGAACGGGAAATGCCACTGCGCATAGGGCATCGACCCCGAATCGAACCACGCATCGATCACGGGGGGGACCCGCCGCATTACCCCGCCGCATTGCGTGCAGGACCAGGTATACGCATCGATAAACGGCCGGTGGGGATCAAAATCGCTCGGCAGGTCCTTGCCCCAATGCGTGCGCAGCTCGGCGTACGACCCCACCACGACGCGATGCTCGGACTCGCGATCGCACTCCCACACATTGAGCGGCGTGCCCCAATAGCGATCGCGCGACAGTGCCCAGTCGACGTTGTTCTCCAGCCACTCGCCAAACCGCCCGCTGCCGACTTCCGGCGGATGCCAGCCAACCTGCGCATTGGCATCGAGCATGCGAGTCTTCAAGGCTGTCGTACGGACGAACCAGGAATCGCGCGCGTAATAGATCAATGCCGAATCGCACCGCCAGCAGAACGGATACGTGTGCTCGATCGGACGGGTTTCGAGCCAGCGGCCGTCCGCCTTGAGGCGATCGATGATGAGCCGATTCGTGTCTTTGTCGGTGACGAGCTTGCCGTTGATCTCGGGCCAGCGCGTGCCCTGAAACGTGCCGTCCGGCGCGACGGGATTGACGAACGCGAGGCCGTTGTCGCGGCCGGCCTGATAGTCGTCGGCGCCAAACGCCGGGGCCAGGTGCACGAGGCCGGTTCCCTCTTCGGCCGATACGAAACCGGCGGCGATCACGACGGCACGCTCTCCCTGCGCGGGGAGCGGCACCACCTCGAGCGGCCGCGTGTACCGCTGGCCCACGAGCTCCCGCCCCCGAAACGTCGCGAGGCGCTCTGCCTGCGCCAGCGCGCGGCCGCCAACATGGAGATCACCGGCCCGAGCGCTCGCGACGATGTAGCGCGTCTTGCCGACCTCGTATTCCCCGTATTCGAGGTCGGGATCGACGGCCACCGCCACGTTGGACAGGAGCGTCCAGGGAGTCGTGGTCCAGATCACGAGCCGCCGTCGGGGATCCGAGACCAGGGGGAACGTGACGTAGATGCTGTTGGTCTGCACCCGTTCGTAACCCTGCGCCAGCTCGTGCGACGACAGCGCGGTGCCGCAGCGGGGACAGTACGGCAGCACCTTGTGGCCGCGGTACAAGAGCCCCTTCTCGTGCAGCCGCTTGAGCAACCACCACACCGTCTCGATGTATCCGTTGGTATACGTGATGTAGGGGTGCTCGTAATCGAGCCAATAGGCGATGCGTTCCGAGAGCGCTTCCCAGTCGGCCTTGTACGTGAACACGCTCTCCCGGCACAGCTGGTTGAATTTTTCGATCCCGTACGCCTCGATCTGCTTCTTGCCGTTGATGCCGAGTGTCCGCTCAACTTCGATTTCCACCGGCAGGCCATGCGTATCCCAGCCCGCGATGCGGGTGACGGAATGCCCGAGCATGGTCTGGTAGCGGCACACGAGGTCTTTGATCGTGCGGGCGAACACGTGGTGGATGCCCGGGCGGCCGTTCGCCGTCGGCGGTCCCTCGAAGAATACGAACGGCGCGGCGGTACTCGAAGCTGTTTCGGTCTGCGCGAACAACCGTTCCCGTTTCCAGGTCGCGAGCAGTTGTTGTTCGAGCGCGTCCGCCGAAAGCTCGGCATCGAGCTGCGGGTAGGCCATCAGTCGAGTCGCTCCAGCACGCCGTGAATCAAGGCCGTCAGGCGCGGCTCCGCCTCGCGCGCGACGGCGATGATCCGGTCTACCGTGGTGGGCGCGAGCGCGTCCGGCAGGCACTGGTCGGTGATGATCGACACGCCGAGCACGCGCATGCCCATGTGGACGGCGGTGATCACTTCGGGAACCGTGCTCATGCCCACCACGTCGGCGCCGAGCGCGCGAAGCATGCGGTATTCGGCGCGTGTCTCGAGATTCGGCCCGGTGACGGCGACGTACACGCCCTCGCGCAGCGTGAATCCCCGCTCGCGAGCCACCGCCCGCGCCAGCTCGCGCAGCATGGGATCATAGGGCTCCGACATATCCGGAAACCGGGGGCCGAGCGATTCGTCGTTCGGCCCGACGAGCGGATTGTCGCCCAACAGGTTGATGTGGTCGGCCATCAGCATGAGGTCGCCGGGACTCCAGAGCGGATGCATGCCGCCGCACGCATTCGAGACGACGAGGATGCGCGCCCCGAGGGCACGGAGCACGCGGACGGGATACGCGATGTGCTGGAGCGTGTATCCCTCGTAGCGATGAAATCGTCCCTGCATCGCGACCACACGCCGGCCGGCCAGCTCGCCCAGGAGCAGCGTGCCCGCATGGCTTTCGACGGTGGCGATCGGGAAGCCGGGAATCTCGGTGTAGGAAATCCGTGAGGCGTGGGTGATGTCGTTGGCCAGCGCGCCCAGGCCGGTGCCAAGAATCACGGCCACGTCCGGGGTGAGCGTCGACTTCGCCTGAATGGCGCGGACCGCGTCCGCGATGATCATCCCGCTTGCTGGCCGTCCAGTGCCCGTAGTTCCGCCATCTGTCGATCGAGAATCGCGCGAAAGCCGCCGACGTAGGCCTGGAACTGGCGCTCGGCTTCGGCAAGCTGGCGACGGACGGCGAGCTCGGCCGCGTGCGCCTCGTCCACGATGCGACGCGCCTCGGCCTCGGCGTCGCGCCGAATCGCCTGGGCTTCGCGTTCCGCGGCGACCCGGGTGTCCTCGCGCAGCTGCTGCGCCGTCACGAGCGCCTCGTTCAGCGCGCGCTCCCGCTCGCGAAACGACCGCAGCTGGTCGGTGAGCGCGGCGAGCCGTTCCTCGAGAACCGAGCGCTCCCGCAGAATCCGCTCCAGCTCATCGGCCACGCGCAGGCGGAAGTCTTCCACCCCGAGCGTCTCGTACCCGCGCAAGGTCTTGCGAAACTCCTGTTTCCGGATGTCGAGCGGCGTAAGATGAAAGCCGCCGTTCGTTACGTCATCCTCGGGCCGAACAGGGCGGTACCCAACCGGAGGATCGTCGCTCCCTCCTCGACCGCCATGCCGTAATCCGCGGACATCCCCATCGAGAGCGCTGGAACCCATAGTCCCTCCTTCTGCAACTCGTCGCGCAGCAGGCGCAACGCGCGAAACGTGTTTCGTTGTACCGACCAGTCGTCGGTGAACGGGGCAATGGTCATCAGCCCCTCGAGCTTCAGGTGCGGCTGCGCCGTGACGGCGCGGGCGATCTCCGGTGCCTGCGCCGGCGTGCAGCCGCTTTTCTGCTCCTCCCCTGCCACGTTCACCTGCACGAGCACGCGGATCGTCGACGCGTCCCCGCTCCTTCCGGCCTCCTCACCCGCCCGTCGCTCGAGCTCCGTCGCGAGACTCGCACTATCCACGGAATGCACCACGGCAAACCGGCCGGGGATGAACTTAGCCTTGTTACGCTGCAGGTGACCGATGAGGTGCCACGTGAGAGGAGCCTCGGCGAGCGCCTCGATTTTCGCAAGCGCCTCCTGCACGCGATTTTCGCCGATATCGGCGAGTCCGGCCGCCTGGGCCGCCCGTACCGCGTCCGGTCCGAACCCCTTGGTCACCGCCACGATCGTCAGGGGATGGCTCCATCCGGCGAGCGCCTGCCGGCGCGCGATTTCCTCCTGCACCCGGGCGAGCCGCTCGGGCAGATCCCGGAAATCCTGATTCAAGCTAACCGCGGCGCCGCTTCACCCAGTCGCCGCGAGCAACCGCTCACCGCCCTCCAAATGAGAGATCACCCCGGAGAGGAGATCGCGCACCTGCTGCGGCGTGAGCGGTCGGTGCAGCAACCCGTGGCTCGCGATCGAGATCGTGGACGTCTCCTCGGAGACGACCAGCACGGTCGCGTCGGTCTCCTCCGACAGCCCCAGCGCCGCGCGGTGTCTCGTACCCAGCGACTTGTCCGCCACCTTGAACTGCGTGAGCGGCAGGACGCAGCCCGCTCCAATGATGCGGTCGCCGCGAATCAGCACCGCGCCGTCGTGCAACGGCGAATACGGCGTGAAGATCGTCGTCAGGAGATCGGCGGAGACCTTGGCCTCCATCGGGACGCCGGACGAGATGAACTCCTCCAGACCGATATCTCCCTCCACGGCGATGATCGCCCCCGTACCGGCGCGCGACAGCCGATCCATGGCCTCGGCGATTTCCTCGGCCACCGATTGACGGTCGCTCTGTGAGAACCGCCGCATGAAACGCGACTGCCCCAGCCGGGCAAGCGCGTTCCGCAGCTCTGGCTGAAACACCACGACCGCCGCAAAGGCGCCGTAGGTGAACAGGAGGCCGAGCAGGAAGCTGATCATCTGAAACTTCGCGAGCACCGCGGCAAAGTAGGCTACCGACAAGATCATCACGCCGATCACGATCTGCATCGCGCGGGTGCCGACGAGGAACAGCAGAAACCGGTAGATGACGAACGCGACGAGCAGAATCTCGACCACGTCCGGCCACAGGTGAGGAATCAGGAAACGGTAGGAGTCGAAGCTCACGTTCGAGGTGTCGTCGTCGTTGCGCTAGCCACGCTCAGGGCCTCCCGCGCGAGGCCCGCGTCGTGGACTCGGAAGAGCCGCGCGCCCCGTTCCCAGGCCAGGGCACAGGCCAGCGCGGTGGCGCGGTCGCGGTCCTGCACCGGCCGGCCCGTCGCGGCACCAAGAAAGCGTTTTCGCGAAGGACCAACGGCTACAGGATAGCCCAACCCCACCACGGACGCCAGTTCGTCGAGCAAGCGAAAATTCTGCTCGACCGTCTTCGCGAACCCGAAGCCCGGATCGAGCACGACGCGGTCGCGCTCGATGCCGGCCGCGAGGGCGTGCTCCGCGCAGTCGGACAGCTCACCGGCGACTTCGCCGGCCACGTGGCGGTAGGTCGCGAGACCGTCCATCGTTTCGGGCGTTCCGCGGGAGTGCATCAAGATCAGCCCCGCGCGCGCGCCGGCCACGACGCTGAGCAGCGCCGGATCGAACCGGCCCCCCGAGACATCGTTGATCACGGCGGCCCCCGCGGCGAGCGCCGCGCGGGCAACCTCGCTCTTCCGTGTGTCCACCGAGACGGGGCCGAGTCCGCGGTTCACGATCGCTTCGACGACGGGAATCACCCGCGCCAGCTCGTCCGATACCGGCACGGGGGTCGAACCCGGTCTGGTGGACTCCCCGCCCACGTCGAGCACTCGACAGCCATCGGCCTTGAGCCGTTCGGCGCGCGCCACGCCCGCTTCCGTGCCGATGATCCTGCCGCCGTCCGAAAACGAGTCGGGCGTGACATTGAGAACGCCGATCAGCACGGGCGCATCGAGCGGAACGGATTCCCCGGCGATGCTCCAGCTCCGGGGCGGCTCGCTATAGGTCGCGAGAAAGCGTGCGACGGTATCCCCCACGCGCTCGAGCCCGTCCGGGACGCGATCCGGACGGGCGAGCGGGGCGAGCCGGCTCGCGGGCGCCGCGACCAGCGCCCAGCCGTCCCCGGTAAGAAGGTCCGCGCCCGCGCGCGTACTCCAGCGCACGAGCGCTTCCCGTTCGGATTCGGAGATGCCTTCGAGAACGACCGAGAGAGGCTGCAGGCCCGTGGCGGCAAACCAGGCCGGCTGGGCTTCCCATCCTCGCGCCGCGAGCGCCGCGCGCACCGCGTCCGGGGTGTGCGCGGCGAGCGCGGTGAGCCTCACGCTCCTGCGGGTTCGGGCGGAGGACTGCCGAGCACCGGCCCGCGGGACGGTGCCTTTTCTTTCGCCGGTTCCACCGCCGACGTGCTCGGGGCCGCGGGCGGGGCGGGCGGCACGAGCGGCGGCAGTGGCCGCCCGGCCAGAACCAGGTCGACCTGGTCGCGGTCGAGGGTTTCGCGCTCGAGCAGCGCGTTGGCGAGAGCGTCGAGCTGCGCGCGATTCTCCGTCAGAATCGAGCGGGCCCGCTCGTAGGCTTCGCCCAGCAGGCGCTTGAGCTCGGTATCCACGAGCTCCGCGGTGCGCTCCGAGACCTCGCGTCGCTGCACCACTTCCCGGCCGAGGAAGATCTCGGCCTCGCGATCGCCCACGGCGATCGGTCCGACCGCGTCACTCATCCCGAACTGGGTCACCATCCGGCGGGCCAGCTCGGTGGCCTGCTGGATATCGCTGTAGGCGCCGGTGGTCACTTTGTCGGCGCCGAACACCAGCTCTTCGGCGACCCGGCCCCCGTACGACATCGCGAGCTGCCCCAGGAGCCACTGCTTGGTCACGTTGCGCCGATCTTTTTCGGGCAGGAAGAAGGTGATCCCCAGGGCGCGGCCCCGCGGCACGATCGTGACCTTGTGAATCGGATCGACCCCCGGCACCGACAGGCCGACGAGCGCATGACCGGCTTCGTGATACGCGGTGAGCTTCCGCTCTTCTTCGGTCAGGACCATGCTCTTCCGCTCGAGCCCGAGCATGACCTTGTCTTTCGCGTCCTCGAGGTCCGCGTTATCGACGCTCGGCTTATTGCGCCGCGCCGCGAGCAGCGCTGCCTCATTCACGATATTCGACAGCTCGGCGCCGGACAGACCGGGAGTCCCTTTCGCGATGCGCTCGAGATTGACGTTCGTGGCGAGCGGAATCTTCCGCGTATGGACCCGCAAGATCTGCTCGCGGCCTTTGACGTCCGGCATATCGACCACGATCTGCCGGTCAAACCTCCCCGGGCGCAACAGCGCCGGATCGAGAATGTCCGGCCGGTTGGTGGCCGCGAGAAGAATGACCCCGTCGTTCGACTCGAACCCGTCCATTTCCACGAGCAGCTGGTTCAACGTCTGCTCGCGCTCGTCGTGGCCGCCACCGAGTCCAGCACCGCGGTGCCGACCAACGGCGTCGATTTCATCGATGAAGATGATGCAGGGGGCATGCGCCTTCCCCTGCTCGAACAGGTCGCGCACGCGCGACGCGCCCACCCCCACGAACATCTCGACAAAGTCCGATCCCGACATCGAGAAGAACGGACGGCCTGCCTCTCCCGCAACCGCCTTCGCCAGCAGCGTCTTGCCGGTGCCCGGCGGCCCCACGAGCAGGGCGCCTTTGGGCAGGCGACCCCCTAACCGCTGGAATTTTTGCGGGTCTTTGAGGAAGTCGATGATCTCCTCGAGCTCTTGCTTGGCCTCGTCGCAGCCGGCGACGTCGGCGAACGTGACCTTGGGGGTGTCGCCCGAGAGCAGCTTGGCCTTGGACTTGCCGAACGCGAAGGCGCGATTTCCCCCCTGTTGCATCTGGCGCAGCATGAAGATGATGAGCCCGAGAATGAACAGGTACGGCAGAAAGCTGAAGAGGAAAACGCCAAACGATTGCTTTTCTTCCTTGGCCCGAACGCTCACGCCCTTCTGACGCAGCGTCGTGACCCAGGAATCGCTCGACTCGAACGGCAGCAAGGTCGTAAAGTGCTGCGCGCTCCGATGCCCGACAGTGACAGCGGTCTTGAAATCACCTCGGACCTGCTGGCGCTCGGTGATTTCCACACCCGAGACGTTGCCGGCATCGAGCTGCTCGGTGAAGTCGGTATAGGAAATGTCCACGGCATCCTGGCGCCGGCTCGATGCAAACTGCACGAGGGCAATCGACCCGACGATCAGGAGGGCCCAGAACGACAGGGTCCGCAGTGTGCGGCCCCAATTGAAATCCCGCGAAGGCGGAAGGCGGTTCGCCATTTACGTCAGACTCGCAATATAAGGAAGATGCCTGAAATTCTCGGCATGGTCGAGGCCGTAGCCGACCAGAAATCGGGCCGGCGCGTCAAAACCCACGAACGCAGGCTCGAGCTCCAGGGATGCGGCCAGGTGCTTGTGTAACAATGCGCAAATCCTCAGGCTCAACGGGCTGCGCGCACGCAGCCGTCCCACCAATTGGTTCAGCGTGCGCCCTGTGTCAATGATATCCTCAACCAACAGAATATGTTTACCCCCGAGCTCCGTTTCGGGATCGTACAACAGCCGGACACTGGCGCTCGAAACCGTGCCTGCACCGTAACTTGCAGCGACCAGAAAGTCGACCTGCAACGGTCGCTCGATACGCCGCACCAGATCGCTCAGGAAGATGAAGCTGCCCTTCAGCAGGCCGAGCACCAGGAGGTCACCGTCGGGATAGCGCGCCGTGATTTCGCGACCCAGTTCGCGGACCCGGGCCGCGATGGTCGCCTCATCGAAGATGACCGCGGCGAGCTTACGCCCGCCGGTCTGCTTAAGACTCTCCACCTGTAACGTCGATCCGCACGGCCACAGTTCCTGGAGCTGGGAGGGCGACGGCACCGCGACACACGCCGGGAATCCATAGCACCGTGCTCGCGCCGCCCGCGGGCTCCGCGCCCTGGGTGACGATGGGATACCGCTGCCGTTCCGATCGCGGCACCCGTGCTTCCATCAGTACTTCACGCACCGGTCGATGGCCGACGCCACCCAGCGGCTCGATGCGGTCACCAGTCTGGCATGCGCGCACCTGGAAGCCCATCCCATCGTTCGCGATCCACGTGGTCCAGCCAACTCGATCGAGGCGCGCGGGCGCCGGTTCAGGGTGCCAGCGAACCTGAAAGCCTTCGAAGGTGAGCTGCCCCCGCTCTCCGGCTGCGGCAATGTTTGGCTCAGGCTGCTGCGCCCGTCCGGCGCGGGTGACGCGCAACCGGTCGAACGCAACTTCGGCGAGCCAGCCACCGCCGAGCGGCAACTGGCGGCCCGATGCTTTCCCGGCGAAATCCGCGAGGCGGGTCGCCCGCTCCGGCCCAATGACGAGGCCCGCGCGGCGCGCGGCGGCCCGCAGCAACGCCTGAGCCAATGCGGCATCATACCGGGCGAATGGCGCGCGGGCAACATCGAAACCATGCGACAGCAGCTGGAATTCGATCTCTGGCAGCTGCTCGAGCAGCACGTCCCAGGCGCGCCGGTCCCACGCCGCATACCGCCCGACGCGCCACACCCCTCGTACTCCTTCCGGGCCCAGCCGCTCGACGATCAATGGGAGCAGCGCCGTGCGAATCCACGAACGCAGGTGTCGCGGGTCGCGATTGGCGGGATCATCGTGCACCGGCAGCCCGTGCGCGGCAACGTGCGCTCGCAACGCGCTGCGATCGAAAGGCAAGAGCGGCCGCACCAGCCCGCCGCGGCTCCGGGCGGCGATCCCCGCAAGACCGGCAGGTGCCGTGCCCCGCAGCACCCGTAACAGCACGGTCTCGATCTGGTCGTCCGCATGGTGCGCGGTCACGAGGTACCGAGCGCCGCGCCGCGCCTGAACCTCGCGGAGCCAGGCATAGCGCGCCCGACGCGCCGCGGTCTCCGTGGCGCGAGGCCCGAGCGCGAGCTGCGTCAGCTCGAAGGGCACGCCGTACTGCGCTGCCTGGGCCTCCGCGATCCGCGCGGCGGCGGCGCTCCCGCCCCCCGGCTGAATTCCATGGTCTACGTGCGCCACCACCAGCTCGAGCGCGAGCTCCCGGGCATGCGTCGCAAGCAGCTCGAGCAGCGCCGCCGAGTCGGGGCCGCCCGATACCGCGACGATGGCCGTCCCGGGATGCGGAAACAGATGGGAGCGCTCGACATGAGCGCGAAATCGATCCGTGAGCGACGCCATATTATTACCGCATGGACCCGGCCCGCACATACGAACTGCTGCGCAATCTCACATCCCCCGTTGTCGCGATTACCGCGACGCAGGGCGCGAAGTCCAACGGCATGATTTCCGACAGCGCCGTTCGCGCGTCAATCGTCCCCACGATACCGCGTCTCTCCGTGTTCATTCACAAGTTCAACTTTACCCATGACATGATTTTCGAATCCGGCGCGTTCGCCATGCATCTCCTGCGTCGCGATCAATTCGGCCTCGTCCATCACTTGGGTTTCCAGAGCGGGCGGAATCAAGACAAGCTCGCCGGCGTGCCGTACCATTCCGGCCGGCTCGGCGCGCCGGTGCTCGATCAATGCTACGCGCATTTCGAATGCCGCGTGGTCAACGCCATGGACACGGGCAGCTCGACATGTTTCCTGGGCGACGTACTCGAGGTGGGGTTCGGGAGCGCCCGGGAGGCGCAAGGCGAGGTGATGACCGCAGCCTACTTCCGCGCCAATATGCCGCCCGAGTGGCGCCGCCGCTACGAAGAGCACTTGCACGAAGCCCAGCGGTTCGCCGAACAACGGTCGCGCGATATCCGTCCGATCGTGTGGCGCGACCTGGAACCACCCCACCGGCCGCGCCCGTAACGAACCGGCGCGACCGGCAGAGCCGGCGTTCAGGGCTTTACCGTGAACTTCACCGTATCGGTGCCTGCCCCCTTCAACGGGACGTGGTGATTGTCAGCCAGCTCGACAATCAACCGATGCGCCCCCGGCGGCACTTCCAGCGTGTACTCGGTCTGTCCCTTTCCCAAGTGCCAGATTCCGGGAACGCCGGCGGGAATCGCCGAATCCTCAGGCGTCAGGTTGGTGTCGAGAAACAGGTGGAAATGCGCGGCACCCGGCTTCTGTTCCGCCACCGGCGCGATCTCGACTCCCTGCGCCTGCAATACGACTTGAACCGTCGATCCCGTAATCACGGCGTCGCGCTTGGGCGAGACGATCTTCGCCTGCGGTTTCACCGCCCCTTGTGCGCCCGCCAGCCCAACCACTCCAGCGAGAAGCGCGACTAGCACCACGGCACTGCGCTGCTGCTTGACCATGTAGGATCTCCTGTCAGACGGTGAGGAACCCGCAGGACGGCGACCCTACAAGATACGTCGCTATTTGCCGTACGTCCCGATGCCGTAGAAGCACGGCGACGTGGCGCAATTCACCATGATCACCTTCACCCGATAGCGCTCCGTCTCGCCCGGCGAGGCGACCACGATCGGCGTATCATCGGTCTTCCGGTCGGCATCGACTTCGTTGCCATCCGCATCGTACAGCACGAGGTCCAGGTCGTGGCAATCATTGTCACACACCCCCACGAGGGCGTAGGCGGTGCCGGCGTGCAGCGTGACATTGAGGTACTCGAACTCGCCCTGACGCAGCGTCCCCGTATAGCGGTCGTGCGTCGACTCGAAGCCCTTCTCCGAGAACACGCGAGCCGCGGTCGAAAGCTGGTCGCCGACCTGGTTTTCCCAGCGCGACTGGGCGGCACTGCGGCCCGGCATAAGCAGTACGCAGGCGCCCGCGAGCAGCGCAACATGAGCGCGAAGCATGACCCCTCCTGTAGCTGGGTTGGTAGGGCGCGCGTAAAAAACGCCCCCAACTTAGGGGTCGCTGCCGGTGAACCCGTGACGAACGTCACCTTCCGACCCGAGGGTGCCGATATTGGCATGGGCCCAGATGACCCGGGAATAGCGAAACAAGGCGGGAACGAGCGGGAAGTACAACAGGGCGGCCACGAGGACCGTGCGAATCGGGCCGATGCGCGAGGCCAGGAGCAGCCAGCAAGTCCCGACCAGGAACGCAAACACGAACACCCCCAGGGTGTAGCTCACGTACATGGCGCCTTGGAAAAAGCCCTGTTCGCGCTCGAATTGATGCCCGCACACCGGACAGCGGTCGCGCATCGTGAAGGGACCGCTGAACATCCGCCCCTGGAAGCAGACGGGGCAGCGCTGGCGCAGGATAGCGCGGAACCTACCGGTGCGGCGCCACATCCCGGCTGGACAAGTGGACTAGCTCAGCACGGAGTCGACGGCATGGCCTCGAGCTGGCAGCACGGTACCGGCAGATCGCCGAACCGGCCCGTCTCGCAGGTCTGCGCACTCGCGTTCACATCGGGCTGATGCTCCATGTAGTACATGCCACCCAGGAGTACCGCCCCGGAAATCGCCACGACGGCCGCGGTCCGAATCGGGGCGTTACGTTTGACACGCAACGAAACCCCGTCGGATAGCGGCACCCGGTGAGATTCTCCGTGGATCAGACCGTTCAACGTGTCCCCCACAACCCGGGGTTCGTCGAGCACGATCGTGCTGTGATCGGCCTGCGTCACCCAGACCTGAGGATCGGTCGTTGGGTTCAGCTCCGTGGCGGAAACCGGTTGCAGGGTATGACAAGCGACGAGTGCCAGGCAGCAGGCCGCACCGACTGCGAGGTGCAAGTGTACAAATCGAACCATGAGAAAACCTCGTTGGCGAGGATTGGCGAAGGCACTTCTAAGCTAATTGGGTATTGGCGCATGCCGCTATGTCGAGGATAGCGCTTCCTCTCGAGCCGCATAGGTTTCCGCGACCTTTCTCCCTACAAGGACTTCGATCGCATGTCACTTGCTGGAAACGTGCCGGGCCGCCGGCGTGACGGTTGGCTTCTCGCGCTCCTCCTGCTCGCGCCGACGGTGCGGGCCGTAGCTCAGATACCCTACAGCGCGCAGGATATTCCCGTCGTCCCGGGCACCACCCGCGATCCACAGGAAGAGGACCGGCTCAAAGCCGGTCCCGATTCCGACGCCCAGTGGGTTCGCGCGTACCGGATCGGCGCCTCCATCGAGCAGATCTTCCGGTACTACCTGCTGCGCCTGAATGCTCAGCCGGCGGATTCAGGCGACACGATACTCGGGGCTCGTCCCGAGCTCGGGCCGATCAAGTACCGCGTCACGTTCCATACGTTCGATGACGAATGCGTGGAGCCGCTCGACGCGCCGGCCGCCGAGTGCAGGAAGATGCATCGCGCCAAGGACAAGAAAGAAGCGCTCGATCGGGTGCGAATCCCGAACGAGAAGGATCACTGGATTCGGAATGCCTGGTTCACCTGGTACCGGCGGGAGGAGAGCGGGGCGCTGACGCGACTGCGCGTCATCATTCACGATATCGGGCTGTCACCCGACTGGAAACATTACACTCCGCTCGGACAGGTCATCATCGAAGGCGCGCCCGTGCACCCCGGAGCCACTGAATGACCTGCGTCAGCAGGGCAGGCTGTCGGGGGTGCCCTGGCAACAGGGATTCACGGTCGATCCGATGATGTTGTAGTAGCAGCTGGTCGTGGTTCCGACATCGGGGCGACTCTGGAGATACATCAATGTCCCCAC
>Ga0335084_10003196_pt1 | contig 15948 bp, 15 predicted proteins | sample Lox_Sample_44_FD_206721 | JGI IMG/M metagenome (GOLD analysis project Ga0335084, IMG submission 206721) | Soil microbial communities from Loxahatchee National Wildlife Refuge, Florida, United States - Lox_Sample_4.4 | ecosystem: Environmental > Terrestrial > Soil > Wetlands | place: USA... | reverse complement strand
AGTGGGGACGGTCTCCGGAACCAAAGGCCGTGGGTTCAACTCCCGCATCGCCCACCACTTCTCCTCTTATCAGGGGACCACCGGATATGACAAAATGGATCGGCCCTTTGTTATCCTTTTTACTGGTCCTTATTCTGGGAATCGGTTTTGTTTCCAGTTCTTTTTCAAACTTAAAACAGACATCGGTCTCCAAGCCAGGTACGGAGGGATACTCCATCCTTTCCGTTCAGGATGAGAAAGAAGGGGGAGAAACCGATCCCCATTTGATTCAGATTCTAAAAGAAATACAAAAAAAGTTGGATGAATGGCTAAGAAAATTGAATGACAGGATTGAAAAGGAGGACGTCACCCGTTTTGGGGTTCGTTTTATGGAGATGATAAGAAATGTTCTGGAATGGGTAAAAGAAAAAGTGGATGCGAAGATCGAGTCTTACGAGAAGGAAAAACCGATAAAAAGGCAGAAGAAAGGGACACTTCGAGAGACAAACCTGGAAGTTCTGCAATTCTATAAAATGGGATGAAAGAAGAAAAGGTATTTATTCCGTCCGATGGCATTCAATTGGAAGGCCTCTTGAGTATTCAAGAGGCTCCTTCATTTAGGGGCGGAGTCATCTGCTGCCATCCTCACCCGCAGTTCGGGGGGGAAATGAGCCACCCCGTCGTGACAACAGCATTGGAGGCCGCTTGGCAGGAGGGGTATTCGACACTTCGTTTTAACTTCAGAGGAGTTGGAGAGAGCGGGGGCTCTTATGGAGAAGGGGTCGGGGAGAGGCAGGATGTCAAGGCCGTTGCCAACTACTTTGATTCAAGGCTGAGGGGCGGCTCCCCTCTGCTTGTTCTGGTGGGATACTCTTTCGGGGCGTGGGCGGGCTTTCCGGTCGCAGTTGAAGATGAAAGATTTGCGGGGATGGCGGCCATCGCCCCGCCTCTTGAAATCTATGATTTTGGCTTTCTGAAGGGATGCAAAAAGAGGAAGCTTTTCATTTCAGGGGATCGTGATTCGTTCTGTCCGCCGTCCCTGTTGGAAAGGTGGTATCAACAGCTCGAGGAACCGAAATCCTTAACGCTTATTCCGGGGGCGGATCACTTTCTCTTTTCCAACATCCATTTCCTCATCCAGCCGCTGAGAGAATTCTTAAGAACTCTTAGGGGATAAGGAAAGTTTTTTTCGCGTTATGGCCTCCTGGCATCTCGCAGAGTCGACGGCCTTAGAACCGTTCGTTTCACCTATTCCCTCAACTCCTCGACCCCTCGACCCCAGAATCTTTTCTAGGGTCCAGCTGAATCGATAGAATAGGGACCGAAGCGAATAAGTTCGAAGGGTCTTTCGCATTCTCTCCTTAATCTTTTTGTCATCTCCTGCATAGGCCAAGAAGAAACGCCACCGGTCTGTGCGCGTGATCGATAGCCCGAGGCGTCTCCACTTCTCCACGGAGCGGTTGAGGCGAAGAAGATTCTTCATTCTCACGTTTGCGGAAAGGATCGACTTTCGATAGGAGCGATCAAAATCAATCAGGAGAACCTGGTCTCCCGCGACCAGAATGTTCTTCAGCTGGAGGTCGCCATGGAAGAAACCGGCTTGATGAAATTGACGAATGAGAAGGCCGGTAGATCGAATCGTTTTTCGCTTCGAGGAAATTTCTTCTCGGGAAGGATGAGCGTTGATTCCGCCGAAATATCGAATCAGATCCATCGCACGGGGGACTTCCAGGGAAATAAAGTAAGCCCGGTAGAAGGGAAAGAAAAGACGATGGTGGATGGCGCCGACGGAAAGGATCGTAGGGATCCCACAGGATCGGATTTCCTCTGTCAGGGCCAGTTCCCGGAAAGATCTCGCGCCGACGAAATAAAGACTCCCGGTGATGGCTCGGAATAGCCCGCCGTGTGAATATTGGCGAAGAACCAATCTCTTCCCGTTTTCGAAAGGGATGGAAGGATGGGGGATTCGCCCCTTGAGATAGTGAGCCGTGCGGCGGTTCTTTTCAAGAAAAGTCTTTAAATCATCGATTCCCTGCGCGAGAAGGAGGTTCTTGTACTCTTCTTTAAGCAGAAGAAAGACCTTTCCCTTTTCAATCAGCGAAAAGGAGGCAGGAATTTGAATATGCTTAAACATTTTGACTAAAGTAATGGAATCGGCCCGGTTTGTCAACTGAGTCATTCGTCGGTGTTATCCTGCCGCAATGTTTCCTGTCAATTGACAAGTTAAGGAGTTTATTATATTTTTAAGCAATATTTCGCCCAGAGAGGGGACCGTTGTGGAATATGAACCCGTCATTGGCTTGGAAGTCCATGCCCAGCTCCTGACTCGATCGAAAATATTTTGTGGGTGTTCCACCTCGTTCGGAGAGGAACCGAACACGCAAACCTGCCCCGTCTGTACCGGACAGCCGGGGTCTCTTCCCGTCGTAAACCGGAAGGCTGTGGAATTTGCCATCAAGCTGGGGGTGGCCACCTCCTGCCGGATTGCCTCCTTTAGTCTTTTTGCCAGGAAAAATTATTTCTATCCTGATCTTCCAAAGGGCTACCAGATTTCCATGTATGAGCACCCACTGGCGGAGGATGGTTTTGTCGAGATTACATTCGAAGGCCAGAGGAGACGGATTCATCTCATCCGGATTCACATGGAAGAGGATGCCGGGAAGTTGAAGCACGGCGAGACGCCGGAGACCGCTTCGTTTAGCTACGTGGATTTTAATCGTACCGGGGTCCCTTTGGTGGAGATTGTGAGCGGGCCGGAAATCAGGTCTCCTCAGGAGGCGGGTGATTATTTGAGAAAACTGCGGGCGATCCTTCAATACCTGGAGATCTGCACCGGGGATATGGAGAAGGGAACATTTCGATGCGACGCCAATGTTTCGGTCCGGCCCAAAGGCCAGAAGGAATTCGGGACAAGGACAGAATTGAAGAACATGAACTCCTTTCGTCATGTGGAGAAGGCCTTGGAGTATGAGATCAAGCGTCAGATCGCGACGTTGGAGGATGGCGGAGAGGTCGTTCAGGAAACCCGGCTCTGGGATGTGAGCCAGGGGATTACCATCTCGATGAGGGGAAAAGAGGAGGCCCATGATTACCGGTATTTTCCCGACCCGGATCTTGTCCCTTTGAAGGTTGAAGAGAAATGGGTCGAGGAGATTCGCAAAGGCCTTCCTGAGCTTCCGGACGAGAAAAAGGAACGGTTCGTACGGCAATACCAGATTCCTGATTATGACGCCGAGATCCTTACCTCTACAAAAGCCATGGGGGTTTACTATGAGAAGTGTGTCCGCCTTTTTCCAGAGCCCAAGACCGTCAGCAACTGGATGATGGGGGAGCTTCTCAGGGAGTTGAAACATGATGAGAGAGAAATCGATCAATGCCCGGTGACCCCTCGGCATCTGGCGGAAATGCTCTCGATGATGAAAGAGGGGACGATCAGCGGAAAGATTGCAAAAGATGTTTTTGAAGAAATGTACCGGACGGGCGGATACCCGGAAAAAATCGTTCGAGAAAAAGGGTGGGTTCAAATTGTTGATGAGGGGGAAATCGAGAAAGCTGTAGAGAAAGCGATCGAAGCCAATCCGAAGCAGGTGGAGGATTATCGAAAAGGCAAGGAGAAACTGTTCGGTTTTTTCGTTGGAGAAGTGATGAAACAGACCAGGGGAAAGGCCAACCCCAAATTGGTCAATGATTTGCTCCGCAAGAAACTAAAGGGATGAGGTTAAGGCTTAGGTTGAGTCAAAATCTGTGTAATCGGACTTCGGTAATCCCTGCCTGTCGGCAGACAGGGGTGTAATCGCATTATGAAATTCAAAACCATCGAATGGAAAGAAGACCGGGTGAGGATACTCGACCAGAGGAAGCTTCCTCAGGAGGTCCGATATCTGGATTGCAGGAATGCCTCTTCTGTGGCGGAAGCCATTCGAACCATGGCCATCCGGGGGGCCCCTGCAATCGGGGTGGCGGCTGCCATGGGAATTGCTCTTGCGGCAAAGAGGATTCGATCCAGTCAGCCCAAGATATTCCGAGAGAGTCTCGAAAGAGTGTGTGATGAAATGAGTCAGACCAGACCCACCGCCGTCAACCTCTTCTGGGCGGTGAACCGAATGAAAACGGTGTTGAATTTGATCCAGGCGGACGGGGTTGAGAAGACGAGGCGTCGTTTGATCGCAGAGGCTTTGCGGATTTTCAAAGAGGACGTCGAGATCAACAAAAAAATCGGAGAGTGTGGAAAGAAACTTATTCACAGCGGGGATGGGATCCTGACCCATTGCAATGCCGGGGCGCTCGCCACAGGTGGATTCGGGACGGCGCTGGGAGTGATTTATGCGGCGCGGGACGAGGGGAAGCGGTTTCGCGTCTTTGTGGATGAAACCAGACCCATGCTCCAGGGATGCAGACTGACGGCCTGGGAGCTGGTTCAGGAAAGGATCCCGGCGACGCTCATTACGGACAACATGGCGGGCGTCTTAATGAGAAAGGGCCTGGTGAATCTGGTCGTGGTGGGCGCGGACCGGATTGCAGAAAATGGAGACACGGCCAATAAAATTGGGACCTACGGGGTAGCCGTCCTCTCGAAATCTCATGGTATTCCTTTTTATGTGGCAGCCCCAGCCTCCACACTCGACCTCTCATTAGACTCCGGTGAAGAGATACCGATTGAGGAAAGAAATCTCGCAGAAGTGACCCATTTTCGTGGGTTTCCTATCGCTCCCAAAGGCGTCGACGTCTTTAATCCCGCTTTTGACGTAACTCCACATTCCCTCATCCACGGCATCATCACAGAGAAAGGGATTATCCGGAAGCCTTTCCGCAAGAATTTGAGAAAAATGTTTGGTGCTCTCAACCGCGGTACGAGGGAACGGCATCAAACCCTGCCACCCGGACAGGCGGGTGTTCCCCGCCGAACTCGAAGTTCCCAAGAGGGCTGATGAGGAACCCTGTCATCACTCTGCTCACCGATTTTGGCACCCAAGACCATTATGTGGCATCGATGAAGGGCGTGATCCTGAAGATCAACCCGCGGTGCCGTCTGATCGACATTACCCACGAGGTCAGTCCCCATGATATTCGAGAAGGAGCCTTTATTTTAGCCAATGCTTATTCCTATTTTCCAAAAGGAACAATCCATCTCGCCGTGGTCGATCCGGGGGTAGGGGGAACGAGGAAGCCCATTCTGCTCGTGACCCCAAGCCACTGTTTCGTCGGCCCTGACAATGGCCTTTTTACAATAGTTGCACAGAAGGAACGGGTGAAACAGATCATCGCGCTCGACGAGCAGAAATATCATCTTTCTAAAGTGAGCGCGACGTTTCATGGAAGAGACGTTTTTGCTCCGGTGGCTGCCCATCTCTCGCTGGGTGTCAAGCCGGGCGCCCTCGGCCATAAAATCGAGTCATTGTCAGGGTTGAAATTCGAAGGGCCTTTTATCAGAGGGGGGAAGTTGTTGGGAGAGGTTCTCCATATCGATACCTTTGGAAATCTTGTCAGCAACATCGATGAGGAAAGACTATTTCGGTTTACTCGGGGGCGTTCTTTCGTCATCCGGACAGGCGGAAAAACCATACCTGGCTTGAAGAGAGGGTATTGGGAAGGGAAGAAAGGGGAATTGATTGCCCTTCTTGGAAGTGGCGGTTTTCTGGAAATATCGGTGAGAGAAGGAAATGCCCAAAGAATCCTGAAGGCGAAAAGAGAAGATCCGATTGTAATAAGCACCAAATTCCAAGCACCAAATCCCAAATAAGTTCCAATGTCCAAAAATTCCAAATCTAAACTTCTGATAAAATCTTTTTGGTTATTTGAAATTTGGTATTTGGAAATTACTTAAGATTTGGATTTTGGAATTTGGAATTTGCGGGTCCCGTATATATTGACAAGTTAGAAAACTAAGAAGGGGACAAGGTGCGCCATGGTATCAAACAAAGCCCAGCAGATTCCTCCCTTTATCGTGATGGATGTCCTGGAGAAGGCTCAGGAACTGGAGAGAAGCGGGGAGCATATCATCCATCTGGAAGTGGGGGAGCCCGATTTCGACACCCCGGAGTGCATCAGCGAAGCAGGCTACCGTGCAATCTGTGATGGAAAAACCCATTATACCCACAGCCTGGGTTTGATCGAGCTGCGGGAGGCGATTGCGGAAGACTACTGGAAAAAATACCGGGTGAGGGTTTCACCGGAGCAGATTCTCGTTGCCTCAGGAACCTCGCCGGCGATGCTTCTCCTTTTCTCTGCCCTTTTGGAGCCCGGCGACGAGATCATCCTGTCGAATCCGTACTATCCATGTTATCCCAATATCATTCGGTTCGTCGACGGATCTCCTGCATTTGTCGAAGTGCTGGAATCAGAGGGCTTCCAATATCTTCCGGAGATGATCGAAGAAAAACTGGGCCCGAGGGTGAAAGGAATCATGATCAATTCACCCTCCAACCCCACCGGAAATGTGATGCCTGCGGAGAGGATGAAGCAGATTGCCAAGTTATCCCCGTTCATTATCTCTGATGAAATCTATCATGGACTGGTCTATGAAGGAGAAGTTCACACGATTCTCGAATTCACGGATCGCGCTTTTGTCATCAACGGGTTTTCAAAACTCTACGCGATGACCGGATGGAGGCTGGGGTATGTGATTGCGCCGAAAGAGTTCATACGGCCCATGCAAAAAATCCAGCAGAACCTCTTCATCTCGGCGAGTTCTTTCGCTCAATGGGGGGCCGTGGCCGGCCTGAAGGAGACGGAAAAGGATGTTGTAAAAATGAGAGAAACCTACGACCGGCGAAGGCGTTTTCTCATTCCCAAGCTGAAAGCGCTCGGGTTTGGAATCACGGTGGAGCCCACGGGAGCTTTTTACATCCTGGCCAACGCAAAAAAGTTTTCGGGCGATTCTTATCGCTTTGCCTTCGACATTCTCAAAGAGGCAAAAGTTGCCGTGGCGCCCGGCATTGATTTCGGGACGAATGCAGAAGGATATCTTCGGTTTTGCTACGCCAATTCTCTGGAAAATATAGAAGAGGGAATGAACAGGTTAGAGAGATATCTGAAGCGTTAACCCCCCTTCATCCCCCCTAAGTTAAGGGGGGAATAGAGGGGGGTTACATTCAACGACCTCCCTGGGCCCGATCCGATTTGCCAAGGTCGAGCGCAGGGCCGACACCAGCAGCCCAAGTCCGGATAGCCTCCCAGTTTCGGAAATCCCCTTCGGGAACTCCCTTGACCTTCAATATCAAGCTGTAAGCCAAGGACAGCTTCTTATAATCTACCGCCCCTGCAAAGAGACCAATGTCCACTGGTTTTACCTTTGGAAATTGTTTGCAGATCGGATCCAGAAAGCCCAGCGACTTTCGCCGGTTCTCCACCGTGTCATCCTTCATGGTCATGCAGACGGCAAAGTACGCCACCGGTAGTCGACTTAGTGCGCTTTGATGTATTTTTACAAACTCTACAGCCTCAGGCAGCCACTTACTCATACGGATGGCACTGCCTGCAATCACAGCCTGATATGGGGTGAGATCACTCACGTCCTTTACTGAGCGTACATCCACTCCTGCCCCTGCCTTCAACAACACCTGCCCGATGGCCTCAGCCACTCCGCCTGTAGATCCGCACCGGCTGCCATAAGCGATGAGTATTTTCTTCTTCATCTTCCTATCCCCTTCAAAGTTCAAATCCTGGGATTTTACTGCCGACTGCCGGGTTTCCAACCCAACCCCCTTATCGTAGGGGAGCGCCAGTGTACTGATCGTTCCACCGACCAATATTAAGAAACTCCGCCGGCCCATCCCGGTCTTTCCGCTCATTTCACTATCCTCCTTCACTCCTTTCCTTTCTGCTGCGAGCTCGGTGCTCTGCGAGTTGGTGCGCTTTGCGCAACGGTTCGGGGAAACGAAATCCTTTGCAGCTTTCAAGGATGAGTTGATTGCTCGTCGCGAAATCGATGCGATGGCCCGGTGAAATGAAAAGAGGCCTTATATGATCTCTGGTTCTGAGGACGGTCCCCACCTTTTTCCCCTGCCTTCGAATCCATTCAAAGCTTCCTTTGAGTGGACCCGGAAGGACGAATTCACTTAGCAAAGGAGTCTTGGCACAACCGATTGACGGAAGGTCGAGCCATAAGCCCATGTGTGAGGCGAGCCCCATTCTTCTGGGATGGGCAATCCCTTGGCCGTTATAGATCATGATATCGGGTTTTAATCTCAGTTTCTGAAAGGTTTTGACCAGAATCGGCCCTTCTCGAAAGCTTAAGAGGCCGGGGATGTAGGGGAAAAGGGTCTTCCCATCCGCCGTGGCGGAATCGACGACTTCCATTTCTGGAAATGAGAGAACGACAATCGCACCGAAGAGAAGATTTCCATCTTTTGAATAAGCGGCATCTCCTCCTCCGATGTTTGTCAGTTTTAAGAATGTTTTCTTAACGATGATTCGTTCTCTTAAAGCCTCCTGGATCCGGATGCCTTCCTCTACGCTGACATTCCAGGAATGGAGTGGTTTCATGCTTAAGACATCAAGTTCGGAGTGACGAGTTAGGAGTTCAGGGTGAATCAAAGGCTCCGAACTATGAACTCCGATCTCCGAACTCATTAGCAGGCTGCTGAAAAACGCCCATCTGCTTCGTTTCCCTCATTCCTCGTCATTGCGGCGTACCTCCAAGTACGCCTCATTCTTCAGAATTTCGGGAGCCTTGCATCTGAGCATTTTTGAGCAGCCTGACAAATAATCACTTTTTCAGCAAGCTGTTAGGGCGAAATCCGTTCGATCTGGCCCTTTTTGACCGCCAGGATGGAAAGAGTACGAATCGATCTGCCATCTTCTCCAAAACCCTGCAAACCGGTGACTCCCTGAAAGCTCTTCACCTGTCGGAGTTCATCCTTCATCTGGAGAGGAGAGGAGACCGACCCGGATTGAAGGACCTCTTTTATCAGTTTGGCTGCGTCATAGCTCAGGGCCTCGAGGGTTTCGGGATCCCGTTGGAATAGTTTTCGGAATTCCTCTGCGAATTGGATGACCTCCGGGGAGCGGCTTTTTGCGAAAAAGGTATCGACGAAGACCGCCCCTTCAGCTGCTTTTCCGCCGATCGAAATCAAGCCAGGGCCGTTCCATAAATTGGTTCCCAGGAAAGTTCCTTTGACGTCGAAAAAAGCCATCTGCGAAAGGATCATGCCAACTCGATCATGGGTATCGGGGATGAAAATTCCATCGACAGAAACGAGGGGCTTGAACTCGTCCTCTTTCTTCTTCTTGGCGTCGGGTTTTGAAAGGACTCTGACCTTAAAGAAACCTTTGATCTCCTGGCTGAAATCTGTCTGGCCCTCTTGATAGCCGATAGACCCTAAGACTTTTCCGCCTCGTCGCGTTATTTCTTGGTTGAAGAGATCTTTGAAATAGAGTCCGTAAGGGGAGTTTGGATAGAAGACGGCGAAGGAGCGGAGCTCAAACTCGTTAATCGCAAACTGAGCAAGGGCCTGGATCTGCTCGAGAGGAGTGAGAGAGTTTTGAAAAACAAAGTTCCCCTTGCCGGTTGGAAGCTCCTTTTGTGAAAGGGTGAGAAGGGGGACCCTTAACTGCTGCGCCTTTTTTGCTGCACTCTCTACATCGATGCTGAGAAGGGGTCCGATGATAGCAATGACTTTCTCCACATTCACCAACTCCTCGACTGCCTTCTCTGCCTCTTCCGGGTCCCCTTTGGAGTCTCGGACAGCCAACGAAATCAGGGAGGAGTCTGTTTCTTTTATGGCCGTTTGGATTCCCTGCAAGGCTCTTTCTCCAAAGGGACCATGAATTCCTGTTAAAGGGAGAATGACCCCCACGGTGTATTTGGATTTCGCGGAGGGAGAGGCGGTTTCATACAGCCCTCTGGCTTGGACGACGTAGTCCATGCCTCGATATTCTTGTTCTATTTCCGCTAAGTATCTTTTGGCGACCGGATCGTTTCCTTGAGCCTTCGCCATCTGGGCCAATCTTAATTTGGCATACCCTCCTGCGTAGGCCCCGCGGTAAAGGGACTCGACGGACTTTAACTCTTCCTCTGTGGAAGAGGCATCCAGAATCGATTTCACCTTTTTCCTCAGCTCTTCGCTGGGCGGACCGGGAATGAGAAGACCCTTTCCATACCAATAGAGGGCCGTGAGCCGCTCCTTCAATTCGAGGTGGTTGTCTCCCAACAGGGTGAAAATTTGGACCATTCGAGATGGAGAAAGGAAGGTATTCAAGAGTTCGTTCAGGATACGGATGGCATCTTGTGGTCTTTTAAGCCGGGTATAACATATCCCCATCCTGAATTTGGCTTCATTGAGGAGAGGACTTTGGGGAAAATCTGCCGTCAAACTCTTAAATCGCCACAGGGCTTTTTCCGCGTCGCCCTTTGAAAGAAGGATCTCTCCTTCTCTAAAGAGAATCGAATCGCCGGGTTGGGGCTGGGCGAAGGAAGGGGTTTGTAAGAAAAGCAGGGATAGCAAGGCGAGGACAGACTTCCATCCCCTAGGGTTTGGATTGATCGATCGTAGTGACATAATAAACCTCGGGCAAATGGCGATAGTCCTCATTAAAATCAATTCCATAGCCTACGATAAAGACGTCATCGACCTCGGTCCCAAAATAATCCGGCTCCATCTTAATTTCTCTACGAGCTTTCTTATCCAAAAGGGCACATATCTTTACAGAATGAGGGTTTGCAAGTGAGAGACGGTCCTTTAAGAATTGGAGGGTCCGACCACTATCGATGATGTCCTCGATAATGAGAACATCCTTTCCCTCGATCGGGATCTCAATATCCTTGGTAATTTCGATGACGCCGGAGGTTTTCATCCCGGATCCATAGCTGGCCAAGCGGACAAAATCAACTTGGACGGGAATCCGGAGATGTCGAACGAGGTCGGAGAGGAACATGAAGGCCCCTTTCAGAATGCAGACCAACACCAATTCTCTTCCGCTATAATCCTTGGAGATTTGATCGGCCAAGTGTTGAACGATCGAGGCAATCTGCTGCTGAGAGAGCAGCGGGTTAAGACGATATCCTTCCATATTTACCCCGTTGGAAACACTGATCTTTTCGAGAAGGAATGAAGCATCAAACTTATCCCAATTTCAACCCCAGGAAAGGGGAGGGGAACGAAGCTCATAGGGCGTGTTCCAAGACGACAATCTCCATCTGCTGGGGAAGGGTCGCCTTGTCGAAAGTGGCTTCACTCGTCTTGGGTCGCTTGATATTTGTTTTGCCTTTCAAGAAGTCTTCCACGGGTGCGATCGAAAAACCGCATTTCTCCGTCTTGAAATGCATGGGGATGAGGACTCTCGGCTTTATTTGTTCTGCCACACGGGTCGCTTCTTTCGGGTCGATGGTAAAAAAACCGCCTACAGGAATCAGGAGAATGTCTACCGGGCCGATCTCGGCCAACTCCTTATCGCTCAGCAAATGGCCCAGGTCTCCAAGGTGACAGAGTTGAATTTGATTGACCTTAATGGTAAAGACGGTGTTGGTCCCTCGTTCACTGCCCTTCGAAGGGTCGTGGTAAGTTGAGACGCCTTTCATCGAAATTCCTTTTATCGTCTTGGGACCGCTTCCTTTCACGGCCTGCGGAGTCCCGGGAAGACCTGCCGTGTCATTGTGGTCGGCGTGATCATGACTGATTAAAACAATATCGGCCTGGTCCTTGATTTTCCCGTAAGAAAGCTGGCCGCCGAAGGCCCCGGGTTCGTAAGGATCGATGATGATTTTCGTCCCCTCATCGGATGTGATCAGAAAAGCAGCGTGTCCGTACCATTTAACCTTCATGACAACCTCCTATGAGAAAAGATTCAATTCAAGTCTGATCAAACTCCGAAGTTTTGCACGGAACGGTTTCAAACTCTGCCTACCGGACAGGCAGGCGTTTCCTACCGAACTCTTAACTTATTCTTGACCGCCTTCTTCTTTCCTTCCAGAGTGCCTTTCTTATCTCTACGGTCATCAATCTTCATCGTCGTTACGACCCGTTTCGCTCCTTTCCGAAAGGGGACTTGATGCATGGCGATCGCGATCTTGAATAGGTCTTTAAGATCTCCCTCAATATTTGTTCCCATGGACGAGAGTTCGTAGCGGACTTTTTCGTTCTTCAACACGCGAAGACAATCCGCCACGTAGGCACTGAGGCTTGTTTCTCCGGTGCCGATGGGTACGACGCTGATTTCTAAAATGGCCATGGTTTCCCTCCAATTTGAATCTCTAGTTCCTGAGTTAGATGCCTTAAAAAGTAGCATCAACCCGGTGAATTGTCAACGGTTTTTTGTAAAGAGTAATGTCATAATGCATATTAAATCAATGCGTTACAGAGATATTCGAGCATTCCAAAAAAAGCCTTGACATTCCCTTTTTCTTTATGATAATTGTTTTACCTACCGGTCAGTAAATAAATTCCTGTTTCGGGAATTGACCTGTAAAAAACTCATTCCCTATATCGGAAAGCCAGGGGATGATTAAGGTATTGGCTTATATTATGATGTAAAGTTTAGAATAACAGACGAAGGAGGTTGATTATGGTGCCAGTAGAGATACCTAAGAAGTGGGATTATGAGGCTGATGTGATTGTTGTGGGAGCAGGGACGGCGGGTTTACCCGCAGCATGGGTGGCGGCAGATGCAGGGGCAAAAGCCTGTGTTCTCGAGCTATTGCCGTATACCGCTCCCAGTCTTTCCTTGATTAACGTGGGGCCAGCTTTTGCTGGGACGGATGTGCAGAAAGAATTGGGAATTCACGATTCACCCGAGGAATACTACAAGGATGGTGTCGAACTCGCCAAGGGCGACCCTGCACTCTGGAGAGTGTTTGCCGACAATCAGCTTGACACTTATTACTGGTGTCAGCAGATTGGCATGGGGTTCGGAAAACAACTTTTCTCCCCGCCCGGACACAGAATAAAGAGAGGGATATGGAAAAAAGGGCCCGAGATGACCCGGACCCTTGAGAAGGCTGCTAAAGACAAGGGCGTCGAGATCAAATTCTCCCATAGAGCACTCAGATTGATTACTGACCTAAAGACAGGCAGAATTCTTGGACTGAAAGTCAGAATAAAAGAAAAGGAAGAACAGAACTTTAAGGCAAAGAAAGCAGTGATTCTGGCTACCGGCGGTTTTGGAAGGAACCCTGAAATGGTGGCAGAATTTGGACCTACTTTCAGTGATTGGCTTCCTACCATGGCGCACGGGCATCTGGGCGATGGGCTGAAAATGGCCTTGGAGCAAGGTGCGGCCACGGCCCACATCGGCCGCGCGGTTTCAGGGTCTTTTGCAGTCGACGTGGAATCGAAATCCGGCATCATGGATTTTGTAGGATACGCGGGCGGGCTGTTCGTGAACGTGAATGGCAAGAGATTTTCAGATGAGGGAATGCGGCTCAAGTTTTACGGCATGGTTTCTGAAGAAGGGATGAAGCAGCCAGGCCATGTCTGGTTTGCAATCGTTGACGAAAAAATGAAGACAGCTACCTTGCGGCCTGAGATGATGCATAAGGCCAAGGCAGTTCAAGCCGATTCGATCGAAGAACTGGCGAAAAGGATGGGAATTGACCCGGTGGGGTTGAAGGCAACCGTGGACAAGTATAACCACGATCTTGATACACTCGGATATGACTCAGAATTCGACAGGAGAACTCAGGAGGGTTGTGAAGGAAAACCGATCAAGCTCGATAAGCCTCCTTATTATGGATACAAGTGCACGGGAGCAACTTCTTCGTTCAAGGGCGGAATAAAGATCAATACAAGGATGCAGGTCGTCAATCAGTACGGCGAGGCGATCCCGAGCCTTTACGCTGCCGGCGAGTTGACCGGAGGTCTCTGGGGCAATGACTCAACCTATTTACCCTGTACCATGGTCACCTTTTCCATGACGTTCGGTCGTCTGGCAGCCAAGAATGCGGTTCAAGAGTCCTCCTGGTAGTTTATCCGCTTATGCAGAAGACCGCGGGCTCTGCCCGTGGATGAATGCGGACTCTGTTGGTAAGCTATTGCTGTACCCCCGGGTCAATGCTACGGCGGATTCCGCTACGGGCGGATAACCCGCCGAAGCCTTGGCACTTACACACCGAAGTGATTCAGCGCCCATGGGCGCAGGCGGGTATCTTACAACGGTCCCACGGGCTTTGCCCGTGGGGCTCCATTGAAAGGCAGCTGAGGATGGAAAGTTTTAAGACGTTATTGCCGCAGATTGCGGAACTGAAGCAGCTTGTCAGCGATGGTGAAATCGTCTGCTGGGAGGCCTATGACGGGTCGGGCCAGCTCATCGGTTATGCCTTTGCCAAAGAAATCCCTGAGGCAGTCGCTGATATCCCCGGTGCGGAGGATATGGACAGGTATCGGGTTTTCGGCATCCTCGACCCGAAGGAATACAAGATCATGAGCCTCGATATAACGATCCATCCAGAGATGACGAAAGAACCGTGGACCATGGATGTGACCGAACCGGGCTTCGAAAAACAATTTATCGGCCTGAGGGTAGAAGAAGTCAACCTGTCCCCTGACGGGAAGATTGATGCGATTACCGATGCAACCCTTTCTTCAACCTGGATTACCGATGGGATACGAGGAAAATTAGAAGAAATCATTAAGAAGGCAAAATCTAAATCTTAGATGAGCTGGATTCGATGCTTTGTTAGGAGCCATGTTGCATGTCATAAAAGATGTGCGGGATGCATTGGGTACGTTCGTTACCATCACGATCGTACATCCTGACATAACCGAAGCAATCAGGGCATTACACAGCGGTTTCGAGGCGATTCACCGAATTCATAAATTGATGAATGCCCTTCAGCAAAGCAGCGAAGTGGGCGCCCTCAATAGGGAAGGCTATTATGAGGGCGTGAGCGACGATACAAAACATGTGATTGAAAGGGCCAACTCCTTTTCTGAGCTGAGCGGCGGAAATTTCGACATAACCGTATTGCCACTCGTAAAGTTCTGGGAAGCGAACGCAAACAAGAGCCGGGTTCCCACAGATGCAGAAATCAGCGGAATACTGGAGCTTGTCGGTTATAGAAACGTCGCTATCGAAGATAGGAAGATAAGTTTTAGAAAACCGGGGATGGGCATTACTTTGGCGGGAGTTGCCAAAGGATATGCCGTTGACAAAGCCATTGAAGTTCTGAGTCAAGGGAACATCAAGCATGCACTGGTAAATGCCGGGGGTGATCTAAGGGCGATTGGCGGAAAAAAGGAGAACATTCCCTGGAAAATCGCCATACGGGACCCCAGGAATTTAACCCGAGTCATCACTACCGTTGACCTTTATGACCGGGCGATAGCAACGAGTGGGACCTACCGGAGATCTTTCAGGGACATCATCAATCCCAGGGTAGGAAAACCGGCGCAAGGCATGTTAAGCTCAACGGTCATCGCTAAAACGGCGATGGATGCCGACATGCTAGCCACGGGTGTATTTGTATTAGGAGCAGAAAAGGGCAAGATGTTGAGCGAGAAGTTGGACGGAGTAAAATCCTTTGTCATTGGAAACGATGGGCAGTTCTTGAACTAACCGCAACAACCTCAGGAAAGCCAAGGGGAAAGGCCTCCGGTTTTTTTTCGGGATTGAGTTTCGCATCATGATATGAACAAAGAGAAACCTGATTTACCGTTGAGCCCTTATCGAGTGCTGGATCTAACGAATGAGAAGGGCTATTTTTGTGGGAAAATCCTCGCGGATCTGGGTGCCGATGTTATCAAAATTGAGCCACCCGAAGGCGACCCGGGGAGGAATATCGGTCCTTTTTATCACGGCCAGCAGGACAAAGAGAAGAGCCTTTTTTTCTTCGCCTATAATGCCAACAAAAGAAGCATCACTCTCAATGTCAAGACCCGTGAGGGGCAAGAGATACTCAAGGGGTTAGCGAAGACTGCGGATTTCGTGGTCGAGTCCTTTGACCCCGGTGACATGGACGAAATGGGCTTAGGTTACTCTGTTCTCAAGAGGATCAATCCCCGTGTCATTATGGTTTCCATCACGCCGTTTGGACAG
>Ga0335084_10003193_pt1 | contig 15958 bp, 17 predicted proteins | sample Lox_Sample_44_FD_206721 | JGI IMG/M metagenome (GOLD analysis project Ga0335084, IMG submission 206721) | Soil microbial communities from Loxahatchee National Wildlife Refuge, Florida, United States - Lox_Sample_4.4 | ecosystem: Environmental > Terrestrial > Soil > Wetlands | place: USA... | reverse complement strand
TGCCAGACCAACTGCGGTGCCGATCCCGTGACCTCGGCTAGCGCCTGCCAGGCGTCGCCTTCGCGATTGGATCCCGGGAATACGATGACGGCGGATTTCATGGATGCGAATCCTGCAGATGTCGGTGGTGGCGTGTATGTGGCTCACCCCCCTCCGTCACCCTCCCCCACAAGGGGGGAGGGGATGAAATCAGCGGGAGCAAGCAGGGCGGAGGCGAGGAAAAATGAGTCCACGCCCCCTCCCCTTGCGGGAGGGGGTAGGGGGAGGGGTGCCGGAAGCTCGTCATAGGCGATGTCAGTCCGCGAAATCGATCGCATAATTCTCGATGACGGTGTTAGCCAATAGCTTCTGGCACATCGCGTCGAGATTGGCTTTCGCCTTGGCGCGGTCGGTTTCCTTGAGCTCGATCTCGATATATTTGCCCTGGCGGACATCCTCGACGCCGGCAAAGCCCATGACCCCCAGCGCATGCTGGATGGCGCGTCCCTGCGGATCGAGAACGCCGGATTTGAGGGTGATATGAACGCGCGCCTTCATGGGCCTCCGGTTCCTGATCTGAGGTTACTGCATCGTCGAGGGGCCCTTGAGGTCGCGCGGTCCACCTTCGGGCAGGATGCCCAGCCGGCGCGCCACCTCTTGATAGGCCTCCGCAACCCCGCCGAGATCGCGGCGGAAGCGGTCCTTGTCGAGCTTCTCGTTGGTCTTCACATCCCAGAGCCGGCAGGAATCGGGGCTGATCTCGTCCGCCAGCACGATCCGCATCTCCTCGTTCTCGTAAAGCCGGCCGAACTCGATCTTGAAGTCGACGAGCCGCAGGCCGACGCCGAGGAAGAGGCCGGTCAGGAAGTCGTTGGTCCGCAGCGACAGCGACAGCATGTCGTCGAGGTCCTGGGGGCTCGCCCAGCCGAAGGCGGTGATATGCTCCTCGCTTACCATCGGATCACCGAGCTCGTCGGACTTGTAGTAATACTCGACGATCGAGCGCGGCAGGACGGAGCCCTCGGCCATGCCGAAGCGCTGCGACAGCGATCCCGCCACGACGTTGCGGACCACCACCTCGATCGGGATGATCTCGACCTCGCGGATCAGCTGCTCGCGCATATTGAGCCGGCGCACGAAATGGGTCGGCACGCCGATCTCGCCGAGCTTCACCATCAGATATTCGGAGATGCGGTTGTTGAGCACCCCCTTGCCGGTGATGGTGCCCTTCTTCTGATTGTTGAAGGCGGTCGCGTCGTCCTTGAAATACTGGACCAGCGTTCCGGGTTCGGGTCCCTCGAACAGGATTTTCGCCTTGCCTTCATAGATGCGACGCCGACGCGACATGGCGAGCTCCGGGGAGTGGGAGGGGCCGCGTAAGGCTTGGCGCGCCCAAGGAAATCAAGCACGGCGGTCCCGCCGGTCGGGGTCTCTATAGCAGGCGCCATAGGGAGTGACAACCGCGCCCGGGGGCGCAGGTAAAACGGCTCAAAAGCTCAGGTTTTCATAAGGGAGCAGGTCGGGACGGCCGGCAGCGAAACGCCAGATCGCGCGGCGGTCGAGTCCCGCCTTGGGCAGCGCCAGAAGCGAGCTTGAGACCGTCTCGAAGCCGTTCTCGCCGAGGATGCACATGGCGTCGTAGACCGTGCCGCCCGGTGCCGGCGTGCGATCCTTCAGCAGCGCTTCCCATCCCTGCCAGTCGCTTGCAGTCGGATCGGGGACCGGCGCCTGCTCGAACTGCGGCAGGAAATGCGCGATCCGCTTGCTGTGGGCCCGGTCGTTGCGGTCATGAGCGGTCAGCATTGAGACGCCGGGCGGGATTCGCTCGACGGTCACACCGCGGCCTTCCTCGCGGCTGCCGAGATTGCGCAGCCAGAAGGCGTCGCGATTATCGGCCAGCACCAGGTTGAAGGGGCGATAGGCCTCGGGGTCGAGATCGGTCAGGAATCCTGCCGCCGCGCGCGCGTCGGCCTGGTCCAGGGCCTCCAGCACCAGCTCGCCGCGGCTGCGCTTGCCGGCGGCGGGCCCGAGGCTGTTCATCCGGTTCATGATGGCGGCAACCAGCCCATGGTCGTTGAGCCCCATCCAGCTCCCCCCGGCAAGCTTGTCGATGCCCGCGACCACATCCGGCCGATCGGGCCAATGACGCGCCGGCGGCGCCCAAGGCCGGCTCCTCATTTCGTCACGATTGGCGCCGAGGATGACCGGCCAGTCATGGCCGGGTCGCAGCAAGATGACCACACTACACATGGGCGGAGCGCATGACAGGTTCGGGATCGGATGGCAAGAGGCGAGGATCTTATCCTGCGCTGGATCGTAACCTCTTTTCATCATTGAAGATTGAGCGGAAAATCTTGACGGCGGCTCCACCCGGGGCCACTTCTCATCTGGGTGGATCGGCCCTAAACCAAGGCCAAGAGGAAGGGAATCTGAGGTATGGCGAGCTTTGAAGATCGCGAACGTGGATTCGAGGGGAAGTTCAAGCACGACCAGGAGCTCGGATTCAAAATCTCGGCCCGGCGCAACAAGCTGCTGGGGCTTTGGGCGGCCAAGGAGTTGAAGCTCCCCGCGGGGGAGCATGAAGCCTATGCCAAGTCGGTCGTCATGGCCGATCTCGAAAAGCCCGGCGATGACGATGTGATCCAGAAGCTTCTGGCCGACTTCAAGGCCAAGGGCGTCGAGATGTCGGAGCACCGGCTTCGCCACCAGTTGAGCGAGCTGCGCGAGGTCGCGCGCAAGCAAGTGATGTCCGAAACGAAGTAGCGCCCTAGGTCCAAGCGACTCGCTCGCCGCCGACGGCGTTACTTCGATCAAGCGGGGACCGGACTGAGTCCGGGCCCCGCGACAGCGAAGGGAGAGGCCTATGACGGCGTTTGACGAGCGCGAGCGCGCCCTCGAAGACAAATTCAAGCATGACCAGGAACTCGAGTTTCGGGTCCATGCGCGGCGCAACCGGTTGCTGGGTTTATGGGCGGCGAGGGAGATGAGGCTGCCGCCGGCCGAGCACGACGCCTACGCCAAATCGCTGGTCATGGCCGAGATCGAGCGGCATGGCAGCGAGGCGGTCATCAAGAAGCTGCTCGCGGATTTCACGGATCGCGGCATCGACATGTCGGATCACCGCATGCGCCGGCGCGTCACCGAGATGCAGGAGTTGGCGCGCAAGGAAGTGATGTCGGAGGTGAAGGGGTAGCTTTAACTGATCATCCCCTCCCCCGTTCCGGAGGAAGGGTTGCCAAGTCAGCTCCCCCCGAACACCCGCTTGAACACCGTATCCACATGCTTGAAGTGATAGCCGAGGTCGAACAGCGCCTCGAGCTCGGCGGGCTTGAGCTTGGCGCCGACGGCCGGATCCTGCTTCAACAGCGCGAGCAGGTCACCACGCGTTTCCCAGGCCTTCATCGCGTTGCGTTGCACCGTCTGATAGGCCTCCTCCCGCGCCATGCCGGCCTGAGTCAACGCCAGCAGCACGCGCTGCGAATGGACCAGGCCGCCGAAGAGGTCGAGATTGCGCTGCATCGCGGCCGGATAGACGACGAGCTTCTCGACCACGCTGGCCATGCGCGCCAGCGCAAAATCGAGCGCGATGGTGGCGTCGGGCCCGATCACCCGCTCGACCGAACTGTGCGAGATGTCGCGCTCATGCCATAGTGCGACATTCTCCAACGCCGGCGTGACCATGCCGCGGATCAGGCGCGCGATGCCGGTCACATTCTCCGTCAGCACCGGGTTGCGCTTGTGCGGCATCGCCGAGGAGCCCTTCTGGCCCGGCGAGAAATATTCCTCGGCCTCGGCCACCTCGCTGCGCTGCAGGTGGCGGATCTCGATCGCCAGATTCTCGATCGAGCCCGCGATCACACCCAAGGTCGCGAAGAACATCGCATGGCGGTCGCGCGGGATCACTTGGGTCGAGACCGGTTCCGGCTCGAGGCCCAGCTTCATCGCCACATGCGCTTCGACGCGGGGGTCGATATTGGCGAAGGTGCCGACGGCGCCGGAGATGGCGCAGGTCGCGATCTCCTCGCGCGCGGCCATCAGACGTTTCTTCGCGCGATCGAAGGCGGCATAGTGGCCAGCAAGCTTGAGCCCGAAGGTGGTGGGCTCGGCATGGATGCCGTGGCTGCGTCCCATGGTGGGCGTGAGCTTATGCTCGAAGGCGCGGGTCTTCAGCGCCGCCAGCAGCTTGTCGAGATCGGCCAGCAGCAGGTCCGAGGCCTGCTTCAACTGCACCGCCAGGCAGGTATCGAGCACGTCCGACGAGGTCATCCCCTGATGCACGAAGCGCGCCGGCGGGCCCACATGCTCGGCCAGGTTGGTCAGGAAGGCGATCACGTCATGCTTGGTCTCGCGCTCGATCTCGTCGATCCGCGCGATCTCGAACTTGCCCTTCTGCCAGACCGCCTTGGCCGCTTCCTTGGGGATGATTCCCAGTTCGGCCTGGGCGTCGCAGGCATGGGCCTCGATTTCGAACCAGATGCGGAAGCGGTTCTCCGGTTCCCAGATCCGGGTCATCTCGGGACGGCTATAGCGTGGAATCATTGAGTTTTCGGGCCCTGGCAGGTCATGGCGGGCGGGCATTATGGCACAAGCCCGGGAACCGTAGGGGCCGGGCGCGATTCGGTCCACCGGCAGCCTCGCCGGAGTCCAATTCCGGGCCGGTGAAAAATTTTTGATAATTTTCACTTGAGCCGCTAGCCTCCCCTGCCATGGCGGGAGGAGCGCAGAAGACGGCCGCAAACTCGAACCGGCGCATGATCCGCGCCGCCAAGCTGCTGCCGGGCGACTCCAGCCCGGAGCGCAGTGGCAAGCTTTCGCATCATCTCGGCCGCGAGGTGCGCAGCCTGCGTCATGCCCGCGACATGACGCTGGAAGAGCTGGGCGCGAAGACCGGCCTATCCGTGGGCTTCCTCAGCCAGATCGAGCGCGGCCTCTCCAACCCGTCGGTCATCGCGCTGCACGACATCGGCAAGGCGCTCGGCGTCAATATCAGCTGGTTCTTCGCCGAGAACGATCCCGGCCCCGAGGGGGAGCGCGATTTCATCGTGCGCGCGGAGCGCCGCCGCACGCTCCATTACAGCCACGGCATCACCGACAGCCTGCTGACGCCCTATCTCGACGGTCAGCTCGAGCTGCTGTTGAGCCGCTTTCCGCCCGGCGCCAATAGCGGCGAGGCGCCCTATACCCATATCGGCGAGGAGGCCGGCATCGTCATCGCCGGCCAGCTCGATCTCTGGATCAACGGCAAGCGGTTCCGCCTCTGGGAGGGCGACAGTTTCACCTTCAAGAGCACGCTGCCCCATCGCTATCGCAATCCCGGCGCCATCGAGACGGTGGTGATCTGGGCCATCACGCCGCCTAGCTATTGAGGGCGCCGGACCGACGACAAGAACAGAACCGCTTCAGGGAGGACCAACCATCATGACTGCACTCGCCGAATTCGGCCGCCTCAGCAATCGTCTCCTGATCGGAGGCGAGCAGCGCCCGAGCAAGGCCTCGACCCAGTTCGAGGTGATCGATCCCGCGACCGAGGACCTCGTCGGCAAGGTCGCCGACTCGACCGAAGCGGAGGTCGAGGAGGCGATCCGCATCGCCAACAAGGCGCAGAAGGCCTGGAACAAGACCAACGCCCTGACCCGCGCCGAGCTGCTGCATGAGGTCTCGCATCATCTGCGCCAGCAGCGGCCCCTCATCGCCGAGATGCTGACCCGCGAGATGGGCAAGACCTACAAGGAATCCTTCGACGAGGTCTCCTGGGCCATGACGGCCATCGACTATTACGCCGAGATCGGCCGCGCCGAATGGGGCAAGGTCTTGGGGCCGGCCACGGATGGGCAGTTCCATTACACCGTCAAGGACCCGCTGGGCGTGGTCGCGATCATCCTGCCCTTCAACTACCCGCTCTGCCTGCTCTGCTGGGAGGCGGCGGCGGCGCTGGCCTCGGGCAATGCCGTCATCATCAAGCCCTCGGAGATGACCTCGCTGGTGACGCTGAAGTTCCTCGAGGCCTTTTCGGTGTTGCCGCCGGGCGTGGTGCAATGCGTGACCGGCGGGGGCCGTGTCGGCGGGCAGCTCGTAGCGAGCCCCGACACCCATATGGTCGCCTTCACCGGCGGCATCGAGACCGGCCAGAAGGTGGCCCAGGCCTGTGCCGTGAATTTCAAGCGCAGCCTGATCGAGGCCTCCGGCAACGATCCCTTCATCGTCATGCCTTCCGCACCGCTCGACATCGCCGCGCGCGGAGGAGCCTTCGGCGCCTACATCAATTGCGGCCAGGTCTGCGCCGCCGCCGAACGCTTCTACGTGCATGAGAAGGTGCATGACGAGTTCGTCGATCGCGTCGTTGCCGAGGCGAAGAAGGTCCGCATCGGCAACGGGCTCGACAAGGTGGATATGGGGCCGCTCGCCTCGCGCAAGGAACGCGATCGCTATGAGGGGATCCTCGCGCGCGCGGTCAAGGAGGGCGCCAAGGTCGCGACCGGCGGCGGCCGGCCGGCCGGCCTCAATCGTGGCTACTTCGCCGAATGCACGGTCTTGACCGGCGTCACGCCGGACATGGAGATCATGAACCGCGAGAGCTTCGGGCCGGTGCTGCCGATCTGCAAGATCAAGAGCTTCGAGGAGGGGATCACGCTCGCCAACCGTTCGCGTTACGCGCTGGGCGCCACGATCTACACCAAGGACCTCGAGGAGAGCATACGCGCGGTCAATGAGCTCGAAGCGGGCATGGTATGGGTCAACGCGCCGCTGCTCGACAACGATGCGGGCCCCTTCGGCGGCCGCAAGATGTCGGGCATGGGTCGCCAGCTCGGCGCGGAAGGCCTCGACACCTTCCGCCATACCAAGCTCGCCATGATCGACCCTGCCTGCTCGGCTCACGACTTCTGGTGGTTTCCCTACAAGGACAGCGAGATGTATCAAGGCAAGAAGTAGCCATCTCGATCACGAGCCGTCGCCGCCTGGCCAAGCGGCGACGGCTTTGCGTTTTACCGCATTGCGGCTTGCGCTTCGCGGCCTTTGCTCATTTCCCCGAGTGACCCATCATGACGTCTGCGCCTTTCCGCCACCTCTTCTCGCCGATTCAGGTCGGTCACGTCACCATCAAGAACCGGATCCTGTCGACCGGTCACGACACCAGCCTGCCGACCGACGGCACCGTCAACGAGAAGCTCGTCGCCTATCACAAGGCGCGGATCGAAGGCGGCTGCGGCTTGATCGTGATGCAGGTGGCGGGCGTGCATGAGAGCGCGCGCTACACCTCGCATATCCTGATGGCGACCACCGATGCCTGCATTCCGGGCTATCGCAAGGTGGCGGAGCTGGCCCATGCCCATGGCGCCCACCTGTTCGGCCAGATCTTCCATCCCGGTCGCGAGATCATGGAGAGCCAGGACGGCAGCCTGCCGGTGGCCTATGCGCCCTCGGCCATCCCCAACGAGCGCTTCCACGTCATGCCGCAGCCGCTCTCGCAGCGCATGATCGACGAGATCGTGGCGGGCTATGCCGCGGCCGCCGACCGGCTCAAGCGCGCCGGCCTCGATGGCTGCGAGATCGTCGCCAGTCACGGCTATCTGCCCTCGCAATTCCTCAATCCCCGCCTCAACTGCCGCGAGGACAGATATGGCGGCAGCTTCGAGAACCGGCTCCGTTTCTTGCGCGAGGTGATCGCCGCGACCCGCGCCAAGGTCGGCCGGGATTTCGTGGTGGGATTGCGCATCTCGGGCGAGGACATGGACCATGATGGCCAGACCGCGCCCGAGGCGCTCGAGGCGCTGCTGGCGCTTGATGCCGACGGACTGCTCGACTATTACAACGTGATCGCCGGCTCCTCGGCGAGCCTCGCGGGCGCCGTCCATATCGTGCCGCCCATGATCGTCCAGACCGGCTATGTCGCACCCTTCGCCGCGGCGGTGAAAGCCAGGGTGAAGAAGCCGGTCTTCGTTGCCGGCCGCATCAACCAGCCGCAGATCGCCGAGCAGATCCTGGCCTCCGGCCAGGCCGACATGTGCGGCATGACCCGTGCCCAGATCTGCGACCCGCAGATGGCGAACAAGGCACAAGCGGGTCGGCTCGACGACATCCGAGCCTGCATCGGCTGCAACCAGGCCTGTATCGGCCATTTCCATCTGGGCTACTCGATCTCCTGCATCCAGCATCCCGAGACCGGCCGCGAGCTGCAATATGACAGCGCCCATCGCGCGCCGGCGGCGAGGAAGCGCAAGGTCATGGTCGTGGGCGGCGGCCCCGGCGGCATGAAGACGGCGGCGGTGGCGGCCGAGCGCGGCCACGACGTCACGCTCTATGAGGCGAGCGAGCGGCTGGGTGGGCAGGCGCTGCTGGCACAGCTTCTGCCGGGCCGGGCCGAGTTCGGCGGCATCGTCACCAACCTGACGCGCGAGCTGGAGCGCGCTGGCGCCAAGGTAGTGAGGCGCAGCCGCGTCGACCGCGCCCTCGTCGAGCGCGAGGCGCCTGATGTGGTGGTGATCGCCACCGGCGCCGAACCCTACCAGCCCGAGATCGAGGGCGCCGCGGGAAGCGGCCATCTGGTCAATGCCTGGCAAGTGCTGAAGGGCGAGGTCAATGTCGGCGCCTCGGTCGTGGTGGCCGACTGGCGCTGCGACTGGATCGGCATGGGGCTGGCCGAGAAGCTGGCACGCGATGGCTGCAAGGTGCGGCTCTGCGTGGACGGCCTTCATGCCGGCCAACGCCTGCCGCTCTATGTGCGCGACAGCTGGAATGGCATCCTGCACAAGCTGGGGGTCGAGGTGAACAGTTATGCCCGGCTCTACGGCGTCGATGGCGATACGGTCTATTTCCAGCATGCGACCAGCGCCGAGCCGATCGTCCTGGAGGGCATCGATACGGTGGTAACCTCGCTCGGCCATCGCCGCGTCGCCGATCTCGAGACCGAGCTCGAAGGCTGGAAGGGCGAGATCCATCTGGTCGGCGACTGCGCCACGCCGCGCACCGCCGAAGAAGCGGTACTCGACGGACTCAAGGTCGGGAGCGCAATCTAGGCCCTCCAGCCGCCATGGGCCCGAGCATGAGACCGCAGGGGAGCAAGCTTTCGATTCCGCCGACGCTGCTCGACAAGCTCGAGCGCCGCCTCGGCCGGCTGCATGCGCGCCAGCGCCTCGGTATCGAGACCGATCACGAGGCCCGGGTCTTCGGCGGCGGCCTCAATTTCTTTCATATCGAGAACTGGTATGCCGCGCCTTCGTTCATTCGGTTCGCGCTGCGGCTGATGGGGCTCTATGGGCGAGCCCGTCGCAATGCCGAGCGGGTGCAGGTCCGCGAGAATCCGGCGCGGTTGCGCCGCCTGCCGGCGGGCTTCGACGGCTTCACCATCCTCCAGATCAGCGACATGCATGTGGAGATGAACGGTGGAGCGATGCGCCGGATGATCGAGCTGCTGCCGGGCCTCGCATACGATGTCTGCGTCCTCACCGGAGATTTCCGCGCCCAGACCTACGGGCCCTTCGACGCGACGCTGGAGGGACTTGCCCGGGTGCGGCCTCACCTGACCGGTCCGGTCTATGGCGTGCTCGGCAACCACGATACGGTCTGCATGGTGCCGGGCATGGAAGAGATGGGCATCCGGATGCTGCTGAACGAGTCCGTGACGATCGAGCGCGGCCATGAGCGCATCCATCTGGCGGGCATCGACGACGCCCATTATTTCAGAGTAGACAATATCGAAAAGGCGGCTGCCTCGGTCCCGCCCGACGAGTGCTGCATTCTTCTTTCGCATACGCCGGAAATCTATCGCCAGGCGGCCCATGCGGGCGTCGACCTGCTTCTCGGCGGTCATACCCACGGCGGCCAGATCTGCCTGCCCGGATCGATCCCGATCACCCTCGACTCCGATTTGCCGCGTCGGATGGGATCGGGCGCCTGGCTCTATCACGAGATGTCGGGCTACACCTCGGTCGGCGTCGGTTCCTCGATCTTGCCGGTGCGGCTCAATTGTCCGCCGGAGATCACCTTGCACCGGCTCCGTTGCGCTTGATGCCGGCGTCGGGGCGCCGAGCGATGTCTAGTAGGGGCGATCGCGCAGGCCAAGCTTGAAGAACAGGCGCGACAGCAGCACCTCGCCGACAAAGAAGAGCACCAGGATGATCAGCATATCCAGGGCGGTGAGCGCGAGCGCGCCACGGCAGGCCAGAATCGGCAGCAGGGATTCCGGAATCTGATCGAGCCCGCTGGCCCGGCTGCTGGAGGCCATGGCGAGCCGCCGCTTGGCGAAGCTCGAGAGCAAATCGCCGATCATGGCCGATAGGCCCACGAGCGCGCCGATCGTCCAATCGAGGCCCATGAGCGGCGCGCCGGCGGTTGCCGCCAGGATTGCAAACAGGGCGCCCCGGATCGTCTTCGAGGCGCCGAACAGGGGGCGACCGTCGAAGAAGCGCATGCCGCCGTCGATCGGCCGGGAAAAACGCGGGCCGAAGACCTTCTTGGCGAATAACGGCGCGCCGTTCGCGAGGGCCAGAAGGATCAGCATTTGCGCAATGGGCCAGGGCTGCATCGGAGCGGCTTCTTTGGACGGTGGCTGAGCCCATCACGGCAGCGCCACCGCCTCGAACTGCGCGAGCACATTGCCGAATTCGTCGGCGAGGATCAAATGCTCGCCCTCGACATGCCAATGGCGGACCTGGCCGAGCGCCTTCAGGAAGGCGTCCTCCGTATCCATGCCCTTGACGCAGGCCATCTTGGTCGTGGCGGTCTGGCTGAAGCGCAGGCTGGTGTCGTCGACTTCGTAGCTGCCGGTCATGCGGTTGCAACCGGCATAGCCGTTGAGCTTGCGATCCTGGGCCTGGAGCACGAGATAAGGCTCGCGCTGCTCGGGAGCCAGGATCACCGGTTGCTGGCCGAGGCGCGTCAGCTTCCAGTAGCTGTTTTCGAGCGGCGCGCTGGCGAAGCGCTGGCCGCAGGTCTCGCCGGGCCAGATCTGGCCGAACCGCATGACCGAGAGGACCGGCAGATGGCCCTCGGCTCCGGCCGGCGGCGTCAGCGAGATGCGGCCCTCGAGCTCGACCTTGAGCGGCTGTCCCGGCTGGTGCGGGGTTTGGCTGTAAGCCCGCTCCAGCGCCGCATTGTCGCCATCCTGCAGGACCGCGAGCTTCATGCCGGTTTCGCATTCGGTCAAGGTTCCGGCGTCGGCGCTATAGGCATACATGCCCGCAAGCGGCGTGGCGGGGTCCAGGGCCGCGAGCTTGTCGTCACGGGCCAGCTCGTAATTATGCTTGGAATCGATCTCCTTGCCGGTCCGATCGAGCATGCGCAGGCGGCCGGGCGACGGCAGCGAGAACTGCGTTCGCTCTCCGCCTGCGGGCGTCAGCACCAGCCGGCCGCCCTCCGGAGGGACCGACCAGTTGCCGATCCGGTCGTACACCGTGTCGCGGCCCTCATAGGTCATCCGCGAGAAGAACATCTGGTCGGGCAGGAGATCGACTTGATAGCGGATGCCCGAACAGTCGGCACAGGGGATTTCGCCGACAAACCGCGCGGGCAGCGTACCGATATTGGGGTCGGTGCCGGCGCTTCCCGCCTCCGCCCCGCCCGAAGCGCGCACCAGCAGCAGTTTCGCCGGGCCTTTATGTCCCAAGGTCAGGATCGGATAGCCGGTGTCCGTCACGAACAGAAGCTCGGCGCCCGACAGAATCTTGGCTCGCACCTCATAGCGATGATTCGTCAGGAGCTCCTTGGGATCGTAGGGGATGGCAAAATCGAACGGCGGGTTGCCTGGATTCTCCAGGCGAGTCCGGCCGACGATCACGGCCGGCGCGTCGGATTTCGTCACATCCTCGAGCGTGACCTCGAGCACGGCGCCCGGCAACAGCGCCATCCGCTCGCGATAGCTGGCCGAGCCCATGACGACGGCGCTGTGGGTCGCGCAACCGGCTAGTAGAAACACGAAGCAGAGGAAGGGGAATCGCTTCATGACGGAGCTGCCTTCTCGGTCGGTGGAATCACGGGCCGGACAGTCTTCTTGCGCGCGTCGCGCCGCCTGCGCCCGGCAAGTATGGGCGGTTTCCCCGCCGCGGCAAATAGCTTTGACGGGCTTGACGGAACGGACGCGTCCCGCTTCATAGGTGCCACGCATCTGCAATCCAGGATCGCCCTCATGTCTCATCTCATCCGTCCGGCCCGGCCCGGCGACCGTGCGGCGCTGATGGCCATGCTGCAGGAATTTTCGGTCTACCTCCAAGCGATCGACCCTGAGCCCTGGCCGCAGGACGAGTGGGCAGGCCCGGCCGAGATGGAGCGTTGCGTCGCGCTCTCCTTCGAAGCGGACCCGGTGGTTGCGACCCTGATTGCCGAGCAGGGCGGCCGACCGATCGGCTATCTCGCCTGGCATATGGGCGTCTTCGAGATCTACAAGGCGCTTTTCGTGGCCGGCCTGTTCGTCACCAGTGCGGCCCGTGGCGGCGGCGTCGGCCGCGCGCTCATGGAGGAGGCCCGGCGCATCGCGGCAGGGCGGGGTGCCGATCATGTCGCCTGGATGGTCTGGCGCAAGAATCCGGCGGCATTGGCGTTCTATGAACGTCTCGGGGCCGAGCGATATGACGAGAATATGCAGATGGTCTGGAAGATCGGCGGCGGAACTTGACATTGGCGGTGGCCCGCCTCGATCTGCAGCCGAACGTCAGGGAACGGCATTGCGCCGCCGCGGTTCGTGAGGTTCACTGGCGGCGGACCAGCCGGCGATGCGGCGGCCTCGCCGGAGCATGAGCGAGAGGGCGATATGGTGAACCGGACTGCGTCCTGCTCCTGCGGGCAGCTCTCGATCACGGTCGAGGGCGAACCGCGGGAGGTCCTCGTCTGCCACTGCCTGGAATGCCAGAAGCAGTCGGGCAGCGTTTTTCTGAGCTGGGGCTACTGGCCGACATCGGCCGTCGCCGCCAAGACCGGCGAAGCGTCCCGCTATCGCCGAATCGCCGATTCCGGCCGGACGGTCGACAACTACTTCTGTCCCGTCTGCGGCAGCACCGTCTATGGCGATTCCGACGACATTCCCGGCATCGTCTCGATCGCGGTGGGCAATTTCGCCGACCCAAGCTTCCCGCCGCCGACGGCCGCGGTGTGGGCCCGGCATCGGCATCCCTGGGTGCCGTGGCCCGAGGAATTGCCGGAGCACTCGACCCAGCCGGATTGACCCTCCCCCATCCCCCTTCCGCTCGCCGGCTTCGCCGGCGGGGAAGGGGCGAGATTCGATAAAAATCACGCCTCCTCCCCTTGCGGGAGGGGGTAGGGGGAGGGGTACCACAACGCGATCCATCCTGGGTTGCTTTCATCGTTTTGATTCGCTGGCGGAGGGGAAACCAACGGCCCCAATCTTGACGGGGAGTTACAAGTAACATATTTTGTAACTAATCACATCGCCGCCCGAAAGGAGTTCCGCAGATGCGCACCCGTCACCTGGGCCGCAGCGGCCCCACCGTCTCGATGGTCGGTCTCGGCTGCATGGGCATGTCGGATTTCTACGGTCCTGCCGACCGGGCCGAAAGCCTTGCCACCATCCATGCCGCTTCCGAAGCCGGGATCACGCTGCTCGACACCGGCGATTTCTACGGCATGGGCCATAACGAGATGCTCCTGGCCGAAGCGATCAAAGGGAAGCGCGACAGGTTCTTCATCCAGGTCAAGTTCGGCGCGCAGCGCTCGCCCGACGGCGCCTTCATCGGTTATGACGCGCGGCCCGGCGCGGTCAAGACGGCGCTCGCCTACAGCCTGAAGCGGCTCGGCACCGACTATATCGATCTCTATCAGCCCGCGCGGCTCGACCCTGCCGTGCCGATCGAGGAGACGGTCGGCGCCATCGCCGAGATGGTGAAGGCGGGCTATGTGCGCCATATCGGCCTTTCCGAGATGGGGGCCGCCACGATCCGCAAGGCGCATACCACCCATCCGATCGCGGCCCTGCAAATCGAATATTCGCTGGCCTCGCGCGGCATCGAGACCGAGATCCTGCCGACCTTGCGCGAGCTCGGCATCGGCATGACCGCCTACGGCGTGCTGTCGCGCGGGCTCTTCACGGGCAGCGCGCCCACGGGCCCCAAGGATTTCCGCGCCATCAGCCCGCGCTTCCAGGGCGCCAACCTCGCGCGCAACCAGCGGCTGGTCGATGCGCTGACGAAGGTGGCGCAGCGCCTGCGGGCGACGCCGGCACAGATTGCGATCGCCTGGGTGCTGCATCAGGGCAGCGACATCCTGCCCCTGATCGGCTCGCGCAAGCGCAGCCAGCTCGCGGAGTCCTTGAAGGCATTGGAGCTCCGCTTCGATCCGATGGATTTGACCCAAATCGAGGCCGCCATGCCCAAGGGCGCCATTGCCGGCGAGCGCTACCCCGAGCACGGCATGCGCAGCCTCGACAGCGAGCGGTAGGGGCAGCATGACTCGCGCCCGCTGCCTTTCCTTCCTCGCCCCCACGAAGTGGGGGCGAGGGTAGGGTGAGGGGGTCCTTGCCCAGAACGACAACCTTGATCGCCGAGGCGCGCCCGATGCGCGAGCGCATCCTCGACGCCGCCGAGGCGCTGCTGCGCCGCCATGGCCCTGCCAAAACCACAGTCAGCGACGTAGCCCGCGCGCTCGATATGAGCCACGCCAATGTCTATCGCCATTTCGACAGCAAGGCCGCGCTGCAGGACGCGGTCGCTGAGCGCTGGCTCGCCGAGGTCTCGGACCCGCTCGAGGCCTTCGTGACGAAGAAGGGCTCGGCGGCCAGGCGGCTCGAAGGCTGGGTGCTGGCATTGGCCGAGGCCAAGCGCCGCAAGGTGCTGGACGACCCCGAGCTGTTCGAGGCCTATCACGCGGTCGCCGAGGCCGCGCGCGAGGTGATTGCCGAGCATCTCGCCACGCTCCACCGCCAGGTAACGGCGATCATCGCCGCCGGTGTGGCCGCCGGTGAGTTCAAGGTCAAGGATCCGAGCCAGGCCGCGCGCGCGGTCTTAAGCGCCACCTTGCGCTTCCATCACCCGCATATGGTGCGTGCCAGCGGCGGCGCCGACAGCGAGGCCGATATCAAGGCGGTGATGAAGCTGCTGGTCGCGGGGTTGAAGGCGGGAGCCCTCTAGGCTATCTGGCCTAAGTCAAGTTCTCCTCGGTGCCCCCTCGAGCCCCGCCAGCTCCAGCAGGTTCGCCGCCGGGATCCGCATCTCGAACACCTCGTCGACGACGGTGTAGTCGTAATGGCCTAGCCGCGCGATCGCACGGATGCGCTTGATGTCGATCTTGCCGTCGGCGCCGATCACCTCGTCGCGGATATGGATGCGCTCCACCCGCGCGAACACGACGTCGACCGTGCCCTCCGGGCTGTTGCCGGCGAAGCGCTGGGTGCTGAGATACCGGCACTCGAAATGGATCGGCGATTCCGCCACGCGCGGGCAGGGCGCGTCGATGCAAGGGATCTTGGCGACGCCCGCCAGCTCGAACTCGTCGATCTCGGCAGCAACCGCGCTGGCGCTGGCGTTGACGGCCTCGCGCAGCTCGTGGGTCGCCATGTTCCAGGCGAACCAGCCGGTCTCTTCGGCATTGATGACCGTGTCCTTGCGCCGCCCGTCCGGATACTGGTTGGTGGCGAACATCACCATCAGCGGATCGAAGGTCAGGTTCTGCCATTGGCTATAGGGCGCCAGGTTGGCGATCCCCGCCCGGCTGATGCTGGAGAGCCAGCCGATCGGCCGCGGCACGGTGCAGCTCTTGAAGGGATTGAATTTGAGGCCGCGCGATTCCGAGTTCGGGGCGAAATGCATCGCGGGGCTTCCTGACAAGCGTTCGAGGCCTGGCCTCGCTTGCGCGCGTCGGATGCGCCGGGCCCTGTTCAAGGGCCCGGCGCCCGTCCGCCGGGGAGAAAGGCCATCCGGTCCAGACTATCCAATCGGACCGGCCGGCTGCCAGACTCCGCTCAGGCCACCTTGTTCATCGCCTCGAGGAAGGCCTGCATCTCCGTGTTCAGGCTCTCCGCCTGTTTCGAGAGCTCCGT
>Ga0335084_10003191_pt1 | contig 15968 bp, 17 predicted proteins | sample Lox_Sample_44_FD_206721 | JGI IMG/M metagenome (GOLD analysis project Ga0335084, IMG submission 206721) | Soil microbial communities from Loxahatchee National Wildlife Refuge, Florida, United States - Lox_Sample_4.4 | ecosystem: Environmental > Terrestrial > Soil > Wetlands | place: USA... | reverse complement strand
GCCACCCGGTGCCCCGGGTACGGACGTCCGATCGACCCCGGCTTCGCCGGCCAGAACGTATGGGAGTTGCCGACCAGGTAGTTGACCTCGGTCTGGCCGAACATCTCGTTGATCGTCACGCCGAGTCCGTCGCGGCTCCACGCGAACACGGTCTCACCCGCCGCTTCGCCCGCGCTCATGATCGAGCGAAGCGCGAGGTCGTAGCGCTGCCGCGGCTCGGGCACCGCCTTCATCACCATCTTCAGCGCGGTCGGGAACAGGAAGGCGTTGCGGACCTGGTACTTCTCGCAGAGGTAGAGCGCCTTCTCGGGGTCGAAGCGCCCCCGGTAACCGAGGATCGGATGGCCGTGGTACATCGTCGGCAGCAGCGCGTCCATCAGGCCGCCGGTCCAGGCCCAGTCGGCCGGCGACCAGAAGAGATCTCCGGGCTGGGGGAAGCCGTTGTGGGAGTACTCGAACCCGGGCAGGTTGCCGAGGATCACCCGCTGCGGCTTGAGCGCCCCCTTCGGTGGCCCGGTCGTGCCGCTGGTGTAGATCAGGAGCGCCGGATCCTCGGCCGAGGTTTCGACCGGCTCGAACCGCCACGACGCCTGCTCGAGGAGCCGCGCCCACGCGATCACGCCCGCCTCGACGGCACCCGCCACACCGATCACGTGCTCGAGGTCGGGCAGCCGGTCGCGGATCGGTGCGAGGTTGGGCAGCGAAGCTGGGTCGACGAGCGCGACGACCGTCTCGCTATTCGCGAGCCGGTACTCGAGCGCGTCGGGCCCGAACAGGATCGAGAGCGGCATCGCCACCGCGCCCATCTGGTAGCACGCGATGTGGACGACGACCGTCTCTGGCCGCTGCGGAAGAACGATCCCGACGCGGTCCCCGCGCTTCACGCCGAGGGCGGTCAACGCATTGGACAGCCGGTTCGCCTGGACCTGGATGTCCCAGTAGGTCCAGGCGGAGGTCGCCCCCGATTCGTCCTCCCAGTAGAGGCAGAGACGACCGCGGTCCGCCGCGTGGCGCCGGCAGCACGCCTCGGCCATGTTGAACCGCGGCGGGACCCGCCAGCGGTAGGCGCGATAGAGCTCGTCGTAGCGGTCGAGCATCCCTCCCCCAATCTCCCTTGGCACTTACACCGGCAGAGTGCTAATCAGGCCATGTCGCCGCCAGGAGACGGGGCAGGATGTCCCCCGCCTGACCGAGCAGGCTAAAGGTCGCGACACCCGTCAGCGGCGTCCGGTCCTTGTTGATCTCCACGACCATCGCCCCCGACCGGAGCGCGGTGACCGGGAGCTGTGCAGCCGGGAAAACCGCCGCGGAAGTGCCGATCGAGAACAGCAGGTCGCACTGCCCGGCCGCCGCCTCCGCGGCCGCAAGTGCTTGCGGCGGCAGCGTTTCGCCGAACCAGACGACGTCGGGCCGGAGCGGCCCGCCGCACCTCGGACACCGCGGTGGCCCGTCGGGTGTCGCCACGCCGCGCTCGACCACTACGTCCTCCTCGAAGCACTTGCTGCGATGGATGTTGCCGTGGAGCTCGATCATCCGCCGGGAGCCGGCCCGGACGTGCAGGCCGTCGACATTCTGGGTGACGAGCGTGAGCTCGGGGACGAGGTTCTCGAGGCGGGCGAGCGCGCGATGGCCGGCGTTGGGCGCGGCTTGCGCAACCAGGCCGCGCCGCCACTCGTACCAGTCCCACACGAGCTTCGGGTCGCGCCGGAACGCCGCGGCGGTGGCAAGCTCCTCGGGCCGGAACCGGGCCCAGAGGCCGGTTTGTGCATCACGGAAGGTGGGGATGCCACTCTCGGCGGAGATCCCCGCGCCGGTGAGGGCGACGACGCGGCGCGCGCCGCGAAGCTTCTGCACCAGCCGCGGGTCGAAATCGCCGCTCATGACGGCTCGAAGCGGGTGAGCGTCCCTCGCGTCAGCGCAAACGCCGCGCGACGCGTTGATGTACTCTGAGAGCGTCGCAACTTTGCCACACGCGCCTTGTCTTAGAGGCGGGTCTGGCCCGAAAATCGCTATAAGTTCCTACATGAGCGACGAACGCAAAGCCGATACTGAACGCACGTTCCTCGCAGCGGAGGTTCGCATGGAAGGAAAGCCCACGCAAGTGTTCTCCGCGTTCGGCGAAGCCGCGCCGACCGTCGCACCGAGGCACGGCGCCGCCGCACACGAGACGCGCGGCGTGCTCTCCCGGTTCCAGGCTCGCTTCGAGAGCCGCATGGAAGAAGAGTACTCCCTCCCGGAGTACCTCGAGCTCTGCAAGTCCAATCCCGCCGCCTACGCCACCGCCGCCGAGCGCATGCTCATGGCGATCGGCGAGCCGGAGATGATCGACACGCGCAACGACCCGCGCCTGTCGCGCATCTTCTCGAACAAGGTCATCAAGCTCTATCCCGCGTTCAAGGACTTCTACGGGATGGAAGAGACGATCGAGCAGATCGTCGCCTACTTCAAGCACGCCGCCCAGGCGCTCGAGGAGCGTAAGCAGATCCTCTACCTGCTCGGCCCGCCCGGAGGCGGCAAGAGCTCGCTCGCCGAGGAGCTGAAGCACCTCATGGAGCAGATGCCCTTCTACGCGCTGAAGGGCTCGCCGGTCAACGAGTCGCCGCTCGGTCTCTTCTCGAAGGACGACGACGGCGCGACGCTCGAGGACGAGTACGGGATCCCGCGGCGCTACCTCAGCCAGATCCCGTCGCCGTGGGCGGTGAAGCGCCTCGCCGAGTACGGCGGCGACCTCACCAAGTTCCGCGTCGTGAAGCTGCGCCCGTCGACGCTCGCCCAGATCGCGATCTGCAAGACCGAGCCGGGCGACGAGAACAACCAGGACATCAGCTCGCTCACCGGCAAGCTCGATATCCGCAAGCTCGAGCAGTACTCGCAGGACGACCCGGACGCCTACAGCTACTCGGGGGGGCTCTGCCGCGCCAACCAGGGTCTGCTCGAGTTCGTCGAGATGTTCAAGGCACCGATCAAGGTGCTGCACCCGCTGCTCACCGCGACGCAGGAAGGCAACTACAAGGGCACCGAGGGCTTCGGCGCGATCCCGTTCGACGGCATCGTGCTCGCGCACTCGAACGAGGCCGAGTGGCAGTCGTTCAAGAACAACAAGAACAACGAGGCCTTCATCGACCGGATTTACATCGTCAAGGTGCCCTACTGCCTGCGGGTGAGCGAAGAGATCAAGATCTACGACAAGCTGCTCTCGAACTCCTCGCTCGCCCACGCGCCGTGCGCGCCCGGGACGCTCAAGATGATGGCCCAGTTCGCGGTGCTCACCCGGATCAAGGAGCCGGAGAACTCGTCGATCTTCTCCAAGATGCGGGTGTACGACGGCGAGAACCTGAAGGACGTCGACCCGAAGGCGAAGTCGATGCAGGAATACCGCGACTTCGCCGGCGTCGACGAAGGCATGACCGGGCTCTCCACGCGGTTCGCGTACAAGGTGCTCTCGAAGGTCTTCAACTTCGACCACACTGAGATCGCGGCGAACCCGGTGCACCTCCTCTACGTCCTCGAGCAGCAGATCGAGCGCGAGCAGTTCCCGGCCGAGACCGAGAAGCGCTATCTCTCCGCGGTCAAGGAATACCTCTCCGCGCCGTACGTCGAGTTCATCGGCAAGGAGATCCAGACCGCGTACCTCGAGTCGTACTCCGAGTACGGCCAGAACATCTTCGACCGCTACGTCACCTTCGCCGACCTGTGGATCCAGGATCAGGAGTACCGCGATCCGAACACCGGCGAGATCCTCGACCGCGCGGCGCTCAACGACGAGCTCGAGAAGATCGAGAAGCCGGCCGGAATCTCGAACCCGAAGGACTTCCGGCACGAGATCGTGAACTTCGTGCTGCGCGCGCGCGCCGCGAACCAGGGCAAGAACCCGTCGTGGACGAGCTACGAGAAGCTGCGCACGGTCATCGAGAAGAAGATGTTCTCGACCACCGAGGACCTCCTGCCGGTGATCTCGTTCAACGCCAAGGCCTCGGAGGACGAGAGGAAGAAACACCAGAACTTCGTCGACCGGATGGTCGCGAAGGGCTACACGCCGAAGCAGGTGCGCCTGCTCGTGGAGTGGTATCTGCGCGTGCGCAAGTCGTCGTAGGCCCGTAACGGACGCGCATCAGCGCTCACGGCAGCGCCGGTCCGGAACCGGCGAAAGAGGGTTTGACAGCGCGCCGATCGGCTGCTCCGCGAGGCGCGCGGTCCTGAAAGGAGACTGAAGAGCGGGCCGCAACGGTGCTTGCGCGGCCCGCGATCCTTCCGATGTCCGACATCATCGACCGGCGCGAGAATCCACGCCACAAGAGCGCCGTTAACTCGCAGCGCTTCCTGAAGCGCTACCGCGCGCAGGTGCGCGAAGCGGTGGCGCGCGCGATCGCCGGGCGCAAGATCGCCGAGGCCGACCGCGACGCCAGCATCTCGATTCCCTCGCGCGATCTGAACGAGCCGAATTTCCAGCACGGCGCAGGTGGCCGCCGCGAGGGCGTGCTCCCCGGCAACAAGGAGTACGTGACCGGCGACGAGATCCAGCGGCCGCAGGGCGGCGGCAAGGGGATGGGCAGCGGCGCCTCCGACGACGGCGAAGGGGAGGACGCGTTCCGGTTCCGCCTCTCGCGCGAGGAGTTCCTCGATTTCTTCTTCGAGGACATGGCGCTGCCCGATCTCATCAAGACCCAACTCACGGCAATCACCCATCACAAGCGCGTTCGCGCCGGCTACCGGACCGACGGCACGCCGTCGAACCTCGCGATCGTGCGCACGATGCGCGAATCGCTCGCCCGCCGCATCGCCTTCCAGGGGCCGTACGCAGTCCGCCTCCGCGAGCTCGAGGCCGAGCTCGAAGCCCTCGGCGGCGACGACGCCGACCGCGACGACCCGCGCGTCGTTCGCCTGCTCGAGGACCTCGAGACCGTCCGGCGCAAGATCGGCGCGGTGCCGTTCATCGACACCTTCGATCTCCGCTTCCGCAACCGCGTCACCCAGCCGCTGCCGATTGCCCAGGCGGTGATGTTCTGCATCATGGACGTCTCGGGCTCGATGGACGAGACGCGCAAGGACCTCGCCAAGCGCTTCTTCATCCTGCTGCACCTCTTCCTGAAGCGGCACTACGAGCGGATCGAGATCGTGTTCATCCGCCACCACACCACCGCCAAGGAGGTCGACGAGGAGGAGTTCTTCCACTCGACCGAGACCGGCGGGACGGTCGTGTCGAGCGCACTGACGATGGCGAACGAGGTGATGACCGACCGTTATCCGCTCGACCAGTGGAACATCTACGTGGCGCAGGCCTCCGACGGCGACAACTGGGAAGGCGATTCGCCCCGCTGCCTCGAGCTGCTGGTGAACGACATCCTGCCGAAGGCGCAGTACTACACCTACGTCGAGATCACCACCGGCGAGCCCCAGAACCTCTGGGTGCACTACGAGCAGGCGCGGGCGAGCCGCCCGAACCTCGCGCTCGGCCGGATCCGCGATCGCACCGACATCTACCCGGTGCTGCGCGAGCTGTTCGCCAAGAAGGACAAGGCGGCCGCATGAGTTACCAGGAGCAGCAGTTGCCCACCCTCCCCCGCCGGCGCCGCCCGGGCGAACCCCTGCCCTCCGGCTCGGAGTGGCGCTTCGACCTGATCGAGCGCTACGACCGCGAGATCGCGCGCGTCGCCGAAGGCTACAAGCTCGACACCTATCCGAACCAGATCGAGATCATCAGCGCCGAGCAGATGATGGACGCGTACGCGTCCAACGGCATGCCGATCGGCTACCACCACTGGTCGTTCGGCAAACGCTTCCTTGCGACCGAGCAGGTCTACAAGCGCGGCGCGATGGGGCTCGCCTACGAGATCGTCATCAACTCCAACCCCTGCATCGCCTATCTCCTCGAGGAGAACACGATGCCGATGCAGGCGCTCGTGGTCGCGCACGCAAGCTACGGCCACAACTCGTTCTTCAAGGGCAACTACCTGTTCCGCACCTGGACGCAGGCCGACGCGATCATCGATTACCTGCTGTTCTCGAAGCAGTACATCATCGAGTGCGAGCAGCGCTACGGCGAGGAGGAGGTCGAGCGCGTGCTCGACGCGTGCCATGCGCTCGGCAACTTCGGCGTCGACCGCTACAAGCGGCCGCCGAAACGCACCCTCGCCCAGGAGCGGCTGCGGCTCAAGGAGCGCGAGGAGCACCTGCAGCAGCTGGTGAACGACCTCTGGCGGACGCTGCCACGCCGCGACGCGGAGGACGCCGAGAAGGCCGAGCTGGTCTTCCCCGGCGAGCCGCAGGAGAACCTGCTGTACTTCCTCGAGAAGCACGCGCCGCTCCTCGAGCCCTGGCAGCGCGAGATCGCGCGCATCGTGCGCAAGCTCCAGCAGTACTTCTACCCCCAGCGCCAGACGCAGGTGATGAACGAGGGCTGGGCGACCTTCTGGCACTACACGATCATGCAGACGCTCTACGACGAGGGCCTGCTCGCCGACAGCTTCCTGCTCGAGGTACTGCACTCGCACACCAACGTCCTGACACAGCCCGGCTTCGACAGCCCGTACTTCAGCGGCATCAACCCGTACGCGCTCGGCTTCGCGATGTACCGCGACATCCGCCGGATCTGCGAGGAGCCGACCGACGAGGACCGCGCCTGGTTCCCGGACATCGCCGGCTCCGACTGGCTGAAGACCCTCGATTTCGCGATGCGCAACTTCAAGGACGAGAGCTTCATCCAGCAGTTCCTCTCGCCGAAGGTGATCCGCGACTTTCGCCTCTTCTGCCTGATCGACGACGATGAGTCGCCGGCCTGGAGAGTCGGCGCGATCCACAACGACGAGGGCTACCGCGCGGTGCGCGAGACGCTCGCCTCGCAGTACGCCCTCTCCGAGCGTGAGCCGAACATCCAGATCGTGTCGGTCGACGTCGGCGGCGACCGCTCGATGACGCTCCGCCACTTCCGCGCCGACCGCCGGCCGCTCGCGCCGATGTACAAGGACGTCATGAAGCACCTCGCCTACCTGTGGGGCTTCACCGTCCGGCTCGAGACCGCGAACGAGGACGGCACGATCGAGCCGACCCACGAGATCAAGGTCGACAAGCGGCGGCGTCCCGACCTCGCGCTCGCCGCCGCACTCCGCACCCTGCCCTGACCGGGTGACATAATTCCCCGGGCCGCCGCCTCCTCCCGGCGGCGCCAGGAGGCGTCTCATGACCACCCGCCCCGCCGCGCTCGTCTTCGACGCCTACGGCACGCTGTTCGACGTGCACTCGGTCGCCGCGCTCTGCGACGAGCTCTGGCCGGGCAAGGGCGCGCGGGTCTCGCAGCTCTGGCGCGCGAAGCAGCTCGAGTACACCTGGCTGCGGAGCCTGATGGGCCGGTACGAGGATTTCGCGCACGTGACGGAAGCGGCGCTGCGCTACGCCTGTGCCGCGCTCGAGCTCCCGTACGACGACGCGAAGCGCGCCCGGCTCATGCGCGCCTATCTCCACCTCGCCACGTTTCCCGAGGTGAAAAACGCCCTCGGCCGGCTGCGCGGCATCGAGCTCGCGATCCTCTCGAACGGCGCACCGGCGATGCTGCAGGATCTCGTCACGAATGCGGGCCTCTCCGGCGCGATCCCGCACGTGCTGAGCGTCGACGAGGTGCACATCTACAAGCCCTCGCCCAGGGTGTACCAGCTCGCCGTCGACCGGCTCGGCGTGCCGGTCAAGGCGATCGGCTTCGTCTCGTCGAACGGCTGGGACGCGGCGGGTGCGAAGGCGTTCGGCTTCCGCACCTACTGGGTCAACCGTGCCGGAGCGCCGGTCGATCCGCTCGGCGTCGCGCCCGATCACGTGATCGGCTCGCTCGCCGAGCTCCCTGCGCTCGTCTCGTCCGGCGCGTGATCGTCCGGCCGGCGCGGCGGCCGACTAGGGCGCGGCCAGCCAGGCCGCGACGTCCTCGCGGTACTTGAACCCGACGTCCTCGCGGCCTTCCTCGACGTACACGAGGAAACGGCGGCAGAAGGCGCTGCGCTCCGCCTCCGGACGGGCCGCAAACCCGGCGCGGAGCTCGATGCCGATCCGGGCGAGCTCGGCTTCGAGCGCCGCGCGCTCGGTCGCCGAGTCGAGCGACGCGAGATAGCGCTCGCGCACTTCCCCCACCACCGCGTCGTTGCGCAGGCGCCAGTGCTGGAGCGCGGCGGCGAGTTGCGGCCGCAGCGCCGGATAGGCCGCGGCGCAGGCCGCCCCGTACTCGAGCACCCCGATGCGCGCACCGACCACGCGGCCCGCACTGCGGGGGGTCGCTTCCGGGCGCTCGTCGCGCACCGGCGCACGCCCGGGCGCGCAGCCGGCGAGCACCGCTACTGCGGTGAACGCGACGATCGTCGATCCGGCTCGGAGACGGGACAGGAGGCGCTGCATGGCCGGGTTATGATACCGGCCTCGCGTGTTCCCTCCGATGAAGTACTGCTCCAACTGCGGCGCGCCGGTTGCGGTGAAGATCCCGCCCGGCGACAATCTCCCGCGCTACGTCTGCGACGCCTGCAGCACGGTCCACTATTCCAACCCGAAGATGGTGATCGGATGCATTCCGGAGTGGCGCGACCAGGTGCTGCTCTGCCGGCGCGCGATCGAGCCGCGCTACGGGCTGTGGACCCTGCCCGCGGGCTTCATGGAGAACGGCGAAACCGTCGCCCAGGCCGCGCTCCGCGAGACGCTCGAGGAGGCGCAGGCGCGGGTCGAGCTGACTGAGATCTTCTCGGTGCTGTCGGTGCCGCACGTGAGCCAGGTGCACATCTTCTACCGTGCCCGGCTGATCGACCTCGACTTCGGTCCGGGTACGGAGAGCCTCGACGTGCAGCTCTTTCCCGAGGCCGCGATCCCGTGGCAGGAAATCGCATTCAGGACCGTCTCCGCGACGCTCAGGCATTACTACAGCGACCGGACGGCCGGGGCCTTCGCCTTCCACTCCGGCGAGATCCTTCCCGTCCACCGCTGAAGGGCGGCGCCGCGGGCGGGCAAAGGGCCGCAACCTCTGATTCGTGCGTACGTCGCACCTACCCGCTCTGCGGCGGCGCGAGCATTGACAGCGGCGGAGCCCGTCGCTAGCTTCGGGTCGACGGAGGCCCCATGCATCGAAGGGAGTTCGTTCGCGCCTGCAGCCTCGTCGGGGCGGCGGTGTCGCTGCCCGAGCTGGTGTCGCAGGCGCTCGCGCAAGGCGACGCGCGGCCGCGGCTCTATGGTCGCGCGCACCTCGTCGACGCCGGCGGCCGGCCGGTCAAATCGAAGCACCTGCCGGTCGGACAGAACCTGATCTTCAATTACCCGTACGCCGGTACGCCCTGCTTCCTGCTCAACCTCGGCAAGCCGACGCGGGCGGTGGCGCACCTCGCCACTGCCGACAAGCGGAGCTACGACTGGGCCGGCGGCACCGGCGCGAACGCCGCCGTCGTCGCCTACTCGGCGATCTGCGCGCACCGGCTGACCTACCCGACGCGCGAGATCAGCTTCATCAGCTACCGCGCCGACAAGACCCCGGGCAACCGCCACGCCGAGGTCATCCACTGCTGCTCCGAGCACAGCCAGTACGATCCATCGGACGGCGGCCGCGTCGTCGCCGGTCCCGCACCGCAGCCGCTCGCCGCGATCCTGCTCGATTACGACCGCGCCACCGACGAGCTGTACGCGGTCGGCACCGTGGGCGGCGAAGTCTTCGACGAGTTCTTCGCGAAGTACGAGTTCCGCCTCGGGCTCGACTACGGCGGCAAAGCGAAGGCGGCAGTCGAGGGGACGTGCGTGGTGAGCGAGCTCGAGCGCTACTGCCGGCAGCAGGTGAAGTGCTGAGGCCGTGATCGCTTGGCTGGGCGCCGACACCCCGTTCCCGCCGCTCGCCGCAGCGCAGAAGGAACCGAACGGCCTCCTCGCCGTCGGCGGCGATCTCTCGCCGCGGCGCCTGCTCGAGGCCTATCGCCGCGGGATCTTCCCCTGGTACTCCGAGGGTGACCCGATCCTGTGGTGGAGCCCCGACCCGCGCATGGTCCTGTTCCCGGAGGAGCTGCGGGTGACCCGCTCGCTCGCCAAGACGCTCCGGAACAAGCCGCACGAGGTCCGCTTCGACACCGCGTTCGCCGCGGTGATGCGCGAGTGCGCCGCCCCGCGGCCCGGCCAGGGCGGCACCTGGATCGGCCCCGAGATGCGCGCCGCCTATCGCAAGCTCCACGACCTCGGCTACGCGCATTCGGTGGAGACGTGGATCGACGGCGAGCTCGCAGGCGGCCTCTACGGCGTCGCGATCGGGGGGGCGTTCTTCGGCGAATCGATGTTCACCCGCGCCCGGGATGCGTCCAAGATGGCCCTCGTCGGGCTCGTGCGCCGGCTCGCGGCCGCGGGCTTTGGCCTGATCGACTGCCAGATGCACACCGCGCACCTGCAATCGCTCGGCGCCCGGGAAATTCCCAGGGCGGAGTTCGCCCGCCGGGTCAAGGACTTGGTAGACTATCCCCGGTCGCCAGGACGCTGGCTCGCGGCGGGGCCGGATTAAGAAGGACTAGATGTCGCAGCTCAACGATCTGCCGCATGCGGTACTGCAGTTCTACGTGACTGCCCCGTACCCGTGCAGCTACCTGCCGGGCAAGATGGCCCGCTCGCAGGTGGCCACGCCCTCGCATCTCATCGGCAACGATCTCTACGCCGAGCTGGTGCGGCTCGGCTTTCGCCGCAGCGGGATCTTCACCTACCGACCCTACTGCGACGCCTGCCGCGCGTGCGTGCCGGTGCGGATCCCGGTCCGCGAGTTCGAGAGCTCGCGCTATCAGCGGCGCGCGGGCCGCAAGCACGAGGGCCTTGCCGCGACTGCGCTCGGGCTGCGCTTCCGCGTCGAGCACTATGCGCTCTACCTGCGCTATCAGGCCGCGCGGCACGCCGGCGGCGGCATGGACCAGGACAGCCGCGACCAGTACTCCCACTTCCTGTTGCAGAGCCGGGTCAACACCCGCCTCGTTGAATTCCGCGACGAGTCGAAGCTCGTGATGGTGAGCATCGTCGACTTCCTGTCCGACGGGCTCTCGTCCGTCTACACGTTCTTCGACCCGGAGCTCGAGGGCGCGAGCCTCGGCACGTTCAACATCCTCTGGCAGATCGAGCAGTGCCGCGCGCTCGGCTTGCCCTACCTCTACCTCGGCTACTGGATCCGCGACAGCCGCAAGATGGCCTACAAGGCCCGCTTCCGGCCGATCGAGGGTCTCGTCGACGGGCAGTGGCGCCGGCTCGCGGATAGCGAGATCGACGGCTGACGCGGCGCGCGCGGACCGGCCGCTGCGCAAGGCGCGGCGATGACTTGCCCGCGTTAGACTCGGCCATGCTCTACAGCCTCGCGCGCCCGCTCCTCTTCATGCTCGACCCTGAGACGGCGCACGAGCTGACGCTCCCGTCGGTCAAGCTGCTCCAGCGGTTCGGTTGCGCCGGCCTCCCCGGCAAGGCGATCCCCGGCGCGCCGGTGAAGGCGATGGGGCTCGAGTTCCCGAACCCGCTCGGCCTCGCAGCCGGCCTCGACAAGCACGGCGAGTTCGTCGACGCGCTTGCCGCGTTCGGCTTCGGCTTCCTCGAGATCGGCGGCGTCACGCCGCTGCCGCAGCCGGGGAACCCGCGGCCCCGCGTTTTCCGCATCCCCGAGCGCGAAGCGATCATCAACCGGCTCGGCTTCAACTCGGTCGGCGTCGATCGCTTCGTCGAGAACGTCCGGCGCGCCCGCTACGACGGCATCCTCGGGGTGAACCTCGGCAAGAACAAGGACACCCCGCTCGAGCGCACCGCCGATGACTACATCGCGTGCCTGGAGAAGGTGTACCCGATCGCGGCCTACGCGACGGTGAACGTCTCCTCGCCGAACACGAAGAACCTCCGCGCGCTGCAGCAGGCGGGAGAGCTCGGCGCGATCCTCGCCCGGGTCACCAAAGCGCGCGACCGCCTTGCGCGCACCCACAAGCGGCGGATGCCGCTCGCGGTCAAGATCGCGCCCGACCTCGACGACGGGCAGATCGCCGGAATCGCGCAGGCGCTGATCGAGTTCGGTATCGACGCGGTGATCGCCACCAACACGACGATCTCCCGCGCCGGAGTGACCGGAGTGCCGCATGCCGACGAGGAAGGCGGGCTCTCCGGCGCGCCGCTCCGCGCGCTGTCCACGGGGGTGATCCGCAAGCTCGCCGCCGCGCTCAAGGGCCGCATTGCGATCATCGGATCGGGCGGGATCATGAGCGCCGCCGACGCGCGCGAGAAGCTCGACGCCGGCGCGACCCTGCTGCAGCTCTACACCGGTCTCGTGTACCGCGGTCCGGGGCTCGTGCGCGAGATCGTCGAGGGCCTCGCCGCCCCGGCCGCCCGCGCCGCCTGACTGATGATCACCTCTGCGCTCGAAGAGGCGATCGACTGCGTCCTGCCCCAGACGCAGTGTACGAAGTGCGGCTATCCGGCGTGTCGGCCGTACGCGCGCGCGATCGCGGCCGGCGAGGCCGCGATCAACCGCTGCCCGCCCGGCGGCGACGCCGGGATCCGCGCGCTCGCAGGACTCACCGGACGACCGTACGCCCCACTCGATCCGGCGTGTGGCGTGGAAGGACCCCGTCGGGTTGCCGTGATCGACGAGGCGCGCTGCATCGGCTGCACGCTCTGCATCGCCGCCTGCCCGGTCGACGCGATCGTCGGTGCGCGAAAGCAGATGCACACCGTGATCGAGGCGCTCTGCACCGGCTGCGATCTCTGCCTGCCGCCCTGCCCGGTCGACTGCATCGACATGGCGCCGGCCACCGGCCCGGCGTGGGATGACGCGCATGCCGACGCCGCCCGGTACCGCTACGAGCGCAGGCTCGCCCGCTTCGAGCGCGACAAGGCCGCGCGCGCTGCCGCCCGCGCGCCGCGTGGTCCGGCGTCCCGGCACGGTCCCGCGGCGAGACGGGCCGCGATCGAAGCCGCACTCGAGCGGGCGCGCGCGCGCCGCGCCGCGAACGGCAAGCGATGAACGCGCAGAAGCGCGCCGAGATCTTCGCCCGCCTCGCGGGGGCGAACCCGGACCCGACCACCGAGCTCGCGTACCGGACGCCCTACGAGCTGCTGGTGTCGGTGATCCTGTCCGCGCAGGCGACCGACAAGAGCGTCAACCTCGCCACCGCCGAGCTCTTCAAGATCGCGGACACCCCGGAGAAGATGGTCGCGCTCGGGGTCGACGGGTTGATTCCCTACATCAAGACGATCGGGCTCTTCCGCACGAAGGCAAAGAACGTCGTGGAGACGAGCCGCCTGCTGCTCGAGCGGCACGGTGGCGAAGTCCCGCCGACGCGCGAGGCGCTCGAGCAGCTGCCCGGCGTCGGCCGGAAGACCGCGAACGTCGTCCTCAACACCGCGTTCGGCCAGGACGCTATGGCGGTGGATACGCACATCTTCCGGGTCGCCAACCGGACCGGGATCGCGCCCGGCAAGAACCCGCGCGAAGTCGAGGAGCGGCTGGTGAAGTTCGTGCCCGACCCGTACCGCCGCAACGCCCACCACTGGCTGATCCTGCACGGCCGGTACGTCTGCACGGCGCGCAAGCCCGCGTGCCCCCGCTGCCTGATCCGCGATCTGTGCGAGTTCCGGCAGAAGACGAAGGACCTCTAGCCCGCGTGTTCAACCCATCCCGCGAGCAAGTCCGCCAGTTCTTCTTCGACGCGTGGCGCAAGTACCGCGAGGGGCGCCCGCTCGAAGGGCTCGAGCGTGTCGCGCTCGAGGTGATGCTCCTCCATCCCGAGCATCACCACGTGCTCGACGATCCGGACCGGTTCCTCGACCGCGACTACACGCCCGAAGACGGCCGGGCGAATCCGTTCCTGCACATGAGCCTGCACGTCGCGATCGAGGAGCAGCTCGCGATCGACCAGCCGTCGGGGATCCGCGCGGAGTTCGACCGCATCCTCGCCGATCGCGGCGACCGGCACGACGCGCTGCACGTCGTGCTCGAGTGCCTGGGTGAAGCCGTCTGGGCGGCGCAGCGGACGCGCACCACGCCGGACGGAACCGCTTACCTGGAGTGCGTGCGCCGGCGCTAGAAGGTGCGAATTCGGAGCGCCGCCGCGGGCCTAGCGGCCTTCGCTCGCAAGGCGGTGCAGCGGGACGATGTGCAGCGTGCTGTGCTGCTTGGAGTAGTAGTCGGCGAGCGCTTCCATTTCCTTCGTCGTCAGGTCCTTCGCCTGACCGGCCATGATCGGGTTCTTGCGGCTCCCCGACTTGTAGGCCTTAAGCGCATGAACGAGATAATCGACGTGCTGGCCGCCGAGCTTGGGGAACTCCGGCTGCAGCGGCTTGTTGCCGTCCTCGCCGTGACAAGTGGCGCAGTTCTTCAGGTGCTCCTCGACCGACTTGCCCTGCTGCTGCGCGGCCACCGGCGCGGCGAACGCCGCCGCGACGGCAAGCACGAGGACCGTCCTCATCGCGGGCCTCATTTCGCCACCGTGCCGTAGTACACGGCGAGATCGGCCATGTCCTGGCCGGAGAGCGTGGCGGTGATCGCGCGCATGCTCGGGTGGTTCCGCTCGCCGGACTTGTACGCCTCGAGCGCCTTGACGATGTAGCCGGGGTTCTGCCCGGCGATCATCGGCACGGCGTAGACCTCGGGAAAGGCGGTGCGGTAATCCGGGATGCCGTGGCAGCCGGCGCACATCGAGATCTTCTGCTTTGCCCGCTCCGGGTCGCCCTTGAGCTCCCCTTGCGCCTGCGCCGTCATCGCCAGCGCCGCGAGCGCCGCCCCCAGAATCATTCTCATCGTTGTCGTCCCCAGAAGCCCGCGCGATTCTACCCGACGGCGTCGCACGCGGTCAAAGCCGCCCGCCCGCAACGAGGCAGGATCTGACGCCGTCGGCGACTGCCTCGGCGATCCGCCCATGTGTCCCCGGTGCGCGCAGCGCGAGCTCCTCGGCGCGATTGACGATCACCCCCGCTTCGAAGAGGACCGCGGGCTGCGTCGCGCTGTGCAGCACGACGAGATTGTCGTAGTAGTGGACCCCGTTCGCCCGGTCGGCGAACGGTTTCGACTCGCCCCGGATCGGTTCGGCGTGGTAGAGCGACGGCGCGAAACCCGCGCCTCGCATCGCGGCGCCGATCGCCGACGCGCAGGCGAGGCTCGCGCCCACCTCCGGATTGCGGCGGGAGACGAAGAGCGAGAAGCCGGCGAAGCGGTCGCTGAAAAGACGCGTCTCGTCTTCGTAGGTCCACTCCTCGAGATAGTGCGGCTGCACCGAGTCGTGGTGCACGGACAGGAACAGCGCCGCGCCGCGCGCCGCCGCGGTCCGGCGGGAGAGCACCGCCATGTCGCCGTCCGCGCCGATGACGAGCACGCGCACGCCCCGCGCCTGTAGCGCGTCGCCGACGAGCGCGGCGAGCTCGCGGTTGAATTCGAGCTCCGGCCGTCCGCGCGCGCTCGTCGCGCCCGGCTCGGCGGCGAAGTGCCCGACGTCGACCGCGACGAGCGGCGGCTCGCGCGCCGCCGCCGACGCGGCGAGCAGGAAAGCGATGAATCCCGCGCGCATCGCGCGATTGTCCCGCACTGGGCCGAGCGCATTGGAGGACGAAGACGCGCGGTTATAATCCCTGCAACTTCGCTTCGGGACATTCCATGCGCTTCAAGGGCTCGTCCACCTACGTCGCCACCGACGATCTCAAGCTCGCGGTGAACGCCGCGATCACCCTCCAGCGCCCGCTGCTGGTGAAGGGGGAGCCCGGTACCGGCAAGACGCGGCTCGCGATCGAAGTCGCCGAGTCGCTCGGCGTGCCGCTCCTCGAGTGGCACATCAAGTCGACGACCAAGGCGCAGCAGGGCCTGTACGAGTACGACGCCGTCAGTCGCCTCCGCGACTCGCAGCTCGGCGACCCGCGGGTGCACGACATCGCGAACTACGTCGTGAAAGGGATGCTCTGGCAGGCGTTCACCTCCGATTCGCCGGTCGTGCTGCTGATCGACGAGGTCGACAAGGCGGACATCGAGTTCCCGA
>Ga0335084_10003190_pt1 | contig 15969 bp, 10 predicted proteins | sample Lox_Sample_44_FD_206721 | JGI IMG/M metagenome (GOLD analysis project Ga0335084, IMG submission 206721) | Soil microbial communities from Loxahatchee National Wildlife Refuge, Florida, United States - Lox_Sample_4.4 | ecosystem: Environmental > Terrestrial > Soil > Wetlands | place: USA... | reverse complement strand
TCGATGGGCGCGTAGTCCAGGCGCGGCAGGCGCGCTTCCATGCGTGAGCGAAGCGACTGGAATGCGGGATCGCCCCAAACCTTCTCGAAGCCCAGCTGGCGCGCGGGCAGGAACCCGTCGCCCAGCTGGTTGACCTTGGCCAGCGCCTCGACGCATGCCTTCGCGTCTGCCGCCTCGGCGCGCAGCTTGGCGAGGTAGAAGTAGAGCGTCGCATCGTCGGGACGCTTGGCGAGCAGGGCCTCGATGGACGCGATGCCGCGCTGGATGCGGTCCGCGTCCTGCGCGAGACCGGGAATGGCGGCGGCGAGGGCCGCTGCAAGGAGGAGGGCGCGCATGGCGGGGATTATCCCCGAAGACCCCCTTCGGCCCGCTGTCGATCACGCTATAATTGCGGCCTTCGGGGTGGTAGCTCAGCTGGGAGAGCGTCGCGTTCGCAATGCGAAGGTCGAGGGTTCGATCCCCTTCCACTCCACCAATACCCCCATCCAGCAAATTCAACGGCGCCCGATTTGGGCGCCGTTGTCGTTTCCACTGAGGTGAATTGAGAGGCTCGCCGCTCCGGGATCCTCTATACCTTCGCAATCTCGCCGATCCTTATCCTCATGAGTCCGGCAGCTGACAGGACCCCAGGGATTCTCCCCGGGCTGTTGACTTGGCATGATTGGAAGCCCTGGGTCATCTTGGCTGTCGCGATTGTCTATGCGATCGGCGTCGGCGGAAATCGGCTAGTCGAGGAGCTCTACTCGGCGATAGCCTGCGCCTTCGGCGTCAAGTCCGAGAAGGCAGCGGAGTGGGCCCTCAGGATCGACAGTGAAATCGCAAGGGGTTGGGTGGAAAGGCACAAGACGTACATCAAGATATTGCGTGCCGCTTCTTTCTCCAGCCTGCTTTTTCTGATTTGCATGAACGTCTATCGTCACTACAGCCCGAAACGACAGCAGCCGCATCGATACGAGCGCAGGCACCGCGTTGCCGCGCTAGCCTTGTTCGCATTCTTCTCCGTTGCTCTGGTGGCCGAATCCTGGCATTACAGGGACGATCTTCGCCGTCATCACGTCAAACCGGAGGTAATTGGCCCTTAGGCGATCACGTAAGCGGACCGGCGATTCACGGTCAACCCGCCTCCGCGGCCGCCTTCGTCTCCGTGCTCGCCCGCACCCGGTTTCGCCCGTCCGCTTTCGCGCGATAGAGCGCGTCGTCCGCGAGCCGCACGCCGAGGTCCCACGCGTGGAGGTCGGCCACGGGAACCAGTGATACGCCGAAGCTCGCGGTGACATGGGCGGCGCCGGTGAGCGGCATCCAGGCCTGCTCGATGCTCGCGCGCATGCGCTCGGCGACGACGGCGGCCTCGTGCTCGTCCGTGTCGGGCAGGATCACGAGGAACTCCTCGCCGCCCCAGCGCCCCAGCGAGTCCGACTCGCGCGCGACGCCCCGCAGGCACTCGGCCACCGCGCGGATCACGTGGTCGCCGGCGTCGTGGCCGTGGAGGTCGTTCACGCGCTTGAAGTGGTCGATGTCGCAGAGCATCACCGAAAGCGGCGAGTCGGCGCGGGCGCTGCGCTTAACCTCCGTGGCCGCCGCCTCCTCGAGGGCGCGGCGGTTCCTCAGGCCCGTGAGCGCGTCGGTGCGCGCTTCGCGCATGAGGTCCTGCTCGAGCGCGAACGCCCGCCGGTTGCTCGCCTCGAACACGCGCGCGAGCAACAGGCTTACGGCGATGGCGAGCGCGATGAAGATCGAGGCGTTGATCACCGCGAAGCGCGTGAGCCCCGCCGCCCACATGATCGCCCCGGTGCCGGCGAGCGGGAAGGCGTTCATCACGAGGAGGTCGCGGCGGTCGATGGCGATGTAGGGGCCGGCGAGCAGCACCGAGACCAGGCCCGCCACGCCGACCACGTAGCCGTCGTCGAGCACCGCGAGCGCGCCGGCCACGGCGAGCACGGCGGCGGCGAAACGCACCTTCGCGATGGCGGGCGACCATCCCACGCGCTGGGACATGCGCTGCACCACGCCGGTGGCGAGGATCACCGCTGAGCCCACGCTGCGGATCATGAGCGCGGTGCGCCAGTGCACGGGATCCACGTACCAGTCCCACCAGCTGAAGAGCATCACGAGCAGCGCCACGATCCAGAAGGTCTGGACGTTGATCGCGGCGAGCGCGGCGCGGCGGGTTTCGCGAAAACGGGCTTCGAGCGGCGCGGGAAACGGCTGCGGGCGGTCCGTCTTCATCACTCCAGGACGAACCGGTCCCTCCGCAGGTAGCCATGGAACGCGCTGCCGGAGCGCGGCTTCACGCCCCACCAGTCGCCCTCGCCGGGCTGCACGAGCACCGGCATTCCCGGAGGCAACGCCGTGACCACGGCCGAATCGAGGCTGCGAGAGGCGCGCACGTTCGACTTGCCCTTCGCGACGGTGCGCGCGCGCTGCCAGCCGCCATCGGCCGCCGGCGGTGCGGGCGGGGGCGATGCGGACCGCGCAGGCGCCGCCGCTTGCACCGGGGCCGCTTGCGGCGGCGCGGATTGCTTCGGCGCGGGTTCGGGCGGCGGGGCCGGCGCCTGCGCGCGGTTCACCGGCAGGTTCGGTGGAGGCTGCGTGCTCTCCGGCGCGGCGGCCGGCGGCTGGGCGCGGTTTGCGGGCAGCGCCGCCGCGTACACCATGGCCTCGCCGCATTCGCCGAACACCTCGTCCAGCTCGCGCCCATAGGGCGCCATCTCGACCGAGAAGGCCTGGCTGTCGCGGCTCCAGCCCGCGGGCAGCGTGACGTTCTGGAGGATCTCGATCGACGCGCAGCGGCGCAGCGCCGCCGGCGCGATGCCTCGCGCCATCACGTCGCCCAGCTCGTTGGGCTCCCACTTCGCGGCTACGTCGCTCTTCGCCCCGTTCGCCCCGATGCACGAAAGGCGGGGCAGGGCCTTGGGCGGGAGTCCGCGCGTGTAGTCCGATGAGGGCGCGTTGACCAGCTCGATGGCGATGGCGTGGGCAGCCTTCTCGCACGAGACGTACACCGACGAGACGATCTTGTCGCCCTTGCCCTGCATCGTGAGGGCGTTCAGCGCGATGGCCACCTTGATGGGGCCCAGCTTCGGGTGGACCACGTCACGCACTTCCCAGCGCGTCGTTGACTGCGCCGCGCGCTGCTTGCCGGCGGTCACCAGCGATTCGTCTGAGGCCGGGGCGGCCGCGGCGCAAGCCGCGAGGAAGGCGAGGAGGAGGAGGGCGCAGCGCACCCCCCGATTCTAATTTCGCGACGACGCGCCGTCGATCCAGGTCTCGCGGACGCGGTAGCCCTCGTCCATCGCCACCAGGTTGGCGCGGTAGCCGGGCGCGACCCGGCCCAGCTCGTGGCCCACGCCCAGGAACTGCGCGGGGTAGGTGCTCGCCATGCGCGCGGCGCGATCCAGGGGAAGCCCCAGCATCTGCACGCAGTTCTTCACGGCGGTGGCCATGTCGATGGCGGAGCCCGAGAGCGTGCCCGTCTCGTCCACGCACACGCCGTCCTTCACCGTGATGAGCTTGCCCTGCAGCATGAAGGAGCTCTCCGCCGCCCCCACGCTGGGCATCGCGTCGGTCACCAGCATGAAGCGCTCGGCGCGCTTGCAGCGCAGCGCGAGCTTGAGCGCCACGGGATGCACGTGGCGGCCGTCCACGATGAGCCCGCACCAGCAGTCCGGGTCGTCGAGGGCGGCGCCCACGGAGCCCGGCTCGCGGTGGCCGAAGGGCGACATCGCGTTGAAGAGGTGGGTCACGCCCGAGACGCCGTTGTGGAACGCCTCGGTCATCTGCTCGTAAGTCGCGTCGGTATGGCCCGCGGAGACCGCGACCCCCGCGGCCGCGAGCGTGCGCAGCGTCTCGGGCTTCGTCATCTCCGGGGCGAGGGTGACCAGCGTGCGGCCCGCGCGCAGCGACGAAAGGAGCGCCACGCCCTCCGCGTCGAGACCGCGCACCTTGGCGGGATCGTGGGCGCCCTTGCGCAGCTCGTTGATGAAGGGCCCCTCGATGTGCACGCCGATCACGCCCGGCACGCGTTGGGCGATGGCGTCGCGCACCGCCGCGATCGCCTGGGCGATGACCGAAAAGTCGTCGCTGATGAGCGTGGGCAGGAATGACGTCGTGCCGTAACGCCGGTGCGCCGCGCCGATCGTACGGATCGCCTCCACGCTCGGGTCGTCGTTGAACAGCACGCCGCCGCCGCCGTTCACCTGGCAATCGACGAAGCCCGGCATCAGCCAGGCGCCCTTCAGGTCCTCGTACGGCGCTCCCGCCGCGCGCGCATCGCCTTCGTCCACCACGGCGGCGATGCGCTGGCCGTCGAGCAGCACAACCTTGCCGGGGGCGAATCCTCCATCCATCAGGACGCGCGCGTTGCCGAGGGCGCGCATCAGGTGGTCTCGGTGATCTTGCGCAGGTGCGGGGGATGGTCGGGGTCGCAGCCGCGCGCGATGGCGAGCGCGTTGGCGAGCTTGTAGAAGCTCTGCGCGATGAGCAGCGGCTCGACCACGGGATGGGATGCGACGGTGTCCAGCGCGATGGCGCCGGGCACGCGCGCGCCGGCGGCGAGCACGTCCACGCCTCGCGACAGCAGGTCCGCGCCGAGCCGCTCGATGCCCTCGCGCGTCTCGTCGTCCTGCGCGAAGAGCAGCGCCGGGAAGTCCTCCTGCAGCAGGGCTTGCGGGCCGTGGCGCACCTCGGCGGCGCTGAAGCTCTCGGCGTGCAGGCCGCACGTCTCCTTGCACTTGAGCGCGGCCTCCTGCGCCACGCCCAGGCCCACGCCGCGCGCGATCACATAGAGATGGCTCGCGGGCCGCAGCACGTCGAGCGCGGGGCTCCAGTCGAGCGCCCACGCGCGCTCCAGGTCGCCGGGCACGCACTCGAGCGCCTGCAGCAGCGGATGGTCGCGGGTCCACTCGGCGGCAAGGTGCACGAGCGCGGCGAGCGATGCGAGATAGGACTTGGTGGCGGCCACGCTGTGCTCCTCGCCCGCGCAAAGCGGCAGCGCGTCGTCGGCCATGGCGGCGAGCGGCGACTCCTCGTCGTTCACGAGGGCGACGGTGTGCGCGCCCGCGTCCTGCGCCGCCTTCGTGGTGGCGAGCAGGTCGGGGCTGCGCCCCGATTGGGAAATCACCACGAAGAGGCAATCGCGCAGGTCCTGGCGCGCGTTGTATACGGAAGCGATGGAAGGTGCCGCCGAGGCCGTGAGCACGCCGGCGCGCGTCTCGAACAGGTACTTGGCGAAGGTCGCGGCGTGGTCGGAGCTGCCGCGCGCGCAGGTGACCACCGCGCGCGGCGCCTTTTCGCGCAGCCGCGCGCCGAGGAGGCGCGCCCGTTCGCGGTTGCGCTCGAGCTGCGCGCGCACCACTTCGCCCGACTGCGCGGCCTCGCGGTACATGCGCGTGAGCACCGGGTCGATGAGGGGGCTCGTCATTCGACGGCGAGCTCCGCGACGAAGTCGTAGGTGTCGCCGCGGAAATAGGACTGGCAGAACTCCACCGCGCGGCCATCCCGCAGGAAGCCCACGCGCTCGACAAGGAGCCCCGCGTCGCCTTCGCGCGCGTGCAGGAGCTTCGCCTGTTCGGTGTTGAGGAGCAGGGCACGCAGCCGCTGCAAGGCGCGCACCGGCCGGTTGCCGGCCGCCTCGAGCGCCTCGTAGAGGGAGCTGCCCACGGCGTTGATCGACGGGAGCGCGTCGCCGGCCACCGTCGCGTACTCGAGGCACATGGGCGTGTCGTCGGCGAAGCGCAGCCGGTGGAAGCGGTAGACGGGCGCGCCGGGGCTCAGCCTCAGCGTGAGGGCTTCCTCGGGCGTGACCGCCCCGGCGGCGCGGCGCAGCCACTCGCTCCTCGGGGTGCGGCCGCGTGCGCGCATGTCCTCCGAGAAGGAGGTGAGCTTCGCGAAGTTCTTCTCGATGCGGGAGCAGACGAAGTTGCCCGATCCCTGGCGCCGCACCAGCAGGCCCTCGCCCACCAGGCCGTCGATCGCCTTGCGCACCGTGATGCGGGAGACCGCCAGCTCGGCCGCGATCTGGCGTTCGGCGGGCAGCGCGTCGTCGGGAGCGAGGACCCGGGTCTCGATGGCCTCGCGCAGGGCCCTCTGGAGCTGCTGGTAGAGGGGAAGGGCGCCCGACGGGTCCAGCGGCTTGAGGATTTGGGCCAGGGAAGCCATGGGAATGATGCTACCAGTAAAAGACCAATTTGCAACCCCTTGACAAAGTGGTTACAGATTGGTTTACATTGGTTATGTATTGGCAATACCCGGGTACCCAGGCGCCTATTACCGATCCAGGGAGATAAAACGTGAATTTCAAGCCCACACCCCTCCGCTCGGCCGTCGTCCTTGCCCTTGCCGCGATGGCAGCGCACGCGCAAGCGCAAGCGCAGACACCTCCGGCAAAAGCGGACGCGACGGAAACCATCACCGTCACCGGCATCCGCGCCTCGTTGGAGAAATCCCTCGAGACCAAGCGCAACGCCGACACGGTTACTGAAGTGGTGACCGCCGACGACATCGGCAAGATGCCGGACAAGAACATCGCCGACGCGGTCCAGCGCCTGCCCGGCGTCACCATCAGCTCGAGCGCGGGCGGCGAGGGCGGGTTCGACGAGAACGACCGCGTGAGCCTGCGCGGCACGAGCCCCAGCCTCACGCAGACCCTGGTGAACGGCCACTCCATCGCCTCGGGCGACTGGTTCGTGCTCGACCAGGTGGGCCTGGTCGGCCGCAGCGTGAGCTTCTCGATGATGCCCTCCGAGATCGTGAGCCAGGTCATCGTACGCAAGACGCAGACCGCCGATCTCGTGGAAGGCGGCGTGGCGGGCGCGGTGGACATCATCACGCGCAAGCCCCTTCAGTTCAGCAAGCAGGTGACGGCCGAGGCCTCGTTCGGCTACGTGTACGCGGACCTGCCGAAGAAGAGCGACCCGCAGGCGAACGGCATCCTCAACTGGAAGAACGATGCCGGCAACGTCGGGGTCATGCTGCAGGGTTTCTACGAGAAGCGCCACCTGCGCCGCGACGGACAGGAGATCCTGGGCTACGGGCAGATCGCCCCCGGCAGCGCGCTCGCCACGGCGCGCCCGGACCTCGCGAACGTCTACTACCCGACCCTCATCGGCTCCGCGCTCTTCGAGCAGGTGCGCGAGCGCAAGGGCGGCATGCTGGACGTCCAGGCGCGGCCCGACAAGGACTTCGAGATCAACTTCAGCGCCTTCACCTCGCGCCTGGATGCCACCAACTACAACCGGAACTGGATGTTCTGGGGCAGCCGCGTCATCGGCACGGACAACCGCGTCCCGACCTCGTACACCGTGAACGGCGGAACGCTCACCGCGGCCAACTGGCCCAACGCGGGCTCGCCGGGCAACAACGCGCAGTACGCGATCGTGGACCAGATCTACCGCCCGGGCGCCTACTCCACCACCGACTTCAGCGACATCACCGCGAAATGGACGCCGACCGACCGCTTCGCGCTGTCGGGCAACATCGGCGTCACGCACGGCCGCGGCGTCACGCCCAAGCAGGACGTGTTCGAGGGCGACGTGTTCAACACGGGCGCGAGCTACACGATGCACGGCCTGGGCTCGGCCACCGACGTGGCGTTCCCCAGCGGCAACCCGGCGAACTTCAACGGCACCTCGCTCGACTGGATCTTCGGCGCGAGCCCGGCCTCCACGGAGGACCGCGAGAAGTACGGCCAGGTCGACGGCGAGTACTCGCTGGCGGGCAACCTTTTCACCAACATCAAGGGCGGCTACCGCTACGCCGAGCACACGCGCGAGACGCACCAGGTCGCGCAGGGCCCGAATTGGGCCACCGACCCGTTCAACCCGGCGAACCTGCCGGCGTGGAACGGCGAGACGTATCCCAGCAACTTCGGCAGCGGCCTGGGCGGCAACTTCCCCACCAACGTGTGGATGCTCTCGCCCCAGGTGCTCGAGGCGTGGGGCGACCTGCACTCCAACCGCGACCCGGTCTCCCGCGACTACTGGCCCGGCGAGTTCTCGCTGCGCGAGAAGGTGGACGCGTTCTACCTGATGACGAACCTGGAGGGCAAGGGCTGGTCCGGCAACCTCGGCGTGCGCTTCGTGCAGACCAAGGAAGACGTGACCGTGAACGTGGCCATCCCGGGCGACGTGTGCGCGGCGCTCGCGCCCTGCAGCGTGCCGGGCGCCATCACCACGTCGGCCTTCGGCTCGTACTACCAGAAGGTCGTGTCGAACAAGTACAACGACGCGCTGCCGAGCGCCAACCTGCGCTGGGACCTCAGCAAGGACCTGGTCGGCCGCCTCGCGATCACGCGCACGATGTCGCGCCCCGACTACAGCGCCCTGGGCGGCTCGATCACCGCGGACGACACCACCCACACCGGCAACGGCGGCAACCCGAACCTGAAGCCCATCACGTCCACCAACTACGACGCGAGCGTCGAGTGGTACTACGCCCCGCGCGCGTTGCTGTCGGCGGGCCTGTTCTACATGGATCTCACGAACTACGTGGGTTTCGGCACGTACCAGCAGGAGCTGTTCAACATCCGCACGGGGACGTTCGACATCTACACGATCTCCGCGCCGACCAACAGCAGCGGCACCTCGAAGGGCCTGGAGCTCGCGTGGCAGGCGCCGCTCTGGTACGGCTTCGGCGCGCAGGCGAACTACACCTACGCGGACGCCAAGGAAACCGGCGGGCACGACCTCGTGGGCGCCTCGCAGAACGTGTACAACGTGACGGGCTACTACGAGAACGCGGGCTTCGGCGCGCGGCTCGCGTACACCTACCGCTCGCACTTCTTCGTGGGCCTGGACCGCAGCACGCCCGAATACCAGGACGACACGGGTACGCTGGCGGCTTCGCTCAGCTACCAGATCAATCCGCAGTGGTCGCTCAACTTCGACGCCCTCAACCTGAACGACCCGGTCCTCAAGTACTACGGAATGGACAAGAACCAGCCGCGCGCGTTCTACAAGAACGGCCGGCAGTACTACTTCACGGTGAGGTTCAAGCTCTAGGAACTTCGCCGCGAGGCGGCAAGCGCCTCAGCATGCTCCCAGGGGTAGAGGCCCCTCTTGAGGGCGGGACTGATTGCGGTTCCGCCCTTTTTTCGCCCATGAAGACAGCGCTTCGACTTGCCCCGCTCGCCGTTTGCCTCGCCGCCGCGCCCGCCGCGCGCGGCGAGGACCTTCCCATCGTGCCCAACCCCGCGTCGGTCACGCGGTGCGAGGGAAGCTTCGCGGTTTCGTCGCGCACCGCGCTCGTCGCGGCCTCGCCCGGCGCGCGCCAGGCCGCGCGCCACTTCGCGGGCCTCGCCATGCGCTCCCAGGGCCTCGCGCTCGCGGTCACCCCGGGCGCGCCGCGCGAGGGGGCGATCGCGTTCGTGCGCGACGCGCAATCGGGCCTGGGCGAGGAAGGCTACCGGCTCAAGGCGGATCCCACGGGCGTCACGGTGGTGGCGGCGCGGCCGGCCGGCCTCATGCACGGGGCGGCCACGCTCTGGCAGATGCTCGCGGGCGACCGCGAGCACGCGAGCCTTCCGTGCGCCGCGATCGAGGACGCGCCGCGCTTCGCATGGCGCGGCGTGATGCTCGACTCGGCGCGCCACTTCCAGTCGCCGCAGTTCATCCGCCGCTTCATCGACGCCATGGCGCTCGAGAAGCTGAACGTCCTGCACTGGCACCTCACCGACGACCAGGCGTGGCGCCTGGAGATCCGCAAGTATCCCGAGCTCACGCGCGTGGGCGCGTGGCGCGTCCCGGCCGGCCCCGCCGCGCAGGCCGACATCGACCCGGCCACGCGCAAGCCGCGTCGCTACGGCGGGTTCTACTCGCAGCGCGAGGTGCGCGAGATCGTGGCCTACGCGGCCGAGCGCGGCATCACGGTGGTGCCCGAGATCGAGATGCCGGGCCACGCCACGGCCGCCATCGTCGCGCGGCCCTCGCTCGCCGCCATCGCCGATCCGCCGCGCCAGGTGCCCGCCGACTGGGGCATCTTCGCCAACGCGTATTCGCTCGAGGACGGCACGTTCCGCTTCCTCGAGGACGTGCTTACCGAGGTGATGGCGCTCTTTCCCGGCCAGTACATCCACGTGGGCGGCGACGAGGTGCAGAAGGAACAGTGGCTGCGCTCGCCGCGCGGCCAGGCGCTCATGCGCGAGATGGGCGCGACGGACCCGGAAAAGCTCCAGGCCTATTTCACGCAGCGCATCGGCCGCTTCCTCGGGGCCCACGGCCGGCGCCTCGTGGGCTGGGACGAGATCCTCGCGCCGGGGCTCCCGCCATCGTCGGTCGTGATGTCGTGGCGCGGCACCGACGGCGCGCTCGCCGCCGCGCGCGCGGGCTTCGACACCGTGATCGCGGCCCACCCGCTGCTCTACTTCGACAATCGCCAGGGCACGTCGCCCGACGAGCCGCCGGGGCGCGCGCGCGTGGTCTCGCTCGAGGACGTCTACCGCGTCGAGCCGATGCCGCAGGCGCTCACGCCGGCCGAACGCGCCCACGTGCTGGGCGTTCAGGGCAACGTCTGGACCGAGCACATCCGTACCGAGGAGCGCGTGGGGTGGATGACGTTCCCGCGCGCCGCGGCGGTGGCCGAGCTCGGCTGGTCGCAGCCCGCGCGGCGCGACTACGCGGGGTTCCTCAAGCGTGTCGCGGCGCAGCGCCCGCTCCTGGACGCGATCGGCATGCCGTATGCGAAGACCGCCTTCGCGAAGCCCGCGCCGCGCACGGGCTCGCGGCGGATGAGCCAGCAGCTCGAGCTCTGCAGCGACAACGTTGCGCTCTCGCTGGAGGACGACGCGCCCGTGGCGGGCCCGCGCGCGGTCTTCCTCGTGGACATCGAGAACCCGTGCTGGATCGCGCGCGGCGTGGACCTCGGCCGCGTCCACTCGCTCACCGCGGCGGTCGGGCAGGTGCCCTTCAATTTCCAGATCGGCGAGGACGCGGGCAAGATCTCCTTTCCGGATCCCGCCACCCCCGAAGGAGAGCTGCAGGTGCGCCTGGGTAGCCAGTGCGAAGGGCCGATCGTGGCGAGCCTGCCGCTCGCGCCGGCCGCGCATTCGAATGCCGTCACGGTGCTGCCGCCCGCGGAGCTCGCGGGCTCCGGCGTGCGCGACCTGTGCCTGCGCTTCGCGCAGCGCGGCCTCGACCCGATGTGGGTGATCGACTGGATCGACCTGCCGGAGGCGCGCCCGTGAGCATCGTCAAGCTCGCCGCCCCGCTCGCCGGCTGGTGCCTGCCGCTCGCCGAGGTGCCCGATCCCGTGTTCGCGGGCGCCATGGCGGGCGACGGCGTGGCCATCGATCCGGTGGAAGGCGTTCTCCACGCGCCGTGCGACGGCGAGATCGTGCCGATGCGCGATGCGCGGCACGCCGTCACGGTGAGGAGCGAGGCGGGCATCGAGGTGCTCATGCACGTGGGCATCGAGACCGTGGGCCTGAAGGGCCAGGGCTTCGAGCTGCTCGTCTCGGCGGGCGAGCGCGTGCGCCAGGGCGCGCCGCTGCTGCGCTTCGACCTGGACCGGCTCGCGCGCGCCGCCCCGAGCCTCGTCACGCCGATCGTGCTGGCTTCCGGCGGGACGGTGCTGTCTCGCGCGACGCAGCGCGCGCTCGCGGTGGGCGATTTCCTGATGGAGGTCGATGGCGGTGAAGCGCAGGCAGTCGCGGCAAGCGCAGCGCCGCAGGAACATGCGCGGCGTTTCCGCGTCCCCTTCGACCACGGCTTGCACGTGCGTCCCGCGGCCCTCGTCGCCGCGGCGCTGCGCCCCTTCAAGTCGCAGGTGGTGATCGTCGCGCGCGGGCGCAGCGCGAGCGCGCGCAGCACGGTGGCGATGATGTCGCTCGGCGTGCACTGCGGCGAGACCATCGAGGTGCGCTGTACCGGCGCCGACGCCGCGCAGGCGCTTTCGGCCCTCGAGCCGCTGCTGGCACCCGACCTGCCCGCGGTGGTCCAGCAGGAAGTGCGCAAGCCCGTGGCGGCCACGCTCGCCGATGCGCGCCGCCTCGAGGGCTTGATCGCGAGCCGCGGCGTGGCCGTGGGCGTGGCGCTCGCCTGGAAGCAGGCCGAGATCGAGATCGTCGAGCAGGGCGCGGGTGCGGCGAGCGAGTCGGCGGCGCTGCGCAACGCGCTCGCCTTCCTGGCGAGCCACCTCGGCGGGCTCGCGGCGAATGCGACGGGCGCTTCGGGCGAGCTGCTGCGCGCGCACGCGGAGCTCGTGCAGGACCCGGAGCTCGAGCGCGCGGCCCTCGAAGCGGTGGCGCGCGGCAAGAGCGCGTCGTACGGCTGGCGCGAGGCCACGCGCGGGATGGCCGAGTCGCTCGCCGTGCTCGACGACGAGCGCATGCGCGAGCGCGCCGCGGACCTGCGCGATCTCGAGGAGCAGGTGCTGCGCGTGCTGCGCGGCGAGGTTCCTGCGGCGGAGCGCGAGCTGCCCGAGAATGCCGTCGTGCTCGCCGAGGACCTGATGCCCTCGCAGCTGCTCTCGCTCGACGCGCGCCGGCTCGCGGGCGTGGTGCTCGCGCGCGGCGGGGCCACTTCGCACGTCGCCTTGCTCGCCGCCTCGCACGGCATTCCCCTGCTGGTGTCGGTCGGGCCGGCCGTGCTCGAGGTCGCGGAAGGCACGCCGGTCGTTCTCGACGCCGAGCACGGATGGATCGACGTGGATCCGCCGGCCGCGGAGCTCGCCGCCGCCCAGCGCGCCGCGCTGCAGCGCGCGGCCGAGCGCGCCGCGGACCTGGAAGCGGCCCTCCAGCCCTGCGCGACACGCGATGGCGTGCGCATCACGGTCAACGCGAACCTGGGCTCGGAGGAAGAAGCGCACGCGGCGCTGCGCCAGGGCGCGGAAGGATGCGGCCTGCTGCGCACCGAATTCCTCTTCCTGGACCGGCGCGACCCGCCCACGGAAGCGGAGCAGGCCGCCGAATACGGGCGAATCGCCGCCGCGCTGCAGGGCAGGCCGCTCACCATCCGCACCATGGACATCGGCGGCGACAAGCCGATCGCGTACCTTCCCCTGCCGCGCGAGGACAATCCGGCGCTCGGCATGCGCGGCGTGCGGGCGAGCCTCTGGCGGCCGGAGCTGCTGCGCGCGCAGCTGGGCGCGATCCTGCGCGTCCAGCCGCACTCGCAATGCCGCATCCTGCTGCCGATGGTGAACGACCTCGAGGACCTGCGCGTGGTGCGCGCGATCGCCACGGAGTGCGCGCGCGAGCAGGGCCGCGCCGCGCTCCCGCCCCTCGGCGTGATGGTGGAGACGCCCGCGGCCGCGATGATGGCCGACCAGCTCGCGCGCGAAGCCGACTTCCTCTCCATCGGCACCAACGACCTCTCGCAATACACGCTCGCCATCGACCGCGGCCATGCCGACCTGGGCGAGAAGCTCGATGCGCTGCACCCGGCCGTGCTGCGCCTGATCCGCAAGGTGGCCGAGGCGGGCGGCGCCGCGGCGAAGAGCGTGTCCGTGTGCGGCGCGATGGGATCGGACGTGGACGCGCTGCCGATCCTCGTCGGCCTGGGCGTGCACGAGATCTCCGCCACGGCCTCCACGATCCCGCGCCTGAAGCGCACGGTGAGGCTGCTCGACGCGGGCGAATGCCGCGAGCTCGCGCAGCGCGCGCTCGACGCCGAAAGCGCGGCGGCCGTGCGCGAGCTGGCCGGAGTCGCCCGCGCGCGGGCGCGCGCCGCCGCATCCTCGTGAGGAGCCGTTCGAAATGAAGAGCCTTCTCGATGGCACCCAGAAGCTCGGCCGCGCGCTCATGCTGCCGATCGCCGTGCTGCCGGTGGCGGGCCTGCTGCTGCGCCTGGGGCAGGACGACCTGCTCAACCTCGCGCCCGTGGCCGCGGCGGGCGACGCGATCTTCTCCACCCTGGGCCTGCTCTTCGCGATCGGCATCGCGGTGGGGCTCGCGCGCGAGAACCACGGCGCGGCGGGGCTCGCCGGGGCGGTGGCGTACCTTGTCGCGACCAAGGGGGCCGAGGTCCTGTTGAACGTTCCGCCGGAAGCGCTCGCGAGCGCCGCCGCCGGTGCGCACCACGACCTCGCGGCCGCGGCATGGAAGGCGAAGCAGATCCAGAAGATCAGCGTGCCGGCGGGCCTGCTCTCCGGCATCGTGGCCGGCGCGCTCTACAACCGCTACTGGAACGTGAAGCTGCCGGATTACCTCGCGTTCTTCGCGGGCCGGCGCTTCGTGCCGATCGTCGCGGGCGCGGCCGGGCTCGTGATCGCGTTCGCCTTCGGCCTGGGCTTTCCCGCCGTCGAGCACGGCATGGACCTGCTCAGCCGCGCGGTCACCGCGGCGGGGCCCGTGGGGCTCTTCATCTACGGCGTGCTGAACCGCCTGCTCATCGTCACGGGGCTGCACCACATCCTCAACAACGTCGCCTGGTTCATCGTCGGGGACTACAACGGCGTGACGGGCGACCTGAAGCGCTTCTTCGCGGGCGATCCGCGCGCGGGCGCCTTCATGAGCGGGTTCTTCCCGGTGATGATGTTCGGCCTGCCCGCCGCGTGCCTCGCCATGTACCGCACGGCGCTGCCGGCGCGCCGGCGCGCCACCGGCGGCCTGCTGATGTCGATGGCGCTCACCTCGTTCCTCACCGGCGTGACCGAGCCCATCGAGTTCACCTTCATGTTCCTCGCGCCCGCGCTCTACGCCGTGCACGCGGCGCTGACGGGCCTCGCGATGGTCGTCATGGACCTCCTTCGCGTGCGGCTCGGGTTCGGCTTCTCGGCGGGGCTCTTCGACTACGTGCTCAACTTCAACCGCGCCACGCATCCGCTCTACCTCATCCCGGTCGGCGCGGCGTACTTCGCGACCTACTACTTCGCCTTCCGCTACTGCATCCTGCGCTTCAACCTGCCCACGCCGGGCCGCGCGGCCGACGAGGCCGCGGCGGCGGCCGCGGGCGCCCCGGCAGGCGACTCGCAGGCGGGCCGCTTCGTCGCGGCGCTGGGGGGTGCTGCGAACCTGAAGGAAGTCGAGGCGTGCACGACGCGGCTGCGGCTCGTGCTCGCCGATCGCGCGCGCGTCGACGCGGCCGCGTTGCGCGCCCTGTCGCGTGGCACGGTGAACGTGGGCGAATCGGGATTGCAGGTGGTCGTGGGGCCCGTGGCCGACCAGGTCGCCACCGAGATCCGCGCGTACCTCGCGTCGGGCGGTGCGGCAACGGCGTCGGCCCCGGGCACGCCCCCGGCGCCGGCCGTGCTCGCCGCGCTGGGCGGCGCCTCCAACGTGGAGAGCGTGGAGGCCGCGCCGGGGCGGCTCCTCGTCACGGTGAAACAGCGTTCCGGCATCGACCTCGCCTCGCTGCGGCGCCTGTTCGAACGCGGCGTCGCCACGCCGGGCGCTTCCAGCGTCCACCTGCTGCACACCGAGGCCGCGGCGCTCGCCGCGGAGATGCAGGCCGCGCGCAGCTAGGCTGCCCCATTGGTTCCGGAGAGGAGCGTAGGATTGCTCGAATGATCCGGCTCCTGATTGTCGATGACCACGACGTCGTGCGGATGGGGTTGAAGCAGCTCTTCTCCGGCCGCGTCGACATGGAGGTCGCGGGCGAGGCACGCACGGGCGAAGAGGCGATCCGCCAGGTCCGGGCGAAGCCGTTCGACGTGGCCCTCGTCGACCTTTCGCTCACCGACATGTCCGGCGTGGACGTGCTCAACCGCAGCAAGGCGATCCGCCCCGAGATGGCCGTGCTGATCGTGAGCGGCTATCCCGAGGACCAGTACGCGATCAACCTGCTCAAGGCGGGCGCGTCGGGCTTCGTCGCGAAGGACGCGCCGAGCGAGAACCTCGTTTCCGCGGTCGTCGCCGCCGCGCAGGGGCGCCGCTACGTGAGCCCGCGCATCGCCGACAGGCTCGCGCAGGGGCTCGCCGGCCCCGCCGCGGACCAGCCTTCGCACACGCAGCTTTCGGAGCGCGAGTTCCAGATCTTCTGCAAGCTCGCCGCCGGCCAGAGCGTTTCCGAGATCGCCAAGGAGCTGTTCCTCAGCGTG
>Ga0335084_10003189_pt1 | contig 15972 bp, 17 predicted proteins | sample Lox_Sample_44_FD_206721 | JGI IMG/M metagenome (GOLD analysis project Ga0335084, IMG submission 206721) | Soil microbial communities from Loxahatchee National Wildlife Refuge, Florida, United States - Lox_Sample_4.4 | ecosystem: Environmental > Terrestrial > Soil > Wetlands | place: USA... | reverse complement strand
CCCTGTCTTTATTCTGAGCTTCCCGAGCGCGCAGAATACCTTAGTCTTTCCAGGGCATCCCGAAAGGTGTTTCCCCGCCGCGCCCGTGGCACAATGGCTGCATGACGCCGCGGGCCATTACCATCCGCCTCGCCGAGCCGCGCGATGCACAGCCGATCGCGCTCATGTCGCGCGACTTCATCGAGGCTGGCCTTGGCTGGAAATACGACGCGCCGCGCGTGCTGCGCGCGATGCGCGATCGCGACACGGTGGCGGTGGTGGCCTGCGAGGGCAGCAAGGGCGCCGGGCGCGGCGCGGTCACCGGCTTCGCGATCATGGAGTTCGGCGAAGAGCGTGCGCACCTCATGCTGCTCGCGGTGCGCCCGTCTCACCGGCGCCTCGGCATCGGTCAGCGCCTGTTCCAGTGGCTGCTCGAGTCGGCGCGCACGGCCGGCCTGGCGAGCATCCACCTCGAGCTGCGCGCGACCAACGACGCCGCGCGCCGCTTCTACCGCGCGATGGGTTTCTACGAAACGGTGCTGGTGCCCGGCTACTACCGCAGCGGCGAAGGCCGCAAGGAAGGCGCGCTGAAGATGCTGCGCGTACTGCGCGTGCCGGGACCGGTGCCGTACACCTGGAACCCGCCGCGCACCGAGGACACTTAGGGAACGATCGCGAAGCCGATCCGGAACTGCGATTTGCGCCGCAGGTTGTAGTCGAGAATGTCCTCGCCGTAGCCGTTGAAGTATTGGAACTGCAGGTAGCCGCCGACCGGCCCGAACTTGAGGTCGCGGATCCGCTTCGACGCGTCGATCAGCAGGCTGCCCTTGCCGCCGCCCGGCGTGCGCACCACCGGCGTGATGATCCATTCTCCCGCGGCGTCGTAGCGAAAGCGCCAGTCGACGTAGCCGCGGTATTTCTGGATGTCGGGGTTGTCCGATTTGTCGAGGTAGCCGTAGAACTTCGGCGTGAACTCGAAGCTGCCGCCCTCGCGCAGCGTCCAGCGCCATTCGGGGCGCACGAACGCGATGTTGATCGAGCGCGACAGCTCGCCCTGCTGTCCGTTCGACTCGTGCTCGAAGCCGGCGCGCAGGCCGTCGATCCAGGTCTTGCTGTCGGTGCGCTCCCAGCGCCAGAAGAGCGACGGCCGGTAGCTCGTGTCGCGGAAGGGCTTGGACGAAGCTTCGAGATCCCAGAGCGAATTCTGCGTGTAGCCGAAATAAAAGCCGGCGAGCCACGGCTGTTCCTTGCCGAAGCCCGAGCTTTGGTCGAACAGCCGGTATTTGAACGAAAGCTGGAAGCGCGCATTCCAGCCGCCGCGCGAGCCGACCACGAAGTACATCGGGTCGTTCTCCGAAAGCGGCGGCTCGAGGCCGCTGCCGCCGTACTGGCCGGTGAGCGTGCCCAGCGTATCGGACCTGCCGGGCTTGCCCGCGACGACGAGCGAAAGCACGCTCGACGAGCGCCCGACGAGCACCATCGCCACCAGGCCGGACACGTCTGCGGGCATGTCACCGACATAGACGCGCTGCGCGCCGGTGGGCACGCCCACCGCGGTGAGGGTGAGGATGCGCTCTTCCGGGCGCACGATGAGCCGCACCTGCATCTCGTCGGGCGGCTGCTGATCGGGCGGAGCGATGATCAGGATCTCGAAGCGTTGGCCCGCAGCGGCGCGGCCGTCGGCGGAAGCGAGGATCCAGTCGGGCAGCGTGCCGGGCTCGGCTGCCAGGCAGCGCACGCCTATCGACAGCAACAGCGCCAACGCGAGCCGCGCAGTCCATTTCACGGCGCGTTCCAGTCCTGCGCGTGCGAGAAGCGCACGAGCAGGAAATCGACGAACCGCCGCACCTTCGCCGAAAGGTGCTTGCGGCTGGGATAGACCGCATAGATCGGCGCCGGCGCCGGAACGTAGTCCTGCAGGAGCGGCACCAGCCGCCCGGCGCGCACCTCCGGGCCGACGATGAACGCCGGCTCGAAGACGATTCCCGCGCCGCGCGCCGCGGCCTCGGCGAGGAGATCGCCGTTGTTGCTGTGCAGCCGGCCGGCGACTCTCACCGCGCGCTCGCCGCCTGCCGGGTCGCGGAAGCGCCAGACGTTTTTCGGGGTCACGTATTCGTAGGTGAAGCAATCGTGCCGCTGCAGGTCTTCCGGGGATTGCGGCGCGCCGCGCCGCGCGAGGTATTCGGGCGACGCGCACGGCACGACGCGCGTCTCGCCGAGCTTGCGCGCGACGAGGTGCTCGGGACCCGCCGTGCCGACACGGATGCCGAGATCGAAGCCTTCTTCCACCAGGTCGACGATGCGGTCGGAGAGCGACACGTCGAAGCGTACCTCGCCATGCTCGGCTAGGAACTCTGCGATGGCCGGTGCCAGGTGGCGCACGCCGAAGTTCACCGGTGCGGTGAGCTTGATCGTGCCGCGCGGCACGACGGCGGCGCGGGAAGCCTCCTGCTCCGCTTCCTCGAGATCGGCGAGCAGCTGGGCGCAGCGCTCGTAGAACGCGCGGCCGCTTTCAGTCAGGCTGACGCGCCGAGTGGTTCGATTGAGCAGGCGCGTCTGCAGGTGCGCTTCGAGCTCGGCAACGTGCCTGGAAGTGGCCGTGGCCGAAAGGCCGAGGTGCTCGGCCGCCTTCGAAAATCCCCCCTGTTCAACGACTTGGGAGAAGACCCGCATGGCCTCGAAGCGATCCATTTCGGCTCACTAAACCTTGTTTCGGGATAGTCAATCCCATTCTATCCGGTTTATCCCGGTATTCGGCCGTCTGATACTTGCAACATCGAAGTGACCACCAACCTCATCAGAGAGAGGAGCTGCTAATGAAGCTGTATTACTCCCCCGGCGCTTGTTCGCTGTCGCCCCACATCGTGTCGCGCGAGCTCGGCCTGCCCGTCGAGCTGAAGAAGGTCAACAACAAGGACAAGACCTTCGACGGCGGCGGCGACTATCGCCAGGTCAACGGCAAAGGCTACGTGCCCGCGCTCGAGCTCGACAACGGCCAGGTGCTGACCGAAGGCCCGGCCATCGTGCAATACCTCGCGGACCAGAAGCCCGACGCCGGCCTCGCACCGAAAGCGGGCAGCTTCGAGCGCTACAAGTTGCAGGAATGGCTGAACTTCATCACCTCCGAGCTGCACAAGAGCTTCTCGCCGCTCTTCCGGCCGAACACGCCGGAGGACTACAAGCCGATAGTGAAGGAGAACATCGCCAATCGCCTGCAATGGCTCGACCAGCAGCTGGCCGGCAAGGACTACCTGATGGGCAAGACGTTCACGGTAGCGGACGCATACCTGTTCGTGGTCGTCGGCTGGTCCAAACATGTCGGTATCGACACGTCGAAGTATCCGAACCTCAGCGCTTATCTCGCGCGCGTCGGCGCCCGCCCCAAAGTGCACGAGGCGCTGAAGGCCGAAGGGCTGGTGAAGTAGTGGCGCTGCCGAGCGTCTTCGTTTCCCACGGCTCGCCCATGCACGCGCTGCAACCGGGCGCCGCTGGCGAGGCGTGGCAGGCGCTCGGCCGCCGCCTCGGCAAGCCGCGGGCGATCGTCGCCGCCTCGGCGCACTGGGAGACCAACCTGCCGATGCTTACCGGCAGCGCCAGGCCGGAGACGATCCACGACTTCTACAACTTTCCGCAGCCGCTGTACCGCATCCGCTATCCGGCGCCGGGCGCGCCGGAGGTCGCGCAGCGCGCGCAGGCGCTGCTGAAGGCGGCGGGCTTCACGGCCGCCATCGACGGCACGCGCGGGCTCGACCACGGCGCGTGGTCGCCGCTGCTCTACATGTATCCCGATGCGGACGTGCCGGTGGTGGAGCTCGCCGTGCAGCCCGAGCTCGGCACGCGACACCACCTCGGCGTCGGACGCGCGTTGCGGCCGCTCGCTGAAGAAGGCGTGCTGGTCATGGGCTCGGGCCACATGACGCACAACCTGCGCGACTGGGCGCGCGGCGCCGGACAGCCCGCTCCGTACGCGAAGAGCTTCCAGGAATGGGTACGCGGGAAGATCGAAGCGCACGACTACGACAGCCTCGCCGAGTACCGCTCGCTCTCGCCCGACGGCGTGCGCTCGCATCCGACCGACGAGCACTTCCTGCCGCTTTTCGTGGCGCTCGGCGCGGCGCGCGAAGATACGCATGCCGAGCGGATCTACGACGGCATCGACAGCGGCGTGCTGGCGATGGACGCCTACGTCTTCGGCTAGCCGCCCTTCTGCTGCGGCGTCATCCGGAACCTGCACAGCTTGTCGACCCTGGCCGGCTCCCATTTGCCGGCTCCGAGGCTGCCGCCGCCCCCTCGGTATACCATTACCCACATCCACTCGCGGCGCTGCTTGGGATCGTCGACAGCCCAAGGCACGTACACGGCGAGGTAGGTCTTGCCACCGGCCACGAACGGCCGGATGAGCGACGCGGCCATCCGCTCGCTGCTCAGCTCCGCTGGACGGTCCTGGTCGCTGTAACGCAGCGTCACGTTGGAAATCTGGCGCACGCCGTCCTCCTTCGCCTTGCCGAATACGCGGTTCATGTCGAGCGGCTTTGACGGGTCGGTGCTCTTGCGGCGCAGGACCCATAGTTGATCGGAACCCGCGGCGGACGCCGCGGAGCGCATGAACTGCGTCTTCACCACGACGTCCCTTGCGCCGTCGTTGTCGATGTCGAGCTCGGCGATGAGCGTCGCCGCCTGCGGGCTCGACGAGCCGGAATAGAATGAGCGCCCTTCTAGCCACTTGACGGCCGCGAACTCGGCGCTGGAGGGATACGCGGAATAGAGCAGCTGCGCCTCGAGCGCCTCGTTGCGCGCGACGCCCTTCACTCGCGCGATCGCGGCGGCCTTCGTCTTGCGGCGCTGCCAAGGCTGCCGGAAAGCGCCGTTGAAGACCTTCTCCATCTGCCCGCAGAGCTTCGCGTTCGCATTCAGCTCGAGGCGGTAACGGTACGCGTCATTCTCGCTGATCGCCTGCGCCGACGCGTGGCCGGCGATCGCGGCCAGCAGGATCCCCCCGAATGCCTTCATGACGCCCCCTTTCAGGGGAGCGATCTTACCCGCCCAGCGCCCGGAACAGATCCGCGATCGCGGCGCGGTGCGCGCGCAGCGCCTCGATGCGCGCGCTGCGCGCGGCGAGCAGGTTGCGCTCGGCGTCGAGCACGTCGAGCTGGCTCGCCACGCCGTTCTCGTAACGCAGCCGCGCCAGCCGCAGGGTTTCGGTGAGCGCCGCGGCGCGCGCCGTTTCCGCCTCGTAGCTCTCGCGCGAGCGCATCTGCACGACGAGCGCGGTGCGCACGTCGCCGAACGCGGCGCGGATCGCCTGCTCGTACTGCAGGATCGCGGCGCGCTCGCGCGCCTTGGCCTGGTCCGAGCGCGCCGCCAGCCGGCCGCCGGCGAAGATCGGCTGGGTGATGCCGGCGGCGAGCTGCCAGGTGGCCGCGGGCGTGCCGGCGAACAGATTGGAGAATGCCGCGCTCTCGCTGCCGAAGAAGCCGGTCAGAGTGATCGACGGGAACATCTCGGCGCGCGCCACCGCGACGCGCGCGTTGGCGGCGGCGAGCTGGCGCTCCGCGACAACGATGTCCGGACGCCGCAGCAGCAGCTCGGAGGGCATGCCTGAAGGCAGCACCGGCGCCTGCATCGGCTCGTCCTCGGCCTGGCGCACGCGCACCGAGCCGGTAAACACTTCCTTCGGCGTGCGCCCGAGCAGGACCGCCAGGGCGGCCTCCTCGCGGTCGCGGTCGCGCTCGAGCGGCGGCAGCTGCGCGCGCACCGAAGCCGTCTCGGCTTCGAGCTGGCGCAGCTCGAACTCCGAGGTCACGCCGGCCGCGTTGCGCTTGCGCTGCAGGGACAAAGCCTCTTCGCGCAGTTGTACCGTGCGCCGGGTAAGAGCGACCTGCTCGTCGAGCGCGCGCAACGCGAAATACGATTTCGCCGCCTGCGCGGCGAGGGCGAGCCGCACGGCGTCGCGATCGGCCTCGGTGGATTGCAGGTCCGCCTCGGCCGCGGCCTTCCCGGCGCGCAAGCGGCCGAAGAGATCGAGCTCCCAGGACACGTTCAGCGCGGCCCGGTGGTCGTTGTACTCGCTCGGTATGCCCGGGAAAGCGGTCGCCGTGCGCGTCGAGATCTTCTGCCGGCTCGCCTGGTAGTCGGCGCTGACGGTCGGGAAGAGGAACGAGTTCGCCTCGCCGAGCAGGCCGCGCGCCTCGTCGACGCGTGCCAGCGAGATCAGCACGTCCGCGTTGCCGCTGAGCGCCTCGTCGACGACCTTGTCCAGGTCCGGGTCCTGGTAGATGCGCCACCACTTGCCGTCCTCCGCGTAGCGCGGCGCGGCCTCCTTCCAGGCCTCGGGCAGCTCGACCGCCGGGCGCTGGTAGTCGACCGGATGGATGCAGCCGGCGAGAAGCAACAGCCCGGCAAAAAAGAGCGGCCTATTCTTCATGGGGATGCGGCGCGTGGTGCGGCACGGCGACCGACTTGTGCACGACATGGCGCGCCTGCTCGGCCTCGCGCTTGATGTCGGCGGTCGAGCGCCGCTCGGTGAGGTGGCGGTCGGTCATCAGCTTGAAGAACATCGGCACGAAGAAGATGGCGAGGAAGGTCGCCGCCAGCATGCCGCCCATCACGCCGGTGCCGGCGGAATGGCGCGCGCCCGCGCCCGCGCCGGTGGAGACGACGAGCGGCATCACGCCGAGGATGAAGGCCATCGAAGTCATCAGGATCGGCCGGAAGCGCAGGCGCGCCGCTTCCACCGCCGCGGCCGAGGCGGACAGGCCTTGCTCGTGCTTCATCACGGCGTATTCGACGATCAGGATCGCGTTCTTGGCGGCGAGGCCGAGCAGCGTGACCAGGCCGATCTGGAAGTACACGTCGTTGGTCAGCGGCGTGCGACCGAGCAGCGGCGTGAAGACCAGATTGTTGACCCAGATCACCGCCAGCGCGCCGAAGGTGCCGAAGGGCAGCGCGAGCAGCACCGACAGCGGCAACGACCACTTCTCGTACTGCGCGGCGAGGATCAGGAACACCATGATCGCGGCGAGCGCGAGCGCAAGCCCCGAGGTGCCGGCCGATTTCTTCTCCTGGTAGGAGGCGCCGCCCCAGTCGAAGCTGATGTTGGGCGGCAGCACCTTGGTGGCGATCTCCTCCACGGTCTGGATCGCCTGGCCCGAGGAGACGCCGGGCGCGGCCTGGCCGAAAATCTTCACCGCCGGCAGGTTGTTGAAGCGGTCGAGCGCGTCGGGCCCGGCGCTGTAGCGTACGCTGGCAAGCGCGGCGAGCGGAATCATGTCGCCCTTCTCGGAACGCACCCACACCTTGCCGACGTCGTCGGGGCGGTCGCGGTAGGCGGGCTCGGCCGACATCAGCACCTGCCAGGTGCGGCCGAACTTGTTGAAGTCGTTGACGTAGTAGCTGCCGAGCGTGGCGGCGAGGGTGCCGTAGATGTCCTCCAGCGGCACGCCGAGCGCCTTCGCCTTCTCGCGGTCGACGTCGACCGAGAGCTGCGGCACCGTCGGGCGCCACAACGTCTGCACGAAGCCGAGGCGGCGATCCTGATGCGCCGCGCCGAGGAAGGCGCCGAGCGCCTGCGCCAGCTGCTGCGGGCCGCCGTCGCCGCGGTTCTGGATGTAGAACTCGAAGCCGCCGGCGGTGCCCAGGCCGAAGATCGGCGGCGGGCCGAAGGCGAGCGCGAGGCCCTCCTTGATGTGGCCGGTCTTCATGAAGAAGTCGCCGACCACCTGCGGCGTGGCGACCTTGCGCTCGTCCCAGGGCACCTGCGTGACGAAGATGGTGGCCGCGTTGTTGCGGAAGCCGCCGCCGAGGAAGTCGAAACCGGTAAAGGCGACCACGTCCAGGTTGTTCGGGTTGGAGCGGATCGCCTGCAGCACCTCGGCGACCACCTTGTCGGTGCGCTGCAGGGTCGCGCCGTCGGGCAGGACCACGGCGGCGATGTAGAAGCCCTGGTCCTCGTCGGGCACGAGGCTGCCCGGCGTGATGCGCCAGAGGAGGGTCGCGGCGCCGACCATGATGGCGAACAGGACCAGGCCGATGCCGCCGCGGCGGATGACCCAGGCGACGCCCGATTCGTAGTGGTCGGTCATGCGCAGGAAGCCGCGGTTGAAGAGGGCGAAGAATCCGCGCCGCGGCTTTTCCTCGGGCCTGAGCACGATCACGCACAGCGCCGGCGTGAGCGTCAGGGCGACGACGCCCGAGATCACCACCGCGATCGAGATGGTCACCGCGAACTGGCGGTAGAGCTCGCCGGCGAGGCCGCCGAGGAACATGATCGGCACGAAGACCGCGCACAGCACGAGCACGATGGCGATGATCGGGCTGGTCACCTCCTTCATCGCCCTGATCGCCGCCTCGCGCTGCGCGAGGCCCTCCTCGTGCATGATGCGCTCGACGTTCTCCAGCACCACGATGGCGTCGTCGACGACGATGCCGATGGCGAGCACCATGCCGAACAGCGTCAGCGTGTTGATCGAGTAGCCGAGCATCAGCAGGCCCGCGAAGGTGCCGATCAGCGACACGGGAACCGCGGCGAAGGGAATGAGCGTCGCGCGCCAGCTCTGCAGGAACAGGTACACCACCAGGAACACCAGCGCCATGGCGATGAGCAGCGTTTCCACCACTTCCTTGATCGACACCTCGACGAAGCGCGTGGTGTCGTAGGGCACCGAGTAGGCGAGGCCCTCGGGGAAGCGCTTGGAAATTTCCGCCACCGTCTTTTTCACTTCATCGGCCACCGCGAGGGCATTGGCGCCGGGCTGCAGGAACACGCCCATCAGGGTCGCTTCCTTGCCGTTGATGCGGCCGATGAAGTCGTAGTCCTTCGAGGCGAGCTCGACGCGCGCGACGTCCTTCAGGCGCAGCGAAGAGCCGTCGGCGTTGGAGCGCAGCAGGATCTCCTCGAACTCCTTTGGATCGCTCAGGCGCCCTTTGGTGGTGATGGTGAAGACCAGCTCCTGGTCCTTCGGCGAGGGCGACTGGCCGACCTTGCCGGCGGCGAACTGCGCGTTCTGCTCGTTCAGCGCGCGGATCAGGTCGGCGGTGGTGAGGCGGTGCTGCGCGAGCTTGTCCGGGCGCACCCAGATACGCATCGCGTAGTCCTTGGCGCCGAAGATCTGCACGTTGGTAGTGCCCGGCACGCGCTTCACCAGGTCGAGCACGTTCATGGTCACGTAGTTCGAGATGAAGACGTCGTCCTGGCGGCCTTGCGGCGAGTAGAACGCGAGCACCTGCAGGAAGGCGGAGGAGCCCTTTTCCACCGTCACGCCCTGGCGCCGCACTTCCAGCGGCAGCCGCGGCTCGGCCTGCTTCACCCGGTTGTTGACGTTGAGCGCCGCCTTGTCGACGTCGGTGCCGATGTCGAAGGTGACCTGGATCTGCACCACGCCCTGCGAGGTCGAGGTCGAGCTCATGTAGATCATGTGCTCGACGCCGTTGATCTGGTTCTCGAGCGGGGCGGCCACCGTCTGCTCGAGCACCTGCGCCGAGGCGCCCGGGTAGACCGCCTGCACCGTGACCACCGGCGGCGCGATCTCGGGATACTGCGCGACCGGCAGCACGCGCATCGAGGCGAGGCCGGCGATCACCACGAAGATCGAGAGGACGGCCGCGAAAATGGGCCGGTCGATGAAGAATCTGGAGAACATGGCTACTTCTTCGCCGGCGGTTTCTGTTGCTGCTGCTCCGGTTCTTTTTTCTCGGCAATGCGTACCGGCGCGCCCGGACCGAGCTTCATCACGCCGTCGGTGATCACCTTGTCGCCCTGGCTGAGGCCCTTGGTGATGATCCAGTTCTCGCCCGCCCACTCGCCGACCTCGACCGGGCGCGGCTGCGCCGTGCCCTTGTCGTCGATCGTGAACACGATCTTGCCGCCCTGCGGATTCTCGAGCACCGCGCGCTGCGGCACCGCGACCGCGTTCGGGATCGACGCGCCCTTCAGGATCACCCGCACGAACTGTCCGGGTTGCAGCGCGCCGCCGCTCGGGTTGGGCAGCTCGGCGCGCGCCTCGCGAGTGCCGGTCGCCGGATTGACGCGCACGTCGGAGAAGTTCAGGCGTCCGGTTTTGCCGTACAGGGAGCCGTCGGCCAGACGCAGCTGCACCTCGAAGCCGCCTTTGGGCAGCACCAGGCGCTTGGCGTCGACCTCGCGCTGCAGGCGCCCGGCGTCGTTGTCGGGAATGCCGAAGTTGACCCAGATCGGGTCGACCTGCATCACCGTGGTGAGCAGCACCTCGGGGCCGGAAACCAGCGAGCCCTCCGAGCGATTCGAGCGACTCGCCACGCCGGTGGCGGGCGATTCGACCTTCGTGTAGCCGAGATTGAGGCGCGCCTCGACCAGCCGCGCCCGCGCCGCTTTGACGTCGGCGGCGGTGATCGCCTCGTTCGAGGCGGCGTCGTCGTATTCCTTCTGGCTCACCGCCTTCTCGGCATAGAGCGGCTTGAAGCGCGCGGCGTTGCGCGCCGCCTGCTCGTACCGCGCTTCGGCGGCGGCGACGTCGGCCTCGGCGCGCAGCAGCGCCGCCTGGAACGGCGCCGGATCGATCGTGTACAGCGACTGCCCCTTCTCGACGCGGCCGCCCTCCTTGAAGTTACGCGCCAGCAGGATGCCGGTGACGCGCGCACGCACCTCGACCTCGCGCGAGCCTGCGGTCTGGCCGACGTACTCGAAAGTCACCGGCACCGCTTGCAACTCGACGGTCATTGCGTTGACCTCGGGCGGCGGCATCCCGCCGCCGGGACCGCCGTGCCCCTTGCCGCCTTTGTCCTGGCCTTCGGACTGGCTGCAAGCCGCGAGCGCCAGTACCGCGCCGGCCAGCAGGAAGTGTTTGAAACGCATGACGATAGTCCTGAAATGTTGCGACGCGGAGAGGGCTGGCATTGTACGGCTCGGGCTCGACACGTTTGTTTCCCCCTCGTTACCGCTTCGAAACCAGCCCGAGATCGGTCGCGACGCGCTGCAACGTCTCGCTGTCGATTCCCTTCAGCGCGGCAGCGAGCTCGCGGCGCACCGCTTCGACCTTCTTCGCGCCGGCCGCCTGCCGCTCGCGGCCGAGCGGGGTAATCGCGGCGCGCAGGCTGCGGCGGTCGTTGGGATCGTCGACGCGCTTCACCAGCTTCTCGCTTTCCAGCCGGTCGACGAGCTGGGTGATGTTCGAGCGCACGCAGGCGCATTGCGCGGCGAGCTCGCCCAGGCTGATCGGCTCGCCGGCCTCGACCAGCTGCGTGAGCGCGGCGAGCTTGGCGCCCGACAGGCCGACGTCGGCGAGCGACTGCTCGAGGCGGCTCTCCACCGCGCCGGCCGCCTGCAGCAGCGACCACATCACATCCTGCGCCGGCCTGCGGCGTTTGTTCATCGATGAACTATACAGCCATGGAAAATCCATCGTCAAGGGCGGCGCCGGCGCCGCCCTGCCTCTATACTGCCGGCCGATGAAACGCAGACCGCGCCCGCGCCGCGAGCTCCTCGGCCTGAGCAAGGCCGAGTTCGCCGTGCTGCGGCGCCTCGACACGCCGCAGAAGATCCAGGCCTTCCTCTACGGCCTGCGGCAGAACTTCGAGCCGCGCGGCGACACCTGCCGCCCGGTGCGCGAGGTGCTGCGCGCGCGGCGCGCGCACTGCATCGAGGGCGCCATGCTCGCCGCCTGCGCGCTGTGGGTGCACGGCGAGCCGCCCCTGCTGATGGACATGCGCGCGGTCCGCGACTTCGACCACGTGGTGGCCGTCTTCAGGCGGCGCGGCTGCTGGGGCGCGATCTCGAAGACCAACGGCATCGGCCTGCGCTGGCGCGACCCGGTCTACCGCACCCTGCGCGAGCTCGCCATCTCCTATTTCCACGAGTACACCAACAAGCTCAGCCACAAGACGCTGCGCGAGTATTCGCTGCCGTTCGACCTGCGGCGCATCGATCCGCAGGTCTGGGTATACGGCACGAAAAACGCCTGGAGCGTGTGCGAGGCGCTCGACGACTTGCGCCACTTCCCGCTGGTCGATCGCCACCACATGAAGTCGGTCACACGCCGCGATCCGTTCGAGCGCCGCGTCGGCGGCCTGCTACAGTACCGGCGAGCGCCCGCCAGGAAGCGCTGAGGCCGCCATGCCAACCAACGTCAAGGTCATCCACGCCACCGATTTCATCCGCGCCAGGCCCGAGGGCCCGGCCTACCTGGACGAGGCGGAAAAGCTGCTCGAGGACATCGTGCGCGCGGGCAGCGGGCTGAGCGACTTCGAGGTGCTGGTCGATACCCGCTCGGTCTCCGGCGCGCTCTCGGCCACCGACCTGTGGCGGCTGTCGGAGAAGCTGACCGGCTTGCGCGGCAGCTTCGCGCACAAGACCGCTATCCTCTGCCCGCTGGAGAAGTTCGACCGCGGCCGCTTCTTCGCGCTGTGCGCCGAAAACCGCGGTTTCAACGTGCGGGCGTTCACCTCGTATGAAGACGCCATGGAATGGCTGATCGGCGGCTAATGCCGCTAATACTTTGGTCCGATTACCCCGGGCTGGGAGAACTGGTCCAATGGGCCCCATGAAGAGAGTCGTCGCCGTTATTCTGCTGCTGCTCGCCCTGCCCGCGAGCGCGCAAACCCTCGATCGCATCCGCAAGCAGGGCGAGATCCGCCTGGGCTACGTCGAGGGCGCGGCGCCCTTCTCCTCCGCCGAGGCCGGCAGCGAGCCGCAGGGCTACTCGGTCGAGCTGTGCCGCGCGGTCGCCGACGGCCTCGCCGGGCAGCTCAAGAAGGAAAGCCTCAAGCTGCGCTGGGTGAAGCTCACGCTGCAGAACCGCATCGACGCGGTGCGCAAGAAGCAGGTGGACATCGAGTGCGGCACCGCCACCTGGACCCTGTCGCGGCAGAAGCTGGTCGATTTCAGCCTGATCACCTTCGTCGACGGCGCGAGCCTGCTGGTCGGCGCCCAGTCGAGCGTCGGCCAGCTCGCCGACCTCGAGGGCAAGCGCATCGCCGTGATCACCGGCACGACCACCGAGCCGGCGCTGCGCAACGCGCTTTCCCGGCGCTCGGTCAAGGCCGAGGTGGTGACCATCAAGACGCGCGACGAGGGCCTGCAGCTCCTCGCCGGCGGCAAGGTCGAGGCACTCGCCTCCGACCGCACCGCGCTGGTCGGGCTGGTGGTGATGAGCAGCGAGGCGCGCGGCAGCTTCCGGCTGCTCGACCAGGACTTCTCGATCGAGCAGTACGCGCTGATGCTGCCGCGCGGCGACTACGAGTTCCGCCTGGCGGTGAACCGCGAGCTCGCCCGCGTCTACCGCAGCGGCGAGATCGAAAAGATCTATGCGCGCTGGCTGGGGCCGCTCGGCCCGCCGAGCCTGCTCTTGTCGGCCACCTATTACATCCAGTCGCTCTCGGAGTAGGCGGCGATGCGGGCCACGCTGCGCGCCGCCCTGCTCGCCAGCCTCGCCGGCGCGCCGCTCGCGGCCGCGGCGCAGACCTGCACGGTGTGCGGCGTGGTGAGCGCCATCCGCGAGGTCAACGCCGGGCCGGCGGCCGGCGCGCAGCAGCGCGCGCCCGCGGCGGTCGGATCCCCCTCGGCGCTCGATACCGGGCCGGTGGTCGGCACCGTGGCGCGCTTCGAGTTCGACCGCGGCCTGCCGGGCAACGACGGCGCCTGGCGGCTGGGCGCCGCCGGCACGCCCGAGATGCAGCGGCGGCTGGGCGACACCTACTACGAGCTGACGGTGGTGATGGACGGCGGCGAGCGCCGCACCCTGCAGCGCCGCGACGGCAACCGCTTCCATGTCGGCCAGCGCGTCGCGCTGCGCTCCGGCGAGCTCGAACCGATGTAACGCGGAGGAACCCGGCATGGCCGAAAAGCGCGGAATGATCATCCACTTCATGGACGGCTCGAAAAAGCTGCTCGAGTTTCCGCAGCAGGTGGCGGACGCCGACGTCGCCGCAGCGGCGAAGATCAAGGAGGCGCTCGAGGCGCGCCACCTGCTGATCGAGGCGGACGGCGCCCTGATCGTGATCCCGTTCGAGAACGTGAAATACCTGCAGGCCTACCCGGCGCCGAAGAAGCTGCCGGCCAACGTCATCCGCGGCGCGAGCTTCAAGGACTAGCCGAAAATGTTCGCAACCCCAGGGAGGTTTCCATGACGATTCTGAAACGCATTGCTCTTCTCACCCTGCTGCTCGCGGTGCTGCCCGCCGCGGCGCAGACCACGCGCGGCGGCAAGTCGGAGTTCTACCTCGCGCCGGTGTTCACCAACTCGAAGAGCTACAACTTCGAGGGCGGCTCCACCGCGCGCAGCGATACCGGCTACGGCCTCACGCTCGGCTATGCGTTCAACTTCGACCAGTACAAGTCGCTCGGAGTCGAGGTGGCGTGGAGCGACGTCGACTACCGCGCCACCGTGCAACCCGGCCTCGGCAACCTCAACGCCGCGAGCGACATCCGCGGCACGATGGAGACCTGGACGGTGCGCTTCCTCGGCAACTACTACTTCACCAAGGGCGATATCGCGCCCTTCGTCACCGGCGGCCTCGGCTGGAGCTACATCGACACCAACATCCCGACCGGATTGCCGCAGAACGTGTGCTGGTACTACCCCTGGTACGGCTCGTACTGCTCGTCCTACGTGCCGACGGCGACCAGCACCAAGTTCAGCTACAACGCAGGCGCCGGCGTGCGCATGGAACTCGGCAAAGGGTTCATCCGCGCGCTGGTGAACGAGCAGTGGGCCGACTTCGGCGGCTCCTATGGCTCCACTTCCTGGACGCAGTACCGCATCGACTTCGGCGTCAAATTCTGAGGAGATACGCATGAAACGCTTCGTTCTCGCCGCAATACTCTCCGGCGCCGCGCTGGCGGCTCCGGCGCTCGCCCAGTCGCTCAAGGGCGCCTCCGTCGTCGCCGATCAGGTCGAGGCGGTGGTCACCGTGCTCTCGGTCGATCCCAAGGCTCGCCAGGTCGTCGTTCGCGGCCCGCGCGGCAACGTCGCGACGCTGACCGTGCCGAAGGAGGCGCAGAACCTCGACAAGGTCAAGCAGGGCTCGCGCTTCAAGATGAAATACGTGGAGGCGATGGCGCTCAGCATCCACAAAGGCGGCGCGCCGAACGCCACCGCGGCCGAGGACGTGACCCTCGCGCCCAAGGGGGGCAACCCGGGCGGCATGATCGTGCATACCGCCCAGATCTCGGCGGTGATCGACGCCATCGACTACACCAACCGCTACATCGCGGTGCGCGGGCCGAAGCAGAACACGCTCGCGCTCAAGGCCGCCGACGACGTGAAGCTCGATGAGCTGAACGCCGGCGATCGCATCGCGCTCACCTATACCCGGGCGCTCGCGATGGAGATGATCCCGCAGGCCCCGGCGCAGAAGCCGGCGCCCAAGAAGAAGGCGCCGGCGAAAAAGGCGGGCTAGCGCGGCTGCGCCGCCGGCTCCTTGGCGGCGGGCGGCACGACCAGCTTGCCCGGCAGCTTGAGCGTGCGCTCGAAGATGCCGAGCAGGCGGTCGGTCACCGCGCGCGGGCCGAGCGGCACGACGATCGGATCGCGGATGTTGCCGCTCACCGAGACGGGCAGCGCGGTGAGCGTGCCGCCGAAGACGTCGCCGATGATCGGCACCGCGCCGGTGACGCGGTCGACCGTCGTCAGCAGGCCGACCAGGACATTGAGACGCGCTTCGCCGCTGATCAGGTCGATGCGGCCGTTCGCCGCCAGGCGCGCCGCGTCGCTGTCGAAGAACCCCTCGTCCAGCAGGAACTCGCCGTTCGCGAACTGTCCGCGCGCGCTCAGGCTGCGGTAGGCGAAACCTTCCTCGCGCGGCTCCCTCAGCGAGGCGATGTCGCGCAGGGAGAGGATGTTGCCGATCAGCGCGAACTTCTTCACCCGCCCTTTGCGCACCTCGGCCTGGACGGCGCCGGAGAGATTGCGCACCAGCTCCTCGCGGCTCTTCCCCTGCGTGCGCAGCTCGGCGCTCAGGTCGGCGCCGCCGCTGATCTCGATCCCGCCCCCCGTCAGGCAGCGCGCCGCCGCTTCCAGCGGC
>Ga0335084_10003188_pt1 | contig 15977 bp, 14 predicted proteins | sample Lox_Sample_44_FD_206721 | JGI IMG/M metagenome (GOLD analysis project Ga0335084, IMG submission 206721) | Soil microbial communities from Loxahatchee National Wildlife Refuge, Florida, United States - Lox_Sample_4.4 | ecosystem: Environmental > Terrestrial > Soil > Wetlands | place: USA... | reverse complement strand
ACCATACACTCCGGTGATATCCGCATACTGGATCCCATACAGAAACCGGTATTGGGAATAGCCCAGGCTTGACCAGGGGAACCCAGTCAGGGCATAGGAGCGGATAAATTCAAGCGTCACCCAGAACACGGGTGCGAGTATGAGCGCAGGAAGTCTCGTATGCCTGATCTTGAGGGAAAACACGAGCGCGAAGAGCCCGACATACAGGCCGAGGAAGAGACCGAGGAGGAGGACCAGAATGACGCTGAGCACGAGGGGGACAGAGCCATAATGCGTGATGGAATGGTATATCCAATACAGGGTTCCGAAAAAGTACAAGGTTCCGGTGAGCGTCCCCGAAAAAAAGGCAGCCCAAGGGCTCTTATCCCAGAGGGAGAGCATGAGGGGGACAAGGGCTATCCATGCGAGGGGGAAAAGATCGATGGTGGGAAAGGAGACGAACAACAGGAGTCCGGAAATAGTTGCCGGAAGGTAGGTGTGTAGCAGCAGCTTCGTCTTACTTTGTGCGCTCATATGTGTCTGCCTTGACAATAAAAAGCCTCACCGATTATAGTTTAAAGCACGGGCAGTTAGCTCAGTCGGTAGAGCAGAGGCCTGAAAAGCCTCGTGTCCGCAGTTCGATTCTGCGACTGCCCACCATTCTTCCTTTCCTCCTTATCAAGATTGAAAAATCTGGTTCAACAGTAGTGAGGGGTAAGGGATCGTCATTTCAGGAGGAACTTCCTCACATCTCCCACCCTGAGAGTAATCTTGTTTGAATCGAGATACTCCAGGAACGGGAGGGCGTACTTACGCGTAGTGCCCAAAATATCCCTGAATTCAGCTACAGTCATTGCGGGTTTTTTTGCAAAAAATCCCCTCAGGAGAGAAATCATCTCCTTAAACACAGTACCTGTAACATACAGGGAGTCGTTAATCCTCACCACCGCGCCTTCTTTACTCATCAGCTTGAGGAGATCCCCCAATGCCTTTGCGTCCATCTTGAGAGACTCCGAGAGCTCTTCCTTGGAGGGAGGCTGAAACCTTGCCTCCTCGAGAAGCTGGAGTATCTTCTCTGATGACTGGGAAGCAACCGATGACGCAACAATCACATCCTTCATGCGAACCAGATCCTTATCCACGACTACCGCTTCAAGTGAACTGAGCAGGGTGCTCCACACCTCGGGAACTACCTTAAGCTGTGCTCTTAACTCCTCCTTGAGCATCCCGGGACTGAGTGGATTCTTCTTATGGAAAGAGTCGAGGGTTTCGGCAATCCCTCTTGCCAGCGCATGGTAGATGTCCCGATGAACGAGGGTTTCACCCAACTGCTTCAGGGTCCCCTCCTTTTTCAACAGAGAGACGGATTCGTCGATGGAGGGAGTCTCTGCCTTTATCCACCCTGAGAGGGACAAAGCCTTCATTCCCTTCATTCCCGACTTTTTTACCTTGACTCCGATCCTCTCTGGAAGGGCTCCCTGTTCAAGGGCATCGAGGTCTTCCAGCGTCTCCTTGCGCCTTCTCCGAAGAGGGGAAGGGTCAAGGATCGTTCCTCCGCCGATGGTGACCACGGGAGAGAATTTCCTTACGATGTACCTGTCCCCCGAAAGTGCCACTGCGGGTTCTACGAGCCTCAGCTGGCAATAACAGGACTCTCCCGGCCGCAGCTCCTCTCTGTTGTAGAGAATTATTCTTGCGATGGTTTCCGACGTGGTGATATGAAGGTGCACAAGACTTTTGCTCTTTAGGGAGGGGACATCAGGGAGGAGTTCTATTGTTGCATCCATGGTCCTCGATGCAGAGACCACCCGTGGCGTAACCACCACATCCCCCCGCTTCAGGTCCTCTTTGTTCACCCCCTGCAGATTGATTGCCACCCTCTGGCCTGCGTACGCGGTCCCGATCGCCTTCCCGTGGCTGTGAAGCCCCCTCACTTTGGTATGGATCTTCGAAGGCTCTATCTCCACCATGTCATCCAGAGAGAGGGTACCGGAAATGACCGTTCCGGTCACCACGGTCCCGAAGCCCTTCATGGTGAATACCCTGTCTATAGGGAGCCTGAAGATCTCTCTTATTGGTTTCTGCTCAACCCTGAGGGCAACGTCCCTTATCCGCTCCTTCAAAAGTTCCAGGTTGTCCCCTGTTTTTGAAGAAACGGGAATGATTTCTGCGTCTTCCAAAAAGGAGCCCTTCACAAAACTCCTTACCTCATCTTTCACGAGCTCCAGCCATTCCTTTTCTACCAGGTCTGTCTTTGTGAGCGCGATGAGGCCGGTCTTGATCCTGAGGAGATTGCATATGGCGAGATGTTCACGACTCTGGGGCATGATCCCTTCATCCGCAGCAATGACGAGGAGCACAAGGTCGATGCCCCCTGCCCCTGCAAGCATGTTGCGCACGAGCCGCTCATGTCCGGGGACATCCACAATCCCCACCGTGAGGCCGCCCGGATACGAGAGGTCGGCAAAACCAAGGTCTATAGTGATACCCCGCTCCTTTTCCTCTTTGAGTCTGTCCGGGTCTATGCCGGTAAGGGCCTTTACCAGGGAGCTCTTGCCGTGGTCGATGTGGCCTGCGGTGCCGAGAATTACATAACGCATGTGGTATTGTATGCGAAAGGTATAACTCTATCAAGACTTAATTGACCAAATGTGTCTTCTCCATATACAATAAAGCCACCTTTCCCTATGAGGAGGAAGAATGGAAACAGAACGGAGTGACCCCGGGGAACTGAAGGAGTCATTAACAGGATATAAAGAAAAAGTGGCCCCTATTACGAAGGGAACCCTTACATGGGACAAGGAGCTGATCTTTGTAGGCAGGACACAGCGGGGGTATGAAATAGAGTTCGATGCGGAGATTCAGTGGGGATGTGCACCCACAGAGAGCCTTTTGTTAAGCCTGGCTGCATGCATGGGGATCGATGTGGTCTCATTCCTGCAAAAGATGAGGGCGAACCTCAAGAGCTTTAAATTGGACATCACAGGAGAGAGAAACCCCACGCCACCCCAGTACTATAAGGCCATTGAAATGGTACTCCATATCTCGGGGGAGCATATCACCCAGAAACAGGTAGAGCGGGCGGTTGCCCTTTCCCAGGAGAAATACTGTTCCGTATACCACTCCCTCCGTAAAGACCTGAAGGTCAGCGTGAAGTATACCCTGAACGGGCAAGGGTAATTCCCGCATGGACGCAAGGGATCTTCTTTCAAGCCTTCCCTCTGTGGATGAAGCACTCAAGAGCAGGTACGGGAAAGAATGGCTGGAGAACTATCCGAGACGATATGTCCTTGACGCCATACGGGAGGCGATTTCCCTCAGGAGAAAAGAGATCCTTGAGGGGACTACGAAGGAAGTTTCGCTTGAGAGCATGGCACCTGATATCAGCCTTAGAGCGCGACAACTATCAACCCCAAGCCTCAGACCCCTCATCAATGCAACCGGAATCGTCGTGCATACAAACCTCGGACGGTCCATTCTTTCTGAACGCATTATGGAGAAGGTGGACTCGATTGCTACAGGGTATTCAACCCTCGAGTATGATCTTGCTTCAGGCAAACGGGGGAAGCGACACACACACATCAAGAGGCTCTTAAGGGAGATCACCGGAGCAGAGGACGGTTTTGCGGTGAACAATAATGCCGCAGCGGTCTTTCTCTGTTTGAGTGCCCTCGCCAGGGGAGGGGAGGTCATTGTCTCCAGGGGAGAACTGGTGGAGATAGGGGGCTCATTCAGGGTTCCTGATGTAATGTCCCATAGCGGGGCGCTCCTGAAAGAGGTGGGAACGACCAACAAGACACACCTCCATGATTATGAGAATGCCTGCAGTGAAGCTACCGCACTTATCTTGAAGGTTCACAGGGCTAACTTCCGGATTATCGGATTCACCGAAGAGGTTCCTGTAGAAAAGCTTGTCCCGTTCGGCCATGGCCGCGGGGTTCCTGTAATGTATGATTTGGGAAGCGGGTGTCTCGTCCCTCTCGGTCAGTACGGAATACACGGGGAACCGACAGTTCAGGATACCGTGAAGAGCGGGGCTGACCTCATCACCTTCAGCGGGGATAAACTCCTTGGCGGTCCCCAGGCAGGCATCATTGTGGGCAAACGGGAGCTGGTCGAAAGGGTTCAGAGACATCCCCTTGCCAGGGCTGTGCGGATAGATAAGCTCACCCTCGCTGCTCTGGAGGCGACCCTCATGGAATATCTGGATGCGGAACGGGCCAAGGAACAGATACCCACGCTGAGGATGCTGCTTGAGGACCCCGGAACCATAAAGACACGCGCAAAGAAAATCGCCTCTCTCATTACACGCGCGACAAAGGATGCAGTACTGCAGGTAAGGGAGGACTCCTCCCAGGCAGGAGGGGGCTCCCTTCCTGAAGTGCAGTTCCCTACCCATGTGGTCGCCGTCAAACCGGAGAAGATCTCTGTGAATGAGCTGGAAGAAAGGCTCAGAAGAGGGGATCCTGCCATTATCGCGAGGATTCAGGGGAATTCCCTCATTCTGGATGCGAGAACTATCGGTGCCCGAGAAATCTCTGCGGTGGCGCACGCCGTTACGGCAGCGCTGCGGTAAAAGCGGCTATCCTTCTTTAATGCACGTTACCCACGGAAGGCGTGTGCATGTCCAGGCAGTCCTCTGCATCAGCTTATCAGCTGCTGATTCACCTTTATCTTTATCTGCTTTTTGAGTCCCTCAACGTAGGATTTTACCGCTCTGTCCCGCATGTCGAGAAGCGCGGTCTGGCGGAGCGATGCAACGACTTGTTCATTCCCTGAAGCCTGGGGAACATCACTCGCCATGACATCGACAGATTCACCGATGAGCTTGCGCATCCTGGTGAGGGTCAATTCCCGCCGCTTGAAGGATTCAAAGAGTTCAGGGGTCATCCTGTTGAGCTGGAGAGTCCTGACGTAAACGTCCTTGTTAAATTTGCCATCACGCACAAAGGCAGGGTCATTCACAATGGACTCTGCCAGCTCCGCATCAGACACCTGAATGCCGGCCTTTTTTGCCTCTATCATGAGCACCAGGTCATCGATGAGGGAATCCAGCACCCGTTGTTTCAGGTTGAGCTTTTTTTCCATCTCTTCAGTGAAGTTCCCCTGTGAGAGGGTCCGGTAAAATTCCCTGGCCCTGTCATACGAGGTCCAGTATTCTTCAACAGTTACCCGCTCTTTCCCCACCTCGGCGACAGGGACACCTGTGGATTTATCCACAGTTCCCACTCCCCAGAAGATGAATGAGAGGATCACAATGAAAAAAAGAACATAGAAATACTTTGCATGTTTACGCATTGCCCTGAGCATTTTCTCCCTCCGTAAGGAAAAGTTTAGTCACATGTCTTGGATCTAATGAATTATGTGGAACACGACCAAGGTAGTGTACACCATTTCAATACCTTCTCGTAAAGTAGTCATCCAGTATGGCCCTGTGATCGAAGGCGATGGATTCGGGGAGCGTTGCCTGTCTGAACAGCATCGCCTCTGCCGCGTCATCGCCTGCCTTCGGTCTTCCTTTCGCATTTGCGATATAGACCGTGGTGATGGTGTGGTGCCTCGGATCCCTATGGGGTTCTGAATAGGTGTGGAACTGCCTGACGAGCGCTACCTCCAACCCTGTCTCTTCCCTTGCTTCCCGCAGGGCTGCTGATTCAAGACTTTCCCCATAATCGACGAATCCTCCGGGGAGGGCCCACCCAAAGGGAGGATTTTTCCTCTTGATCAGGACGATCCCCTTTTCGCACTCTATAATGAGATCCACTGTGGGAAAGGGATTTTTTCTATTCTTCGAACCGCAGGTCGACATCTTTCTCAGGGACAATGGTAGAGACTGCGTGTTTATAGATTAATTGCTGGGTTGACTCTTTGAGGACGATCACAAAATTATCAAAGGCCTTGATCGTGCCTTTTAACCTGACGCCATTGGCGAGATAGACCACCACCGGTGTCTTGTCTTTCCTCAGCTGATTCAGGTAATTGTCCTGCAGAGAAGTGGACATCGCGCCTCCTCACCGGCACCCCGTGCGACCCTCTGAAGCCGGATATGTTTCTTTTTAAGGTAATTCATTCTCGATGAATATTGCAATAGCCTTAAATATCTCTTCGCCGGTGAATTGTCCGGTGACATCTACCCATTGAATTCCCACTTCCCTTTTGAACCAGGCGATTTGTCGCTTCGCATAATTTCTTGAGCGTTTTTTTATGAGACGGACCCCTTCCTCCAAAGAGCATTCCCCCCTGAGATGGGCAGCGATCTCTTTGTAGCCTATGGCCTGCAGGGCGGTCTTGCCGGGATTCCTCAGCAGCAGATTCCTCACCTCACCCACAAGGCCCGCAGTAAGCATGGAATCGACCCTTTTTTCGATGAGGCCATAGAGTTCCCTCCTCTCCCGAGTAATGCCTATGCGCACGAAATCATACGGCAGAGGCCTGGTGAGACTCTCCTGCAATTGAGTGATTCCTGTCCCCGCTTTCAGACAGACCTCCAATGCCCTCACGATCCTCCTCGTATCGTTTTCCATTATTCTGGCAGCTGCGGAAGGGTCACGCTTCAGGAGAGAGGCATAAAGGGAGCCTTTCTTCTCTTCTTCCATGGAAAGGAGTCCTTCCCTGAGGTGCCAGTCGGCAGCAGGCCCGGTGAACAGGCCGCGTGTCATTGCCTTGATATACAGGCCAGTTCCGCCTACGATGACGGGTATCTTTCCCTGACGATGAAGACCTTCTATGAGGGGAATAACCCGCTCGATATAGTGTCCCGTGCTGAAGGATTCCCATGGCTCCACAACATCGATCATGTGGTGTTTCACCTGGGACATCTCTTCCTTTGTGGGTTTTGCGGTGCCGATGTCCATGTGGCGGTAGATCTGCATGGAATCAGCGCTGATGATCTCTGTATTCAATGATTGTGCAAGGAGGAGAGACGCCTCTGTCTTGCCCACACCTGTGGGACCAAGGAGGATGATGACCTTCTTCATGTCCTTTTCTGAAGACCTCTACTTTCTCTTGAACATCTTCTTCAGATCATCCAGGGAAAGGAATATCCTCGTTGGCCTGCCGTGAGGGCACTGGTCAGGGTTTTCGGTATTTTCCAGACGGCGCAGGAGGAGGTGGAACTCTTCCTGGTGGAGGATCTCCTTGCCGCGCACCGAACTGTGGCACGCAATCCTTGCAGCGAGAACCTCCCTTACCTGTGCGAAGGGACGTAGCCCCTCTCCCAGGGCCGCGGCAACGTCAGATAGGATTCCCCTCAGGTCTGCCTCTTCCAGTGCTTCGGGAAGGCTCCGCACGACCAGGGTATCATGGCCAAAGTCGTCCATCTCCAGGCCCATCTCGCGGAGGGTGTCTTTGTTCTCAAGAAGAAGGACGTATTCTTTATGGGAGAGTTTTATCTGTCGCGTGAAGAGCAGAGGGTGGGAATTCAGATTCATTCCCTTCAGGAAATTTTCATAGAGAATCCTCTCGTGCGCTGCATGGTGATCTATGAGGGTCAATCCCCCTTTTCCTGCCATGGCGATAAAGGTGTCACCGAGATAGAGAAAGGGCAGAGAAGGCTGATAGAGAAGGTCGATGTTGTCAGAGATGCCGTGTTCTCTCATAAGGGACCCTCTATACTCAGAAGAGGGCACACTCACCCCGGGGCCGGGGAGGGGTTCTTGAGGGAAGGAATGCGCTGATGGCTCAAGAAAGGGGGTAGTATAGTGGCTGCGTTCTTTTCTTACCTCTTCTCTGACTGCGTTGCTCACAAAACGGTGGATAAGGTCTTTGTTCTCAAACCTCACCTCGCGTTTTGTGGGGTGCACATTCACATCTATTTTCCGCGGGTCAATATCCATAAAAAGGAAAAAAACCGGATGCGTGTCATGGGGCAGGAGGCCTTCATATGCCTGGTATACTGCGTGGGAGATTGTCTGGTCCTTTACCGGGCGCCTGTTGATAAATATGAACTGATGGCTCTTGCTGTTCCTGAAATGCTCCCCCTTCGTGACAAAGGCGGTGATCGTAAGGCCAGGGGTGTGTGCATGCACCTCAAGCAATTCTTCCACGAATTCCAGGCCGTATATCTGGAATATTCTCTCTCTCGGATCCGATGCCCTGGGAATACTCATGGTCTCCTGTTTTTCCGTGAAGAGCGTGAAGGCGATATCCCAATGAGCAAGGGCCTCCCTGGTGACCCAATCGATGATATGGAAAAGCTCTGTGCGGTCAGACTTGAGAAACTTTTTCCGCGCAGGAGTATTGAAGAAAAGGTCCCGTATCTCTACCGATGTGCCTTGGCCAGGGAAATCCCGTACGTCTTTCACCTCGCCCCCGTGTGCCTCAACGAATACGCCGGAAGGAGCATCCTTTAATCCTGTGACGAGACTCATCCTGGATACGGACGCGATTGAGGGAAGTGCCTCGCCCCTGAATCCCATGGTACGGATAGAGAACAGGTCATCGGCCGAACTGAGCTTGCTCGTTGCATGGCGTTCAAGACACAAAAGGGCATCTTCCCTCCCCATCCCGCGACCGTTGTCAGTTACCTTAATGAGCCCTTTCCCGCCGCGGAGGATCTCTATCCTGATGCTGGTAGACAGCGCGTCTATGGAGTTTTCCATGAGCTCCTTGACAACCGATGCAGGCCGCTCAATCACTTCGCCGGCAGCAATCTTGTTTCTTACCTCCACAGGAAGGATCTTGATTTCAGGCATGAAATCATTGTAAAGATAGTTCAGGGATAAGGTCAAGGATGGGACGAAGGGGGAAAAGAATGTTCTTACTACATACCCACGCACGGAAACTGCTCCGGGGGATAAGGGAGTGTATATGCAGGGGAGAAAGATTTTTGATATACTACTATTAACATCATTGTCCCTGGGGGAGGCCGGGAGGCCTGAGATTTTCCTGAAGCCAGGAAGACCCCAAGAACCTGATCCAGGTAATGCTGGCGTAGGGAATGGGAAGAAGGAGAACAGTCCTCTATCCCCCATTCAGGGAAAGAGGATTTTTTGTTTTTGGGGAAGGTGGAATGAGACTTACGGTGAACGGCAAAGCATATTGCACCGAAAAGGGCACAGTCAAGGAACTCTTGGGGGAAATGGATATTGTGCCCGAGAGGGTGGCGGTGGAGGTGAACCTTAAGGTGATCAAAAGGGCGGAGTACGCAGGCCATAGGTTACAGGAAGGAGACACTATTGAAGTGGTGTATTTTGTGGGAGGAGGACAGGAGGAGCTATGGAAGATACACTCATCATTAGGGGAATAGAATTCAGGTCCAGGCTCTGGATAGGGACTGGCAAATACAGGGATTTTGAGGAGACCGCAAGGGCAGTGCAGGCCTCAGGGGCTGATGTCGTGACCGTAGCGGTGAGGAGGGTAAATATCACCGACAGGAAGAGCGAGAATCTGCTGGACTTCCTTGATCCCAAGAAATACAAAATACTTCCCAACACCGCAGGCTGTTATACGGTGGAGGATGCCCTGAGATATTCCCGTCTTGCGCGGGAGGCAGGGGTATCGGACATGATAAAGCTGGAGGTAATCGGGGATGAAAAGACATTGTTCCCTGACACCATAGGGCTGTTAAGGGCGACCGAGATACTGGCCAAAGAGGGATTTGTGGTGTTTCCCTATACCAACGACGATCCCATTATGGCTAAAAGGCTTGAAGATGTGGGTGCCGCAGCGGTAATGCCCCTTGGGGCACCCATAGGTTCAGGGCTGGGGCTGAGGAATCCCTATAACATCAGAATAATCCTTGAGGCAGCAAAGGTGCCGGTAATCGTGGATGCAGGGGTGGGGACTGCCTCGGACGCCACTATAGCCATGGAACTGGGCTGTGACGCGGTGCTGATAAATACCGCTATCGCAGGAGCAAAGGACCCCATCGCTATGGCAGAGGCGATGAAACATGCGGTGAGAGCAGGAAGACTTGCCTACAGGGCGGGGAGAATACCGAAGAAGCTCTATGCAACGGCGAGCAGCCCCCTGGAGGGAATGCTGTAGCTTCAATGAATAGCATCATCCGGGGTACCAAGGGCAAAGAAGGAACGGCGATTGATTTTACCCTTTATCTGATCACCGACAGAACATTGGTTGGTGTGCAGCGCTCGCTCTTCAGTGCGGTTGAAGATGCCCTCAAGGCAGGGGTTAAGGCGGTTCAGTTGAGGGAAAAGGATTTGCCCGTAAGGGAACTGTTGGAAATGGCGTACAGAATGAAGGAGCTCACGGGAAAGTACCGTGCGAGGCTTTTTATCAATGACAGAGTGGATATCGCCTTGTGCGTGGAGGCTGACGGGGTGCATCTTGGCCAATCAGGGATTCCTGTGCATGCGGTAAGGAATATGGTGAAAGAAGAATTTATCATAGGGGCCTCCACTCATAGTGTGGAGGAGGCGACCACCGCGGAAAGGGAAGGCGCGGATTTTATCACCTTCGGTCCTTTGTTTGAAACGCCGTCCAAACTTAAATATGGAGCACCTTTGGGGATAGACGCATTGAGAGAGGTGAGGGAAAGGGTCTCCATCCCCCTTTTTGGAATTGGAGGAATAAAGCAGGGAAAGGTGAGTGAAGTAATGAATTCAGGGGCTTTTGGGGTCGCCTTAATCAGCGGCATACTGGGAGAAGCTGACATAAAGGGTGCGGCAGAACACTATTTGGACATAGTGCAGCAATTTCCGCGCGTCCCACTCGCATAGAGGGTGGCGAGGGAGGAAGAGGAGAACTGTTATGACGAGAATAGAACTAGCGAGGAAGGGGATTATTACCGAGGAAATGGAGGCAGTGGCTCTGGCGGAAGGGATACCTCCGCACAGGCTCGCGGCAGACATTGCGGAAGGGGTATCCGTAATTTCACGAAACATGTTTCACGATATCACCCCCCTGGGCATAGGCAAAGGGCTGAGAACGAAAATCAATGCGAACATAGGCACTTCGAAGGATAAGGTTTCCTTTGATGATGAGATAAAGAAGCTTGAGGTGCTGGTGCAGTATGGCGCGGATGCGGTAATGGACCTGTCAACGGGCGGTGCGATAAGGGAGTTGAGGAAGACCCTCATAAAGAGGTCTCCGGTTTCAGTGGGCACGGTTCCCATTTATGAAGCGGTGGTCAAGACCGCTGAGAGGCATGGACATATCGCAAAGATGGAACCGGATGAACTCTTCGAAGTGATTGAGGAACATGCACGGGAGGGCGTTGACTTTGTGACGGTCCACTGCGGGGTTACGAGAAAGGCCATAGAACGGTTGCGAGAGGACGAAAGGGTCCTTGATGTGGTGAGCAGGGGAGGGGCATTCCTCCTTGAGTGGATGATCTATAACGACAGGGAAAATCCGCTCTATGAACAGTACGACAGACTTCTGGAGCTGGCAAGGAGATATGATTTAACCCTGAGCCTTGGTGATGGGTTCAGGCCGGGATGCCTTGCAGATGCGACTGACAGGAGCCAGATTGAGGAACTGGTGACACTGGGGGAACTGAGGGACAGGGCGCTTGCCGCAGGCATCCAGACGATTATCGAAGGGCCCGGCCATGTTCCCTTACACCAGGTGGAGCTCAACATCAGGATGCAGAAGGAAATATGCAAAGGCGCACCCTTCTATGTTCTCGGTCCCCTTGTTACCGATCTCGCAATGGGGTATGACCACATTGCAGCAGCTATCGGCGGTGCGATTGCGGGTGCTGCAGGGGCTGACTTCCTTTGCTATGTCACACCAGCAGAGCACATAAGGCTTCCTGACAGGGACGATGTGAGGGAGGGGGTCATCGCCTCGCGGATCGCGGCTCATGCAGCAGACATAGCCAAGGGCATCCCCGGCGCCATGGAAAAGGACAGGAAGATGGCGCAGTGCAGAAAGAATCTTGACTGGGAAGGACAGATCTCCCTAAGTTTCGATCCTGAAAAGGTCCGGACATGGAGGGGGCAGGTACCTCTCGCGGTGGAGGAGGTATGCAGCATGTGCGGAGAATTCTGCGCCATAAGGACCGTCGACAGGGCATTGCACAAGAAATAGGAGCTCACCGTCCTTTCAGTTCATGGGGAGGGTGTTGCCCCATGTATTCCCTTGCCATCTGCTTTCCGAATCAAGTAATATCAACGATGGGAGTGCATAGGGTTCTGGTGTCCCTCCTGGACTTCAAATCCAGTGTTGCCTGCCAAAAGCGGGCAGGGTGGGTTCGATTCCCACACGCTCCCGCCAGTTATGTCCTCCATGTCTAATAAGGGAGCATCCATGCGAAAAGTGGGATTGGTGTACCACGAGGCTATGCTGAAGCATGAACTGCCTCCATGGCATCCCGAGAGTAAGGATCGGTTGATCCGGATACTCGATACCCTGAAGAGATCGGAATTATGGGACAGACTGGTCCATATCAGACCTGGACAGGCACGACTGGATGATATCGCGCGGGTCCATTCATGGGAGCATATTGAGAAGATAAGAACCTCCGGAGAGGGTTCCCTTGACCCTGACACCTATACATCCGTGGGCAGCATGGAGGCAGCCCGGTACGCTGCCGGCTCTGTTATTAAAGCCGTGGAGACATGTGCACTGGGCGAGGTAACCAGGCTGTTCTGCCTGGTGCGTCCCCCGGGCCATCATGCGGAAGCGGACGCTGCCATGGGCTTCTGCCTCTTCAACAATGTTGCCATTGGTGCTCGGTTTGCGCAAAGGGCCGGCTATGGCAGGGTATTCATTGTTGATTTTGATGCACACCACGGAAACGGCACCCAGCATATATTCGAAGAGGATGATACGGTCTTCTATTTCAGCACACACCAATATCCCCACTATCCCGACTCGGGCAAGGATCTCGAAAGGGGGACGGGAAAAGGCACAGGTTACACCTATAATGTGCAGATATTGAGGGGCTCGGGGAATAAGGACTATCTGGCGGTATATCAGGATATTTTGCCTGACGTGGTGAGGAGGTTCGGTCCTGATATCATCCTCGTTTCGGCCGGCTACGATATCCATGTGAAAGATCCCCATGCGGACATCAGGGTGAGCAGTGAAGGGGTACGAGACCTGGTCCGGGGTATCCTCACCTCTTCATCCTGTCCCATGATATTCGTCCTTGAAGGTGGATATGACCTGGGGTCTCTCGCTGAATCTGTGGCGATCACTCTTGAGGAGATGCTTAGCCTCCACTGAGGAGTTTCGTGTTGGTAAAAGCCAGCGGGAGATTAATCCAACTCGCGCACCACTTTCACCATGTCCTCATCCGAACATGCTTCATCGAACCCTGAGCCTTTTGCGATATGCAGCATTCTTGGGTTATTTCTCAGGATTTCCATCCAGAGGGTCTTGATCTCCAGCTCTCGCGCAATGGAAATGCAGTAATCAATAAGCATGGTTCCGATGCCATGTCCCTGCCATTCGTCCGCCACCAGAATCGCCAGTTCCGCGGTCTCGAGATCAGGCATTTTCAGCATCCTTACGTCCGCGATGATCTGCTCCTGTTCAGGGTCATCCTTGATAAGCGCCACAAAGGCCAGCTCACGCTCATAGTCAAGCTGGCAGTAGCGGGCGAGCCTTTCGTGGGGCATATCAGTGAGGCGCTGATTGAATCTGAATACGATCGTCTCCTCAGATACGGTCTTGAAGAGGTGGTAGATGAGGGGTTCATCTTCAGGGCGTATCGGCCTTATGAGTGCGCGGATGCCGTCTTCGAGAGTAATCTCCTGCACGTATTGAAAGGGATAGGGACAGATCGAGAGATGCGGCGGACAGAGGCCCCCCTTAAACCCTTTCGCATATTGAGCGGGTTCCTCTTCCAGCAAAATACCCGCGTCCAGGGCGGCTCCCCCTTGTTCGGTGACAAAGAAAGGATCGACATCGATCTCCCTGAATTCAGGGAAGTCGACGAGGAGATAGGAGAATCTCACCAGCATTTCTTCCATGAATCTCAGGGTTTCTTTGTAGTGCTCTCTTGCCAGGAGAAACCTATAGATCTTTGTCTCTTCCATGACGCGTCTCGCGAGGGTCTGGTTGAGTGGGGGTAATCCCACGGCGTAATCCCCCATAGCTTCGAGGAGTTCTCCCCCAAGGCCGAATACAATGGCAGAGCCGAATGCGGGGTCCTTCTTTGCCCCAATCGCCAGTTCATACCCATGTGCGGTCATCATCTGCTGGACCAGGACATGGGCTCCGGGGTCTTCACTAGCGACTGCGAGTTCCCTGAGCTTGCTGAATGCCTCCCTCACCGAATCCTCGCTCTTGAGGTCGAGGAACACGCCGGACTTCTCTATCTTATGAAAGATCTTTTCCGAGGCTATTTTCAGCACCACAGGGTACCCGATTTCCTCAGCAATGCGAACAGCCTCCTCTTCGCTATCCACTCTCATGGTTGCAATCATGGGGATCCCGTATGCGAAGAGTATTTCCTTGACTTCGAGCAAACCGAGGATCAGCCTCTTTCGGCCCCGGGCCTCGCGAATGATGCCCTTCACCTTTTCCCTGTCTGGGGAGAAATCTCTCAGGATTGTTTCTGGTGTCTCCTGCAAAAGCTGCAGATTATAGTCATAGCGGTACAGATACATAAAACTCCTTACCGCCTGTTCTGGGGTGACAAACGTGGGCACAGTTTTTGTGGTGAAGAACTCCCGGGCATTCTGTACCATCTCACCCCCCATCCATACGGTGAACAGGGGAATGCGTGGGTTGCTCTGCTTTGCAGAGACGACGGCCTCTGCCGTTTCTTGGGGGCGGATTCTAAAATGGGGAACATGCATTACCAGGAGTCCGTCCACATTCTTATCACTGAGACAGTTTTCGACCGCGGTCTTATAGTCATGAGGAGAAGCATCAGTGGGGAGGCTGACAGGATTCTGTGGCTGCCTCAGAGAGGGCAGCATTTCGCGCAGCGCGGCTACCGTTCTCTCTTCTAATATCGTGAGGTCCCCCTCCATTTTCAAAAGGGTGTCCACCGCGATCATGGATGGAGCGTCCGCGTTGGTCACAATGGCGAGGCGTTTTCCCTTGGGTCTCTTTTCCTGGGAAAGGGTCTCCGCAAGATAAAAGAGGTCAAGGATCTCGTCAATTCTCACCGCTCCCGCCCGTTTGAACACTGCATCGTAGATTTTGTCTTCCCCTGCGAGGAGCCCGGAATGGGTGAGGGCCACCTGGGCAGAAATGTCGAACTTTCCGGATTTGACCACCACGATAGGTTTACTGCGGGCGAAACTTCTCACTGCGGTCATGAACTTACGTCCTCTCATGATATTCTCGAGATAAAGGATAATGGCCTTGGTTTTGGGATCAACTCCCAGAAAGTCGATGAGGTCAGAAAATGCAAGGTCCAGTTTTGCGCCGACTGAGAGGATATAGCTGAAGCCGAAGTTTTTGTCTATGGCCCTGTCCAGTAAGGCAGTGGTGAGAGTGGCACTCTGGGAAATGAAGGCGGTAGAGCCGCTCTTCGGCATTTTGGGGAAAAGGCTTGCGTTCAAATGTATGCTCGGCCTGATAAATCCAATGGTATTGGGACCAAGAATCCTGAACTCGTATCTCGACAGGAGCTGCGTTGCCTGTGGAGTAAAGGAGGGATTGTTCTCCGCCTGGAGTTCGAAATCAGGACATATGATGGACACACCTTTCACCCCCATGGTGCCGCACTCCTCAAGGGTCGGGAGAATCTCTTCGAAGGGCACGGCCAGGATGGCAAGATCCACAGGATGGCGAATGGCAGACACTGTCTTGTATGCCTCAACCCCCTGAACAGACTCCAGCTTGGGATTGACTGGATACACCACACCCCTGAAGCCCTTGCCGATCATGTTTCTCAGAATGAAATATCCCGGGGATTCAGGATCCTCGCTTGCGCCCACAACCGCTATTCTTTTTGGGTCGAAAAAAACTTCAAGATTCTTGATTGACATAGCGGATCTCCTTTAACAAAATTCCCTCTATTCACGGGGCGCCTGCGCACTCCGATCAGACTCTACGCTTCTTATTGTATTCTACACCAGGAAATGCGGCATGGATAGTTGCGATCTTCATATGCAGATGGCGCAAAGGAA
>Ga0335084_10003187_pt1 | contig 15979 bp, 13 predicted proteins | sample Lox_Sample_44_FD_206721 | JGI IMG/M metagenome (GOLD analysis project Ga0335084, IMG submission 206721) | Soil microbial communities from Loxahatchee National Wildlife Refuge, Florida, United States - Lox_Sample_4.4 | ecosystem: Environmental > Terrestrial > Soil > Wetlands | place: USA... | reverse complement strand
CGCATGCGTGAATCGCAGCCCTGCGGGCTGCGCGCACGTGCGAGGGGCCCACTCCGCAGGCCGCGGCCCCGCTGCCCCCGACGCCACCCGTCCGGTTGACGGGTGACGCTTGTCACTAGACCGCATTAGCCGGCGGACCTCGCCACCCGTCCCAGCGACCACTTCAGGGAGACGGGCGTCATCATGGTCGTGACCATGACCATGATGACGACGGCCGAGAAGAGAGCGTCGTCGATCACGCCCAGTCCCTTGCCGACGCTCGCGAAGATCAGCCCCACCTCCCCGCGCGGCACCATGCCGAGGCCCACCGACAGCCGATCCGTCCCGCCCGCCGCGAGACCGCAGACGACCTTGCCCGCGACGGCCGCGACCGTCAGCGCGGCGGCCATGGCGAGCGTGCCGGGCTGGGCAAACGTCGAGAGGTTGACCTGCATGCCCATGAGCAGGAAGAACACGGGCGCGAAGATCTGCTCGAGCGGCGCGACCAGCGCGTGCATTGTCTGGACTGACTCGCCGTCCTTCTCCTCCCGCGCGGGAAAGTGGGTGTCGCTCACGATGAGCCCGGCCGCGAACGCGCCGACGATCGTCGCGAGCCCGATGCGGTTGGCAAGCCACCCCATCAGGAAAGCCAGCGTCAGCGCGAAGAGGAGTCGCGTCTGGGTCGGCTCGAGCCGGCGGAAAGCGCGCGCGAGCCGCCCGGCAACGCGGTCGCCCAGAAAGACCACGGCGGCCATGAAGGCCGCGGACAGGAAGCTGATCCGCGCGATCTCCCCGAGGTGGACGCCGCCCGTGGCGACGACCCCCGCCACCACTGCCAGGACGATCAGGCCCAGCACGTCGTCGATGACGGCGGCGCTCAGGATGAGCTTGGCTTCCGCGGACTGAAGCCGCCTGAGATCCTGGAAGACCCGCGCCGTGATGCCGACGCTGGTCGCCGAGAGCGTCGCGCCCACGAAGAGGTGCACGGCCGTCGGCGCGGCGGGCAACAGGAGCGAGGTCGTCAGGAACCCCGCCGCGAAGGGGGCGACGATGCCGATCAGGGCTACCACGAGCGCCCGAAGCCCGACGCCGACCAGCTCCTCGACGCTCGACTCCATGCCGACCATGAAGAGCAGCAGCGTCACGCCGAGGTTGGACAGGAGCCAGATGACGAGCGTCATGACCGCCCACTGTGCGCCCTCGGGGCCGCCCAGCGCCGCCACAACGCGGGCGCCGATCGTACCGGGCCCGAGCTGCGTCGCAGGGAACACCTTGACCGCGGCCTCGGCAACGTTCAGGGGCGAGTTCCACGTCATCGCCACGATCTTCCCGACCTCGTCGAAGTGCATGAGCAGGACGAACAGCGGAGCGCCGAGCCAGTACCCGACATTGCCGATGATGACGCCGATGACGAGCTCGCCCAGGACCGCCGGCTGCCCCACGAGGCCGGCGGCGCGCCGGCCGATCGCCGCAGCGAGGACGATGACGGCCAGCGCGAGCAGGATGGGCGCGAAGGGGTCGGCGTGCCCGCCTTCGCTGCCCGCGGCGTGAGCCGCGCCTGTCGCCAGCAACGCAAGAACGGCGCCCGAAAGCCAGGCGACGTAGCGGCCGCCGATCACGCTCCGTCCGCAGCGGGCTCGACGTCGGCGGCGCCGGTCGTGCGCGCCATGAACGCCTTGGGCACCGGCCGGCCGACGTCCGTGAAGGCCTTGCGGATCGCCTCGACGTTGGGGCCGAAGATGGTCTTGCGGTTGGAGCGGCACCAGTCGTTCGACCCGGCGACGGTGTCGAGCGAGCCCTGGAAGCGCGGCATGACGTAGCGCGCGAAGAGCTCGTAGCTCTTCAGCGTCTCCTCGCGGTTCGCCCACTCGTTGGCCCGAAAGAGGAGCCCGCCGAAGCCGCCGCGCGAGAGCCCCACGAGCCGCTCGATCCCCCTGGCGACAGTGTCGGGCGTTCCCACGAGCGTGGTTCCGGCCTTGACCCCTTCTCGAATCGGGTCGTCGGCGCGGCCGGGCGGCCGCCCCAGCGTCTCCTCGAAATAGGTGACGGTCTCATGGCGCTCGCCCGCGTGCACCTGGCTGAGCGCCAGCTCGTCGTCGTCCGCGACATGCACGTTGACGACCAGCCTCCACTTCCCCCGGTCCATCGAGGTGCCGTGCTTCGCGGCGGTGTCCTCGCCGATCCGCCAGTGCTCGGCGATGGCGTCGGGACCGCCCGGCAGCCCCGCGCCAAGCGAGAGCACGCCCAGGCCGTGCTTGCCCGCGCTGATCATGCCGGCGGGCGTCATCACGCTTGCCACGGCGATGGGAAAGTGAGGGTCCGTGTACGGTGCCAGGTGCAGCCGCGCCTCGCGCAGCTCGAACCAGTCGGTTTTCATCGTGACGGGTCCGTCGCAGCGCAGGAGCGCCATGATGGCGTCGAGCGCCTCGTCCATGCGCTGGCGCTGGGTGACGGGCTCGATCCCCATCATGTACGCGTCGGAGACGAGGGCGCCGGGACCGCAGCCGAGCATGGCGCGCCCGCGCGTCATGTGGTCGAGCTGGACGAAGCGCTGGGCGACCAGAAACGGATGGTGGTAGGGCAGGCTCGTGACGCCAGACCCCAGCATGATGTGGCGCGTGCGCTGGGCGGCCGCGGCGATCATGATCTCGGGCGAGGCGATCAGCTCCCAGCCGGCCGAGTGGTGCTCGCCGATCCAGACCTCGTCGTAACCCAGGTGGTCGAGCCACTCGATCAGCTCCATGTCGCGGTCGATCGCGAGCGTCGGGTTCTCCCCTACCCTGTGGAAGGGAGCGAGGAAGATGCCGAACTTCATGCCTCTGTGGGCCATGGGGTCTCCATGAAAGCGGGGGATGCAGGCGTCAGCGGGCGAGCGACATCTCGGATACGATGAGGCGGTAATCGGCGCGCGGCTTGAAGGTGACGCGCCGGCTCACCCCATAGACGACGACCTCCTGGAAGAGCTCGAGCCAGGGCTTGTCGTCATGGATGATCTGCGTCGCTTCGGCGTAGATCGCCTTGCGCTTCTTCTGGTCGAGCGTGTAGCGGGCCTGCTCCATCAGCTCGTAAAAATGCTGGCCCGGCTGGTTCCCGATCCAGTACTTGCCGCCGAATCCGTTCGGGTGGAAGAGCCGCCAGAGGCTGCCGTCGGCGTCCAGCAAGGTGGACTGCGGGTTGATGAGCATGATCCCCGAGGGTGGCACCGTGCGGTCGTTATTCATGCGCTGGCGCGCGCCCATCTCCATCATCTCGATGCGGGCGCGGATGCCGACCTTGGCCCACATGTCCGCGATGGCCTCGACGAGCGCCTTGTCGTTGACCATGGTGCCGTTGCCCGCGAAGAGCGTCACGTCGATGCCGCTGCCGAAGCCCGCCTGGGCAAGGAGCGCCCGCGCCTTCGCGGGGTCGTACGGGTACGGCTTGAGCGCGGCGTTGTAGCCGAAGTCGGTGTCGGCAAGGCCGCCGCTGAAGGGCTTGCCCATGCCGGCGTAGAGGTTCTTCACGATCCCGCTGACGTCGAGGGCGTAGTGCAAGGCCTGCCGCACCCGCTTGTCGGACAGCGGCGGCTGGTTCGTGTTCATCCAGAACGTGACCGTGCGCGTGGCCGGCACCGTCACGATCTTCGTCGCCTTCCCCTCGGCGAGCGCCTTCATCCGGTCCGGCGGCACGTTGGTGATGATGTCCACGTCGCCCTTCTCGAGGGCGACGATGCGCGGGAACTCGTCGGGGATCGGCTTCCAGATCACCCGCTCGATGCCCGGCGCCTTGCCCTCCCACCCCCACCAGTCGTGATTGGCCTGCATGACCAGCCGCTCGTCCTTGACCCACTCGACGAAGCGGTAGGCGCCGGTGCCGACGGCGCGCCGGGCCAGCTCCTTGACGCCGTCGTCCGTGAGCATGCGGGCAGGCAGGATCTGGGAGCCCATCTGCGCCATGCGCACCGGCATGAGCGGGTCGGGCTTCTTCGTGACGATGCGGAGGGTCAACGGGCTCACGACCTGCACCGCCTCGACGGTCGTGAAGCCCGGCGTCACCACGGTCTTTCCCGGCTGCATGTTGCGCTCGAGCGTCGCCTTGACGTCCTCGGCGGTGAAGGGAGCCCCGTCGTGGAACTTGACGCCGGGGCGCAGGACGAATTCCCACGTCGTCTCGTTGACCGTCTTCCAGGAAGTCGCCAGGCCGGGCTGGAGCTTGAGCGCCGTGTCCCAGCGCGTCAGCGTGTCGTAGAGGTTGACGAAGTAGTTGACCGTCAGGACCTGGGTCGAGCGCCCCGGATCCATGGTCGTCGCCTCGGCGGGCTGCGAGATGACGACCTGGCTCGGCTGGGCCACGGCCGGCGAGACCGCTGCAAGGAGGAGGGCAACGGCGAAGTAGGTAGAACGCATCAGTCGGCAGTGTACCGCCGCCCACAGAGGGCTGGCAATGGGCAGAACGCCCCCTCCAAACGGCTCTTGCCCGGGGAGCCCATGTCGTCTATCCTGACTCTCAATTCACTCCTTCGGGCCGCGCAAGCAAGAGTCCGGCAGACAGCTCACGCATGGAGGCTCCCAAAATGAGCAATGCGCCGATAGCCAGCTACAGCCTCACCGTTCGGGTCCGCATCGTCAACACCCCCGGCATGCTCGGCAAGGTGACGTCCGCCATCGGCGGCGAGGGCGGCGACATCGGCGCCATCGACATCGTCGAGGTGGGGAGCCAGGTCACCCGGGACATCAGCTTCAAGGCCAGCGACGAGGCCCACGGCCAGCGGATCACCGACAAGATCCGCGCGATCGAGGGCGTCACCGTCGTCCACGTCTCCGACCGCACGTTCCTCATGCACCTGGGCGGCAAGATCGAGGTCAAGGGGCGCGTGGCCGTGAAGACGCGCGACGACCTCTCCATGGCCTACACCCCGGGCGTGGCGCGGGTCTGCATGGCCATCCACCACGATCCGGAAAAGGCCTACACGCTGACCATCAAGCAGAACACCGTCGCCGTGGTCTCGGACGGCTCGGCGGTGCTCGGGCTCGGCGACATCGGGCCCAACGGCGCGCAGCCGGTCATGGAAGGCAAGGCGCTCATCTTCAAGGAGTTCGCCGGCGTGGACGCCTTCCCCCTCTGCCTCAACACCAAGAACGTGGACGAGATCGTGATGATCGTGAAGGCCATCGCGCCCGTCTTCGGCGGCATCAACCTCGAAGACATCTCGGCGCCGCGCTGCTTCGAGATCGAGGAGCGGCTCCAGCGCGAGCTCGACATCCCCGTCTTCCACGACGACCAGCACGGCACGGCGGTCGTCGTCCTGGCGGCGCTCATCAACGCGCTCAAGGTCGTCGGCAAGAAGCTCCCCGACGCGCGGATCGTGTTCACCGGCGCCGGCGCCTCCGGCATCGCGACGGCCAAGCTTCTCATGCTCGAAGGCGCGCGCCACATCATCGGCTGCGACCGCGCCGGCGCGATCTACCGCGGGCGCAAGGACAACATGAACTCGATGAAGCAGTGGTTCGCCGAGCACACCAACCCCGAGGTGTTCCGCGGCACGGCGGGCGAGGCGCTCAAGGGCGCGGATGTCTTCATCGGGCTCTCCAGCCCCGGCGTCGTGTCGCTCAAGGACATCCAGACGATGAACCGCGATCCGATCGTCTTCGCCATGGCCAACCCGACGCCCGAGATCATGCCCGAGGAAGCAGGCCCCTACGTGCGCGTCATGGCCACGGGCCGCTCCGACTACCCGAACCAGATCAACAACTCCTGCTGCTTCCCCGGCTTCTTCCGTGGCCTGCTCGACGTGCGGTCCAAGAGCGTCAACGACGAGATGAAGCTGGCGGCGGCGCACGCGCTCGCGAGCATCGTGGGCGACAACGAGCGGAACGAGGAGTACATCACGCCGTCCATGTTCGACCCGCGCGTGGTGCCCACGGTGGCCGCCGCCGTGTCGGACGCCGCGGTGCGGACGGGCGTGGCGCGCAAGACCGGACGGAAGTAGCGGGTCCGGGCCCGGCGATCGCGGAGGAGGGAGAGGCGTGGCGGCATATGACTTCAAGGTGCTCCTCGAGCCGGACGAGGCGGGCGGTTACGTGGTCACGTGCCCGTCACTGCCGGGGTGTTACACGCAGGGTGACACCATCGAGGCGGCCCTGGCCAATATCCGCGAGGCGATCGAACTCTGCCTGGAGGACCTTCAAGCTCAGGGGCAGCCGTTACCCGACCCCTCGGGCGTACTTGTTGGAAGCGTCGTCATCATGCGGTGAGCCCGAGCCTGCCCGTCGTTTCCGGGCGGCAGGCGGTGCGCGCGTTCACGCGTCTCGGCTACGAGGTCGTGCGTCAGCGCGGCAGCCATCTTCGCCTCCGACACCAGAATGATCCAACCCGCCCTCCGTTGACCGTTCCAGATCACCGGGAGCTGAAGCCCGGTCTGCTGCGACGGTTGATCCGGGATGCACAAATCGATGTGGCTGAGTTCGTCAGTCTGCTCGACGCATAGCGACGGCTCACGCGGCGCGAACACATCGGGCTCTTCAGCGGCGGACTCACCAGCGCATCCGGAAGGGCCGATAGCCGGCGTCGCCGTTGATCAGCTTCACGAGTGCGCCCGCCTGGTGCTGGAGGATGCCGGCCGGCGTGACGTGGCGCCCGCGCCAACGGATCTTCCGCGTCCACGATCGGATGAAGCTGCGCGCGAGAACGCGGCGCGCGCGGAGCCGCAGGCTCTTTTGTCGCCGAGTTACGCAGAATGGCGGTTTAGCGAAACTCCCGAGTTTGTTGCGTTTCCCAGCAGACAACCCTCGCATCGACTGGACCCAAGTGGCTGACGAGCAACGCTGTTCCTGATTCGCCGGCACGCCGTCGAAAAGGCGCCTTCGACGCGCCGTCGGGCCCCGCCTTCGCAGTGTCCGTAAGTTCCTCTGTCTTCGCTCGTGCGTGGTGACCCTCCGTAGATTCGGAGTCGCCACCGTCGAAGGCGGTCGATAATGCCACCCGGCGCCAGCTGAAGGTCCGCCCCTGAATGACCCTGAACGTCGAAGGCGCCCCGCCGTAGATTGCGGATCGGGCAGTTTCGCAATCCACGGAGGAGGTGCCCCATGTCGGACGATCGGGACCTTGGACGCGCAATTGTCGAGTTCTTGTGCCAATGGTTGGCGAACGGCAGGATGCCCTCTTCCGTAAGCTCCTACGCCCGCGAGTTGGGTCTGTTACGAAAATACCTGGCTGGGCGACCGGTAGCAGGGATCACTCCCAGTGACGTGAACCGATTCCTCATATCACCACCCGTGCGGACACGGCGCGACGGAAAAGAGAAGGCAGTGGCAACGCTGAATCGCACGAAGGCGGTGAACCGCACGTTCTTCGCCTGGTGCGAAAGCACGAACAGGAGCGCCGGCAACCCGGCCTTCCTGGTAAAGTCGTCTCCGTGCACGCCGCCGATCCGTTACATGACCCGCCCCGAAGTGCAACGCTTCCTCAAGGAGATTCGGCGATCCACACATCAACTCGCCCGCCGCGATCACGCCCCTTTTCTCCACGATCCTCTACACAGGGCTCCGGTTGTCGGAAGCCGCGCGGGCGCTATGGGGTGACGTCGACCTTCACCGCCGCCGGCTGTTGGTGCGGCTGGCGAAGGGAGGTCGGCAGGAGATGCGGCACATCTCCGGCCGTCTGCTCCATACACTCATCGCCCTCCGGCGGGACGCGGAAGACGTGGTCGATCTGGAAAAGCGGCCGCTTTTCCCATCCAGAGAGGGCGACGTGTTATCCTCCCGTGCAGTGCAGTATCGTTTCGCGTTCTGGCTCGCGCGCTCAGGCATCCGGCAGCGGATGTCGGTCCATTCGCTCCGGCACACGTTCGCCACGCTGCTCTACCGGCCGACCGGCGACCTTCCCCTGGTCAACCGCGCGCTCGGTCATCGCGACATCCGGAGCACTCAGCGCTACGCGCACATCGAAGACCGTCGGCTCGTCCAAGCGCGGAATCGGCTTTGACTGGGTGCGCGCGCTCAATCAGATCGCCTTGCCCGTTCTCTGCTCGGCGAGGCGCAGATCACACTGGGACTGCAGATTCAGCTGGAATGCGGGGCTGGTGTCGAAGAAGTGGCCAAGCCGGCGCGGGACGGGCCGTCCGCGCGACGCTCGGAATGTGAGACATTGCCCTTGCCCTCTGGCCAAAGTGCGTCTATCGTTCCGTTCGAGAAGAGCGTGCACGGGCGCCGCACCGCGGCATCCCTGCACCGCTCCAGCCGTGCAATCAGCCCGCTCCCGGCCGCGTGAGGCTGGGTGCGGTTCCGAGCCCTGGGAGGCCCTATGGCAGCCGGCACTACCGCGAAGATCCTGCACGTCGACCTCTCCACCCGCCAGACCCGCGCCGAGATCCTGCCCGAGACCGTCGTGCGCAAGTACCTGGGCGGGGGCGCGCTGGCGAGCTACATCCTTCTCCGCGACATGCCGGCCGGGGTCGACCCGCTCGGTCCCGATAACGTATTGGTCTTCACGACGAGCGTGATCAACGGGCTGTCGCTGTCGGGCACCAACCGCTACACGGCGGCCGCCAAGTCGCCCCTCACCGGCGGCTACGGCGAGTCTGAGGCGGGCGGATGGTGGGGGCCCGAGCTGCGCGCGGCCGGCTGGGACGGCGTCGTCATCCGCGGCAAGGCGGCCTCGCCCGTGTACCTGTGGATCAAGGACGACGCCATCGAGTTCCGCGACGCTACGCCCTACTGGGGCAAGCTCTCGGGCGAGGTCCAGGACGGGATCGAGGCGGAGCTCGGCGACAAGCGGGTGCGGGTGCTCCAGTGCGGCGTCTCCGGAGAACGCGGTGTGCGCTTCGCGGCCATCGTGAACCAGCTCAAGCACTTCCACGGCCGGAGCGGGCTCGGCGCCGTCATGGGCTCGAAGAACCTCAAGGCCATCGCGGTGCGAGGCGCAAAGCCCCCCGTCGCCAACGACAAGGCGGAGGCCAAGGGGCAGCTCGTCTGGTTCAAGGACCACTATGACCGCGCCACCGACCGCTTCCATCAAGTCGGCTCCTCGGGCGGCGTGCTGGCGCTCGAGGCCAGCGGCATCCTGCCGACGCGCAACTTCCGCGACGGCTCCTTCGAGGGCGCCAAGGCCATCAGCGGCCAGACGATGCGCGACACCATCCTGGTCAACCGCGGCACCTGCTACGCCTGCGCCGTCGCCTGCAAGCGCGAGGTCGAGGTCAAGGAGCTGGGCGTCGACCCGAAGTACGGCGGGCCCGAGTACGAGACCCTCGCCGCCGCGGGCTCGCTCTGCGGCGTGGACGATCTCAAGATGCTGGCGCTGGCCAACCAGCTCTTCGCCCAGTACGTCCTCGATTCGATCTCGACGGGCGCCGTCATCGCCTTCGCGATGGAGTGCTACGAGAATGGCATCATCACCGGGGAGATGACGGGCGGGCTCGAGCTGAAGTTCGGGAACGCCGACGCGGTGATCAAGCTGATCCACATGATCGGCAAGCGCGAGGGCATCGGGAAGCTCCTCGGCGAGGGCGTCAAGCGCGCCGCGGCCCAGCTCGGCCGAGGCGCGGACCGCTTCGCGCTCCACGTCAAGGGGCAGGAGCTGCCGATGCACGACCCGCGGGGCAAGAAGGGGCTGTCGCTGGCCTACGCGCTCTCCCCGACCGGCGCCGACCACATGGAGGCGCCCCACGACCCGCTCTACGCGGGCTTCCATCCGCAGGGGCACCCGCTGGGAGCGCTCGGGCTCATCGAGCCGCTGGAGCCCCTGACCCTCGACAGCAAGAAGGTGCGCGCGTTCTTCGAGACCCAGAAGGTCTGGAGCGCGTACAACTCCGTCGGCATGTGCGATTTCGTCGGCGCGCCGCTCAACGCGCTGGGGCTGCAGCCCATGATGGACTACATCAACGCCGTCACCGGCTGGAACATGAGCCTCTACGAGCTCATGAAGGTGGGCGAGCGCAACAACACGCTGGCGCGGGTCTTCAACAACCGCGAGGGCTTCACGCCGGAAGACGACATCCTGCCCCAGCGCCTGCACGAGGGCATCGGCAACGGCGTGCTCAAGGGCTCGAAGATCGACCCCGACGAGTTCTTCGCGGCCCGGCGCACCTACTACGAGATGGCGGGCTGGGACCCGAGCACGGGCCGCCCGACGGCGTCCAAGCTCGCCGAGCTGGGCGTGGAGGAAGCGGCGGCAGGGCAGAAGTAGCGGGAGTGCCGCGTGGCCGGCACGACGCGCTGCCTGGTCCGTCGCGACACGTACCGCGATTCGGTCGAGTTGATGCGCGTGGCCGCCCTCGTCGAGAAGATCCGTGGCGTGAGCCGCGCGGCGCTCATGATGGCGACGCCGGCCAACCGCGAGCTGCTCTCCGGCGCGGGGCTCCTCGACGCCGCGGGCTCGGCCGCCGGTCCCAACGACCTGGTCGTGGCGGTCGCCGCGGCGGACCGCGCCGCTGGGGAGCGCGCGCTCGCCGAAGCGGCCCGCCTCCTCGACGAGCAGGCCGCGGTGCCGGCGCCACCGGGTGACACGCCGGTCCCCCGCAGCATCGCCGAGGCGACGAGCGAATTCGCGGGCGCCAACCTCGCCATCATCTCGACTCCTGGCGCCTACGCGACCGCCGAGGCGCTCAAGGCGCTCAAGCACGGCCTCCACGTCTTCATCTTCAGCGACAACGTATCCGTCACCGACGAGGCCCTGCTCAAGCGCCTCGCCGCGAAGAAGAAGCTCCTCGTCATGGGCCCCGACTGCGGCACCGCCATCCTCGACGGCGTGCCGCTCGGCTTCGCCAATGCCGTGCGGCGCGGGCCGATCGGCCTCGTCGGCGCCTCCGGCACCGGGCTCCAGCAGATCAGCTGCCTCGTCGACCGCCTCGGCGGGGGCTGCTCGCAGGTGATCGGCGTGGGCGGGCACGATCTGGACGAGCGGGTGGGCGGCCTGATGATGCAGGCGGCCCTCGAGCGCCTCGCGGCGGATGCCGGGACGCACGTCATTGTCCTGGTCTCCAAGCCCCCCGCCCCCGCCGTCGCCCGTCGTGTCCTCGATCTGGCCCGCGCGTCGGGGAAGCCCGTCGTCGTCAACTTCCTCGGCGGCGACCCTTCGGCCATCCGCTCGACTGGCGCGTTCCCCGCCGCGACGCTCGACGACGCGGCGCGCGCGGCCGTCGCGCTCTCGCGAGGCAGGAGGTCCTCGGCCGCGCAGCTCGCGGTCTCTCCGAAGCTCGCCGCGGCCGGGCGAGCCAAGGCGCGGCGCTTCGGCAAGGGACAGTCTCTCGTCCGGGGACTCTACAGCGGCGGGACGCTCTGCCAGGAGGCGGCGCTGATCCTCGCGGAGGCCGGCGACCGGACGCACACCACCATCGACCTGGGCGACGACGAGTTCACCGTCGGCCGCCCGCACCCGATGATCGACTTCCGGCTGCGCAACGAGCGCATCCTGGCGGCGGCCGAGGACCGCGCCACGGCGGTCATCCTGCTGGATGTCGTCTTGGGCTACGGCGCTCACCCCGATCCGGCCGGCGCGCTCGTCCCGGCCATCGAGCGCGCCACGAAGCGCCGTCGCGCCCTCGCCTTCGTCGCCTCCGTCTGCGGCACTCCGGCCGATCCTCAGGGCCTCGAGCGCCAGGAGGCGCGGCTCGCGGCCGCCGGGGTGTTGCTGGCGCCGAGCAACGCCCAGGCCGCGCGGCTGGCGGCGTCTCTCGTCGGCCATCGCCGGCCCGCACGAAGGAAGGGCTGAGCCGATGCCGGCGCCCGCGCCGCTCTTCGATGGAGGCATCCGCGCGATCAACGTGGGCGTCGCCGAGTTCGCGCTCTCACCGCGGACTCACGGCGCGACAGTTCTCGAGCTCGACTGGCGCCCGCCCGCGGGGGGTGACCGCGACCTCGGTCTCCTGCTGGCGCGCCTCGAGGACGACCCGGACGACCCGATCGGCTCGCGCGTCGCCGCGGCGAACACGCGGGCCATCGAGCGCATCCTGGCCGCCAAGCCCATGCTCGCGGACATCGGGCGCGCGGCAGACACGGTCAAGGGCCTCGGCCCGCGCCAGCTCCTGCACGCCGGGCCGCCCATCGAGTGGGGGCGCATGTGCGGCCCCATGCGCGGCGCCGTCATCGGCGCCATTCTGTACGAGGGTTGGGCCGACACGCCCGACGGCGCGGAGCGGCTGGCCGACGGAGGCGGCGTGGCCTTCTCGCCCTGCCATCACTTCGGCGCAGTCGGGCCGATGGCGGGCATCCTCTCGCCCTCCATGCCCGTCTTCATCGTCGAGAACGCGCCGGGCGGCACCCGCGCCTTCGCGATCCTCAACGAGGGGATGGGCAAGGTCCTGCGCTTCGGCGCCTACAGCCAGGAAGTGCTCGACCGCCTGCGCTGGATGAACGAGTCCCTTGCGCCCGCGCTCGGTCAGGCGCTCCGCGCGCACGGGCCCGTGGACCTCAAGAACCTGACCGCCCAGGCGCTCCAGATGGGCGACGAGTGCCACAACCGGAACGTGGCGGCGACCTCGCTCTTCACCCGGCTGATCGCGCCGGCGCTCGTGCGCACGGCGCCGGCCGACATCGCGGCGCGCGCGCTCGAGTTCCTCGAGGCCAACAACCACTTCTATCTCAACCTCTCGATGGCCGCCTGCAAGGCGACGCTGGACGCGGCGCACGGCATCGAGGGCTCGACGGTGGTGACGGTGATGGCGCGGAACGGCGTCGAGGTGGGCATTCGTCTCAGCGGCACCGGGGACGCGTGGTTCACGGCGCCGGCGGCGATGCCCGACGGCCTCTACTTCCCCGGCTACGGCCCCGCAGACGCCAACCCCGACCTGGGCGACAGCGCCATCACGGAGACGGCCGGCCTCGGCGGCCTCGCGATGGCGGCCGCACCCGCCATCGTGCGCTTCATCGGCGGCGCCGCCGAGGAGGCCATCGCCACCACGAAGCGCATGTACACGATCACCCTGGCGCGCAACAACGACTATGGCATCCCGGCGCTGGGCTTCGCGGGCACGCCGACTGGCATCGACGCGCGCCGCGTGGTGGACGGCGGCGTCCCGCCGATCTTCAACACGGGCATCGCGCATCGCGAGGCGGGCATCGGCCAGATCGGAGCGGGCATCGCGAAGGCGCCGCTCGCCTGCTTCGCCGACGCCCTGCGAGAGCTCGGCCGCCGGCTCGGCCTCGCGCCCGCTGCGTCCGTCGCACGGTGATGCGGACGCCCCGATGAGGGCCAAAAGCCCGAAGAGGCCACGGCGCACAACCAATGTCCTCGACATTTAAGCAAGACAAATCAGTCGTCATCGCCGTTGGCGGCAACGCGCTGATCCGGCCGGGGCAGCAGGGCACGATCCCCGAGCAGTTCGACAACGCCCGCGCGACGGCCACGCACGTGGGCGCGCTCGTGTCCGACGGCTGGCGCGTGGTCCTGACACACGGCAACGGCCCGCAGGTCGGCTTCATCCTCCGCCGCTCGGAGATCGTCGCCGAGACCGATTTCACCCCGCGGCTCACCCTCGACGTGTGCGTGGCGGATTCGGAGGGCGGCATCGGCTACATGCTCGGCAACTCCCTTGTCAGCGAGCTCGGGCGGCGTGGCATGGCCGACCGCGTCGTGTGCGTCCTGACCCAGACCGTCGTGGAACCCGGAGACCCCGCGTTCCAGCACCCATCGAAGCCCATCGGCAGGGGCTACTCAGCCGAGGAGGCCTCGCGTCACAGGACGCGAGACGGCTGGGTCCTGACTGAGGACGCTGGGCGCGGCTACCGTCGGCTCGTCCCCTCGCCGCGCCCCGTGCGGATCGTGGAGGCCGGGGCCATCGGAGCGCTCCTGCATGCGGGCTTCGTCGTCATTGCCTGCGGCGGCGGCGGCATCCCGGTCGTCGAAGAAGCGCCGGGCGTCTACCGCGGCGTCGAGGCCGTCGTGGACAAGGACTTCGCCTCCAGTTACCTCGCCGCCCACCTGGGCATCCCGGTCTTCCTCGTGTCGACAGGCGTCGAGAAGGTCGCGATCCGCTTCCGGAAGCCCGGCGAGCGCTTCCTGGACCGGATCACGATCGCGGAGGCGCGGGGCTACCTCGAAGCGGGCGAATTCCCGGAGGGCAGCATGGGGCCGAAAGTCCGCGCCGCTGTGGAGTTCATCGAGCGGGGAGGCACGCGCGCCATCATCACCTCGCCCGACCATCTGGAGGACGCGCTCGCCGGGCGGACCGGCACGCAGGTGGTCGCGGGATGACGGCGATCAAGCTGGCGGTCAACGGCACCCTGATGCGGGGGCTCGAGCTCAACCCCAACATGATCAACGCGGGCGCGACCTTCGTGCGGAAGGCCGCGACCGTGCCGGCGTACAGGCTGTGGTCGATCGACGACCGCCACCCGGCGATGATCCGCGTCGCCTCTGGCGGCGCCTCGGTGGCCGTGGAGGTCTGGGCCGTGCCTCCGGACGGCCTCGCGAAGATCCTGCTGCAGGAGCCGCCGGGCCTGTGCATCGGCAAGGTCAAGCTGGCCGACGGCGAAGAGGTGCTCGGCGTGCTGGGCGAGCCGCTTCTCTGCGAGGGGCAGCGCGAGATCACGCAACACGGCGGCTGGCGCGCCTACGTCGCGTCGAGAAAGGCCTAGGCCGGGCGCGGAATCAGGTTCAGCGGGGGCTCGCCGGCGGCGGCGCGCCGGATGTTCTCGGCGATGAGCCGGGCGCGGGCATCCAGCATCCCTTTGGTCCAGCCGGCGACGTGCGGCGTCATCAGCACGTTCGCCAGCTCGTGGAAGGGCCTGCGCGAGGGAAAGGTCGGCCCCGCTCCCGACGGGTAGCGGTACCAGACGTCGAGGGCGGCCCCGGCGATGGTTCCCTTCGCCAGCGCCTCGTACAGCGCATCCTCGTCCACGATCTCGGCGCGCGCGACGTTGACGAGGACGGCGCTCGGCTTCATCAGCTCCAGCTGGCGCCCGCCCAGGAGCCCGCGGGTCTCCCCAGTCAGCGGCATCGTGATCGCCAGGTAGTCGGCGCGCTGCAGGAGGTCGTCGAGATCACTCGGCCCGCCGAGAAAGGCCAGCCCCTCGCTCGCCGCGCGGGCGGGGCTGTGGCGGATCGCGCGCACCTCCATGTCGAAGGCCAGCGCCCGCCGCGCCAGGCACTGCCCGATCCGGCCGTAGCCGAGAATGCCGAGGGTCCTTCCCGCCAGCTCGAACCACACGGGCGGCGCCGGCACGTTCACCGCCCACTGGCTCTCCCACGTGCCTCGCCGGAGCGCGGCGTCAAGACGTCCGAACCCGCGGCCGAGCGCCAGCATCGCCCCGAGGACATACTCGGCGATCCCCACCTCGTGGCCGTACGCGTTCGCGAGCGACGCCCCGGCCGGCAGCGCCCGCCGGTCGATCCGGTCGAGCCCCGCCCCGGGCACCTGCACGAGCACGAGCCGCCGCGCTGCTCTACCCATGGCCGACGAGAAACCGAGCGTCACAAGCACGTCCGTCTCCGCGAGATGGTCGACGGCCCGCGCCTCATCGGGGACCAGCACAACGTCGCACGGCAGGGCCAGGTGGGCCTGCACCCGCTCGGCGAGGCGGACCGCGAAGGCCCCGGCGAAGGCGACCTTCACCCAAGGACCATCTGGGTCTGGATGGTCATCGACAGCATGCGGCCCGACTCGTCGCTGACGCGGGTCTGCCACACCATGGTCCGCTTGCCGCGATGGAGCGGCGTGGTCTCGGCACGCACCGTGCCCGAGCGGCCGGCAGCAAAGAAGTTCGTCTTGGACTCGAGCGTGGTCGTGCCGGCGCCGGCGGGCAGGTTGAGCACGGTGGCGACGGCGCCCAGCGTGTCGGCAAAAGCCATCAGGGTCCCGCCGTGAAGCGCGCCCCCGACCGTCCGAAGGGCATCGCGGATGGCGAGCGTGGCGACGACCCGCTCCTTTCCGAGCTCCACGAATTCGATGCCGAGGAGCTCCACGAGCGTGCCCTTCCACTGCTCGGCCATGGCGGCCGCATTCACGGTCTCTCCGCTCATCACGCACACCTCCTGGGAATGAGTTCGGGGCGCCTCGCGGCGGGGTCGCCCACGGCCGCCAACG
>Ga0335084_10003186_pt1 | contig 15982 bp, 15 predicted proteins | sample Lox_Sample_44_FD_206721 | JGI IMG/M metagenome (GOLD analysis project Ga0335084, IMG submission 206721) | Soil microbial communities from Loxahatchee National Wildlife Refuge, Florida, United States - Lox_Sample_4.4 | ecosystem: Environmental > Terrestrial > Soil > Wetlands | place: USA... | reverse complement strand
CGTGATTGGCCTCTGGCGCGGGAACGATCCCCTCGCTGCGGGCGAAGAACACCCCGGCCTCGAAGCAGGTGGTCTGGTGGTACGCCTTGGACTCGATCAGTCCCAGCTCTTGTATGTGCGATACGAGCGGGGCCATGCCGTGGTAGCGCAGCCCGCCGGCGTGGAAGCCAGGCGGAATGAAGGTTGAGCCCAGTGTATGCATCTTCACGAGCGGCGTCAGATGGCCGGTGTCGCCGAAGTCGTATGCGTACTTGCCCCGGGTGAGGCTCGGACACGCCGCTGGCTCGATCGCGACTACCTTCACCTTCTTGCCGCCGCGCAGCTGCTGACCGATGAACGGGAAGGCGATGCCGGAGAAGTTGGACCCACCCCCCGTGCAGCCGATGACCACATCCGGATAATCGTTGGCCATCTCCAATTGCTTGATGGCCTCCTGTCCAATCACCGTCTGGTGGAGCAGGACGTGGTTCAGGACCGATCCGAGCGCATACTTGGTGTCGTCGTTCTTGGCGGCGACCTCCACCGCTTCGGAGATGGCGATGCCGAGGCTGCCGGTGCTATCGGGCGTCGCGGCCAGAATCCTGCGGCCGACCTCGGTTTCCATCGACGGGCTGGGAATGCAGCGCGCGCCATACGTTTCCATCAGCGCGCGGCGATAGGGCTTCTGGTTGTACGACACCTTGACCATGAACACCAGGACCTCGATGCCGAACAGCGCGCCGGCGAAGGAGAGCGCCGAGCCCCACTGACCCGCTCCGGTCTCCGTGCTGATCTTCCTGACGCCGGCCTCACGGTTGAAAAATGCCTGCGGCACGGCGGTGTTGGGCTTGTGGCTGCCGGCCGGGCTCACGCCTTCGTACTTGTAGTAGATGCGCGCCGGCGTATCGAGCGCCTTTTCCAGGCGCCGCGCGCGGAACAGCGGACTTGGACGCCACTGGCGATAGACCTGACGCACCGGCTCCGGGATCTGCACCTCACGCTCGGTGGTGACCTCCTGCATGATGAGCGACATGGGAAACAGCGGCGCCAGGTCGTCCGGCCCGATCGGCTTGAGCGTGCCCGGGTGCAGCACCGGCGGCGGCGGCGAAGGCAGGTCCGCCATCAGGTTGTACCAGTACTGCGGGATCTGGTTCTCGTTCAGGACGTACTTGATGCTGTCGGTCATGGCTGTCTCCTCGTTCTTGTCACTGCCGTGGCGTGCCCGCGGCTATCCTATCGAGCCACGGTCATTATAAGGCCGGCGCGCGCGCCGGCAGTCCTCATTGCAGCACGCTCAGCGCGGGAGATGACGTCAGCCGAGCGGCCGCTCCAGGGAGAAAAGCTGAGCTGCGGTCTCGCGGGTGCGGATCAGGTGCGGCCGTCCTCCGTCCACCATGACCTCGGCCGGGCGCGGGCGAGTGTTGTAGTTCGAGCTCATCGACATGCCGTACGCGCCGGCGGACATGACGGCGAGCAGATCGCCTGGCTGCAGCGCCAGGTCACGCTCGTGACCGAGGAAGTCGGCGCTCTCGCACACGGGACCCACCACCTCGTAGCGGCGGGGCGGTTCGGCGCGCGGCCGCAGCGGCCGGATGTCATGCCAGGCTTCGTACAAAGCCGGACGGATGAGGTCGTTCATGCCGGCATCCACCACCGCGAAGTTGCGCTCGTCGCCGGGCTTTAAGTACTCGACGCGGGTCAGCAGGACGCCGGCGTTACCCACCAGCGCCCGCCCGGGCTCGAGCAAGATGCGCTGAGGATAGCCGCGGAGCCGCTCCAAGAGCGCGCGCACAAAAGCGCCAGGCGACGGCGGTTGCTCATCCCGATAGCGGATGCCGAAGCCTCCACCCAGGTCGAGGTGATGGATGGCAATGCCACCAGCCGCGAGCCGGTCGACCAGCGTGAGCAGCCGGTCGAGGGCGTCGAGAAACGGCCGCACCTCGGTAATTTCGGAGCCGATGTGACAATCGACGCCCGAGATCGCGAGTCCAGGCAGGTGGCTCGCCTCGCGATACAGCTCGAACGCGTCTTCGAACGCCACGCCAAACTTGTCCTGCTTGCGCCCGGTGGAGATGTAGGGATGGGTTTGAGGGTCGACATCGGGATTCACGCGCAGGCTTACACGAGCCTTTTTGCCGGCGGCTTCGGCGAGTTGGCAAACGCGATGCAGCTCGGCTGGCGATTCGATGTTGAAGCTCAGAATGTCCGCATCGAGGGCTTGTCCGATTTCCTCCGCGCTCTTGCCGACGCCGGAAAATACGACCTTGCCCGGATCGGCTCCCGCCGCCAGCACGCGGGCGAGCTCGCCCCCCGAGACGATGTCGAATCCGCTGCCGAGCCGAGCGAACAGATCCAGCACCGCGAGGTTGGGATTGGCCTTGACCGAGTAGCAGATGAGGTGTGGATGCGGGCCGAACGCGGCGTCGAAACCGGCGAAGGCAGAGGTCAGCGCGGCACGCGAATAGACATAGCACGGCGTGCCAAACTCGCGCGCTACTGCGCTGAGCGCCACGCCCTCCATGCACAGCTCACCGCTGCGATAGGAGATGAAACTGGAAGAAGACTGATCCAAAGTGTTCGGCACCGCCGATGCGCGCCGCGCCCTCATCAGAGGAGCTGCACAGCCACGGTGTTCTATTGCTGCGGTTGCTGGGGTTGTTGCGCCTGTTGCGGCGGCTCCTGCTGCCCGGGCGGGCTCTCACGCTTCGAGGCATCACCCTGTTGCTGCTGTTGTTGCTCCTGCAGTTGCTGCTGCTGCTTTTCGCGCTGCTCGCGCTCCTCGAGACGCTTCTTGCGCTCCGCCATCTCCTTCTCCTGCTGCGGGGTCGGCAGGTACAGCGGACCTTTCAGGCCGCAAGCAGGCAGCAGGGCAACTGCGAGCAGCAAAACCGCCAGGGAACGCATGAGCAGGGCCGAACGCGGAGCAGTTGAGTGTAGCACGGCACGCCGGGAGTGCCCGTAGCGCGCCGCTCACAGGGCCATGAGATGCTGACTCACCGCGTCCAACTCGCGGCGCGCTGAGCTGTACTCGGGACACAAGCGCTCGACGATGCGCCAGAAGCGCGCCGAGTGGTTCATCTCCTTCAGATGGGCGAGCTCGTGCACGACCACGTAGTCCACGACGTGCGGGGCAGCCTGCATCAGACGCCAGCTCAACCGGACTTCGCGCTTGACGTTGCAGCTTCCCCAGTGGCGCCGGGCATTGGACAGAAACACGCGCGGCATCTCGACAGCGAGCCTCGCGCTGAAGTGCTGGACGCGGGTGTGAAAGTAGTGCAGGGCCTGGCGCCGGTACCACTTCACCAGGCTGGCGCGCACCTTGGCGGGATCGTGCGGTGCAGGCAGCGACAGCGACAGGACATCGCCGTCCTCGAGCTGCGCCAGCGAGTAGCCGTCTTGAGCCGAGAGAGCGACGCGCAGCTGTCGGCCGAGATAGTCCACCCGCTCGCCATCGCGCCATACGCGCTCTGTCGGCCCCTGCGATTCCCACGCCTCGAGCTTGCGCAGCACCCACGCCGCGGAATCCTGCAGAAAGCGGGCAACGTAGCGCTCGGAGGTGCGCCAGGGCACGCTGACGGTGAGGCCGCGCTCGTCCACAGTCAGCACGGCGCGGCGCCGGTTGATACTGCGCTTCAAGATAAAGTCGACGTCGCGCTCGCCCAGACGCGTGGTGCGTCGCTCGCTGCTCAGGCCGGCTGCCTGATGCGCGGAGCGGGCAGCCGCAGCGTTTCGTTCTCGATCCAGTCTTCGACTCTCCTGTTCAATTCTTCAGGCGTGAGGCCAGTCGGATCGATGGGCCGCCCGATGCTGACCGTGATCGTTCCGGGGAATTTCAGCACAGCGTTCTTGCGCCACAGCTGCCCCGCATTGTGGGCGATCGGCACCACCGGCGCACCGGTGCGCACCGCCAGCCACGCGCCGCCCACCTGGTATCTGCCGCGCTCGCCGGGTGCAATGCGGGTGCCTTCCGGAAAGATGACGATCCAGAAGCCCTGCGCAAGGCGGTCGCGCCCTTGCTCCAGGGTCTGCTTCAGCGCCTGCCTCGCCGCGCCGCGATCGATGGCGATCGGACTCATCATGGCCAGCCCCCAGCCGAAGAACGGCACGCGCAGCAGCGACCTGCGCAGGACCCACACCTGTGGCGGCAGGAACACCTCGAAGGCGATCGTCTCCCACGCCGACTGGTGCTTGGCCAGAACGATGCTGGGGCGGTGCGGGAGGTGCTCGAGGCCCCGTACCCGGTAATCGATGCCGCAGATCACTTTGGCGAGCCAGATGACCAGCCGCGACCACAGCGTGATCACGTGATAGCGCGTGAGGGGCTTGAACGGGAAAGTCAACAGCGAGACCACGGACCACACCACGGTCAGCACCGCTTGGACCAGGAGAAACGAGATCGAGCGCAGGATAACCAGCGCCGAGCTCATGCGATGATCGCCCGTGCCGCCTCGGCTAGGTCTCGGTACACTCGGGTACCGCTCGGGAGGCCGCCTCCGGCCTGCGTCTTTGCCCCCTTGCCGGTCAGAACGAGCATCGGCTGGGCGCCCGCGGTGGCGGCGGCCTGCATGTCGCGCAGCGAGTCACCAATGCCAGGCACACCGCCGAGATCGGCGTTGAAGCGCCGGGCGATGTCCTCGAACATGCCGGGCTTGGGCTTGCGGCAATCGCAGTTCGCTTCGGCCGGATGGGGACAGTAGAACAGCGCGTCGATGCGTCCTCCCAGCTGCGCCAGCGCCTTGTACATCTTGGCGTTGATGGCGTTGAGCGCCGCCATGTCGAGCAGACCGCGTCCGATCCCAGACTGATTGGACGCAATCACCACGCGATAGCCGGCGTGGTTCAGCTTCGCGATGGCCTCGAGGCTACCGGGGATGGCGGTCCACTCCTCCGGGCTCTTGATGAACTGATCGCTGTCGACGTTGATGACGCCGTCGCGATCCAGAATGACGAGCTTCATGCTGCGCTGCCGGTCGAGACTCGACGCGCGAGATGTTACCGCAGACGGTGGACCTTGGCACCGAGTAGAGCGCGCGCCAAGGTGCGCGCGGTCCGATCGACTGCACATTGCTTACGCGAGAAGCGCTGGAACAGTTTCTGCTGCGCCGGCGTGAGCCCTAACATCGGGCGGTGGAACTTGTGAAGGGATTGTCACCCAGAGGCGCATGAGCGTAGACACCGATCTCAAGGCCGGGCTGATCCTCGAAGATCTCGGCCAACAGTTGTCCGACGCCGTCGTGGACTATCAGTTCGCCGGCGGCAGCCACAAGTTCCGAATCCGCCGCGGCGATGTGACGTACCAGGTGGATTTCCCCGAGCGGGTCCTGCTGGAGCACCAGATCCGCGACCTGGAGAAGCTCGTCCCAAAGATCATCGACCAGCTCATGGCGAGTGGTGCACCGCGCCGGATCACGGTCGGGGACAGCACGTTGCTCGGGACGCGCTCATCGCTGGCGAGGTCCCTCGCCACGAGCGAGGCTCCCGAAGCCGACTGAGCGCGGCATTCTCCTGGCCCTCATAGAGGGCCATCGAAACACCAGAACGCCATCCGCGCTGCTCCGGCCTGAACCTGGTCGCGAGAGCCGACACACAGTTTTTACAATGATTCGCTTCGCGCGCGCCTATCAATAGACTGGCGGCTCAAGAGCAATCCGTGTCTGCCCACGGCATCTGGCCATGTGGCCGAGTACGAGGCGGGACCGGATGACGACTCAAGGAGACCGACTCATGCGAAGCGCATCTCAGCGCGGCCATCGCGACGTTTGTGCCGTGCGCGCGCCCTCTGGTGCTGTCCCCTACTCGGGAGCCCGGCCATGCTGAGCTCCAGGATTGGTCAGAGGTGGATCTTCCGCTCCAACTCGGGATGGCTGGGCGGGGACAAGCTCACCGACATTTCGGTGCTCACTGCCTGTTCCTGTTTCATGCTGCTCGGCTTGCTCATGCTGGCGCGCGTCGGAGCGGACGCCCTGCGCGCGGACACAGCCGCCAGCTGGCCCACTACCATCGGCACGGTCGTGGCGGTACAGGTCGACGAGCTGGACTACGCCGGCAGCACCTACTGGTACCCGAGGGTCGGATACCAGTACACGGTGCAGGGCCGGACCATCCTCAACACGCAGTTCACGCCCGGTCAGCAGCCGCACTGGCGCGACCGCGCCGATGCAGAGCACTTCCGGGAACGCTATGTGAATCGGACCGGGGTGGTGGTGTACTACAACCCGGACAACCCGAGCGAGGCCGTGCTGGAGCCTACGCCAGCCGGCCGCTCCGGGCCTATGCTGGGGCTGGGCCTGGCGCTGGTCGCTTTGAGCCTCTGGGGCCTCGCGCTCTACGATTGGCTGCGCTGACCGGGTGAGTCGCGCGCGGGCCTGCTCATGGTCCGCAATCGAACGGCGCCATCCTGGGCGGTTCCCCTCGCCGAGGGTTGCGGGGAAGGCGGCTCGTTGTTTGTTAGAATCCGCCGAACGAAAAGCAACCCCTGGCGATGACCCTCCCGCAGATCACGGCAGAAGGCGGCCGCTTCTCCGAACTGGCCCGCCAGCTTCTCGCGGCCCAGCCGACCATCGAGCACTGGCTGCGCGGCCAATGGCTGGAGCATTCGGCGCCGTTCTATGCGTCCGTCGATCTGCGCAACAGCGGCTTCAAGCTGGCACCGGTCGATACGAACCTGTTCCCGGGCGGCTTCAACAACCTCAATTCCGATTTCCTGCCCTTGTGCGTGCAGGCCGCGATGGCCGCGCTGGAAAAGATCTGCCCCGACGCCCGCGGTGCGCTCATCATTCCGGAGAATCACACGCGCAACATGTTCTATCTGCAGAACGTCGCGGCGCTTCGGGACATCCTGCGCCGCGCGGGCATGAAGGTGCGCATCGGCACGCTGATCCCGGAGGTGACCTCACCGCTCGTGCTGCCCCTGTCCGGGGGAGGTGAGCTGACGTTGGAGCCGCTGGTCAGAAAGGGCAACCGGGTCGGCCTGCACGAGTTCGATCCGTGCGTGGTGCTCCTCAACAACGATCTTTCGGCCGGCATCCCGGCCATTCTCGAGAATCTGGAGCAACCGGTCATCCCGCCGCTCTATGCGGGCTGGTCGACGCGCCTGAAATCCAATCATTTCGCCGCCTACCGGCAGGTCGCCCAGGAGTTCGGCGCGCTGCTCGGTCTGGACCCGTGGTTGATAGACCCGTACTTCGGCGCCTGCGGCGAGATCAACTTCCAGGAGCGCCAAGGCGAAGAATGCCTGGCCAGTCACGTGGACATGGTGCTGAGCCAGGTTCGGCGCAAGTACCAGGAATACAAGATCGACCTGGAGCCGTTCGTCATCGTCAAGGCCGACGCCGGCACCTACGGCATGGGCATCATGAGCGTGAAGGACCCGGCCGAGGTGCGCGATCTCAACCGCAAGCAGCGCAACAAGATGGCGGTGGTCAAAGAAGGTCTGCAGGTCACGCGCGTGATGGTGCAGGAGGGCGTGTACACGTTCGAGAGCGTGAACGACGCGTTCGCCGAGCCTGTCATCTATCTGATCGATCACTTCGTTGTGGGCGGCTTCTACCGCGTGCACACCGCGCGCGGTCGCGACGAAAGCCTCAACGCACCCGGCATGCAGTTCGTCCCGCTCGCCTTCGAGGACGCCTGCGTGCTGCCCGAGCCGGAGGCAATCCCGGAAAGCGGGCCAAACCGCTTCTACTGTTACGGCATCATCGCGCGGCTGGCCCTGCTCGCGGCCAGCCGCGAGCTCGAGCAGGCTGCCTTAGCCTACGAAGCCAGCGCGGGCGAACCGGGCGCAGCCCAGCCCCAGCCGCTGAAGGTCGCGCGCGGCTGAAGCCCGCGTCCGGCACGTCGTCGGCACAGCGCAGAGCCCGCGGATGAAGCTGGCCTTTATTCTCGATCCGCTGGACGACATCAAGACTTACAAGGATTCCTCCTACGCCATGATGCAGGAGGCGGCGCGGCGCGGACATGAGCTCTTCGTGCTGCAGCAGGAGGATATCCTGTGCCGCAACGGTGCGGTGAGCGGACGCGCCGCGGCGATCCAGCTCACTGGTGCAAAAACAGACTGGTACGCGCTGGAGGCGAGACGCGAGGTGCCGCTGGCGGCATTCGACGCGCTGCTGATGCGCAAGGATCCGCCGTTCGACATGGAGTACGTCTACAGCACGTACCTCCTGGAGCTGGCTGAAGGACAGGGGGCACGCGTCATCAATCGCCCGCGGGCGCTGCGCGATTGCAACGAGAAATTTTCCATCACGCGCTTCGTCTCCCTCACCGTTCCGACACTCGTCACCCGTCTGGAGAGCGAGCTGCGCACCTTCCTCGAGGCGCAGGCCGACGTGGTCCTCAAACCTCTCGACGGCATGGGCGGGGCGTCCATATTCCGTCTGCAGCGCCAGGATCCCAACATCGGAGTGGTGATCGAAACGCTCACTCACTACGGCCGCCGTACGATCATGGCGCAGCGCTACATTCCGGACATCGTCGACGGCGACAAGCGCATCCTGCTGATCGACGGCGAGCCGGTGCCCTACGCGCTGGCGCGTATTCCGAAGCCGGGCGAAACGCGCGGAAACCTGGCGGCGGGTGCGCGCGGCGTGGTCCGAGAGCTGTCGGCGCGCGACCGCGAGATCGCGCAGACCGTAGGGCCGGTGCTGGCGCGGGAAGGGATGCTGCTGGTCGGCCTGGACGTGATCGGCGACTACCTCACCGAGATCAATGTCACGAGCCCGACCGGGATGCGCGAGATCATGGACCAGTCCGGGTTCGATGTGGCTGGCATGATGATCGACGCGGTGGAGCGGCGAAGCAAGAGTGACTAGCCGGCGCGGGGTAAAATCGCTGTTTCCTGGTCCGCGAACGCCTCGATGGTCGGAATCCTGATCGTTGCCCACGGTACGCTCGGCGAAAGCCTGATCCACTGCGCCAGCCACGTGCTGGGCAGCCGTCCGATGCAGCTCATGCAGATCGGCGTAACGGTGCACGACGACCCGCAGCTGCTGCTGCCGCAGGCGATCAAGCTGGTGAAGCAGCTCGATCATGGCGATGGCGTGCTGGTGTTGACGGATCTGTACGGCGCTACGCCCGCCAACTTGGCCGCCAAGCTCCTCGTCCCCGGTCAGGTGGAGGGCGTGGCGGGAGTCAACCTGCCGATGCTGGTGCGGGCTCTGACCTACCGCAAGGAGCCTCTGAAGGTGGTGGTGGGGAAGGCCATCTCCGGGGGGGTGGAAGGCGTGATGCAGATGCCGCCTGCAAGCCATGCAGCAACTGGAAGTTGAGATCGCCAACAAGCTCGGCCTGCACGCCCGCGCCTCGGCCAAGCTGACTCAGCTCGCTGCGCGTTACCAGAGCGAGGTCTGGCTGTCGCGCAACGGGCGCCGCGTCAACGCCAAGAGCATCATGGGCGTCATGATGCTGGCGGCGGCCCGGGGAACCACGGTCACCATCGAGACCAGTGGGCCCGATGAGCAGGAGGCGATGACCGCTCTGCTGGAATTGATCAAGGACAAGTTCGGCGAATCCGAGTGAACGGCGCTGCGATCACCCGAACGCGCGCATCGTGCCGCTGAGCTCCTATAGCTTCCTCGTCCCCTTCCATGTCCTTCACCATCCACGGCATCGGCGTCTCGGGCGGCATCGCCATCGGCCATGCTCACCTGCTGAGTCACACCGAGCTCGAGGTCGAGCACTACACCATCGGCGACGCGGAGGTCGGAGCTGAACAAGCCCGCTTCGATACGGCGATCGGCAGCGCACGCGGCGAGCTTGCGGCGCTGGCGGAGCACATCCCGGCGAACGCTCCGCCCGAGGTCGAAGGGTTCCTGAACCTGCACCTGATGATCCTGGGCGACAGCATGCTGTCGGAGGCCCCGCGCGCGCTGATCGCGACGCGCAAGTGCAACGCCGAATGGGCGGTGTCGCAGCAGGCGGAAGCGCTGCTCGAGCAGTTCGAGCGCATCGACGACGAGTACCTGCGCGAGCGCAAGAGCGACGTGGTGCAGGTGGTGGAGCGGGTGCTCAAGGCGCTCACTGGCCAGCCGCGAAACATTCCGGCGCCGCCGCACAAGGAAGAAGACAGCATCCTCGTCGCGCATGATCTGTCGCCGGCCGACGTGATCCTGTTCAAACAGCATCGCTATAGCAGCTTCGTCACCGACCTGGGCGGCGCCACCTCGCACACTGCGATCCTCGCCCGGAGCCTGAACATCCCCTCGATCGTCGCGCTGCATCACGCGCGTGCCCTCATCCGCGAGAGCGAGCTGCTGATCGTGGACGGCAGCAACGGGGTGGTGATCGTCAACCCCGACAAGCACGTGCTGGCCGAGTACAGGCTGCGCCAGGAGCAATGGCAACTCGAGCGGCAGAAGTTGAAGCGCCTCAAGACCACCCGCGCCGCCACCCTGGATGGAACGCGCATCGAGCTGCACGCGAATATTGAGCTGCCCGACGACGTGCCCGAGGCCAAGGAGAACGCCGCCGCTGGCATCGGCCTGTTCCGCAGCGAGTTCCTGTTCCTCAATCGCGATGAGCTGCCCTCGGAGGATGAGCAGTTCGAGGCCTACCGGAGAGTCGCGGTCGAGATGAACGGGCTGCCAGTGACGGTGCGCACGCTCGACCTGGGCGCAGACAAGAATCTGAACGACGCCGAACGCGTCGCGCCCAATCCCGCGCTGGGGCTGCGCGCGATACGTCTGTGCCTGGCCGAGCCGCAGATGTTCCACCGCCAGCTGCGCGCCATTCTGCGCGCCTCGCACTACGGCAAGATGCGGCTGCTCATCCCTATGCTGTCCACTGTGCATGAGCTGAAGCAGACGCTGCACCTGCTGCAGGAGGCGAAGAACAGCCTGGATGCTGACGGCATCGCCTACGACCGCGACATCCCGGTGGGGGGCATGATCGAGATCCCAGCTGCCGCGCTGTCGCTGAACACCTTCACGCGTCGGCTGGATTTCCTGTCGATCGGCACCAACGATCTGATCCAGTACACCCTGGCGATCGACCGCACCGACGATGCGGTGGCGCATTTGTATGATCCGCTGCACCCGGCTGTGCTGCATCTGGTGGCGCATGTCATCCGCGGCGGCAACAAGGCTGGCATCCCGGTGACGGTGTGCGGTGAGATGGCCGGCGACGAGCGGCTGACGCGCGTCCTGCTGGGCTTCGGCCTGCGGCAATTCTCGATGCACCCGGCTCACCTCCTCACGGTCAAGCAGCAGGTTCTCAAATCCGACCTCGCGCAGGTCACGCAGCTCGCTGGACGCATGCTCAGGACGGAAGACCCGGACAAGGTGCGCGCCCTGCTGGAGCGCATGAACGCCTGACCAGCGAGTGCGAATCGACTCGGAACAGCTGACGCAGCACCTGACGCGCGGCACGCGGCCCCTGTACACGGTGCACGGGGAGGAAGCTCTGCTTGCCCTCGAAGCCGGCGACCTGATCCGCCGGCACTGCCACGAACGCGGCTACAGCGAGCGCGAGGTGCTGAGCGCCGAATCCGGCTTCGACTGGTCACAGCTGTTCGCGGCTGCCGATAGTCTGTCGCTGTTCGCGACCAAGCGCCTGCTGGAGCTGCGCATCCCCGGCGGCAAGCCGGGCAATGACGGCTCCGACGCGCTGCGCCGCTATGCCGCCCGCCTGCCGCCAGACACGGTAACGCTCATCTCGCTGCCCAAGCTCGACCGGACACAGCTCGCAAGCGGCTGGTTCGAAGCGCTCGACACGGCCGGCGTCGTGGTCGCAGCCAACCCGGTGACGCTCGCGCGCCTGCCCGCGTGGATCGCCGCGCGCCTCGCCCGGCAGGACCAACAGATCGACGATGAGACGCTTGCGTTCCTGGCGAGCCGCGTGGAAGGTAACCTGCTGGCAGCGCACCAGGAGGTGCAGAAGCTTGCGCTGCTCTTCCCGCCGGGCCGCCTGGATGCGGCGCAGGTGAGATCGGCCGTGCTCGACGTTGCGCGCTACGACGTGTTCAAGCTGGGTGAGGCGCTGCTCGCCGGCGACGCAGCGCGCTTCGTCCGCATGCTCGATGGACTGCGCGGCGAGGGCGCCGCCCCGGCGCTGGTCCTGTGGGCTCTGGCCGAGGAGGCGCGCGCGCTGCTGCATGTCGCTCGCGGGTTGAGCGCCGGCAAACCTCTGCCGCAGCTCATGCGCGAGGCACGGGTGTGGGGTGCCCGCGCGGAGTTGCTGCCGGCATCGGTCCGCCGCTTCGGCTCGCGCGAGCTGGAGGACGCGCTGCTGCACGCTGCACGCGTCGACCGCATGGTTAAAGGACTCGACCCCGGCGAGGCGTGGGTGGAGCTGTTGCAGCTCGGCCTGCGTCTTGTGCACCGGCCCGCTGAAGGGCGAGGCGCGCCAACGCCCGCTCTTGCGGTGCGCTGACCGCGCCGGTGTGGTGCCCCTGTCCCGAGGCCGGGGGGTACCTCGGTGCTCTCGGGGCGGCGTCGCCCGGAAGCGACCCGGACGGCGGCCCGCGACGGAATCGCGGTAGAATTTCTGTTTTGATCGTCGAACAGCCGATGGACATCCAATCCTACATGCACGGTGTCGGCCGTGAAGCCAGGAAGGCCTCTCAGGCCATGGCACGCGCCGATACGGCGGCCAAGAACCACGCGCTGACGGGCATGGCCGCCGCCATCGAGCGCGAGGCGGAGCGGCTGCTCAACGCCAACGCACATGATCTGGATGCCGCTCGCACCAAAGGGCTCGCGCCGGCTCTGCTCGATCGGCTTACGCTGAGCCGCAAGGGTGTGGCGTCCATGGCAGAGGGGTTGAGGCAGATCGCGCGCCTTCCCGATCCGGTCGGCGAAGTGAGCGAGCTCAAGTATCGGCCGGCGGGATTCCAGGTCGGGCGTATGCGCGTTCCGCTCGGCGTGGTGGGCATCATCTACGAAGCCCGGCCGAGCGTCACCGCGGACGCAGCGGGGCTGTGTCTCAAGGCGGGCAACGCCGCGATCCTGCGCGGCGGCTCGGAGGCGCTCGAATCCAACCAGGCGATAGCAGCGTGCGTGCACGAGGGCCTGCGCGCCGCGGACCTTCCGGCTGCTGCCGTGCAGGTCGTCGAGACGACCGATCGTGCGGCGGTTGGCGAACTCCTCAACATGAAAGAATACGTCGACATCATCGTGCCACGCGGCGGCAAGGGGCTGATCGAGCGCGTGTCAGCGGAATCCCGCATTCCAGTCTTGAAGCATCTCGACGGCGTGTGCCACGTCTATATCGACCGGCTCGCCGATCCGGAGAAAGCCATCCGTATCTCAGACAACGCCAAGACGCAGCGCCTCGGCACCTGCAACACGATGGAAACCCTGCTGGTGCACCGGGACATCGCCGCGCGAGTGTTGCCCGCGCTGTGCCGCATTTACCTCGACAAGGGCGTCGAGCTGCGCGGCGACCCGCGCGCCCGCGCCATCATCCCGCAGATGCACGAGGCCTCCGAGGAAGATTGGTATACGGAGTACCTGGCGGCGATTCTGGCGGTACGCGTGGTCGACGATCTCGATCAGGCTATCGAGCACATCCGCGTCTACGGATCGCAGCATACCGATGCGATTGTGACCGAGGACTACGGTGCAGCTCGCCGCTTCCTGCGCGAGGTCGACTCCAGCTCGGTCATGGTGAACGCATCGACCCGGCTCGCCGACGGTTACGAGTACGGGCTGGGCGCGGAGATCGGCATCTCCACGGACAAGCTGCATGCGCGCGGGCCAGTGGGGCTCGAGGGCCTGACCTCGCAGAAATACATCGTGCTCGGAGACGGCCACATTCGCGAGTAGCGCTGACCGTGCGGCACTGGGCCGGCTGCCGCACAGAGCACCCCCTTCGACTGCACCGCAGGAGCGGGATCGCAATGAGCAGCGTGATCGAGGTCAAGGTCCCCGACATCGGGGACTTCAAAGACGTGCCAGTGATCGAAGTCCTGGTCAAGGCCGGCGACAGCATCAAGCAAGAGGACTCGCTGGTAACTCTCGAGTCCGACAAGGCGACCATGGAAGTGCCGGCGCCCGAAGCCGGTGTGGTCAAGGAGCTGCGGGTCAAGCTGGGCGACAAGGTCTCGCAGGGTTCCGTGATCCTGCTGCTGGAGTCCGACGGCACCCGCGCGCCGGCGCCCAAGGCGGAAGCACCCGCTCCTGCGATTGCGCCATCCGCGCCACCCGCAGCGCCGGCCCCCGTCTCCGCCGGGCCGCGTCCAAGCGGCGACTACGATGCCGACGTCATCGTGCTCGGCTCCGGTCCCGGCGGCTATACCGCCGCCTTCCGCGCCGCGGATCTCGGCAAGAAAGTCGTCCTGATCGAGCGCTACACGGATCTCGGCGGCGTGTGCCTGAACGTCGGTTGCATCCCGTCGAAGGCGCTGCTGCACGCTGCGCGCGTGTTGACCGAGGCGCAGGAGATGTCCCACTTCGGCCTCAAGTTCGAAGCGCCCAAGATCGACCTGGCTGCCCTGCGCGCCTGGAAGGACGGCGTGGTGGGGAAGGGCACAAAGGGCTTGGCGGGTCTCGCCAAGCAGCGCAAGGTTCAGGTCATCACGGGGTCTGCGAAGTTTGCCTCCGCGCACACGCTCGAGGTGCAGACCAGCGACGGAAGGAAGACGGTTTCTTTCGATCACGCGATCATCGCGGCCGGCTCTCAATCGGCCCGCCTTCCAGGGTTCCCCTACGACGACCCGCGTCTGCTCGACTCGACCAGCGCGCTCGAGCTCGAGGATATCCCCAAGCGGCTGCTCATCATCGGCGGCGGCATCATCGGCCTGGAAATGGCTACGGTGTACGACGCGCTCGGCTCTTCCATCAGTGTCGTCGAGTTGCTCGACGGCCTGATCCCGGGCGCGGATCGCGACATCATCCGGCCGCTGCACAAGCGCATCGAGAAACGTTACGAAGCGATCTGGCTCAAGACCAAAGTGACGCGGCTCGAGGCGACTCCGCAGGGGCTCAAGGCCACGTTCGAAGGCGAAGCCGCGCCACAACCGCAGGTCTACGACCGCGTTCTGCTCGCAGTCGGGCGGCGCCCCAACGGCAAGGCGATCGCCGCAGACGCGGCAGGGGTACTGGTGAACGAGCGCGGCTACATTCCGGTGGATCGGCAGATGCGCACCAACGTGCCGCACATCTTTGCCATCGGCGACATCGTGGGCGAGCCCATGCTGGCGCACAAGGCCACCTACGAGGGCAAGCTCGCCGCCGAGGTTATCGCCGGCCACCGGACCGCATTCGACGCACGCACGATCCCTTCAGTGGCGTACACCGACCCCGAGGTCGCCTGGATGGGTCTCACCGAGACCATGGCCAAGGCGCAAGGCGTCGAAATCGAGAAGGCGACGTTCCCTTGGGCCGCCAGCGGCCGCGCGCGCGCCACGGCGCGCGAAGAAGGCCTGACCAAGCTGATCTTCGACAAGCGCTCGCACCGGCTGCTCGGTGCAGGCATCGTTGGACCGAACGCCGGCGAGCTGATTGCCGAGACCGTGCTGGCGCTGGAGATGGGCGCCGATGCCGACGACATCGGATTGACCATCCATCCGCACCCGACCCTGTCGGAGACCGTCTTCTTTTCGGCCGAGATCGCCGAAGGCAGCATCACCGATCTGTATATGCCCAGGAAATAGGGCCCAGGGCAAATACATCCCATGTCTGACCTGTTCGTAGCCTCGGTCACTCCACCCGGCGCGCTGAGCGAGCCTGCGCACTGGTTCCTGTTCCAGGGGAACCACATCCTGGTGCGTCGCGACCAGAGCGGCGCGGCAATCCCCCTAGTCGCTCATCCCGGCGAGCTCGAACTCGAGGCCCTACGCACGCAATACCTGGGCACGCTAGGGCGACGCCACTGCTTCGGCGGGGAGTGCGCGGCCGACGCTCCCGCTCCGCACGGCCTCGCGTGGTCCGGGCTGCGCGCGCTGTTCGGCGCGCTCGACGATGTCATGTTCGGTCTCGCCGGGCGCGCCTTTCAGATCATGGACTGGGACCGTTCGCATCTGCACTGCGGGCGCTGCGGAATGCCAACGGTCGTCAAGCCGGGGGAG
>Ga0335084_10003185_pt1 | contig 15982 bp, 18 predicted proteins | sample Lox_Sample_44_FD_206721 | JGI IMG/M metagenome (GOLD analysis project Ga0335084, IMG submission 206721) | Soil microbial communities from Loxahatchee National Wildlife Refuge, Florida, United States - Lox_Sample_4.4 | ecosystem: Environmental > Terrestrial > Soil > Wetlands | place: USA... | reverse complement strand
TATGATAACAACACGATAGCTGTCCTCGAAATCGTATTGCGCAGTCGATGTCTTTTCAGGGGGAGGCGAGCATGGCAAAAGGCAGAATCGAAACCAAAGCCGGCCCGCAGCCGATCGGCGCTTATTCGCAGGCGGTGCGCGCCGGCGATTTCATCTTCGTCTCGGGGCAGGGACCGCTCGATCCGCACACCGGGGACATCTGCGGCGGGAACATCGAGGAGCAGACCGCGCGCACGCTCGGAAACATCAAGGCCATTCTAGAAGCAGGCGGCGCGAGCATGGCCGACGTGGTGAAGGTCACTGCCCACTTGAGCGACGTATCGCTGTTCGAGCGGTACAACCGGGTGTATGCGAGCTATTTTCCGGATCCCAAGCCGGCCCGTACCACCGTGGGCAGCCAACTGCTGGGCATACTGATCGAGATCGACGCCGTCGCTTATGTGCCGCCAAAATAGCATCCTGCTATTCGGGACTGTCCGCGCCCATATACAAGTTGCTTTAGAAAACCTCGGGTGGAGCGCGGAACCCCCCGATCACTGACACCACAGCTTGCGCTGCCGCGAGCAGATGCTCGTCCATCCAGCGGCGTCCGACAAGCTGGATCCCTATTGGCAGTCCATCGTCTGCCGGCCCCGCGGGCAAGACCAGCGCGGGATGGCCGGTCATGTTGAACGGGTAAAGGTAATGATCGACGTAACGCGACTCGACCATCTGCTCGTCCACGGGAATCGGTGATCGCGGTGGGCTGTGGGGGAATGCGGTCGAGATCACGGATGGACACAGGAACGCGTCGAAATCGCACAAGAACTCGTCGATCGCGCGTACAAGCGCGTCCCGGCGCTCGAGCGCGCGCATCCACTGCGCCAGCGTCGCGGGGGGCCCTTCCGGCGCTTTGATCGGAAGAGTGGTTCCCGAGACTTCTAACAAGCTGGCCGCAAGCAGCGGAAAGTAGTCACGCCAGACTGCGTTCAGTGAGTCGATCGAAACGCCGGGATCGCGCTGCTCAACATGGGCACCGGCGGCTGAAAGCTGAGAAGCCACACGCTCCACCGCAAGCTGTACCGAGCGTGCCGTGGGCACGTTCGGGAAAACAGGGAGGAAAACAATTCGCAGCCGCGAGACCTCCGGCGCCGGCTGATCACGCCATGGGACCGGTGGCACTTCCGTATCGAGCGCGTCGGGCCCGGATAGCGTGCTCGCGAGCAGTGCTAGATCCTCGATGCAGCGCGCAATCGGACCGACCACGCACATCTGCCGGTCGGGACGCGGCACGCCCGGAGCTGGCGGGATATGGCCGGTGATCGGCAAGCGATTCGCCGTCGGCTTCAGCCCGAACACCCCGCAATAGTGAGCGGGGATTCGGATCGATCCGCTCATGTCGCTGCCGATGTCGAACGGCACGAGCCCGGCAGCAACCGCTGCGGCAGCGCCACCGCTCGATCCGCCGACCGTGCGCGCCAGGTCCCACGGATTGTTCGTGCGGCCGAAGATCGGGTTGTCGGTCTGCAGGCTCATCGCCATCGGCGGCACGTTCGTCTTTCCGAGGAGAATGGCGCCTGCCGCTTTCAATCGCGCGGCGACCGTGCCGTCTTGCGACGGGACGTGATCGGCCAGGGGTGGATGGCCGGCAGTTGTGCGCATACCGGCAGTCGAATGGCAGTCTTTGAGCGTGAACGGCACACCATGCAACGGCCCGCACGGTTGTCCTCGCGCCAGGGCTTCGTCAGCCAGGTGCGCGCTACGGCGCGCACCGTCCTCGTCCAAGGTGACGATCGCATTGAGCGAGGGATTGCGGCTGCGGATGCGTGCGAGATATCCTTCGACCACCTCGCGTGCCGAGAGCTCCCTCCGCCGGATGGCAGCGGCAAGTTCTTGCACGGACCAATAGATCAAGTTCCGCGTTCCCTACGTATATGTCCCACGCTGAGGTAACTCATCGTGGATTTCAAACCAAGGCGCCTTCGAGTCCACGAAAATATGCCGCGCTTGGAGAGCTCCGGGGTCGTCATCTAGCGTGCCAATGGCCAGAGCAAAGCCTTCGGGTCTGGATTCTCGAATGAACTGCAGGGTGGATCCACAACGCTTGCAAAAGGTCCGCTGTACATCGGGCGAAGAACGATACGACGCAATATCGTCTTCACCAGAAGTCCAGACGAAGTCCGCGCGGTTGACTCTCACGTAGGTGCCGAACGCAGCGCCATGCGCCTTCCGGCACATGGAGCAGTGGCAGTGGGTGATGCGACCCAAGGGGCCGCGGATCTCATAGCGGACGCTGCCGCAAAGACAACTGCCGCGAATCATCGGAGCTCCTTGAGATTTCTCTTCGCCCAGAAAAGAGCGTACACGAAGATGGCAACACCCGACAGCAAGGGCCCGATTCCAAAGACACCATACAGGCCGCACAGATTGCCAGAACTCGGCGAAGAGCAAGCGGCGTAAATTCCTATTGCCGCACCGGCAAAGTACGCAAGTACCCCCACAAGGAGCACGACGCCGAGATATCTCAAGATCGACGACGAGCGATGGGAGGCGGGTACTTTAGCGTAGAAGTAAATCATCGCCACCAAGGCGGCGACCAGGACGAGCGGTCCGATGCTGATCATCGTGGCGAATGCCGGGTATGGTTCGGCGTCACTTTTGGCCCAACGCTAGATGACTCTACGAGAAGCAGCGGTCTCGGCGTTACCTGTATTCGGTGTACCCGATGGCTCGATCAATGGAATGTGTGCCTCCTTGTCAGCCATAGGGCAATGCTCGACGCCGTTAGGCACAACACAAGCCGGTCAGAGCTGGGGGGGCGGTACGGCTGGCATTCAGTTCGCCAGCGCCTTGATCTCGGGCTTTACGAACCGGAGACGAGCCAGCATTCGTGTCGCATCCTCTCGGTAGTAAGGGACCCAGCCTTCGTTCAGGACCTCGGTACGCAGTGTTGGCGATGGAGTAGTGCCAACGACCACGACTCCTGAGTGCTGCTTGGTTTCGCGGTCTAGCACTAGGAAGTAGGCTTGTCCGTTCTCTGCCTTTAACTCCCCTCTGACGTCCCATCCTCCCGACCACCACTGCGCACGCTCCGTAGTAATTGCGTAGACGCCGGCAGGGACCCGAAACACCGTGTATGTGCTGTCGGGAAGAGTTACGACTTTCGTCCCGTTAAAGAAGACGACCGGCGAGACCGCGTACCCGAAATCGTTATGGGGACGCAATAGGTAAACGTTCGCGGCATCGAGGGGTTGGGGAGAGAGCCCCGAGAACAGCGGTGCATCCTTAGGCACTGTCGTGCAGCCCACAACAAGCAGCAGTGAGAACGCAAATGACTTAGACAAACGTCCGACGATGTTCATGTTCCCCTCGCGAGCCGTCCCCGACGCCGAACGTTCAGCGGCGCGGTCCTGGCGCTTCGGTTGCCACCGGCGTTAGCCGTCTTCATCTCTTCATGATCTCCCTTGTCTTTCCAGGCTCTCGTTCAATCGTTATCTCCTTCCCCTGCAGTTCACGCTCAGTCTTCTTCTCAGGAAGAAAGTAAAGAGCACTGATCAGAATCGCAGCCCCGATGAGGGTTATCACGACGCCTTGACTTACGCGCTTCATCGAGATCTTGCCGTACTTGGCCACCGAACCCGATACATCAGCCGTTCCAGCCACACCTTTGATTGCCACCACGATGCCGAGAATACCGATCAACCCACCAAATACCGCCACAACGACCCGTACAATACCGGTGGCCTCCGTGAGGCTGGTTGAATACTGAGTTTCGCGCACTGATCCATTGGCGGAAGCCAGTTCAGCTAGAGAAACGACCAGCGCAACAACAGCGAGAGACAAAACCAATCGACGTGTTGATGCTTCTATCATCTTCACCTGCTCCTCCGTCCATGTCTGAATTGCTGACGGCCAACGCTCGGCTCAGCGGCGCGCCGGCAACACGCTCCCAAGGAAGGGCGATGCCGATCGGCGCGTCCGCTGTAGGCGAAGGTTGGACGTCCCGTCACTTGACTAACGGCCTAGAAACCTTGCGCGAACGCGGCCCAGTCGGCATCCTCGTCGCGCGTCCAGGCGAGGCTTCGGAACTGGGCTCGGACAAGCTCCTTGATCGCCGTGACGTCTTCACTGTCCATCATTTCCCTCCCAGGCCAAAGCTCCCTCGAGCCTAGTCATGCGATTGAAGCGGGAGCTTGCGGATCGCCAGACTTCGCCGCCCACCACCGCGCCTGGGGCAATTATAGATCCGAGCGAAGCGGGCTATGTCGATCGGATATGGTCTGTTCGGAGAGCCACTCCCCCGTTGCGTGAAAGTCACCCGCTCGGGGAACGTAGTACCCTATGGGCGTTTCGAAACTCAGATGCCATTGCCGGCCGTTACGCCCAAGCAACAAGAACGGGAACTCGACATGCACGATCTCGTCATTCGAAGAGGCACAGTTGTAGACGGCACCGGGGCTGCGCCTCGCATCGCTGACGTTGCCGTCGACGGGGGCAGAATTGCTGCCGTCAAGTCCGCTGTCGGCCGCGGCCGCCGGGAGATCGAGGCTGAAGGTCTGCTGGTGACGCCCGGCTTCGTGGATGTGCACACGCATTACGATGGGCAGGCCACGTGGGACCCGTACTTGACGCCCTCCTCCTGGCACGGCGTCACCACTGTCGTGTTCGGGAACTGTGGTGTGGGTTTCGCGCCGGTGCGTCCGGGCGCGGCGCCATACTTGATCAATCTGATGGAAGGCGTCGAAGACATCCCGGGCACGGTGCTGTCGGAAGGCGTGAGCTTTGAGTGGGAGTCTTTCCCCGAGTACATGGATGCCCTGGCGGCGACGCCAAAGGCTGTCGACGTCGGGGCACAGGTCCCGCACGGGGTGCTGCGCTTCTACGTGATGGGCGAGCGCGGCGCTGATCACGCAGCCTTGCCCACCGAGGAAGAGATCGCGCGCATGGGCCAGTTGCTGGAGCAGGCGCTTGGCGCCGGCGCGCTCGGTTTCACCACGTCGCGCACGATCAAGCACAAGGCCAAAGACGGGCGCTTCACGCCCAGTCTCTCCGCGCACGAGCCGGAGCTGCTCGGTTTGGCCACGGCAATGCGGCGTGCCGGACACGGCGTGATCGAAGTCAACTCGGACTTCGGTCCGGGCGAGTTCGAGGTTCTGCGTGCGGCGGCGGAGGCTGCGCGCCGTCCGCTGTCGGTGCTGCTGCTGCAGGTAAACAATGCACCGGACCTCTGGCGCGAAACGCGGGCGCAAATCCACGCCGCACGCAAAGCCGGCTTGAACGTGAACGGTCAAGTGGGTTGCCGTCCGATCGGCCTGACTTGGGGCTTGGAGACTTCCACCCATCCGTTCTGCACTCATCCAGCCTGGACCGCGATGAGCAACCTCTCGGCAAGAGAGCGGTTCGACCGGCTCAAGAGGGAACCAGGGCTCCGGCGAATGCTAGTGGAGCAGCGTCACGATGATCAGCAGACTCGCTTCGTGGAAGGCGCGCTGCCCAGAACCTACGTCATGGATGACGCATACGACTACGAACCCGACCCGGCGAACAGCATCGCCGCGCGCGCCGGCGCCGAGGGCCGCAGCGTCTGGGCGCTCGCGCTGGAAGCGATAATGGCGGAGGAAGGCAAAGGCTTGCTCTCCCATACCTTCGAGAACTACACCGAAGGCAGCCTGGAGGTGATTCGCGAGATGCTGCTCGACGAGGCGACCATCATGGGCCTCGGAGATGGGGGTGCGCACGTGTGCACCGTTTGCGACGCAGGTTCGCCTACGTTCCTCCTCGCGCACTGGGCGCGCGACCGCACCCGAGGCGAGAGGCTGCCGCTGGAGTTCCTGGTGCGCAAGCAGACTCGCGATTGCGCGCTGGCCTACGGCCTGGGCGATCGCGGCGTTCTCGCTCCGGGCTACAAGGCGGACATCAACGTGATCGACTTCGAACGGCTCCGCTTTCTCAAGCCGGAGGTTGTCTACGATCTGCCGGCGGGCGGCAAGCGCCTGGTGCAGCGTGCGCAAGGATATCGGCACACTTTCGTTGCGGGGACGGAGATACTGCGTGACGACGAGCTCACCGGCGAGCTGCCCGGGCGCCTCGTCCGTTAGCTTCTTGGAAGAAGCCCGATCGCCCTGAACACGGGCCGAGGGCAAACTCGAAACAGCGTACAAACAGGAGACCGCAAATGGGAAAAACCATCCAGCTCACTGCGTCCGACGGACACAAGCTCTCGGCGTATCGCGCTGAACCTTCAGGCAAGCCCAAGGGAGGGCTCGTCGTGGCAATGGAGATCTTCGGCGTCAACAGCCACATCCGCAGCGTCGCTGACGGATACGCGGCCGACGGTTATCTCGTCATCGCACCGGCGCTGTTCGATCGCGTCCAGCCGAACTACGAGGCCGGCTACTCACAAGAGGAAATCCAGAAGGGAATCGGCTTCATCCAGAAGATCAACCTCGACGACACGATGAAGGACATCTCCGCAGCAGTGCAGAACGTCGCTCCAGCAGGTAAGACCGGTATCGTCGGTTATTGCTGGGGCGGTACCGTTTCCTGGAAGGCCGCAGCGAGCGTCGCCGGTCTGGCGTGCGCTATTCCCTATTACGGCGGCGGCGTTCCCGGTCTGATCGCCCTGAAACCGAAGTGCCCGGTGATGTTTCACTGGGGCGAAACCGATCAGTCGATCCCGCTGGAGAAAGCGAAGGAGTTCGCCGCCGCTCACAAGGACCAGACGCACCACTTCTACGCGGCCGGTCATGGATTCAACTGCGATCAACGCGGGTCGTACAACGCCGAGAGCGCAAAGCTGGCGCGTAGCCGAACGCTGGGGTTCCTTGCGAAGCACGTCGGCTGAGCCTGGGTCGATGCACGATGAAACCAGCTTTGCCAAGCCCCGTCTTTCTGTTTCTCATGGCGACGCTTTCGTGCGGAGCCGCGGCGGCCGAACAGTTCAAGATCGATCCCAACCATACCTTCGTCTATTTCGCCGTCGTGCATACCGGAGTCTCTTCGGTCCGGGGACGGTTCAACGTACCGAAAGGCAGCGCGTCTCTGGATGCCGCCAAGCAGGAGGCGAACGTCACGGTGGAAATCGATACACGGAGCTTGGATACCGGGGTCAAGCAATTGGACGGGGTCCTGAGCGGCGAGCTGTTCTTCGATGTGGCCAAATTCAAGACAGCGACTTTCTCGGGGCGCGCGGTGCGGTTCGCGGACGGGGTTCCGACGGAGTTTGAGGGCGATCTGACCGTCAAGGGCATCACGAAGCCGTTGCGCCTCACGGCCGAGCGATTCGTCTGCCAGCAGGTGAGCGTCCTGGTTATCAAGCACTATGTGTGCGGCGGTGATCTTACGGCGAACCTGAAGCGCTCTGATTTCGGACTCAGCAAGTATCCGTCGATGGTGAGCGACGATGTCCGAATTACGATCTCCGTAGAGGCAATTCGAGAGGGTCAGTAGGTCGCCAGCGATCTCATCGCCGCGATCAACGACTTCGATAGCAGATCATCGTCACCCTGCGCCCACGTCGCGTAACCCAGGCGAGTGTGTGCCGTCGGCAGCGGACAACATCAGCGGCGGCAAACGCAGTCGCGGCCCCTTCCTGTATCCCCGGATCGCTGGTAGCCTATCAACAATGGGCTCTTCCGAACTCTCTTCGGGGAGGGCAAGCGGGAAGAGGAATTTTACAATCGCTCCGCGCCTGCCGAGCGTCGATGAAAATGGAGACCGCCGCAATGCACATTCGATCGGCCCTTGTGCTCCTGACGGCGACCTTTTTCACCGCTTGCGGCGGCAGTTCCTCGATGAGTCCGGTTCCGTTCACCTCCTTCAGCGCTATTCAACAGAACCAGCCGGTGACAGCGAACGGGATTTCTCAGACTGTGAGCGCGCAGACCCTTGGGGTCAACAACGTCACGTCGACGACGGTAAATCCCGTGGATCCTGCCAGCAGCAGCGCGCAAATGACTTACACGCTGCTTCCGGCAACGCCTCAGGTGACGGCATTCAGCTTCAGCACACCCGCGTCCAGTCCCAGTTTTACGAGCGTCGACTGCGGAACGGCTGCGCCGCTGTGTAAAGGCTCGAACACCAATGCCACTGGGACGATGGTCAATGCCCTGGATCCAGCGGTAGCGTGGAACTATCAGAGCTTCGGTTACTGGCTCGTCAACTTGTCGAGCACTAGTACCATCGCGGGAGCGATGTCGTTCGGTAGCCCCACCCCAGCGGCCGGCGTTCCCGCGCCCACGCCTGGAGTGACCAATACCGCCACTTACACCGGCCTTTCCGGTGGGACCTATGTAGATCCGGCCGGCAACGTTTTCACGCATGGCGCATTCATGACCTCGATCGTGGATTTCAACGCGCGAACAATAACGTTCAGCACTACCGGTACGCAGGTAACACCGGTGACTGTCGGGGCGGTTACGCCGGTCGGTGCTACGCTGAACCTCAGTGGCTCGTTCAGCTATCTGGCAGGGTCGAGTCAGTTCAGCGGTTCAGTGAGTGCCCCGGCCTTCCCTGCGGGATCTACGGGGGGCGCAATGGGGCAGTTCTATGGACCGACCGCACAGGAGCTGGGCGGCGTCTTTTCTCTCAAATCCCCTTCGACCCAGCAGACGATGCAAGGTGGTTTCGGCGGCAAGAGGTAACGGCACGACGTGGTCCGGATACGACCCGGACGGCGTCTGCGCTGGGTGAAGATCATCGGCCTGCGCCAGCCTGCCGCAGCGCTGGTCTGGAGCCTGACCTTGATCTGTGTGCTTCACGCCGTAGCGGCTCGTTGCGAACCCACGCAAGAAGAGGAAATCGCCGAGGCCACGCGGCTGCTCGAGAGCGGCCGGATCGACGAGGCGCAGGCGATCGTTTCCAGGCTGCGCGCGGTTCGGAATCCTCCGCTCCAGGTCCTGTTTCTCTCCGGGGCCCTGTACTCCATCAAGGGGCGCTATCTCGACGCGGCGGAAGAATTTCGGCTGATGCTCGCGCGCGACCCGAACCTGGTGCGGCCCAGGCTGGAACTGGCGCGGGCGCTGTTCATGGCAAAGGAATACAACGCCGCGCGCTACAACTTCGAGCAGGTGCTGGCCTCGCCTCTGCCGGATGCGGTCAGAGCCAATGTCCTCGCCTACCTGACGGTGATTCGCGAGCGCGTCGCGAGCTTCGCTTTTTCGTTCGACGTGGTTTCCGACTCGAATCCCAAGCAGGCAACCAGCAGTTCCGTGGTCCAGATCGGCGGGCTTCTGTACCAGCTGAACCAGTCGGCGCTGGCGCAGAGCGCGACCGGTATTCTGCTCACTGGAGCGGGCAAGGTGCCTCTGCCAAGTGACCCTGCTTGGTTCGTGCGCGGATACGCCGAGTACTACGACTATCCGGGCGGAGAGCTGGATCAGGGTTATGGGCAACTGCTCGCTGGGAGGCACGTCGACGTCGGCGTCCACGGTCTGGACTTCGAGGGTGGCGCGCATATCGCGAGCTATGCTGGACGTCAGCTGTATGAAGGCGCAACGTGGCGAATCTCAGATTTCGTCAGAGTGCGTCCGACCGTCGCGTTGAACGTGGCGGTGGAGGCCAGGGATTTGCGCTACGACGATTTTCCGTTTCTATCCGGCTGGCAGTATGTGGGTAACGCCGAGGTCCGCTATGCGATCAGCCCGGCAAGCAGCATCTTCGGCGGGCTGACATTGATCCGTGGCCTGGCCGCGGAGGATCCCTATGCGTTCACGGGGTACGGGATCAACGTGCGCTACACTCACGAATTGAAAGGCGGGTGGATCGGCAGCATCTTCTACCAGTACTCCTGGTATGGATTCGACGGCGTCGACCCGTTCTTCAGCGTCGTGCGGGTGGATAGCGACAACCGGGCCGAGATATCGGTGACCAACCGTTATCTTGCTTACAAGGGTTTCGCACCGCGGCTGACAGTGGGAATAGACGAGAGGAAATCGAATATCGAGATCTACACGTTCAGCCGCATCTACGTCCGCATCGGTGTGGTGACGGAGTTCTGAAATGAGCGTTCTTCATCCTCAAACCCAGGCCATGGTCGATGCCGTGGCGCGCATGAATCTCGTCCCACCCGACAAACTCAGCGTGGAGCAGGCTCGCGAGCAGTTCAGGCGATCCCGCATACCTTTCGTCGCGCCGCCCCAGGCGGTCGGCTCCGCGATCGACGCCGCGATCCCCGGACCGGCCGGCAAGCTCCGCATCCGCGCGTACCGCCCGCTCGGCAGTCGCCCGGGCGAGCCGCTCCCTGCGATGGTGTACTTCCACGGCGGCGGCTGGGTATTCGGAGATCTGGACAGCCACGATCCGCTGTGCCGTGAGTTGTCCAACCTCGCGCGCTGCGCAGTGGTCGCGGTCGACTACCGGCTGGCGCCCGAGCATCGATTCCCCGCCGCGGTCGAGGATGCGACCTTCGCCATTCGCCACGTTGCGCGGCACGCAGCGGAACTCAGTATCGACGGCAGCCGGCTTGCGGCGGGTGGTGACAGTGCTGGCGGCAACCTCGCCACCGTCGCGGCATTGACCCTCCGCGATCAGGGCGGCCCACAGCTCAGGCTGCAGGTCCTGATCTATCCGGTCACCGACTTTTCCATGGATGCGCCTTCCTACGCGAGGATCGTCAACGGCTTCACGCTCACCATGGAGCGCATGCGCTACTTCCGAGAGTCCTACTTGCGCGGCCCAGCAGATGTCTCCGACTGGCGCGCATCGCCGCTCAGAGCCGGGGACGTGTCGCGTCTTCCCCCGGCGCTGCTGATCGCCGCCAGCCACGACCCGTTGGTCGACGAAGGCAAGGCCTATGCGGATCGCCTGCGCGCCGCCGGCGTGCCGGTAACGTACACGTGTTATGAAGGCATGGTGCACGGGTTCGTGAGCATGGCCGGGGCCATCGATGCGGGGCACACCGCGATCGCAGAAGCGGCGGCTGCGCTTAAACGCGCGTTCTCGGCTGCGCGCTGACACGCACCCCCACTTCAACCCTCCCCCGCTCGCGGGGGAGGGAGAGGGAGGGGGCGGCTCCTGCTGAACTGACTCTTGCTACGAGCGTGCGGCGCGCGGCCGACGCAGCGCATACGCACTGAGCGTCAGCAGCAAGCTCGCGATCAACAGCGGGGCGGAAAAGTCCCCGTTTCGGCCTACCAAGAAGCTCGCGCTGATCGGGCCGACGATCTGCCCGATCGCGAACGCGGCCGTCATCGCTGCGATGAGACTGGTTGCGTGCTGACCGGCGACTTCGCGCGCTTCTCTGATCGCAACCATGGTCGTCACCATGAAGGTTCCGCCGACGAATAGGGCCGCCAGCATGATTCCCGCGATGCCGGGCCAGAGCACTGGCAGCGCTACCCCGCCCGCCATCAGAAGCTGACTCCCGATCCAAAGCCGCCGGTTGCCCAGCGACTGGGGCAGGACCGCTGCCACCAGTGTCGACGTCAGCGCGGCCGCACCGAAGATCGCCCAGGACCAGCCGAAGATCAGGGGATCGTGGATGGCTTGCCGCGCCATCGCCGGAAGAAAGGTCGCGGGAATGATGTAGCCGAACCCGAACGCTCCGTAGCACAGGACGAGGCGCACCGATTCGCGGTTCCAGCTCGGTGCGGCCGCCTGCGCACGCTGGGTCGCTCTCGACACCACGCCTGCCTCCAATGAGAAGGCGGGCCAGATCGTCAGCGTGAGCGCCAGGGACAGCGCACCCAGGACCATCCAGGCTTGCGCCGGGGTCGCGTTGAGGCCCATTAGCAAGATACAGATCCCGCCAGCCGCCGCGATGCCCGCGCCGACGCCCCCGAAGACCATGCCGTTCAACAGAGGCCGGCTCGAAGGAGCTAGCCGCTCCAGGCACCAGGCTGACGCGTGGATCAACACCCACGCGCTGGCCACGCCCGCCGCCGCACGCAGGGAGATCCATATCCCAAAGCCGTTCGTGACGCCCATTGCGGCGGTGACCAACCCGATCGCGACGAGCCCAACGCGGATTGCGGTTGCGGCTCGCGCCGGGATCCACATGGCAGCCAAAGCACCGACCAGGTAGCCGAGATAATTCGACGCAGCCAACCAGGCGCCCGCCGCGACAGAGAGCTGCTGGCTCGCCTGCATCATGGGCAGCAGCGGGGTAAACGCAAAACGCCCAATGCCCATCGCTACCGCCAGCGCGATCATTCCTGCACGTGCGACGGCGATGGCAAATGCACTCCGCTCTGACATCGCTCTTACTTGGTCAGCAGATTCGCGCATCCCTTACCGCAACTCTCCCCCACCCCAACCCTCCTCCACCCCCCACCCCACCCCTCCCCCGCTCGCGGGGGAGGGAGAGGGAGGGGGCTCGCGGAGATGAAGAGGAAGAGGGCTCGCGGAGATGAAGAGGGAGAAGGCGCTTACATCGTGACTTGGTTGATACACGCGACCAGTTTAGGTTGACCCGCATATCCTGGAAAATGAATAATCATGAAACCTATGTTCTCGAACCGAGATAGATGAACAGAGACCTGGATCTGGCCGCCCTGCATATCTTCAAGACTGTAGCCGAGGAAGGCGGGATCACGCGCGCGGCGGCGAAGCTGCATCGCGTGCAATCGAACGTGACCACGCGCGTCAAGCAGCTGGAGGCAAGTCTCGGCACGCCGCTGTTTTTGCGTCAGAGCCGCAAGCTCGTCCTGTCCCCGGAAGGAAGGACGTTGCTGGCATACGCCGACCAGCTGCTGCGGCTGTCGTCCGAGGCGCAGGCGGTAGTGCAGGGCGGGGCGCCTCGTGGCACGCTGCGGCTGGGCACACTGGAGAGCACTGCGGCGAGCCGGCTGCCCCCGATCTTGTCGCGTTACCACCTGGCGTACCCGCAGGTTGGTCTCGAGCTCGTGACGGGCACCACCGGCGCCTTGGTCGCGAAAGTGCTCAACTACGAAATCGAGGCGGCCTTCGTAGCGGAACCGTTCGCCGCGAAGAACCTCGATTCGCAGCCCGCGTTCGAAGAGCAGCTCGTCCTCATCGCACCTGCGAGCTTCCCGAGGATCAAGGCGCCGACGGATATCGGCAGCAGGACGGTGATCGCATTCACCACTGGATGCGCATACCGGCGGCGCCTGGAAGACTGGTTAGCTCGAGACGCGGTGGTCCCGGATCGCGTGATGGAGTTCGGTTCCTACCACGCCATCGTCGCGTGCGTTTCCGCGGGCGCCGGCATTGCCATCGTCCCGCGGTCGGTCCTGAATGCGATCGCCATGAAGGGCGAGGTCGCGGTATATCCGCTGCCGGCCAGAGTCTCGAAAGCCAAAACGCTGCTGGTCTGGCGCCAGGGGCATCGCTCCACTGCCCTCGACGCGATGCGCGAACAGCTTGCGCACCGCAAGCGTCACTGAGCTACTGCAGGAAACCGGCTTTGACCTCGTCCCCGGACAGCAGGCGGATGGGGCTTGCCGAAGAGCCGAGCGCGTAGCGATGCGCGTTAGGGCCGCGATCTCAAGAGAAAAGCGCACCGCAACTGAACGGGCATACACACCGATGCCTGCCTATGGTGCACGGACCGGCGATGCTGCGGCGCGGAAGCAACGACGCGGGCGCTCGGACCTCAATCGAAGCTGAAACCCGGCGTGCGCGTGTAGTGATGCAAGCCTTCGTCCTGGATGACGAGCGAGCGCATGCGCTTGCTGCCACGGTTGTGATGCGAATGCAGACTCGCCGCGGGCGTGATCTGCGCGGCCCCGTTGGACCAGTCGACGCGCTGGCCATCGATCATGGAGTAGATGCCGTCCCCCTGAATCGCCAGCGTGACGGCTACACCGTTGTGGCGGTGCGGACGCTGGTCGCAGCCCGGCTCGAGGGTATTGATGGCGACGTTGATCGTGGGGATCGTCATGTAGCTCGGCGCCAACGCGAGCGTCGAGAACATCACGGAGCGGCCTGTGGCCTTGTCGGAGTTCGGGCGTTGCCACACCGCTTCGAACCGGCTCTCGATCTCCGCCGCCGGCCAGTGCACCGTCTCCGCCGCCGCGTCGCCCGGCGTGGGTGGGCGCAGCCGCTCGAAGGCCAGCAGCGGCTCGTCGGTCGCCACGAACAGCAGGCAATCCTCGCGCCCCGCGCGATGAACCGCCTCCCCTCCCCCGGCGAAGGAGAAGACGTCCCCGCATCCCCAAGCGATCGCGTCGTTCCCGTTGCGGCTCTCGCCTGCGCCAGCTGTCACGTAGTAGATTTCACCCCCGGCTGCGAAGCGGGTGCGAAGGCGCTCGCCAGCCCGAATTTTCAGATAGCGCACCAACAGCGTGGGCGTCGTCGCGGGATAGCGCGTGCCCAAGTCACCGGAGGCGTCGAGTGCGATCTCACCGGTCGGCATGGCGGGGTCGAAGGCCCGGTCGCGCTCGACCAGGAACTGTCGGATCGGCACGGGCGGCCACTCGAACGTGAAAGGATTCTCCGAGGTTTGATAGCGAGCCCGCCGGGTATAGGGCGTCCCGGACTGGAGCGTTGGCTCTTCAACGTGCGCTTCGACGGTCATGACCCCTCTCCTGTGTCGCTTCGCGAAACAGTTACTATGCCGTCGTTGGCCGGCTCCGCGCAAGCGGGGCGGTCAACGTCGAGCAATGGTATTGCGCGCGGAGGAGAGTATGGACACACCAGTCGAGCTACCGGAGCCGTGGCAATGGCCGGAGGAACAGTGGCGCCGGATCGTTGCCCGGGTGCGTGCCGGTCGCAGTCTCAAGCCGCGCGCATGGAAGGAAGGTGCGCGCTGCGCTGTCGCGCTGTCGTTCGATTCAGACCATGAAACGAACGAGCTGCGCGACGGCGGCAAGTCCATCGGACGCCTGAGCTGGGGCCAGTACGGCCATCGGGTCGGCGTACCTCGCATCCTCAAGGTGCTCGCCAGATACGGGGTCGAGGCCAGCTTCTACGTTCCCGCCGTCACCGCGCTGCTGTATCCAGATGAGCAGCGAGAGATCGTCGCGCAGGGGCACGAGATCGGCATCCACGGCTGGATTCACGAGCTGAACTCGACGCTGCCGGCCGCAGCCGAGCGCGACCTGATGCTGCGCTCTTGCGAAGTGCTGGAGAAAACCACCGGGCTGCGTCCGCTCGGCATGCGTACGCCGTCGTGGGACTTCAGCCCGCACACGCTCGAGATCGCGCGCGAGATGGGGCTTGCGTATGACTCCTCGCTGTTTGCCGACGAGGACTGCTACGAGCTACTACTGGACGGGGAGCCAACCGGTGTGGTGGAGTTGCCGGTCGAATGGGTGCGGGACGATGCGGTCTACTTCTGGATGAACCGCTTCGCGTCGCATCGGCCCTATACGCCGCCAGCGGACGTCTTCGACATCTTCCGGCGCGAGTTCGATGCCGCGTACGATGAGGGCGGCCTGTTTCAGCTCACGATGCACCCGCACGTGATCGGCTACCGCTCGCGCATCTGGATCCTCGAGGAGATCATCCGGCACGCGCGCGCGAAGTCGGGCGTCTGGTTCGGGACACACGCGGAAATCGTCAGCTGGGCGAAAGCGCAGGCGGCGCGATGAAAGGCGCAGCCGTGCGGCTGCGCCCCTTCTTCAACCAAAGGTACCACGGCAGAGCGATTACATCTCGCCGTACTTCTTCTTAGCCGCCTCGACGCACTTCTGCTTGTCCGACGCGCTCAGCGACTCGCACCGCTTCAGCGCGGCCATGTACTCCTGTTCGCGCTTCGCACTGTCGCCCGACTGCCCCGGCTGGCTCTGCTCGGCCTTGGGCTGGCTTTGGGCGCCAGGTTGCGGCTCGTCTGCCGCGACAGCAAATCCACTCAGCGCGAATACCAGCGCACCGGCGCTCAATGCACCAATCAGCTTACTCATAGCGTCTCCTTTCCTGTCGTATAGGTTGATGTCGCCGCGACTGTCCGCTCGCTTCGAGGCGAATCCGAATGGACCAGCGCCTAGACTCGAGCTGCGGCTGATGACGAGCGGTCTCGACCGCCCGTCCCGAGGGTCCGAATGAATGGTCTCCGGACTTGCATGCGCCGCTGCATTTCGCGTGCCGACCACCGAACGCAGCG